>Ga0206856_10036_pt2 | contig 22840 bp, 10 predicted proteins | sample Alteio_BWOrgCont_48_FD_152630 | JGI IMG/M metagenome (GOLD analysis project Ga0206856, IMG submission 152630) | Enriched cells from forest soil in Barre Woods Harvard Forest LTER site, Petersham, Massachusetts, United States -... | ecosystem: Environmental > Terrestrial > Soil > Temperate forest >...
ATCACCAACCATCTTGATTCACGCATTGCAGCACGCCAATTGCGCCGCAGTATTTTTGAATATGTTTCCGGGGACAAATTTCAACCGGCCTGCCAATTATCTCTTTCTGACTTAAAAAGCCTTTTCTGGTAACATTTAACGAAATGAAACATCGCCGCTTCGCGTTGCTTCGCATCACAAAGATTATCTTTGCGTTAACCCTTGTGATGCTGCTTTCGAAAGGCGTCACCCAGCCAACGTCAGATTCTGCGGCTGTTAAAACGGCCTCCAACACCTGGGCGGCGGACGATTATTTCAAAGCGGAAACTGCCAGTATTTCACAAGCGAGCTTATCCAATATTCATTCGCTGGCCGATTGGGAGGCCTGTCGCCCGGAATTACGCCGTGAAGCAGCAGAAATGTTAGGACTGGATCCTATGCCCGAACGCACTCCTTTAAATCCGGTCATCACCGGGAAAATCGAAGAGAAAGATTTCACGGTGGAAAAACTTTATTTCCAATCCAGCCCTCATCTTTACGTCACCGCTAACTTGTACCTGCCCAAACCTCTTCCCAAGTCGGCTCCAGCCATTCTTTACTTGTGCGGGCATCTTCCTGTAATCACGAATGACATCAGTTTTGGCAATAAAACGGCCTATCAGCAACATGGCATTTGGTTTGCCAGAAATGGTTACGTTTGCCTGGTGGTAGACACATTGCAGTACGGAGAAATTTTAGGGCATCATCGCGGCACCTACGACGAAGGCGCCTGGTGGTGGAATTCGCGAGGCTACACCCCAGCAGGCGTGGAGACATGGAACGCTATCCGGTCTCTTGACTATCTGGATTCATTGCCGGAAGTAGATACCAATCGCCTAGGCGTTACTGGCCGTTCAGGTGGCGGCGCCTATAGTTGGTTTTTGGCTGCCTTAGACGACCGCGTTAAAGTCATTGCTCCCGTGGCGGGCATTACAGACCTGAAAAATTACTGTGTGGATGGGATGGTTGACGAGCACTGTGACTGCATGTTTTTAGTGAACACATATCGTTGGAACTATCCTATGCTGGCGGCCTTGTCGGCTCCCCGACCATTAATGCTGGCCAATACAGATACCGACCAGTTTTTCCCCCTTGATGGAGTCATGCGCACGCAAGATGCGATTGAGCAAATTTACAATCTCTATGGTGCTTCAACCAATTTCGGCCTCGTCATTGCTCCGGGCCCGCACAAAGACGTACAGGATCTTCAACTCCCGGTATTTCGCTGGTTCAACATTCATCTGAAACACGAAGATCCCGTCATCGAAATGGCTGCAGTAAAATTATTTTCACCACAGGAATTGAAAGTGTTCGACCAAATCCCCAGCGACCAAATTAATGCTCACATCGAGGATAGTTTTGTGGCTAAAGCACAGCCGCCAAAAATTCCTACTACGGTCGAAGACTGGCAGCAGTTAAAGGAAACATGGATGAAAGGCTTACGCGAAAAATGTTTCGCTGGATGGCCAACGGAAACAGGAATGCCTCAAGCCATTCAAGTGTTATCAGAAGAACAGGATGGCATTATCTATGAAAAATATGAGATTCAGAGCCAGTCGAATGTCTTTCTTCCATTGTATATAATGAAAAAAATGGGAGCAAAACCTCATGAAATCTTTTTACGAGTGGCTGGTTCCACGAATACTAATTCTCCATCAACAGAAAATTTGAACCCGGCGATTCGCCAAATTACGAGCGTCTTCGGATCCCAAAACGTTATCGCTGTTTTGACTGATAACATCAAAAATCGCAATGTGGCATACGCGGTATTTCTGCCGCGGGGCGTCGAACCTACTACTTGCAATGGAATTATACTTTCAGATACACAACTGCGGCGGCGATTTATGCTGCTTGGACAAACACTCGATGGGATGCGAGTCTGGGACATTGGCCGTGGAATCGAGGCATTAAGGGCCGTTGATGGAAATAGCGAGGCACCTTTAAGCCTCGAAGCAGAGCGAGGCATGGCCGTCAATACGTTGTACGCCTCACTTTTTACGCCGGAGATTAACGAGCTACAACTTCGCCATCTTCCCGTGAGTCAGGCCGAAGGCCCGGATTATTTGAATGTCTTGAAAATTTTAGATATCCCTCAAGTCTCGGCGATGGCCGCAGACCGCTGCCACTTGCAAATTCAATCTGATCAACCGGACGGATGGGAATTTCTACGTGCAATTGCAGCATCACCTGCTGCGAAGCCAACGGTAGAGTGGATTAAATAATACCAAACGCTTTCAATAGCAGGTTTTTCATGCCTACGGTGTTGAACAGCGGTAAAACCTCTGCGTTTGTGTGAGCGTATCGTTCCACTGAGATGGATTGTTCGTAATTAATCCGTTGTTCAATAACGTCCAGCTTATGCCAGACGATGCGAGGCCAGAGCTGGCCCAAAGCGAATAAGGCTGGCTGACAAGACCAGTAATAGACAGGCCCAAACCATTGCCGGGAAGGAGGGATACAGATTGAATGGCGGGAGGATTGGCAGGCACCAGACGGATGGCTTCGCCGCTTGAGGCTCCGAGAGTCATTGTCAAAGTCGCTGTGGAATCCACTACTACACGATCAATGCGGACGTGAGTACGCGTTGGCACTGATGGGTCTTGCGAGTAAATATTCGCAACGTATTTTTGAGCCCGCGTTAAAAAATTCAGCGGCACATTAAAAGTGCGTGTCGAGTTGGCGTTCATGGCACCGATGAACCATTGCGTGCCGGTGCACCGGGCAGTAATAGCGTACTGGCCGATGCTGCCTTGCAATACCCGGGCTTCATCCCAAACGGTGGGCAGGTAATCGTAAAATTCCATTTCCGGCACTTCTGTGATCATGTCGTTGCCGCCGCTCACGTATCCGGAAGAGTTGGTGGGGCGATCATACCAATAAAGATACTGATACGGGCTGTAGAAACAGACCGCCTTGGCCAGTTGATAGGCATTACTCCAATTGGTAACGCGCGAATCAAAGTAGCACATAGTGTGATCAGCCCCACCAACCAACATGCGCGAGAAAAGTGAAGTAGTGTCCTGGGTGGCGGTCGGCGTGGTTTCATCTCCGGCAATGCCTTCGACGGTCATGAAATTGGGATAGGTTCGCGTATAACCGGACGGACGAAATTCATCATGCACTTCGAACATCATTTGGTTACTGGCGCAGATCGGAGCAGCGGAATTTACAATCTCGGTGTATTGCTGCGGCCCAACACTAACAAAACCATACTTGATACCTTTGATGCCCCAACTGGAATAAAGCGGCGGGAGCAACGTCAATTCATTGGTCATGGCCAGCCAGTTCACGTAAAGAATAACGCCGACATTTCTCGAGGCACCGTAACTAATAATTTGAGGCATGTTGAGTGAACCAACAACATTGGTCGCGACCAGAGTCGTCGTTTCCGGCCCATACCAGCCGGCGTCAAATTCGATATATTGTAAATGGTGTTTCGCAGCAAAATCGATGCAAGCCAGAGCGCCTTTGGTTGTGAGTGTCACTTCTCGAATTGCTTTGCCAGGTTTGATCCAGGAGGTGTTGGTAAGAGTGCAAGGTTCATTGAGATTCAAGACGAGGGAATCATTTTCCACGAGCTTGCCAGGGCTGTCGGCGACCATGATGAAACGCCATGGCGTGGTCAACGGCAGAGAGTTGGTAACAGGACCGTCGAGTAAACTGACAAGGCTGTCAGATTTGCCAGAAAGCGGGGCGAACTTCATCCGCGAATAATCCACCAATCCGGCTTCACCGAGCGCAACGTATAAATTTGTCTGCAATTCGACTGGCAATGGACGTTCACAACCACTGGTCACGCCACTGATGGTCGTCGCGGAATAAACGCCTTGTGCCGTATAAGTGGCCCATGTCGGATAATCCGCGTCAAAACGGAATTCTGTTTGTTCGGTGAGATTGGTCGCGCCCGCAAATCCGGTTTGTGATGGAATGGTATAGCTGAAGGCGAGTCCTTCATTGTAAGCACGAAAGGTCAGTTGCAATTGGCGGTAGGGAGGAATGATTTCCTGCAAGTTCACCACGAGTTGGTTGTAGTTGTTGCTGATACAACTTTTCTCCCCATAAACTGGTTGCCAAGCACCGCTGTTGGTGCTGTAAGTCTCGCCCAGCACAGCGAGGTAATCCTGCAACAAACCCCCGTTGTTAAAGGTCAAGCCCAACTTTGAAGTCGTGACAAGAGTCTGCCCATTTCCAGTGAGGCTATAAACGGGACAACTCGCCGACCCATCAAAATTACTCGTGGCGAAGGTCAGCACCAGATTGCCATCGGGCGACGTCAATTGGCTGACTATATTGGTGGTGGCGTTGGTCACCACTATCAAGCTCGCCGGCGCGCTGGTGATCGCACCATAAGCACTGTTCGTCACGACGACATAATAATCATCGCTCGCGTTGTCGGCTGATACGGGGTTAATGATCAATGAGGCGTTGGTCGCATCGCCGATGGGCGCACCATTGGTGTACCATTGGTAGAAAAACGGTGAAGAACCTCCGACCACGACGGTGTTCGTGAAGGCATCACCTGCATTAACAGCGCCTGATGCCGGTTGTTGCAGTATGACCAATTGGCTGGCCGAAAGCGTAAAAGAATTCCAGCGGACATTCGATTGGCCGCCACCAGTCAGGCTATTTTGGGTAATTCCAATCGCCGCGATGGTCGGATTGCCGGCATAGGTATAGTTAGTCGAGGCTTGAACACCATCCACAAAGCTGGCGATCACCCATTGGGCGCTGGTCGTATCCAATATCTCCGAGAATGTGTGGGTTCCAGGGCCAGCCGGGAAAAAGCCATTCTGGCTAATCAATTGTACCGTTCCGCGTGGACCAGCAAAAAACTGAACGTTCCCAGTTGATTCTGTCAGAATCGAAAAATCATAGCCATTGATACTGCTGTCTGCGAACCGCGCGCTTGAGCCACCTGGAGAGGCGTAACTTTGCGCAAAACCAGCTCCAATCCAGTTCTGCGGATTGCCCGTGAAGGTCATTGAGGCGGTCAAAGTGTAAACACAGCCGGGCTGTGGTTTAAATGGCAACAAGATGCTGTCTCCCTGTCCAGTGCCAACTTTACCATTGGCATAAAAAGCGTTGGTGTCGACACCTCCCAGCGCATCGATCCACACGGCGTTATTGCTGCCGCCAAGCAAGGTGGCGGCGAAATTGGGCGGCGTGTTGGAAATATTTACCGCTGTCCCGTTAAAGGCATTGGAATAAATCAGCGTCCCGCCGGATAAAACCGCGGAATAGTTGATTTGTGCGTTGGCCACGGATGACAAACTGACCAAAAGGCAGCCGATGATTTTGCAAACCAAACTATTCAAACGGCAAATCTTCATGGAGGAGGCGCTGATTATCAGCCCAGGAATTTTATTTCGAGGACAACCGCACGAAGGCCACACCGTGACGCGGCACTTCGGTTTGGAATTCCTGCTTAAATTTCCCAAGGTCTTTCTGGCGCCACACATCGCGGACATGTTGTTTGCCGGAAATGCCGAGGTCAGCCCAGGAAATCGTAAGTTTCGCCGGTTGTTCGCCGAGGTTGAAGAGTCCGACCGCTTTCGAGCCATCTTCGAGATCTTTGACCAGCACAAACTCACTATCGGTGTGGCGTAAAATTTTTGCCTGCTGGCCGAGCGGATCCTGGTCAACGGCGATAACCTCAGAATTGCAAAGTACGTTCAAGGTAAAAGGATCCAGTTTGGTCATGTCGCCACTGAAAATGAGCGGCGCAGCCATGAGCGACCACATGCTCATGTAACTGTATTGCTCATTGGGTGTAAGCGTCGTTTTCTTAAAATCTTTGCCGTGATTGGCGCCAATATAGCCGATGAGGATGTAGTCGGGATCATTCCACGCGCCGGGGTGGGCGTATTGCCAATGTTTTGCATTGCTGAAACCGATGCTATAAAATCCCGGCAATTGCGTGTCCTTTTCAGCACCGAGGTCACCAGTAGTGCGCCAGCAGTTTCCCACGTCACCGCCCCATTTCCACACATCGCCCATGCCGTATTGGCAAAGATTGAAAACGATGTCGCGATTCTGCTTCTGGACTTGTTGCGACATGTATTCGTAGGGGAATTTGTATTCGGCCATTTCCTCTGCGACCTGCGCAGAATTCGTGTTAGTCAAATGCGGATCGCGAACATGCGAAACATGACTGTAGCTGCACCAATCATATTTAAAAAAATCAAAACCCCAGTCGGCAATCGTCCAGGCGTCCTGCGCCTCGTGCTGCCAGCTTCCTTCGAAGCCAGCGCAAGTCTTTGGACCGGGTGAAGAATAAATGCCGGCCTTAAGTCCTTTGGCGTGGATGTAGTCCACCATGCCTTTGATGTCGGGAAAACGTCCGTTCGGCAGTATCCGTCCGCGAGCGTCACGTACCGGATCGCCTACCTCTGCATTTGTCAAACCAGGTTGCCTCGCCCAGCAATCATCGCAATTCACATATTGGTAGCCGTAGTCGGCCATGCCAGAGCTAATCATCTGGTCAGCCGCGCTGCGCATCCCGGCTTCGGTGACGTGATGAAGATAAATGTACCAACTGTTCCAACCCATCGGCGGCGTGAGCGCAAGCTGTTGGCCGACGATGATGCGGAATTCACGCTTGGCTTCGCCGTGTGCATTGTGTGCGATCAATGTCACATTATTCGTCCCAGCAATAGAAATTTTCCCGGTGATGATGCCGCTTTGCGCATCCAACGTCAGGCCATCTGGCAAATTTTCGGCAGAAAATTTGATTGGTCGTTCGCCGGTACAGGGGATTCGATAAAGGAATGGTGAGCCGGGCCTGACACCGTAAACCAGCGGGCCATTGATTCGTGGCGAAGCCGGTGGAGGCGGCGTAAGAATGACGGCTTCCTCCCGCGGTGGATTGGTGGCACCCAATGCCGTCAACGATACGCAAGCAAGGACAAGGACCAGCAGCAACATTTTTTTCATAAGTGGCCCAATAGAGAAATGACCAGAAATTCTATTACAGGGGAAAGGATAATTCACCTCATAACGTTACCGCAGTATAGCTATCGGGCTATACCCTCAAATGGGTGGAATGTTCAGTGATATAAGTTTCGATTGGCCATCGTATTGGCCAGAAACCGGGCGGTTATTCCACTTGATGCTTTGTGGAGAGCTTTCGGCGGCAATTTGAATCAAAGCAGAGTCCTTGTCAGAAAAGATTTCTAAAGCACTATCTTGCGCCCAGCAGGCATTCAACTTGGAAAGTGATTCCATCACGCTCTGGCCTTGATAACGGAGATAGCTTCCATCGCTCACGAAGAAACGCTGGATCGATTGGTCTCCGGAAAGCGCGCGTTTGAAATGCACTAAATAAGCATCCGTGACCCAGTCGCCGACATGAATGTCCTGCGTGCCTGGACTGCGGACGGCACGAAGATTTAAATATAATTCTTCGACTGCGGCGGTAGTCCGCATCCGGACCCCGAGATATCCCTGCCCTTCCAGAATTTCAAACTTTGGCACGGCATCCGGGTTCAAACAGATAGCAGTAAAGAATTGCGCCGATTGCATTTGTGCGTTGGGAGAAAAAACCAGGTACGGCACTTTTTTATCAGGATTGTGCTCAGCCAGACCCTTATCTTCACGCAACGTGGTCGGCGGATAAAGCACCTTAACTACCGCTTGAGCCGCACCATTTTTCAATTTCACGCTACCATCCGAATCAGCCTGATACTTACCCTTATAATGTAATAACCAATCCATTTGCCCAGAAGTATGCGCCTGCACGTCGTCTATGATTAAGATGACATCGCCGCTCCAAACCCAATGACGATAATTACGCGAGAACGAACGGGCCATGGGACCCGTGGCATCGGCATAAACATATTTCAAACCCAGCCCGTCAATGAGGCTGTGCATGTGGCCGGAGAATTTGCATCCCACAAACATGTCTTCGCGTGGCTGGCCGGAACCATTAAAGAGAATCACGTTATGGGCACGGCTCTGGCAGTAATAGTCAATATATTCCGGGCGGTTGTAGGCGCATGTGCCGGAATCGATGATTAACGGCGCTCCCTGTTGGAAGAGAATAAATGACCCGGCATCCGCGTGCGCATGATTCCAGGTGTAACCGGATTTCATGGCGAGAAATGTCGCATCGTTGTCCCAGGAGGAACGCATCATGGCCCAGCCCATGTCGGGATAAATAAAAGACATGGGTGCATCCATAGCAACCAGCGGCCTTGGGTACGGTTGCAGGAGAGAAATCAGCGTGCTTTGTAGTTGCGAGTGCGCCAGTTCAAGGTAACGGCTCGCCTCTGGAGTGCCGAAGCCGCACGCCATCAGCAATAAAATGGTTTCGGATGAACCGGTTTCAATGGAACTGTCATTAAAATTTACCGAATAAGATCCATCTGAGGTCGGATAAAGTGTGTGAAGGAAAAAGCGGCCAAGGTGATCCAGTGGTTCCACTGGCGCAGGTTTTCGGCCGGGATAAGTGTTCTGCCAGGCCAAACGATAGCGGAGATATTCCGACACTCCGTATTTGGTGTAGTTAACACCTTCGTAGGACGGGCCAGAACGTTCAAATGTGGCTACGCGGTTCTGTAGCACGTTGCCCGGATAGTTGAACCATTGTTCGAAGCCCGCGTCCATTGCGTCAATCCATCCCTGGGCACGCGGGTCGTCGCCAAGCAATGCCAAGGCGGCAATGCCCGCACCCGAAACACAAACGCCCCACCAGTTGTGTCCCATAGAATCAAAAGAATGGATGCGGGTGCCGGGCAATACCCAATCATTGAGAATTGGCTGGATGCCCATTCGAATCATCACGTCCGAAATTGTTTTGCGATCTGCATCCGAGAGGAAGGCGTACAACGCATCGTACCCGGCGGCAAAGCCGAAACTGAATTTCTGCGTGTCCAATTCCGAATGCCATGGAGGCGATCGATGCGCAAAACTCGGCGCCGTCCAGCGAGCATAGTTGGTGTAATACAACATCGCTTCACGCAGCTTATCGGCATAACGTTTATCGCCGGTGAGCTGGTAGAGGAGACCAAGCGTTAAACTCATCTCTAAAATTTGATTTCCTGGATCGCCGTAGCTCGCCTGCTGGCCCGGGCCGCGCATAGCCTTTGCTTCAGGGATTAATTTGGCGTGTAACAATTTTTTACCGCGCTTTTTCAGATCGGCGTCCGCCGCGCTATCGCTGGCTAAGGCTTGCCGCATGCGTTCCAGTGAAGCCGGGTGGTAAAAGAGCCGGGGATGGCTGGTCAGCGGATCTGTGCTGTTATCGATATTGGTGGTTTGGCCCGGAACCACATCGGCCAGTAGTGAAACCGGACGGGCCATGGCAGCACCGGCCAGGGCCAATAATTTAATAAGATCCCGCCTGCTGATATTATCTACTCGTTGCATCGCTTCTTTGACGGCATGTTCCCTGGTTTGGTTTCAATTATTATTACCACCCGTTTGAGGGTATGGCCGACGCACCCAAATGAGAATCAAAAGTTAGTTAGTGGATCTGCAAGGTGTCTTGCAGTTGGATGTCTTTGGAAGAGGAGCCGATCATGATGTGGTAAGTCCCTGGCTGAATTTTCCAATCGTGAGCATAGACATCCCAATAGGAAAAAGCGCGCGCATCCAGCGCTAAATGGACATGCTGAGTCTGGCCCGGTTGCAGAGAGACTTTTTCAAAACCTTTCAGCTGTTTCGGCGGTTGTGGCGCGGTGGTTGTTGAAGGAATTCTGACATAAAGCTGGGCGATCTCTTTGCCGAATCTTTTGCCAGTGTTGGCAACATCAAAGTCAACAGTCACACTTCCTTCAGCTTTCGCGGTTGAAAAGCTTTTCGAATCAACGGATAAATTTTTATAGGCAAACGTGGTGTAGGATAAACCGTATCCAAACGGGAAAAGAGGTTCGATATCTTTAGCATCGAAATAGCGATACCCCACAAATACTCCTTCTGAATAATGCACCACGTTATTAGTGCCGGGGTATTGTTCCATTGTGCTGGCCGGCAGGTCTGCAAGCCGCCGGGGAAAAGTAATCGGAAGTTTGCCTGAAGGATTCACGTCTCCAAACAGAACCGCCGCCACAGCATTGCCATCTTCTTCTCCGGGATACCATGCTTCTAAAAGAGCGGGCACTTTATCCAGCCACGGCATAAATACCGGGGAACCAGTCTTGAGCACAACTACTGTATGTGGATTGGCTGCAGCCACGAACTCAATCAACTCATCCTGGTTGCTGCTGAGCACTATTGAGTGGTCATGTCCTTCAGTTTCATCATCACCCACCATGACTATCGCCACGTCAGAAGACTTTGCCAGCGCGGCGGCTTTAGCCACGTCCTTGCCGTCGGAAAAAGATACCTGAACATTTGTGCCGAGACGTTGCTGGATGCCATCCATTGGAGCGACCGTGTAGAGCGGCTCAACATGAGAGCTGCCGCCACCGCCTGTGATGGCTTTCTCAGCAAACGATCCAATGACAGCAACGCTATGCAAACTCTTTGAGTCCAGCGGCAATTGATTTCCCTGGTTCTTGAGTAAAACCATTCCCTCTTCAGCAAAATGCCTGGCTTCCATGCCATCTTCGCGCGCTGGTATCAGCTTCCGATTCGTTATGTGGTCGAAAAGTCCGTATTCCATCATGGTTCGAAAGCGTCGAATCAATTTGTCATCAATGACAGACATCGGCACCCGGCCGGATTCAACAGCCGTTTCCAAATTACTTCCAAAATATTTTCCCGTGGGCATTTCCAAATCCAATCCCGCCAGCGCAGACGCAGCCGTACTGTGAACGGCGCCAAAATCCGAAGTGACAAAGCCCCGGAAACCCCAATCCTTTTTTAGTATCTGGTTTAATAACAGGTCATTCTCGCAGCAATATGAGCCATTCACTTTGTTGTACGCAGCCATCAACGACGCAACGTGGCCTTGCTTGACGGCAGCTTCAAAGGCGGGAAGATAAATCTCATGCAATGTGCGTTCGTCAACAATGACATTAACTTTGGAACGAGCGCTCTCCTGGTTGTTTACGGCGTAGTGTTTGACATTGGCAATTTCGCCCTCGCTCTGAATGCCGTTAATCTCAGCAACTCCCAGTTGCGAAACCAAATATGGATCTTCACCGAAGGCTTCAAACGCACGGCCATTTTGCGGTACGCGCGCGATATTAATGTCAGGGCTTTCAAGCAAATCTTCGTTCAGGTCCTTTGCTTCCTTGCCGAGAATCACGCCATAATCTTTTGCGAGTGCAACATCCCAGCTCGCGGCCAGGGAAATCGGCGCAGGCAGAGCTGTCGCCGATTTCTGTGGGTCGTCCCCTGCCGGGCCGACGCCTGCCGGGCCATTGGCGATGTGAAAAGCCGGAATGCCCAGTCGCGGGATCGGCGGAACGTAACGGTAATACCCGGGTTCCTGGATCCCATGAAGCTCCGTGATTTTTTCATGCAGAGTCATTTTGCCAACCAACTCACGGGCGCGCGCATCCCAATCTTCATCAGCCAGGCAAAGGGAAGGAGAAGAGCAAAATAGAATACAGCCGACCAGGTATGTGGAAAGAAGATAGACTCTCATAGAATTTTACCGAAACCAAAGTCTACAGCGCAGACGCCTGGTTACTATCTTTGGCAGACTCAGACGCAGCAGAAGTATAATCGAATTTTTTAACTTCGTCCTGATGTTTCCAAACAGTCCCATTCTTTTCCGGCAGGCGCACGGCCAATTTAGGAATCGTACCGCCTTGTTTGACCTGGAGGGTGAATTTTACCTTTCCATCTTTTTTCTCAAAAGAAATGTCCGCTCGTACAAGCCCATGACTGGTGGAAATGGGCCAATTTTCCAGGCGGTATCCGGACCAGGACGGAGGAATACGGGGAATAATCTTCACTTCATTTAACGATGTGTCGTCAACGCCCGCGATGAGTCGCGCAACTTTAAGCGGTTCAGAGACGTTAACCAGGTTGAGCGGACCACAACCAGCCGTCAGTTCCATTTGACCCAATGCTTCCGGCGAATACATACGTTCGTAGAAATAATAAGGAGAGAGACGTGTATAGTGATCTTTGCCCAAACTGAAAACCATATTGGAAGATGTGTAGGTCGTTTGCGCCAGGAAATCCAGACCATGATCCGCCATGCCCAATCTGTCAAACAACAGCATGTCCTGCAGCGCGTAACCCTGGCCGTAGGATGGACTCGTCAGCAGGCCTTTGTGGGTATAGTTCATCTGGCCCCAAAAACCGTATTTATCAAACTGGTCTTTGCGCAGAGGAAAAGCGTAGAGTTCATCAAATGTTTTCTCACCATTATCCATCGCTCCCTGCCACTGCCAGGTAGACGGGTCAAATCCCAACACATCCGCTGACATGGAGACGACGCCATTTAAGCCGCCCCCACCGGAGGTGGTAGCACTGTCCATGTCATTACTGTTTGGTTTCCCTGTTTGAATCTCGATACCCCAAATCCAGGAACCCTTGTTGTTCACCAGATATTTTCCAATATTATGGAACAAGGTTTTAGCGTCCTTGCGCCATTTTTTTGCCGTGGCGTGGTCACCAACCTGATCTTCCATGTCTGCGACGCTTAAGAAGGCGAGAGCGCAAAGATTATTTTGCACCACATTATAATCGTCGTGACCTTTGCCTCCGCCAAACTCACCGGAACCGGGAATAAGCGGTTGGTTTTCCAGGAAGTGGTGGATGCCGCGTATAGGCGAAGATTCCTGGTGAAGATATTCATAAAGACGGGCGCGGAACGGATCCTCTGCCGGCAATCGCTGCCATAATGCAACCATTGCCATAATGGTCGCCGCCTGGCCGTCCATTTCAGAACCAGCCTCGGAGTTTGTCAGCGTATCAATATACCTCGGGAAGGCAATGAATCCGTCGCTATTAGTCCCGACATGATCCATGACCAATTGAGCCACCTGGCAGGCATGTTGGTAGTAGCCCCAATAAATTAATTCCCGCATGAAGGTACCCGCATCGCGCGTCCACATGGTTCCGTACCAGGGCTGGGAAGCAGGAGAAGCGTTGAGGAAACCCAAAGGATAACCGCCGTTGGTGTCTGAAACAAAATCGCGAGCGAGCACACCTTTGAACGATTCGTTCACTTCCCTGGTAAACAAATCAGCGGATTCCGAACCGAAGAATGTGAGCCGTCCTGGACTATCTAATTGCAAATCAAAAACTACTGGTGTTTTTAACGTCGCTCCTGAAGTTCCAATGGTGTCCGGCAGCAAAGTTTTTTCTGCGTGTAATTCATAACAGAACAACTGCACTGTCAGCGTTACGCAGGCCCGGGCCAGATTCAAAGAAAGCCTCTTTTTCATAACTTAATATTTATTCGCACAAACGATACGGTGGTTTCATGACGAAATGGAGGACGATAATGCAATAACCGTATGCGCGCGTCATCCCGAAGTGAAGGGTGACAGATCCAGTCGAACCACCTCAGAGCTGTGGTAATGACGGTATCGGCGGGCTGCTCCAGTAAAATCGGACAAAAGGCCCACAGGAGTATTGGCCGCTTTCACCGTTGCTGGTAAAGCTCGCAAGGCCAAAAAAGAAAGAGTCACCAGGCTCAGAGTCCTCCGTAAAAGAATCACCATTTCAAATTTCCGTTCCTAAATGGACGCAGCCTAATTGATGCTACTGCATGTGATTTGCCCAACCGGAGTGCCAGTTAAGATTCCACAGATTAAACAACCCGTCATTCTCAACATGCCCGTCCATGAAGACCACATTAACGCCGCCTGGGATGGCTGCCGGGTTTCTCCCCGGTTGAAAGTTGGTGGGTGGAGGATTTACCCGTCGAGGACCATGCCTGGCAATAAGAAATCTCCACATGCCTACTGCCCCTTGTTGACCTCCAGTAGTTGTAGTGCTATCGATAGTAGTAACTGGAATTGGGGTTTGCAAATTGACGGCAATTGGATCATTTGTCTGAGGCCAACCGTCCACCCATGCTGCATCCGAAAATACTGGGGTTTGGGACGTGTATTTCACATCGGAATCTCTGCCATATGGCAAGACACCGGCGCCTAAATCGCCATAACCGAGGGGACTTTTTGGAGGAGGGGGGTTGGCATAAAGATACCCATTGAAGCCGTAGCTGCCATTATAAAAGCCAGGGGTCGTGTTAATCGATTTAAACCAAGCCGTATTATAGGTGCCTGCGTTGTCAACGCCCGGCGCCGGCTTGTAAATATCCGTCGTAGGACATATCACCGCATTGCTGACGGAATTAAAGACAGGCTCGAGTGTGGTTATCCATGTCAAGGACTGGTAATAAAACATGTTTCCGGAGTTGTCATTCAGATAGAGCAGTTCCGCCGTGCCTAATTGCTTGAGATTATTTTTGCAACTAATTTCCTTGGCCCGGACCATGGCGCTTTGCAGGACCGGCAGTAAAATTGCAGCCAGAATGGCGATGATGGCGATCACTACCAGCAACTCGATGAGCGTGAAGGCGCGCCGGGGCGCCTTCACACCCGCCGTTGATCCGGCAAAAGACAGACCGCTCCTCCGCAGTTGAATATCCATGTCGCCGTCTTTTTTCATGAATAACTTTCTTAATGATTTACGAATACTTGTTTTCATTATGGATACACGAGCCGGTAGAATACGGAGCCGTTAGTGAGGTTAATGGGAACGAGGACCGCATTGGTGGTGGTAGACCCATTGACGTTCACCCAATTGGTGTTAATGCCTGTCGAGAGGCTGTTAGTCTGCGATTGCAAACGCCAGCCCGTATGGTCAGCCGGCCAACTCAGCGAAAGCTGGTTGCTTGCTATCGCAAACACGATGTTTGTCGGGTTGGTATTGACTGGGGACACCAGCGAGATGGTGGTGATGTTGGTGCCCAAGGCGTTGGTCAGAACCAGTTGCAACTGGCCGGCGCTTAGGCTGGTGCTGGGAATGCTTAGGTTGGCGCTGATGGGTGCCGTGATGTTGGTCACTCCAGACGCGACAACCGCCGAGTTGTTGATCCAGGAATAGCCCCAAGGCCCGGTTCCGAAGCCCGTCGCATTGGTGAATGCTATTGTCGCGTTGGTAAGCACGATGCTATTGGTAGGCAATGGAGTCAGGAGGTAGGGCGCGAAACCGTTGGGAGAGACGGCCGTCAGCGACCAGTAGTTCCACGTGATATTGTTAGGCACGGTCTCAGGGGAGTTTTGGGTAATGCCAACGGAGCCGATGGTGGGGTTAGAAGCATAGACGTTTGTGCCACACGGAACACCGTTAATCCAGGCATACTGAGCCCAGTGAGGCTGCGTGGTATCCAGTACGACCACCATCGTGTTGGTTCCGGCTCCCGAGGTATAAAGGCCATTTGCATTGGTAACAAATGAGTTGTCGATTCCATCGATAAACTCCACGTTTCCATTACCGGGCTGCAAGAGGATCCAATCCATACCGTTCGGGCTGGTCGTTCCGTCGTTGAACCGGGCGGTAGTCGTGTTTTTCACATAGTTTTGACCGAAGCCTTCACCAATCCAATTCCCCGGGGCAGCACTGAATGTGACTACGGCGGTCTCAGTGTAAATAAATCCGGGTTGGGCCGTGAATGGGAAGATCCAGCTATTTCCGAGCGTGCAGTTATCAAGGCCATTGCCAAAAATCTCGCCTGGGGTAGTCCCATTCTGGCCGGAGGTGTCATTGGTTCCCAGGACATCAGTCCAGGTTGAGTTAGTGCCGCCGACCAGACTGTTGGCCACAGTGGTGGCTGTGCCGTTGAGGTTCCATGTCCCTCCATTGAATACGTTGGAGTAAAGAATGGAATTGGTATAGCCAATAGTTATTGGCAGCGGATAAGCGAACAAAGTAACGAACAAGTTAGTGGAACTTGTGGCGTTGGTGACCACCAATTCCAACTGATCGCCGCTCCAGCTTTGCGGAGCGTTTGCGATGGTCAGGGTGCAGGTGATCGTTGACAAGCCACTTGTACCCGTTGCACCGGTAACACCCGTTCCTGAGACAATGCCGCCAACCGTTAGGTTGGTCCAGTAATAACCAAGGGGCGGTGTGCCAAGGGCAGTCGCGGGAATCGTCAAGGTTTGGTTCACTCTCCAAACGACATTGGTTGGCGGCACCGGGGCGGTAAAGGTGAGAGGATTTTGACCACCCGGGGCGTGATAGAGGGCATTCACCTGGTTGGCATTCAAGGCGTAAGGAAAGATGGCCACGTCATCCAGCGCGCCATTGAATTGCGCGGCGGCGTCCGCGCCAATCGTGATCGGAGCGGAAGGTTCAGCGAGCACGCCGCTACCCTTGGGGATGGTGCCCTGGGCTGACAGGAGGCCATCAACGTAAAGGTTGACCAGACCGTTGGATTCATCGCAGACGCCAATCAATAAATGCCAGCTGTTATCGCCGCCTAATTGGCGTGTGCTGGTGGCGGAAGAAGGAGTGGCGGGCGCAGCACTGACGGCATTTCTCACCATAAATCGCACGGTGCCTCCGCTGCCGCCGTTATCCAAGGCAAATTCCTCGGTGCCGAATCCGCCCTTGGCTACAATGCCGCTATTGACCGGTTCGTGGCTGGTGTCATTAATGCCGAGACTTGAATCACTAATGCCGCCATTGGCCCAAACGGCCACAGTAAACTCGGCGTTAGTGGACGCACTGAAATCAACATTGGTCCCGACACTGAAGGCGTCGCTTGAGAACGTGATCGGGAGACCAAAAGCGGCCGCGGTTTCGGTTGGATCGTTGGTGAAGGGAACCCCATTCGCGATGACATAATAACCTGGCAAGCCCAAGGCGGTATTCGTGTAGATGCCATTGTTGCCGCTCATGAAATCGTTGCAAACCTCGCCGTCATTGAGCTGATTCTCGGTGTCGTAGGCGGGTTCATCCAAGCGCCAGTAAGCGGCCGGGCCGTCGGCGAGAACCAACTGAGGATAGGGGGCGGTGGGCGCCGGTATATACTGTGCCACCCAAGTGTTGGTTGCCGTACCCAGGCCGTTGCTGACGATGCAGCTAAAGTTGGTGGGACTGCCCATCTGGCAATTCGTGAAGGCAAAGGTAAGGCCGTTCGAGCCTCCAACCGTCACTCCATTGGTCTGCCAATAATAGTTCAATGGCAGCAACCCGCCAGCATTAACTGAGAAGGAAGGAGAAGAGCCGAGGTTCGCTCCGCTCCCACCAAACAAGGTCATGGGATTGGTATAAGTGACCGGGTTTGCACTTAAAAATACCGGAGTGGTATAGACGCCCAGGATTGCCGGCGAACTGGTGACGGCGCCGTAAGCGTTTGTTACGACACAATAATAATCGGTGCTTGCATTGCTGTTGGTCACAGGACTGAAGATCAAATTGGCATTGGTGGCATTGGCGAGTGCGACACCATTGGTATACCACTGATAGGAGAATGGCGACTGGCCCCCGGCAACGACCGTGTTGGTGAAGGCCGATCCCTCGTTCACATTCGCCGAAACTGGTTGTCCTACGATGACCAGCGGCACGGCGGAAATGGATATAGGACCCCACTTGAAGGCACCAGCGGTTGTGGTGGTTTGGGTATATCCAGCTGAAATGAGGCTTGCATGGCTACCACCACTATAGACGTGGGTGTTTATAAGGGTGCCCGCAACATACTCAGCCGCCACCCAATTGGTAGTAGTCGTATCAACCAGCAGGTTGATGACGTAGGGCGTGTTCAATGAGTTCATTAAATTATTTACAGTGGTAGTGGCACCAGGAATTTCCAAAATAGTCCCACCGCCGTTGGCAAACATGTTTAGGAGAGTCCACGGATTGCCGCCCAGGGCAGATATCCGGTCGTCGGCAGCAAGCTTACCAACCGGGATCGAGGTCCCATAACCGATCCCACCCCAACCACCTGCCGGCGGAGTCACTGTGTAGGTCAGGGTCGCTGCGAAGTTGTAAACGTAACCATTCGTCAGCGCGAGCGGCAGGAGGACGCTGTTGGCGTGCGAGCCAAGGGTGCCGTCCTGATATGCGTAGGAACCAGTAGGTATATTATTGTTGGTTACAACGTAAAATGTGGCGCCAAGGCTGCCGCCATACGTGGTCGCGTTTGGATTAATGTATGTAGGAGCCGTTCCGTTAATGTCCACCGCGCCCCCGTTAAAGACGTTGGAGTAGATGAGGATCCCCCCGGACAGGGCGTTAGTATAGCTGATTTGCGCGTTCGCAGCCGTGCAAAAGAACGCGGCCATCATTCCTCCCAAGAAGAAATTTGTGATTTTTTTCATATTTTTATCTGATGTTTTACTGGTGCCGGCTTGCCATATCCGGGACAAAGGCCGCGTTTCTCTTGATCCGTGGGGTCACGAGACTCTGCGGTTTACACCGGGATGGACAGGGATTTGTTATACTACATAATGTTACCTTTGAATCATTGTTTCGCTATACCCTCAATCGGGTGAAATCATACCCACAATTGGGTGAAACTCTTGATTATGGGTGGAAAAAGACCGATTAAAAAGGGTTCTTCGCTATTTTCGATGAAATACCAATCATAGATCGGCTGCCGCATGAAACAAGCAGCAAGCAGCTTGCAGCTAAAACTTTAGCGGGTAGTGGCGAACTATGACCCTTCTATTTATATGATAAACTGGCCTTTGCTCTTTGACATAGTCATTTGTTGGTCGTTGGTTGCCAGTGGCAGGTTCACGGCAGTGCTCCAAGGTGAATCGAGTGGACCCATTCAACCCTGCGCAAACCTACGCAAACCTACGCAAAGCCCCGCAAGACCCCCACCCCCCCGGTCTTTTTTGTCCGATGGCCGCCATGCCATGGCCCGTGACGCAGAGGTGGCCGTAACGCAGTTACTTCAAGGCCTTTCAAAGTAATTCAAAGTGTTTCAACCTGTTTCAAAGGTTTTTGAAGCGACGTTTTTTTATTTTGGAAATCGGCAGTACACAATGGCCGACGGCGCATGGTGGCTCTCCGCCATGGTGGCAGTGACTCAGTCACCCGTTCGCAAGGACCTCTGTGCCCTCGGTGACTCTGTGGCTAAAAAACAAACCGAAAATAAAGGGAATCAAACCAAAATCAAACCGCCACAAACCGAAATTGTTATGTCTTTGCGCTGGTGGCAACCGTGCCAAATAGAATCGCTCAGAAAGTTCCTTCCACTTCTAATTACGATACGCCGCGGTCATCGAGGTATTGCGGGTGCTCATCAAAATGACGTGCTTGCCTGAACCGATGCTTTTGATGGCCAGCCAGTTATTGGTAAGCGTCGTTGCAGCGATATTGCCATCTACACGTGCAATTACATTAGTAGATGTCACAGGCAATAAAACCGTGGCGGTGACGTTCCCAGGTATATCCGCGACCACGCGGAATGAATCCTCTGTCCGGGCTTCCTGGATGGAAAAAGGCCCGCGAATCGTAGGAACAATTCCGTCGACGTACGACAAAGCCCTCCCCAAGTGCGGCTGGATCAAAACCTGATCGTATCCCGGGCTAAGCGGACGCAAGCCTATGACAAAACGCGTGATCAGATTACCCGGCGCAGCTCCCCAGGGATGGTTCCAATCCATATTCGTTTTGTCCTGTAAATTCCACGCTTCAGTAGTCAGGGTGGAACCCGAATTAATCATGTTAAGCCAGCCGCGAGGACCGCTAGTCGTCATCAGGGCCAAGGCGGTGTCTGTGTCATTATTTTCGAACAACGCTTCCAGAAGATATTGCGCACCGTAGACACTTGCCGGCATGCCATCGTTGGCTGCAATCCGTGAATGGATATAATCAATGACGGCTGCCTTTCTGTCAGCAGGCACCAACCCGAATGCCAGCGGGAAGAAATTGGCATGAGCCGAAGCATGCCCCGTCCCCACCCCATCAACGTAACAATGTGAATTACTGTCCCAGAAAACTGCGTTATAGCTGGCGTAGACCTGTTTAGCCATGGATTGGTAAGTTGCCGCGTCATTGGTGCGCCCGATCGCATCAGCCATATTCGCCATGATCTGCAATGAACGATAATAAAAAGCGTTGTTGACCGAATTGGTCCAATTTAAATATTGCCCGTCCTTAATTACAAACCCATCACGATCACTCGGCGGCCAATCTACAACGTCTGAATTAGTTGACATCGGAAAATGCGGAAAGCCTTTAATCAAACCATTATCCGTAGCCTGCTCGACGAGCAAGTCAGGCTTCAAAGCATCATAATATCTGGCAATTAAATCTTTGTTACCTGTTTGAAGATAATCCGCCCAGGCAATAAAAATCATATGGAATTTCCATTCGGTGGGCCAGGTAGGATGTTGTAAGAGATACTCAAAAGTATAGCGCGGCGTGGCAAAATCCCGGTCCACTGCATAAGCGCTGAGTTGATGGATATAACAATCAGCCTCGTAGGGCGTTCTTTCACGATCCCCATCAACATAAATGCCGTCAAAGGACAATATCTGCATTGAATTACGACACAGGTTCCAGATTTGATTTAATGCGGGACTGGAACTGTTAAATGCGGCGGCATTCGTGTTAAATTCATCTAGTAGCTGTTGCTGAACAATATCCGCGGAACTGAGCTTGCCGGGGAAATTGATAAGTTCCACATACCTGAATGGGATCACGGATCCAAAATTTTCCGGTGGATTGATTATTCGCGTCTTGTTGTAAACGGCATTGGGAGGAGGATGTACCGTATAAGTGTAATCACCGTTTTGCAGGGTAAAAAAAACATTGGTGTAACGGATATTGCTGCCTTCTGGCGGTAATACGTCCACAGCATTATTACTGGCCATTTCACCGAATTGAATTTGAACCCTTTTGTTGTCATAGACCCCTTTCACATGAATGGTCAAGTGAGCAAAAGCGTCCTGGCCAAAATCAACAAACCATCGCCCCGGCGCCGTATTGGTAATCCGAACAGGCATATTGGGAACGTAACGCAAAGGATATCGATTTGCCCAGATGTTGGTGGAGGCATTATAAACCAGACCAACCAAGGGCACTCCAACCGGATCGATCCAACTTGAATCAGACTGCGCAGTGAGTGCAGCATCTGTATGAAAATGTTGGACGGCTGAGAACAGGCTTGCATGGCCGGAAGTATCTACTGTCTGCACGCACCAGAAATAATCTTTGTTCCCGACAAGCGCGGGTCCCGCGTATGAAACATTGATCGATGAGTGGCTCTGCACCAAACCCGAATCCCACACATCTCCAATAGCATGCGCGGCAGAACTTTCACTCGACGCAACGATGATGCGGTAAGCTGCCTGCGTATCATCAGGAAAAGAAGGATCATAAATCCAGCCAAATCCCGGGGTCGCCGTGGTAATGACTGTTTCCTCAGGATGTTCCAGCAAATTGCACAGAAGGCCTGAAGGCGCTTTAGCGGCTTCGGCGTTTGTCAGTAAGGTTCCGCATGCCAAAATACAAGCAGTCGCACCGCAAATTAATGCCCGAAAGTGATGTGAAATCACGATTTTCAAATTTCTATCCCCATCAATAACTTCGCGCCTAAAATCTGGTCCCTACCAGATTCAGGTTTAACGGTTTGCCTTCTATTCTATTACAAGATGCCGTCACATTGTATTACCCCAAATGGGTGAAACACCTGAAATAAATTGACGGTGGACAACCCATGGTTTACTTTTAAAAGTACAATTGCCAGCAGGATTTAATAGCAAAAATTGGTCTTTTTGGTTTGAAACGAATGTATTTAACCTTTTCGCATGTGCGTTCTAGCCCTTCAGTGACGATCCGATACGTTCTTTCCATGTTTCGTCTTTCGCATTGGATTGCAATGGGTCTATTTTGCCTGGCGTCATCCGCCCTGGCGGCCAAAAATAATGACGGCACCGTTGATTCCTCCGCCACTGCTCCTAACATATATGTGGACTATGATCGCGACCAGGTTCCTTCCAAAGCAGTAATCGCATCCACCAATGGATTGGGTTGTTGGATTTGGGACAAACAAACGCTGGATAAGCAAACGATTCATCTTTGGAAATCATTCAACATTCCTCAATCCAATCCGGCCACCCATGCCGATCTTCGTATCTCCGCGGACAATGCATTCAGGGTTTGGATGGATGGACAGGAAATCGGAAACGGGAGCGATTGGCGAACTCTGAGCATCTATGAACTGAGCGGACAATTGAACCCGGGCACTCACGTGCTGGCCGTGGAAGGATTTAATGACTGCGATAAAGCGGGCGTGATTGTTGGAATGCAAGTGACACTGGCAAATGGTGAGATATTGCATATCCAATCGGACAAAACCTGGCGCGTTGTTCCCGTCTCGGTATCGGACTGGCGTACCGCGGCCCAGCCATCGCCTGATTGGCCATCGGCCACCTTTATTGCCAACCTCCGGCAGCCACCATGGTGGGGTAGCCCGAAAGCTGCTGCTCACGTAGTAGAATCACTTCCTGAGCCTGTTCCTCTTTGGAGAACTCCCCGTTTTCAAATCACTTTATTCGCGGTGTGCGGCGTTTTTATCGTCATTGGCCTTTACTTGTTGATTCAACTGGTAATTCAATCCAAAACACATAGTTTTCTTCAAATCGAACGCGACCGTATTGCCCGTGACATTCATGACGATCTGGGTTCAAAAATCACCCAACTCGTGTTAACTGGCGAAGCCTCCCAAATCCAATGCGACTCGCATTCCCAAAGCAATGCCAGGATTGAGCCGATACTCCAGATGTGCGATGGGGCACGCGATATCCTGACGACCATTGATGAGATCATTTGGATTGTTAACTCACAACATAATACGCTCAATGACTTCGCGATTCATGTCTGCAAATACACCGAGCGTTTCCTGGAATCCACTCCTATTCGTTTTCGTTTCGATGTAGATTATGAATTGCCGCTAAAAACATTACCCCAGTTAGCCCGGCGCAATCTCTTCCTAGCAGTTAAAGAG
>Ga0206856_10167_pt1 | contig 22781 bp, 19 predicted proteins | sample Alteio_BWOrgCont_48_FD_152630 | JGI IMG/M metagenome (GOLD analysis project Ga0206856, IMG submission 152630) | Enriched cells from forest soil in Barre Woods Harvard Forest LTER site, Petersham, Massachusetts, United States -... | ecosystem: Environmental > Terrestrial > Soil > Temperate forest >...
TCGTATCGATGGTGAACGGATAACGGATAAGAACTTGGTCTTGCCGCATGATAAAACTTATACCATTCAAGTCGGCAAGCGTCGTTTTGCGCGGGTGATATTAGAGAAGTAAGCTTTTTTCTTTCAGCGGAACATTTTTTGCTCCGCTTTTTCTTCACTTTTGTGGAGGAATTTGTTTATTCTCCAAGCATTCTTTAAAGTAATAATCATATTTTGACACCTCACTAACAATCTGAAAAATTTTAAAAAAAAAATGAAAAACATCGTTGACATGAAAATAAGAATGGGTAGAATGCACGGCTCTGGTGTCAAAGATCTTTAACAAATTGAAAAGAGTGATATATGTGCGCGCTTACCTGAGAGGTAAAGCGAAGAGAAAAAAGCTTTACTTTACGGAAGTGGAGTAAAGAAGTTTAGCAAGCGGAGTTTTTTGCGAAAGCAAGAAACGAAAGCTGGGCAAACTATCCGAATATGAAAAGAAGCGGAGAGTTTGATCCTGGCTCAGATTGAACGCTGGCGGCACGCCTAACACATGCAAGTCGAGCGGAATCGCGGCTAGTAGCAATACTAGCAGGCGACGAGCGGCGGACGGGTGAGTAACACGTAGGAACCTACCTTATAGCGGGGGACAACCAAGGGAAACTTTGGCTAATACCGCATAAACTCGGAAGAGCAAAGCTGCCGCAAGGTGGCGCTGTAAGAGGGGCCTGCGTCCGATTAGCTAGTTGGAGAGGTAAGAGCTCCCCAAGGCGATGATCGGTAACTGGTCGGAGAGGACGACCAGTCACACTGGGACTGAGACACGGCCCAGACTCCTACGGGAGGCAGCAGTGGGGAATATTGGACAATGGGGGCAACCCTGATCCAGCGATGCCGCGTGGGTGAAGAAGGCCTTCGGGTTGTAAAGCCCTTTAGGTCGGGAAGAAGTTTGGTTAGAGATAATCTGATCAAGTTGACGGTACCGACAGAATAAGCACCGGCAAACTCTGTGCCAGCAGCCGCGGTAATACAGAGGGTGCGAGCGTTAATCGGAGTTACTGGGCGTAAAGGGCGCGTAGGCGGTTAAATGGGTGTGATGTGAAAGCCCTGGGCTTAACCTAGGAAGTGCATCGCAAACTATATAGCTAGAGTACAAGAGAGGGTGGCGGAATTTCCGGTGTAGCGGTGAAATGCGTAGAGATCGGAAGGAACGTCAATGGCGAAGGCAGCCACCTGGCTTGATACTGACGCTGAAGCGCGAAAGCGTGGGGAGCGAACAGGATTAGATACCCTGGTAGTCCACGCTGTAAACGATGAGAACTAGATGTTGGTAGGGGAACCTATCAGTATCGAAGCTAACGCGATAAGTTTTCCGCCTGGGAAGTACGGCCGCAAGGTTGAAACTCAAAGGAATTGACGGGGGCCCGCACAAGCGGTGGAGCATGTGGTTTAATTCGATGCAACGCGAAGAACCTTACCTACCCTTGACATCCTGCGAATCTAGCTTAGCAGCTGGAGTGCCGAAAGGAACGCAGAGACAGGTGCTGCATGGCTGTCGTCAGCTCGTGTTGTGAGATGTTGGGTTAAGTCCCGTAACGAGCGCAACCCTTGTCCTTAGTTACCAGCCTTAAGTTGGGGACTCTAAGGAGACTGCCGGTGATGAACCGGAGGAAGGCGGGGACGACGTCAAGTCATCATGGCCTTTATGGGTAGGGCTACACACGTGCTACAATGGGGCGTACAGAGAGTAGCCAACCAGCGATGGGGAGCCAATCTCGCAAAGCGTCTCGTAGTCCGGATTGGAGTCTGCAACTCGACTCCATGAAGTTGGAATCGCTAGTAATCGCGAATCAGCATTGTCGCGGTGAATACGTTCCCGGGCCTTGTACACACCGCCCGTCACGTCATGGGAGTAGATGGTACCAGAAGCGGGTAGTTTAACCGAAAGGATGACGCCTGCCACGGTATGATTTATGACTGGGACGAAGTCGTAACAAGGTAGCCGTAGGGGAACCTGTGGCTGGATCACCTCCTTACAAAAGAAAGCAAGTCTGCGTAAGCAGACGAAGCAAGAACGCCGAAACTCAGATGAGGCGCGCACATAGATCACTTTTTCAATTAAGACACCCCTTGCAGCGAAGCATAAAAGCGCAGAGCGAAAAGCCAAGCCAGGGCCTGTAGCTCAGTTGGTTAGAGCACACGCTTGATAAGCGTGGGGTCGGTGGTTCAAGTCCACCCAGGCCCAAGAGTTAGTAAGGGAAGTAAATTAGCAAGAAAGACGGGGCCATAGCTCAGCTGGGAGAGCATCTGCTTTGCAAGCAGGGGGTCGTCGGTTCGATCCCGACTGGCTCCAGAAGTAAAGAGGAGAAGGGTAAAGGGAGGAGAAGGGTAAAGGAGAGAGTGGGCAGTTTAGAGGATAAAAGAAAGATTTTGAGAGGTTAATTAGAAATCTGTCTTTTGTACTCTGGAAGTGCAAAAAGTTCTTTAACAATTTGATTGTAAGAAAGCGAAGTACACTGAGAGTTACTCAAATCAACTTTAGTAGTAGCAATCAACATATAGCGCTGGGAAGTAAACGACCGCGGAAGCGGAAGTGAAACGACTTGGGGTTATATGGTCAAGAAATTAAGCGCACATGGTGAATGCCTTGGCAGTAAGAGGCGAAGAAAGACGTGGCAGCCTGCGAAAAGCCCCGGGGAGTTGGCAACAAGCATTGATCCGAGGATATCTGAATGGGGAAACCCGATAGAAGAGATTCTATCATCCTGGACTGAATACATAGGTCCAGAGAAGCGAACCTAGGGAACTGAAACATCTAAGTACCTAGAGGAAAAGAAATCAACCGAGATTTCCCAAGTAGTGGCGAGCGAACGGGAAAGAGCCTGAATGCAAGAAGCATCGAATTTAGTAGAATGGTTTGGAAAAGCCAGCCGTAGAGGGTGATAGCCCCGTACATAAAAGAAGAGATGTGGATGCATTCGCAAAGTAAGTCGGGACACGAGAAATCCTGATTGAAGAAGAAGCGCAAGCTTCGAGGGGGGACCATCCTCCAAGGCTAAATACTCCTTACTGACCGATAGTGAACAAGTACCGTGAGGGAAAGGCGAAAAGAACCCCGGAGAGGGGAGTGAAATAGAACCTGAAACCGTGTGCGTACAAGCAGTGGAAGCGGAGTCAAATCCGTGACTGCGTACCTTTTGTATAATGGGTCAGCGAGTTACTAGCATTGGCAAGCTTAACCGATAGGGGAGGCGAAGGGAAACCGAGTCTGAATAGGGCGCCATAGTCGATGTTAGTAGACCCGAAGCCGGGCGATCTATCCATGACCAGAGTGAAGGGACGGTAACACGTTCTGGAGGCTCGAACTCACTACTGTTGAAAAAGTAGGAGATGAGTTGTGGATTGGAGTGAAAGGCTAAACAAGCCCGGAGATAGCTGGTTCTCCTCGAAAGCTATTGAGGTAGCGCCTTGCGTGATTCAAGTGGGGGGTAGAGCACTGTGCCGGCTAGGGGGACGTGATAGTCCTACCAAACCGATGCAAACTCCGAATACCCATGAAGATAACGCGGGAGACACACGGCGGGTGATAAGGTCCGTCGTGAAGAGGGAAAAAGCCCAGACCGTCAGCTAAGGTCCCCAAGAGATAGTTAAGTGGTAAACGATGTGAGAAGGCCCAGACAGCCAGGAAGTTGGCTTAGAAGCAGCCATCTTTTAAAGAAAGCGTAATAGCTCACTGGTCGAGTCGGCTTGCGCGGAAGATGTAACGGGGCTAAAACTATCCACCGAAGCTACGGATCCATGCATTATATGTATGGGTGGTAGAGGAGCGTTCTGTAAGTCTGTGAAGGCGTTTTGAGAAGAATGCTGGAGATATCAGAAGTGCGAATGCTGACATGAGTAACGATAATGCGGGAGAAAAACCCGCACGCCGAAAGTCCAAGGTTTCCTGCGCGACGGTAATCGACGCAGGGTGAGTCGGCCCCTAAGGCGAGGCTGAGAAGCGTAGCTAATGGGAAACAGGTTAATATTCCTGTACTTAGTGACTGGAGTGAAGGGGGGACGGAGAAAGCTAGGCTAGCTGGGTGTTGGAAATCCCAGTTTAAGCGAGTAGGAAGAATGATTAGGCAAATCCGATCATTTATATTCTGAGACGTGATGACGAAACTTAACGCAAGTTAAGCCGAAGTAGTTGATGCTAAGCTTCCAGGAAAAGCCTCTAAGCGATGAAAGTCAAAGAACCGTACCGCAAACCGACACAGGTGGACAAGTTGAGAATACTAAGGCGCTTGAGAGAACTCGGGTGAAGGAACTAGGCAAATTGACACCGTAACTTCGGGAGAAGGTGTGCCTTTATTATGTGAAGTCCCTGCGGATGGAGCAGAAAGAGGTTGCAAAAAATCGGTGGTTGCGACTGTTTATTAAAAACACAGCACTCTGCAAACTCGAAAGAGGAAGTATAGGGTGTGACGCCTGCCCGGTGCCGGAAGGTTAAGTGAAGGGGTCACCTTACGCAAGTAGGGAAAGCTCTAGATCGAAGCCCCGGTAAACGGCGGCCGTAACTATAACGGTCCTAAGGTAGCGAAATTCCTTGTCGGGTAAGTTCCGACCTGCACGAAAGGCGTAACGACAGCCACACTGTCTCCACCCGAGACTCAGTGAAGTTGAAATTGCTGTGAAGATGCAGTGTACCCGCGGCAAGACGGAAAGACCCCGTGCACCTTTACTATAGCTTTGCACTGGACTTTGAGCGTGTTTGTGTAGGATAGGTGGGAGGCTAAGAAGCGTAGGCGCTAGCTTACGTGGAGCCGACCTTGAAATACCACCCTGACATGCTTGGGGCTCTAACTTAGTCTCGTGATCCGGGACGAGGACAGTGCATGGTGGGTAGTTTGACTGGGGCGGTCTCCTCCTAAAGAGTAACGGAGGAGCACGAAGGTACCCTCAGCGCGGTCGGACATCGCGCAATGAGTGCAAGAGCAAAAGGGTGCTTAACTGCGAGACTGACAGGTCGAGCAGATACGAAAGTAGGTTCTAGTGATCCGGTGGTTCTGTATGGAAGGGCCATCGCTCAACGGATAAAAGGTACGCCGGGGATAACAGGCTGATACCGCCCAAGAGTTCATATCGACGGCGGTGTTTGGCACCTCGATGTCGGCTCATCACATCCTGGGGCTGAAGCCGGTCCCAAGGGTATGGCTGTTCGCCATTTAAAGTGGTACGCGAGCTGGGTTTAGAACGTCGTGAGACAGTTCGGTCCCTATCTGCCGTGGGCGTTTGAGATTTGAGGGGAGTTGCTCCTAGTACGAGAGGACCGGAGTGAACGTACCTCTGGTGTTCCGGTTGTCACGCCAGTGGCATTGCCGGGTAGCTATGTACGGAAAAGATAACCGCTGAAAGCATCTAAGCGGGAAGCTTGCCCCAAGATGAGATCTCACGAGCCATTTGGCTCCTCAAGGTCCGTTTTAGACTAAGACGTTGATAGGCTGGGTGTGAACGCACAGTAATGTGTTTAGCTAACCAGTACTAATTGACCGTGAGACTTGACCATATAACACCCAAGTGGTTTTGTATGAAGTGTACTAAACTTTCTTACAACAAAATACCTGGAGCTCTGCAGCACAATGCGGGGAACAACTCCAAGACCTTATGCCTGGCGACTAGAGCAAGTGGGTACCACCTGATCCCATACCGAACTCAGAAGTGAAACCATTTAGCGCCAATGATAGTGTGGATCTACCATGCCAAAGTCGGTCATCGCCAGGCGCTTATTCTAAAACCCCTGATGAGTAAATCTCACAGGGGTTTTTTATTATGTAGATTGAGCTAAGCTTGCGAAGCCCAACAACCTTCCTTTCCTCTGACGAAGATATCTGTTTGAATTTGTTTTGTTGGGCTAGTTCAGGTGGGGTACTGGTGAGTGGAGTTTAATTGTTTAGAATAAAGAAAAGCGCTCTATTTTTTGTCATTCCGCTAAGGCGGGAATGTATATAAAGTTACATTGTAAGTGACCAGCCCCTCCTCCTGTCATTCCCGTGAAGGCGCACTAGTGTCTGGTTAATCTGTATCATAAGTGCACAACAAGAATATTCCTCCTTTGAAAAAGGAGGGTAAGGAGGATTTTTATAAAATTGCTTTCGCAAAAAAGCAAATAACAATGTATTAGCCTGTCTGCAAAAATGCAAAAATCATTGCTGGGGTAGTAGATAACGGAATTTCCATTTTTAGGTTAAATAGCTAACAAAAAAGCAATTTTATACAAATCCTCCCTACCCCTCCTTTTTCAAAGGAGGGAACGTTCTTCTTGCGCATTTATGACACAGATTAACCGGACACTAGTGCGTGAAGGCGGGAATCTATCCATAAATTTCAATAATGATCAATAAGAATTCTTTTTTAGAATATAACTTTATTTAAATGGGTTCCCGCCCTTCGCGAATGACAGCGAGGAGGAGGCTGCTTAAGTTAACGCCTATGCGCCTTCGTGGGGAACGACAGGGGTAGGGGCTGATCATTTACGTTGGTCTTTACAAGCTTAAGCCCGGCCTACGATGTCCCCAACGGTTGCAAATATAAATTCCTTTACGCTCAGGGCGGTAAATTTGTAAACACCAGCTAAAAATGGCTGTGGCATGGTGCAACTTTTACCATGGGTTTTTAAAGAGACTTTGTAGAATTCCGTTTATTTCTTAACCCTTCTAAGCAGTCCTGGAATTTTGTTTCATGCTCACTACGTGCTTTTTTTAATAAGGATAGAGCTTCACCACTCCGAGCTAGGTCTAAAGTATATTCATTAAGCACCTGATAATAATGATCTACAGGGCAGAATGGAGAATGTTTATAAGTCGGGTACAAATGCTGATGAGGCAAAATTTCATATTCCATTGACCAGATTATATCGTCATCATCTGGCATAGTTGCATGAGCGATTGGTAGTTTATCAAGCGCTTTATTTTGGTGGCGAATATAATTTTTTACTTCTAAGGCTTTTGCCATAAATTCTTTAGGGGTAAAAATCATTTCACTATCTAGATACCAAGTTTCCATAATCAATGCATTTCCCCATGTTTTAGGATCATTTGCATTACCCTCCCGGTTGACAATAATCATGCAGTGATCAAAATTGTCGAAAGAAATCATTTCGATACGTTGAATATCCTTAGTCTTATTTTCCCACAAATATTTTTCCAGGAACATCACGCGGTCCCCACAATTTCCTTTTCTTTTTGCAGCAGCTAATAAGCTTTGTACGATTATTGTTTGATTACTCTTGGTTAATTGAAATTTTGGATCTTTTATAGGGTTGAGGTTGTTATATTTGACTTGTAAGAAAAATTTTGGTGTATGACAATCTTTAAATTCATCACAATGATACGACCATTTTCGATTTGTGTTTTGTTCCATCTTCCCACTGGCTGTATTATAGTGCCAATCTAATTTATCTGCTTCTGTTAAATGCTGCAGTCCTTTCTTAACATACTGTCCCCGTCGATTGTAACGATAATCAGAAAAAAGAATATTCCCATTCGATTTTTTTATATCGCTTATTTTATTGCCAGCGCCCAAAACAAAAGTGACGAGGACATTTTTGAGAGCAGTTTTAAGAAGTGCACGGACTCGTTCATTTTGCGAGGAATGAAAAATTGAGTGTTGGGTTAACATGAAAATTTAATATGCTTTAATTAATATTTTATCTTACAATTATGCGCAGTAGGTCTATCTTTGTCAATTACAGTTCAGCAAAAATTTTTTCAAAATAAGTATGTTCCTGCCAAAATATATTAGTGTGTTCTATGCAGGGATAAAGATTTAGGTGTTTGAGAAATTTTTTCACGATGAAAAGAAGCTTCCGTAGACACAAGACAAATGTTGGCTTTTCTGTTCATCTCCTGGCAAAGGGTTTCAAATATTCGTTTAGCCTCTTCGTCTTTTGCTCTTATAAGTGGGATTTTATTTGCACCATGAACTGCATAAAATGTATCTAGCATGACTTTAAAAGTTGCTTCTTGATTTTCCTTAACAGATAATTTATGCTGGAAAATCTTAAACTCCCCTTTTACGCCTGCCGCAGTTTGTTTTACATTAAGATAAGGTTCGCCGCTTTCATTTCTAGATGGATTTTGATCGACTTGCCAATCTATGGGGATTGTTTTTTTAACTTTATTTATTTCAACAATAAATCCTGGTGTTTTTTCTATGTATCCATTTCTAGAAAGCGGTGCTGGTGTTTCAATAATAGATTTTTTATTTTCCTCTTCAAAAATAGATGAAGTTATTTTATTTTTAACAGACTGATCATGAAATAAATTGACAGGCTTTAATTTGTCTAATTCTTTCGTAATACCTTTTGCAAGCCCAGCCATTTTTTTACCCATGCTCATACCGATTAAATCACTGGTAAAGTCTTTAGAAACTTGCAAGCCACGAGATTCAGAATTATATTTTGTATTTTCTAAACTGGCTGATAGCTCATGCGCTTTGGTAGCAAAAAACCTATCATAGATTTTTTTATCTTCCGAGTCATTTAAATCTGGATCGTGACCATGTTCTTTGACAAAAGCAACATGGGCTAACATTGAAATTCTTAACCATCCCGTTCTATCTTCCGCGCTTTTGCAAAAACCTTCTATTGAACGCCCTGTTCCTTCATTTGCTAAAAGATAATTAACATGGAATTGGTAAGCATTTCTTTTGCGTGTATAACTATTTTCATCTTTAGAATAAAATAATTCTTGGCATTTCAAAAATCGAAGTTGGTTAATGCATTGCTCTCGTAATTGATTACGTGATTGATTATCTAATTGACTATTTGGTAGCTCACGTAAGGTAATAAGTTCTTCAGAAGATGATAATTTTTTTATTATAGATAAAATTTGCTTTTTACTTTTAGCAAGCTTTTTCGGATCATAATGTTTTGACATTAGCGTTTGAAAATCAACATATTTTTTATTAAGTTCAGATTGAATCTTAATAATTTCACTTTTTATTTTGTGATATTCATTATCTAATTTTCCATCAGGATTTATATTGTGCCTCTTTAATAGATCTTCAAGATTAGCATAACATGTAATTAGTTTTTCTTTACTATTATTTTCAGCAGATATAAGCACCATTTCAGCATTTTGTATTTCCTGATTATTTTCCCAACTATTTGTTTTTAGTAGTGTAAGGGGGATAGGTAAGTTATTCTGTGTAAATTGCGCAGCTAATTTCTGGCGTGCTTCATCCATTGATTTTGAGAATTGGTAAAAGCCACGCGCATTAATAGTCGTTTGCAACTGATCTTTTATCAATCTATGCTTTAGCTTGCCCACGTTCACAGGAATATTCATGTAAGACACATCAATATTAACTTTGATATCTTGCATCGATCCATCTTCGCGTTTAATTGAAATTGAAAATGGCTGTTTCTTATTGCGTAACATTTCTAATGCATAACTGGTGTCGGATAATTGTCCGTGTTCACTTTCAGAGCCACGCACTATCCTTTCTGTCTTTTTTCCAACAGCCGGCGTCAACATCATCATGGCAGAGAGTGGAATAGTAATGGGTTGATGACTACTTTCTGGATTAGTCTTAATAATATCTGCTGCCAGCAAAGAAATTTTTTCTTGTACAGCTAAAAAAGCAATATATCTACGCTTCATTTCATCTTTTTCACCAATAGGAGGATAAGAGCAATGCCCATCGACAATCATAGCTAATTGTACTTTTCCTTCACCATCAATATAACCTGATCCATCTCTAACATGATTAGAAAGTTTAGTAGAGAAGTTCCCTTTTCTCTGACTGCTAGGAATAGTTTCAGTGCCAAGAGGAACTTGCAAGCTTACCATGCTATTTTTTTTATCTTTTCCAATATGCCCAACTTTTAATACAAAAGGACGACCGCGTTTCGTAATAATTTCTTTTTCTGTTTCAGCAACAGCATGCACGATTTCAGAGCGTTCTTTGTTTTTATACTGTGTTAATTGAACCTTCATTGACTCTGCAATATTAACCACAGCTTGTTTAAGCAATAGTTCTGCTTTATTAAACGGCTCATCAAAATGTTTTTCCCGTGAATCTTCTTTACCTGTTTTATTTTTTTTAAAAATTGAAAAAAAACCTTTCTTCTGTTTGATGTCTTCCACCTCATCGGGGGGGATTTCCTGGATAATGCCAGGATCGATGGTGCAATTGCTAAGATCTGTTTTTAATTTAGTTTGTTGCGCCTTTAACCAGGTTAAGAATTTAATTTTATGGTTCCGATCAAGCGTTATATCTTTACTTATCATCTCAGTTGCAGCTTGGTAAAGTAAATTAGCCCTATCAATAAAATCTTCGGTTTTTACAAAATCATAACTTTTATCGTTTAATAATTTAACGATAGTTCGGCCATTGGTACCTACCAATTTATTTTTCTTATCATCTTCATTGCCAATTAATTCATAAGTGGTAACATGGTATTTCGAGTCGTTGATAACGCGATGCACCCTTTTATTCTCATCCGTTTTCACCCACGTTTTCACCCAATCGGGATTAGTGCCTGGCTGTAAAGTCCAGCCATTCTGACTAGATTTCGTTTCGTTAATATGTTCATTAGCAAGTTGATATAAGTACGTTGTTTGCTCTGAAAGCTTTGTTTTTATCGCATCGTTATAAGATTGCATTATATTTTCTCATGCTTAATTAATATATTAAGTATAGTCAAATAATGTTTACTTATGGGGGCAGTAAGTTATTAATTATCAAAGGAATTTTAATAAATTAATCTACTTAATCCTGTCTTAATATGAATTTATGGGGTTTTTTACAATTTAAATTACGTTATTATGTTTTATTATAAAAAAACTTGCAGCTAAACCTGCATCATCAGCTAGAATAACGAAACCATTCTGATAGAGGCGAGCCATGAACGAGTATATTAGTAAATTAATAAAAGAACATGAGGTCGAATACGTAGATTTACGTTTTACCGATTTACGGGGTAAAGAACATCATGTCACCGTTCCGCAAAGTAAAATTGATGAGAATTTTTTCAAATATGGCAAAGCCTTCGATGGGTCCTCACTGTGTGGTTGGCAAGATATAAATAAATCTGATTTACTCCTGGCCCCCGATGCAAGTACTGCTATCATGGACCCATTTTGTGCATTGCCAACATTAATCATTCGCTGTGATGTCGTCGATCCTGATACGGGCAAACCTTATTTGCGTGATCCAAGGGCCGTCGCCAAGCGGGTGGAAGCTTATCTCAAAAAAACAGGGATTGCCGAAACTTGTTACTTTGGCCAAGAAGTTGAATTTTTTATTTTTGATGATGTACGCTGGGACCTCCAAATGAATGGTTGCTTTTATAAAGTCGACTCAGAAGAGGCAGATTGGAATACCGGTCTTACGCTAGATAGCGGAAATATGGGCCATCGTCCCCGCATCAAAGGTGGCTATTTTCCTGTCCCGCCCGTTGACTCATCACACGATTTACGAAGCACCATGTGTAACACCCTGATGGCTATGGGCTTGGTACCCGAGGTGCATCATCACGAAGTTGCCACTTGTGGTCAAAATGAAATTACCACCCGGTATAGTACATTGTTAAATAAAGCAGATGAAATGTTGGTTTTTAAATATGCCATTCAAAATGTAGCCCATGTGCACAATAAAACAGTCACGTTTATGCCAAAGCCATTAGTTGGCGATAATGGCAGTGGTATGCATTGCCATCAATCCTTAGCGACAGGTAAGAAAAATTTATTTGCTGGTAAAGAATATGCCGGATTATCTGAAATGGCCCTTTATTATATAGGTGGTATTGTCAAACATGCCCGCGCTTTAAATGCTTTTACCAATGCGAGTACAAATAGCTATAAACGTTTAGTGCCAGGTTTTGAAGCACCAGTTACAATGGTCTATTCCGAAGGTAATCGTTCAGCAGGTATCCGCATTCCCCATGTGTTTAGCGAACAAGAAAAAAGAATAGAAGCGCGCTTCCCAGATGCCATGGCAAATCCATACTTGGCCTTTTCTGCCCTATTAATGGCAGGCCTTGATGGTATTCAAAATAAAATCCACCCAGGCGAAGCTGTGGATGAAAACTTATATGACTTATCACCAGACAAAGTCAAAAAGCTCCCAAGTTTATGTTCTTCCCTCGAACAAGCTTTAGACAGTCTTGAGTTAGATCATGACTTTTTACTCAAAGGTGAAGTATTTAATAAAGAATTGATCCAAGCTTATATAAGTGTTAAACGGGAAGAAATTATTAAAATAAGTATGACTACGCATCCTGCGGAGTTTGACCTTTATTATAGTTTGTAACTACGATGAACTTTAAAATTGCTACTTGGAACGTTAATTCTTTGCGCGTGCGATTGCCGCATGTGTTGGAATGGATAGAAAAGGCTAAACCTGACGTATTAGCCTTGCAAGAAATTAAATTGACTGACGAATACTTTCCAAGCGAGGCTTTGCAAGCGGCGGGTTATCACGCCGTCTTTTCAGGCCAAAAAACATACAATGGGGTTGCTATCCTAAGTCGGGAAAAAGTCGATGATTTGATCATCGACTTTCCTTCTCTTGAAGATCCAGAACGGCGCATTTTAGGCGTCATGCTTGGTGACATTCGTATTTTAAATTTGTATGTGCCTAATGGCGAAAGTGTTGACTCTGCTAAGTATCAATACAAGCTGAATTGGTTGCAAAATTTAGATTTGTTTTTAAAGGCAGAATTACAAAAACATCCCAACATGATTGTCTTGGGTGATTTTAATATTGCCCCAGAAGAGATTGATGTTCACAACCCCAAGCGTTGGATGAACAAAGTATTATTCAGCGAACTGGAGCGGCAAGCTTTTCGCGATATGTTGCAGGTCGGCTTTAATGATTGCTTTCGCCTGCATGCCTCCAATGAAAAAGCTTTTACCTGGTGGGATTACCGGTTAAAAGCCTTTGAACGCAATTGGGGTTTACGCATCGACCATATTCTTGCAAGCACTGCACTTTCTGCTCAATGCACAAGTTGTGCCATCGATAAGCAGCCGCGTAGTTGGGAGCGCCCATCAGACCATACCCCTGTCATAGCAGAATTTTCTTGTTAAACTATGGGCAAGCAAACGATCAACCAAGGAAATATAAACATGAAACTTCAATCTAAAAAAGATTTAACAACAACAGCAACGATCTATGTTGTTCTTATTGCTTCTTCTAAGAAGTTAAATCAAGAACCTCCCTTGCTAGTGCTAGATCATTCTGTAATTAAAAAAAATCTAAAGGAAAAAATAGCAAAGGCAATGCAGCACCAAGAGATTAAAGTGATGCAGGGAAAGGTTGCCTTCAATTTACCAAAGCAACAAAAAAGAGAAAATGAGGTTAGCCATTTTACTCAGCCTATGCGCAGAAAATAAGAGTGAGGGAGCAACCCATTCTCTTATTTCGGATTATAATAAAGGGAGGTCATTAAAAAGGTTGCGATGTGATGAAACAGAATATTCATCCTAAATCTAGAGAAGTTACAATCACTTGCAGTTGTGGTAATACCTTTGTTACGCATTCGGCAATGGAAAAAGATAAGTTGTTTTTAGATGTTTGTGCCTTGTGCCATCCTTTTTATACAGGCACACAGAAGCTTGTCGACACCGGTGGTCGTGTCGATCGGTTCCGGCAGAAATATGGTTCTAAAGCCAAGGCGCCCAGCAAAGAAAAAACTAAGTAATTCAATATGTTAAAGTATGCCATTCTCGCTATTTAGCTCATCTTTTATCAATGCAAAAGTTTTCTGTTGCCTTGATTAGTGGGCAATTCTTAGTTATCATTCCCAACTATTTTACAGAGGTAATGCCTTCATGAAACCAGAAATCCATCCGAAATATGTTGAAATGAATGTCGCTTGTAGTTGCGGCAGTACATTTAAAACCCGTTCTACTTTAGGCAAAGAACAATTATCACTTGAAGTCTGTGCTATGTGTCATCCTTTTTATACCGGTACCCAAAAATTAATGGATACGGCTGGTCGCGTAGATCGCTTCCGTCAGAAATATGGTTTGAAAGCTAAAGAAATGCAGAAGCCTGCTGGTAATAAAGAAGAACAGATATCTACTGATAAAAAATAAGCACCTTTTCTAAATAATAAGAGCACTTAAATGCCGCATAAGTTTCGTCAAGCTGCGCTTGACTATCACGCCTATCCTGTCCCAGGTAAAGTTCGTATTGCTCTCAGTAAACCTACTGCAACGCAATACGACTTGTCTCTTGCTTATACACCAGGCGTTGCAGAACCGGTGAAAGAAATCGCAGAGGAGGCTAGTCATGCTTATCAATATACTAATAAGGGAAATTTAGTTGCTGTCATTACGAATGGTACAGCCGTGCTTGGCTTGGGTAATGTAGGTGCATTGGCAAGCAAGCCGGTGATGGAAGGTAAAGCCGCCTTATTCAAGCGTTTTGCGGATATTGATGTCTATGACATTGAGATTGATTGTGATGATCCTCATGAATTAATCGAGACCATTGTGCGTATAGCACCGACTTTTGGTGGGATTAATTTAGAAGACATTAAAGCCCCAGAATGCTTTTTTGTTGAAGATGAATTAAAAAGACGCTTGAATATCCCCGTATTACATGATGACCAGCAGGGGACAGCCATTGTTGTTGGCGCAGCGTTATTAAATGCCCTGGAACTGCAAGGAAAAAACTTATCTGAGGTAAAGATAGTCTGCTTGGGTGCAGGCGCTGCTGGTATTGCGACTATGCGTTTATTGCGAACGTTGGGTGCACGACAAGAAAACATAATGGTAGTTGACCGTGAAGGGATTATTCACACGCAACGCGAAAATGTAAATGCCCAAAAAAAAGAATTTGCTGCAACGACGGAAAAGCGCAGTCTTAAAGAGGCGATGCAAGATGCTGATGTTTTTATTGGTGTCTCTGGCGCTAATCTTTTGGCGCCCGAGTTAGTAGAAATAATGCGGGAAAAACCGATTATTTTTGCCCTTTCCAACCCTCACCCAGAAATTATGCCCGCGGATGTGTTAAGCGTCAGGAAGGATGCTTTAATCGCAACAGGCCGTAGTGATTTTCCTAATCAAGTCAATAATGTGTTATGTTTCCCTTATCTTTTCCGTGGTGCGCTCGATGTACGTGCGTCCACAATTAACGAAGCTATGCAAATTGCAGCGCTTTATGCGATCAAAGACTTAGTTAAAGAGCCAGTTCCTGATGAAGTACTAGTTGCTTATGGGCTAGAGCAGCCACTCGAATTTGGTCCGGCTTATTTCTTACCCAAAGCGACTGATCTTCGCTTAAAAGAGAAGGTCTCAACAGCAGTCGCTAACGCCGCAATAGCAACAGGCGTTGCACTATTGGGTTGTCCCGCTGTCCGATAGGTTGGGCTGAGCTTGCGAAGCCAAACAAAAAAAACAGCCATTGATGTTTTGCAGAGGAAAATTGTATTTTTGTTGGGCTTACACGAGCCCAACCTACGTGATGGGAGCAGTTATTCACATGGCTATGGATGCCATCACATTGTAAAATTAAGTTATTGATTTTATAACATTATTTATTTTTGATAATTAAAAGTACCAACAAATATACCAACAAATCATAAAGTTAAGTGCGTGTAATTGCTTTGGTAGTTTCAAGTCGGTTTTGCGCCTATATTGACGAAAAAGCCATTTAGTTTGTAAAAATATGCTTGTTAGGGGTGGATTTCAACATAAAATCTGCATATAATGATTCTATGCTATATAAAATCATTATCGAAAACTTTTTTTCTATTGCGGATAGTCAGGAGCTTATCTTTGAAGTTCCAGCTAAGGCGCCCGACCTTGCTTGCTTCAAGGTTTCACGTTCAAACCCCGAAATCCGTTTACCGGCAGTAGTGGGCTTTTTCGGGCCCAACGCTTCGGGTAAGTCTACCATTCTACGCGCGGTTGTGTCGGCTGCTATCTTTGCCTGCCACAGTTTTGATTGGGCAAATCAGATCAACCTTTTCTTTCAGTCCTATAGGCAGAAAGATTGGTGGGGGAGTCCGACTAAAATCACGATTGAATTTGATTGTCAGCTCAGTGACAGTGAGCCATCTGCAAAATTTCGTTACGAACTTCATATTGCACACAAGATGGCTAATTTTGGTGATAAGACTGTTGCGTATGAGGCACTGTCTTATGCGCCACAGGGAAGATTTCGTTTACTGTTTGAGCGCGAAAATCAAAAAATTCATTTCGGACGTGAATTTGGCATTTCTAATACAAATGATCCAAGAAAAGAAAGTATTCGTCCGAATGCTAGTGTTATTAGCACACTGGCAAAATTGAATCACCCTTTATCAGTTTATTTGCGCGATACACTAGGAACGCTGCAAACCAATATTATTGGTGTAACTAAAGTTCAGCAAAATGCTAATCAATGGCTATCAACCTATGCACAGAATAAAGACTGTTTAGCTCGATTGAACAAAGAGCTAAGACGATTTGATATCGGACTTGAATCAATGGTGGTGGAGCAAAGTGATCAAGGCCTATTTGCTAAGCTATATCATGTAGGACTTGATGATTTTATTTTTTTAGCAGAAGAATCCTCGGGAACGCAGCGATTTATAGAGATTTTTCCTCGGATACATTATGTGTTGGAAACAGGTAGCATCGCAATCATAGATGAGATTGATAATGATTTGCATCCTCTGCTATTACCAGAAATATTTCGCTGGTTTAGTGATCCAGAACGCAACCCACGTGGTGCACAGTTGTTTTTTACCGCACATAACCCGGGCTTGTTGGATGATTTAGAGAAAGAGCAGGTTTTTCTCACAGAAAAGCCGAGCGGTCAATCTACTCGTGTTTATGGTGTACGAGATATTAAAGGTTTACGTCGTGAGCCAAGTTTAATGAGGAAATATCTTTCAGGTGAATTGGGTGCTGTGCCGCGTATTGGATAGAAAATGACGAAAAGATTAATCTTACAACGAACACGGCATTTTTTCTCAGTCGAAGGTGAGGGAGAGCAGTCAGTCATTAAATGGATTCAAGAATTATCAGATCAAAATGGATTGCATGTACATCTTGATTGCGAGGTCTTGAAGGGTGGTGGCTATAAAACCATGCTTGAAGGAGCGATACGTTGTCGAAAACGTAAAGAGAGACAGAAAGCTAAAAGCTCGATTTTGCTAGTGGATAGCGACCGAGCCGAATACGATGATGGTTGGTCGCTTTCTAAGCTTCGACAAGAAGCATTGAAACATAAAATTATCGTGAACGTTCAAAATCCTAATCTAGAAGGATTGCTGTTGCGTTTGATGCCGGGAAAGGAAAGCTTGCAGCCTGATAGGGTTAGCGTTCAGAAACAGTTACGTAACGCATGGCCGAATTACAAAAAGCCTGCTGATGCACGTATGCTTTCTGAAAAATTTACCTTGGCAGATTTGCTTCGTGTTGCAAAGATGGATTCTGAACTGTGCTGGTTGTTAACTACTATAGGGTTAATGGAATGAATACTGATATTGTGGCGTATTTTGGTGCGTTAGCTTGGCTTCCTCAAGCAGCATATTTTGGTTATAAGCTTCTTACGAAGCCGATAATAACCATCACTCCAGAAAAAAATGTTTCGATTGGCTTTACGATATTTGGACCAATTTTCAACTTGCGTCTTTCAATTAAATGTAGACAGAAAGGATACGCTTATTGATTTCGTTGGCGTCGAGTTGGTTCATGAAGATGGTTCAGCTCATTGTTTTGAGTGGGCCGGAATGTCAGAATTTTTTAGTGAAGTTAAAAATAATAAAGGAGAAAGCAATATCGTACAAAGAGATATTGTTCCTATTTCGATTAAATTAAGCACGCTATCTATTGTGGAACGTTTTTTTCGATTTCAAGAGACAAGCTTTATTGAGGAAAATAAAGCCATGTTAGATGATCTTATGGAATACAATACACTGCTAAAGAAAAACCACCACCCAAATTACCCGGATGAATTTTTTGTGAGCGAAAACTTTTTTGGTGGAAGACGGGTAAGTATACTGTGTCTTTCTTACCTCGTTCTCCCCAAAGAGTGAAGGTTATTCACGAGACATTTGAGTTTCAATTAACACAAAGTCAGATCGATGCACTTCAGAATAATTTGAATGAAATTAAAAATCCTATCGAAAATGTTATTAAGGGGGGAGCTGCTGGATATGTTCCACATCCTGATATGTTTGTATGGCTAAGTGTCTCATTGAGAAAAACAACAAAATAAATATTATTCCGATTGCGTAGCGTTATTTTCGGCATTTGTGTGAGATGGAGCTTCGCTAATTTGTTGATTTAGGCGAACAGCAATGTGCAACATTAGCCACCAAAGATACACTGTCGGCGGTGCATAAAATTGCACGGCAGACATGAGACCATGAAGGCCCTCGTTTCGAATATTACAACCTGTTTTTTCTGTTAAAAGATATTTTAATTCGAAATGTAAATTCTCTCCCAGGAATTGTTTGGCTGAATCAAGATCAAATAGCTCGTTAATGCTTTTTTCAGAAGAACATCGATTTCTTGGGCCAATTCGCCAGACAACTTCGCCTCTCTCTTCAAGAATTTTTCTTAAGCTGTGTTCAAACTGCGGAATTAATAGATGTGCTGCGACATCAAATTCACCATGGAAACCTGCAAGAAGACCTTTAATCCACAGGTCTTCACGTCCTTTTGGAATTAGTCGCGAATGTTGTAAAAGGTCGTAGAGAGTATATTGGTCTATTGGATGGTTTTTTACTATTTCGTTAAGTGCAGGAAGAATTACACCTTGAACTATGGTGTTCGGCGAGCGCTTTCTATGGCTCCTCGTTCTTCAATGCGTCGAGCGGCGGCTAATAACTCTGGAGCTTTAATCGTGGCAATAGGTCGAGAGCCGAGAAAGGGGAAAATGTCACGCTCAAGTCGACGAGCTACTTTGTCAGTATGTGAGGATGCCCAGGAAGTTGATTGCTTAGCCAGCCATTCTCTTGCGAGCACCTCGAAGCTGTCAGCATTTTGGGCGGCTTTGGAAAGTTTGAGAGCCTTGCGATTTTCGCTAGGGTCAATACCTGTCTTTAATAGTTTGCGGGCTTCTCTACAGGATTCGTTAGCATCCTCAAGGCTTACTTCTGGATAAACACCTAGAGCTAATGTTTTTTGCTTAGAGTCGAAGCGATATGCCATGCGCCAATATTTCTTTGGATTATTTGGTTGTACTAACAAATATAAGCCGTCACCAACGCTGATTTTTTTTGGTTTATCAGTTGCTTTTGCGAACTTTATTTCGCGTGCTGTTATTTTTCGTCTATTCATTTTTTAGTATTTAGTTATTTGTTGGTATCTGTTTTTATGATGTCGCGTTATACCAACATTTGTACCAACAAAAACAACAGGATTTGTGAGGAATAGTTGGAACGCTTGAGGCAGTATTATCTATGTATAATTCTTATTTACAAGGGGTTGTAGGACATTTTAGGATGAGTCAAGACAGGTATCTGGTGGCTATGGGTGGACTCGAACCACCGACCTCAGCATTATGAGTGCCGCGCTCTAACCAACTGAGCTACATAGCCTTTCATGGGTCGCATATTCTCGAAGTTTTTACCACTATTTGTCAAGCAATCTATATTTTTTTACAGATAAAAAATCTAAAATCAATTAATTACATTGAAGGAGTTTCTTGATGATTGATTTTTATACCTGGAATACACCCAACGGACAAAAAGTTGCAATTATGTTAGAAGAGTTACAAGTGGATTATAAAATCGTTCCCATTAATATTAGAAGTAAAGAGCAATTTAAGGACAGCTTCTTAAAAATTAATCCCAATAATAAAATACCAGCCATCACAGATGTTGATGGACCTAATCATCAGCCAATTAGTATTTTTGAATCCGGTGCTATTTTGATTTATCTAGCCGAAAAAACAGGCCGCTTGCTGCCCTCTGACTTGCGCCACCGGTATACCGCAATAGAATGGTTAATGTTTCAAATGAGTGGCATAGGGCCAATGGGTGGTCAGCTCAATCATTTTCTCAATGCTGCTGATGAGCAGATTCCTTATGCGATCAACCGTTATAGAGAAGAAGTGAAGCGTCTTTATGCTGTGATGGATAATCACTTAAAGAAAGCGTTATATTTCGCGGGAGAATTTTCCATTGCCGATATCGCTATTTTCCCATGGGTCAATATCCATCAAAAGCAGCGTATTGATATCAATGATTATCCCAATATTGAACGGTTTATCTACGCTGTCGCTGAACGTCCTGCTGTGCAAAAAGCAATGCAGTTAATGCAAGCGCTCAATTAGAATAAAGGAAATAAAGGAGGGGCATCGATAGATAATTTTTAATTCATTGATTTTACAAGTAAAAAAATTATTACTTCCATTTAATTAATCCACTTTACTACCGGCCTAAAATAAAAATAAAGAGGAGTAGTAAAATGCCGGAATTAAGATGGGATTTGGAGAATTGGTACAATAAGTTAATAGCGGTTGCTAGAACTGCTAAACGTTTTACACCAGGTACCTTTGCTACGACTGAGCGGGCCATATTAAACCAAGTGCTTGAATTAATAGATTGCTTTGCACAAATGAATAAAGACCTACCACAAATAATTTCGCAAAAATCATTAGTGGAATTATATAGGTTGAGTCCTGAGGTATTGGCTAAACTCACGATTTATCCCAATATAATAGAGCGCTTGAGTTTAGGAAATGAAGATGAAAAAGCATTGGCTCAAAGAAACTGGCGTTTATTTAAGAAATTATTACAAGAGGAAGACGAGAATCCCATTAAAGCCCAAATTAAGGCGAATCTTGATCAATATGTGCAGGCGCCTACTTTCTTAATGAAGCTTACGCGCATAACAATCTTTCCCGTTAAGATATATCAGTATGAAACCATGGGTTCAATTTATCCTGAGGAGGGCAGGCCTCTTGATAAATTAAATAAAAAACGTATTGATATCCTACGTCTTCAACACCTTAGCAATGATGAAGAATTACTCAATAGTGTTTCAAAAGTAAAAGAAGCTTTTTATGAGCCTGCGCAGGGAAGTGCTCAAAGTAAAGCCAATCAAGAGCAGGCTGAAAAAGCCTTATACCAATATCTGCATAAACTTTCTGCAAAACTTAGCAAGTTACTTGAAAGTACAGAATCTGATTTACATAGACATCATTTTTTCAGTGCTAGAAGATTAAAGGGCCAACCTAATACTATTATTAGCTTACTTTCAGATTATAAAAATGCGATTCAAGATGTACTGACGGAAATAGAAAAGAAAAACCCCCAATTAATTACCCAACATGAAGAGAATAAACAAACGATGCCTTCATAAATTTAAGTTGCATCTCACACACATCTTACATAAAATTATCAACCTTAAAAAATACGAACCTGTGACCAGGTTTATTTCTTTAACTCCTTGCTTTTTTTATGTTTTTTTAAAAAAGCTACCATCCGAGAGGAGCGTTTATGAAACGCAATGAAAATACGCGACATTATGAAGTCGTATTCTTAGTCCATCCCGATCAAAGTGAACAAGTCCCTGCCATGATTGAGCGTTATAGTAATTTGATCACTCAGCATAAAGGAAAAATTCACAGGCTTGAAGATTGGGGCCGTCGTCCTTTAGCTTATCCCATTAATAAAATCATGAAAGCCCATTATGTTCTAATGAACCTCGAATGTGATCAGGCCGCGATCGATGAATTAAGTGAAAATTTCCGTTATAACGATGCAGTTATCCGCAATATGGTATTGCGTGTTAATCGTGCTGTTAACGAGCCTTCGCCGATTTATAAAGAGAAAGATGGTCGTAATGATGTTGAGATGCCTGTAGGTGAATCTGAACGTGACCGTTCTGAGGTGCGCGGTAAGAGAGAAGTAACAGAAGCAGAAGAACCAGGTGATAAGGCCAATTAATTGAACGGAGCATAGAATATGTCTACTTATTTTCGTCGAAAAAAGATGTGTTACTTCACGGCAAATAAAATTAAAGAGATTGATTATAAAGATGTCAATTTGCTGCGAAAGTTCATTATGGAAAATGGCAAGATCGTACCAAGTCGTATAACGGGCACTAAGGCAGGTTTTCAGCGTAAGTTAGCAAGAGCTATCAAGCTTGCTCGTTTTTGTGCTTTACTTCCATTTTGTGATAGGCATTAATTTATCTAATGTGGCTGCAACGGTTTACAAATTATTTACTCAAGCATCGTTGGCAAACGGTGTTACTGACGTTTTTAATTACCTTAGTCCCTATTATCGGCATTGTAGGTATTTTAATTGCTGCATTAGTGACGCTAGTAGAAGGTATCCTTACTGGAACTATATTAACAATTGCAGCCACACTGCCTTATTTCATTAGCTTTTATGTAAGTAGTAATCCCCAAGGAAATATCCCATTAGTTGTTTGGGCGGCAGTTGGCGTTGCTGTATTGAGTAATCTGCTCACTTATATCTTTGCGATTCTCTTAAGGCGGCATACTAGTTGGAGCATTATCTTACAAACCGCTGCATTATTAGGCGTGCTGGTCGTCAGTGTGATCCATCTTGTCTATCCTGGGGTGGCAGATTGGTGGGCAAGCCAGCTTCAATCTTACTATAATCAAGCGCAAACAGTAGTTGGTGGGGCAGTGAAAGGCTTACCTACCTTCTCTAACGAGGCCCAGCTTGAAGCAATTAACATCACTAAAGATTATGCAACGGGTCTAATGATGGCAGCTATTTTGTTTAATGCTATTTTACAACTCATTGTCGCAAGATGGTGGCAAGCTATCGTTTTTCATCCTGGGAGTTTGCAGAAAGAATTGCATCAAATTCGCTTATCCCAGCTTGCCGG
>Ga0206856_10168_pt1 | contig 22653 bp, 36 predicted proteins | sample Alteio_BWOrgCont_48_FD_152630 | JGI IMG/M metagenome (GOLD analysis project Ga0206856, IMG submission 152630) | Enriched cells from forest soil in Barre Woods Harvard Forest LTER site, Petersham, Massachusetts, United States -... | ecosystem: Environmental > Terrestrial > Soil > Temperate forest >...
GCCGGCCCCCCAGGGTCGTCGCGTCGCGTTGATCATCGGCAACGCCAACTATAAAGACGCGCCTCTCGCCAATCCCACGTTCGATGCCGATCTGGTCAGCACAAGCCTGCGAAATTTGGGCTTTGACGTGACGGAAGTGAAGAACGCCGATTTTGCCGCCTTCGATACGTCCCTGACGGAATTCGCCGCCAAGGAGGAAGGCACAGAAATCGCGCTCTTCTATTTCGCGGGTCACGGTTTCGCTATCGCTGGCGACGATCTGCGCCCACGCAATTACCTCATGGCGACTTCGGCCAACATGAAGACGACTTCGGACGCAATATTGCGGCGTGATGGCATATCGATTGACGAGATCATAAAGAGAATTTCGGCGCCTGCTAAGGTGACGCTGGCTTTCGTTGACGCGTGTCGTAACGATCCGTTCCATCGCGGCGCTGGCGACCGTGGTTTCGACCGCATCGGCGTCGCCCTGTCGCGGCAGATCTATATCGGCATGTCGACTGAGATTGGAAAGACCGCGATTGACGGCGAAGCCGGCAAGGGTAGCCCGTTCGCCCAAGCTTTCGCCGAGAAGATGACAACACCGGGGCTGCGGATTGACGACGCTTTTCGTGCGCTGCGCGAGGAGGTGTCGGAGAAGACCGACGGCAAGCAGCAGCCGGAGATTTTGCAGGACGATCTAAAGCAAGGCGCAATTGTGCTTGTGAAGTCGGAGTAGGCGCGACAGCGGCGGAGCGCGCCGCGCGATCGCTTTCGCATATTCACGCCGGCGCGGTCGCGTTCTCCCGAATAGGCGATCCGGCAACGGGAGAGTTTCAGGACGCGGTGATCCTGGCGCGGTTCGGTGAGGTCGATCTTGACCCACTGACCGCTTGAGCCGCCGGCGAACCCGCGACGGCGTCCTACTGTGCAGATAGAGGCGACGGCCCTGTTGCTCGCGCGACGGGCGGCGGATTCCATTTGCCTGTCAACGCGTCGGATTGCGGGGCATAGAGCCGCATAGTCAAATTGAAGTCGCCCTTGGGCGCTGGAAGCCAGTTCGACTCCATGTCAGGGCCGGGGCTTTCGTTCTGGAACAGCAAGTCGAGAGAGCCGTCGGGATTGTATTTGAACGGCATCCAACTGCTCACCGCGAAACGATTGAGGCTGTTTGGAACCTGGAAACCGTCCTTGTCGTAGAGCGTGACAGACCAAAACGCGTCGACGGGCGGCGTCTGACCTTTGTCGAAGTGTATCGTGTAACGGTTCGCGCCATCGAGAGGCTTGCCCTCGCTGTCGGCGAGATTAAGCGGATAGATGGCGTCCTCTGGTAGATTGGCGAAAAGGCCGACCTGCGCGACTATCGCCCGCTTCAAATAGTAGTTGCCGTAGACGCCCATCGTATCGGTGTTCATCGACCAACCGTTCACAACGCGCGCCACACTCGATGTTTTCCAAGCCATAAGATGCTGCCCGGCCTTGGGCGCAAGCTCAAGCGCCGTCCTTACAGCCGAGTCAAGCGCGTCGAAGTCCAGGTTCTTTCCTGGCTCAATGCCGATGCGCCGCATCTGAGCGATGATCGGTTGATCCGTCACATGGGGTGGAGTGGTCTTAAGAAGTTCCGCCGCATACGTGAAATACTTTTTACCATCCATCGAATCGACCTGGGTCTTGGGCGGCGTCTTCATGTCGACATTAGGGTCGATTTTGACTTCGACTGGCCTCGGCGCCTTGCCCCATTGCGACAGCGGGGTGACCTTAAATCCGGCCTGAATTTCATGGACGGCCGCGTAGTCGGGAGGGCCGTCGGTTTTCGTGCGCCCGATGATCCATGCGATCGGCGTTGGAGCGTCGATTCGCGTCACGCCAGGCGGCGCAGCGCCGTTCCATCCCATCGGGGCGACAAGGAAATCCTGCGACTTTGTGCCGGTGGTCCGCCAGCCCGGCGATGCAAACACGTCCGACCACATGTCCAACATGGGCAGCAAATAGTATCGTCCGTTCGTATCGGGCGCGGAAACGATCATCGGCTCCTTAGTCATGTCCAGGACAGCGATTGAGTAAAGAGTATCGAAGTTGGGTCGCACAACAACCTTGAAATCGACTGGTGGGAAAGCAGGCGCGTTGTTGAACATGTTTGGTGGACCGCGCATGGGTTCCTTGCCAGGCGCAATGTTTGTTGCCTGAAGCCGCGTTATATCTAGCGACACCAAGGGATAAAAATAAAGATATGCGTTGACCGCTATCTCGTTGACCGTTGGCTCGGCCGCTCGGGTTGGCTGAAACGCCAATAACGAAAGACATGCCGCAACTCCAGCGGCGCGCATAGCGTGTCTCATTGCGGCGTTCCTCCCATGCTTACGTGAGCGCAATCTACCGCCGGTGCGGAGCGGTAGGCTACCCGCTGAGCGCCAGGTTCGCTCAAATACCGCAATTCGGGGTCCGGGAGGTGCTCCAGCAGCAGTTTGTCGATCGCCTCGAAGGCCGAGGGGCTGATTTAGAACGGCCTCTCTCCCTTTCGATGCTTGGCCACGACCGCCTCGTATCGAGCAATCGCTTCCTTGAGCATCCGAATATTATTTTGTGTGGTGTCGACCCATGGGCCGCCGTGATCACGCCGTGCCGTCTGCGTCTTTCCGGATTCGAGCGGTTCAAGCTCCGCTCGAAGCCCAGGGATGACGACTTCCTCAAGATTTCGAATGTATGCGGTCCAGTCGCCCAAACCTCTACCCCCAATCAGGACTATCGGCTCAAAACCGATGAACGCTACTCATTGACCGCAAGCGTCGCTCAACTGGCGCTGCCGAATCGAAGGGCGGCGCCACGAAGGCTCTGAACATAGTCGGCGCTCCAGCGTTGTTGGGTGTGTGGAACGGCAATCGACATGGGAGCGGGCATTCGAACTGCGAGGTCCGGCCGGGTTTCATCGGTTGCCGAACTTCGTACGGTGCTGAAACAAGAATTGCATGACGTCGCCCAAGTTCAGGGCCGACAGCTCGTCCGACAGCTGAAAGACCTCATTCTGGCGGCGCGCACTCAAAGCCGACCGGGAACGGCGCAAAACCGACCGTCGTGCTAACCCAGCTTGGAAGCATGAGCGTCGCGCCCCTTGGCTCCGCATTTGGAGCAGCGGGCCGATCGTCGCAACACAGCGCTTGAAGCATCGGGGCCCCAGCGGATGATCAGCGGCGCAATCGCCATCGGCGCATGATGCAGGCAACCATAAGCAGCGCAATAGACCCAGCACCATTTGCCGGGCGCCGAACGCTGTAGCTGGGCGAGTGTCGGGACCTGGCCGGGCGGCCCGCGCAAGGCCGTCCGAAAGCGTTGCAGCCATCGCGAGAGGCGTCGCGGCGCATGGGGACGGCTCCGGCTCGTTACGGCTGCCTATCCCCGACGGCACTTTGAGGCTCGCATCCGGTCGCCGCGGGCGTCAAGGCGGTCGACTCAGCCGGCGGCCTGGGCGATGCTGGCGGGCACGTGAGATTTCGAAATCCTACTAGACGGCGCAGACCCCAGATCATGATATTCCCCGAGAATTTCGATCGCTTGCATGAGGGTGAGGAATTCATCCGCGCAAAAAGCAAGGAAGCGATTCAAAAATCGGATGAACTACTCCATCACCTTAAGATGGTCGCGGACTCGATGACTCTTGTCGATCACTTCGCCCGTGCATATCCGCATCAGAATGACGATCAGCTGATTGTTCAGTTTCTCGGCATCCGTTTATTCAACAGTATGGCGGGCGCTGTTCAAGATTTGATGGCGGGCTATTATCAAAATGCGGTCATCCAGCTGCGTGACATTTTGGAAGTTAGCTTCCTTCTCGATTATTTTGGCACGGACGGGACTTTAGTTGCTGATTGGAAGGGTTGTTCGGAGAGTGAAAGAAACAGAAAATTCGGCGCGTTTAAGGTGCGCACTACCCTTGATGAGCGGGACGGTTTCACTGAGCAAAAACGCAAAGATCACTACCAACTTCTATGTAATCTTGGTGCGCACGCGTCGTTCCAAGGATTTGAGCTTCTCCGGCCACTGGCTGGGGGCGACGCACATTGTGGCCCGTATTTTTCCGACCGCGCGCTTACGCCGACGATTTCCGAATTGGCGAAAGTCGCGGTCGGCGCTGCCGGGAACTTCACGATGTTTTTCGATGCCCGCGGCGTACCGGATTTGGAGATAAAGTTTCAGTTCATGAAAGCTCAGTCGGCATGGTTCGAGAAGTTTTTTGGACAGTCCCTCGACGGAGGGCAGATTGGCAAAATGAGGGAGATGCTCGAACGCGCTAAGGCGGAGAAACCAGCGGGCTAAAGAGGGCGGCCCGTGGTCGGGCGCGGCCTCCGTCGGTCAATATTCCTAAGCCAGCATGATGGGATGGTGCTATGTTGGCGCCGATCCTGTTTCATTGTTGGCTGGCCGGCCTGCGGCTCGGCGCGAACGAAATCTGTCGCCCATTTGGTCGACCTGGGCGCGGCGTGATCTCGCCCTTACGGCGGCTCATGGGGGACGGCTCGTTGCTGGCTCGTCCCCGACGGCTCGCTGAGGCTCGCATCAGGCTGGAACGCGCGTCAAACCGCGGCCGGCGGGGCCGATCTTTGCTATTCTGCCCGCGATGGCTTGGTCCCGGAAACTGATACCGCCCCTCGTTCTCAAGAACGGGCGCAGGCTCGAGACCCTTTCCGACGCTCGCGACATGATCCTTGGCCTTGCGGAAGGCCGACGGCGCGCGCCCTACTGGCAGCACGCGGCTGAGCTGCTTCTCTATGCCACCGAGAACGACAAAGAGGCAAATCGACGATGCGCGAGCGCAGCTTATGCGGGCGCTTCACCGTGACAGATTTGTGTAGGAGCGGCACGCCCTGGCGCTTTCGCCTTGAGCTTTACGTACGTGATTCGATGCGTTCAGTTTGTTGAAGGGATGCGTCAAAGATAGGCGCAGCCCTCTTTCGCGGGCAGCGTCGGAATCTACTCACTCGTCATTGCTCGCGTTCAAATCCCCGGCCGCGAGCCGAGCATTCGCGCCTTCGCCTTGAGCTTCACGCCTGGCTCGCCGCCGTTGGTGAACTCGACGCCGGCGGCTTCGAGGGCGCGCTTGATCGTGGTGACGCTGAGCACAGACGGGCGGTTCTGGCCTGTCTCGAAATTTCAAGGTCGCTGGACCGACGCCGGCTTCTAGCCACAACGCCTCTTGCGACCACCCCAAGCAGCTTTCGCGCCGCCTTGACTTGCTCGCCGATGATCATTTCGCGTGCTTCCTCAGCTTGACGCCCGGCTCGGCGCCGTTCGTGAACTCGACGCCGGCGGCTTCGAAAACGGCGCGGAGTTTGCGAAGGCTCAGAGATGGCGAGCGGCGCCGCCGTCTTTCGAATTCGCCGATGGCAGTTCCACCTACGAAGAGCATTTTCGCCAGTTCGGGCTGCGACCAGCCAAGGAGGTTACGGGCGGCCTTACATTCGGCCGGGGTGATCATTTGCCTTCCGTCCTCAGCCTGACGCCCGGCTCGAATTTCGTGAACTCGACGCCAGCGCCTTCAAGGGTGCGCTTGATCGTGGAAACGCTGAGCGCAGACAGGGGCATTTCCCCTCGCTCGAATTTCGCGATGGTAGAGTCGCCAAACCCCGATTTGCTAGAGAGCCTCACCTGCGACCAGCCAAGCAGCTTTCGAGCGGCCTTGACCTGTTCGCCTGTGATCATGTCTGCTTTTTCCCGGAGGACGGCTGCTAGGGCTTTGAAGCGCGTCCATACTCTTTCAACAGCTCGTTCAATTCACTGACGCATTTTTTGAGGCGGGCAACCGTCGCGGTCGTAGTGGCATCTGAAATCTTGTCACCTCTGTACATCTCGCCAGCCTCAAGCACCTTCAATTGTCGCTGAAGCTTCGATCGCATTTCGATCCAATCTTCAATGAGATCGACCGCCGTCACCATGCCGCGCTTCTCCGTGCTTTCCGCCAAGGATAGCAGCAACTTCGGGCCAACGGGAGAAAACGCCAAGGCAGGCGACGGCGGCGGTTCCGAAATCCGAAACTCTCAATCAGAACGTGACGCGATTGTTGCTTTGGCTCGCATGGATGGGTCGTCATCTGACCCTTGTACCGCGTGGGGGACGGCTCTCCCTTGGGGCCCGACCCTCGACAACTGCGCCGGTCCTTTTCGGATCGGCGCTTTTTTCTTCGCATAGCCCGAACATTCCTCCAGCCCTCCGGGGTGTTCTCGCGCGTGTTCTAATAGGGCGTGATCTCTGCGTCCCTCATCGTCAGAAAGTCGAACGGTTCGGCGAAGCCAGGCAATGCCTCAATGAGTCCGGCCCAAGCAGTGACGTTCCGCCATGCCGTAAGGTCTTTGCCGTTAAGGCGCGCGAAAGCGATGTCGCTATAGCAGCAAATGTCGGCAATCGTCGCCGCGTCGCCAACGAGGAAGCGACGGCTGGAGAGATGCTCGTCAAGGAGATCGAGTGCCGATCTTCCCTTGCGGTCAAACTCTGCTACCAGGACCGGATCAAACGACAACGGCAACAATTTGCGGCGGCCCAGCTCGACGCTATACCAAGCGTAAAGCGCCGGCATCAGACGATCGGCATCCCAAAAACCACTCCCGGACGTGCTGACGAGCTTCATCGTCACGTGCGCCGAAGCGGCCGAGCGCATCTGCCAAGTATTCCAGGATGTCGCCGATTGCACGAAGACCCGGCCGTTGTGTTCGATCACCGGTACCTGCCCCCAGCGGGACAGGGCACGGAACTCGGGTGTCAAGTGCATGCCGCGCTGGAAGCTCCCGTAGCGGAACAAGAAGCCCTCGCGACAAAGGCGTAGCATCAGCGCGACCCGGTAGGTCGGTAGGGAATGCGGGCTTCCGTGCAGGGTGAACCCATCAGTCATTGTGGCCTCCTCCCAGTCTGAAACCTAACATAAGCGTCCTTATCGGGGAGGAACGCCGGCGTTGGCCTCCTGAGGGGAACGGGGCATGCGCGAGAGAAAAGTCGAAGCGGCCGAGCGAGCGCGCTTGGAGACGATCGTCTGCGAGCGGACAGCTTGAAAGACCTTATTATAGCGGCGCGCACTCAAAGCCGACCGGGAACGTGCAAAACCGACCATCGTGCTATACTCAGCTTGGAAGCATGAGCGTCGCGCGCTTGTGACCGCATTTCGAGCAGCGGCCCGATCGTCGCAGCATATCGCTCGATGAGTCCTGTCCCCATCGAATGATCAGCGGCGCGATCGCCATTGGGGCGTGACGCAAGCAGCCCTAGGCGGCACAATTGGCCCGGCACCATTCGCCGGCCTCAAGCGCTAGACGCATGTTCATTCACAACGAAGATCAACGTGGTCACCGTACAGTGGCTTCAGGCCGATGCGCGTGGCGCAACGCCAGGGCTGCGGCCGAGATCGCCCGTGGCGCATCGCGCAATGGCCTCCTCCAGCATTTCGAGGCGGTCCTGACCCCAGAACAGTTCGCCTGCGAACAGGTAGAACGGCGATCCGAACACTCCGGCCGCAAGAGCACGTGCAGTGTTGCCCCGATACTCGGCTTGCACCGATTCGGTGCGCGCAGCATCCAGAAGCCCGGCTCCGCCTATGCCGGCCTGCCCAGCGATGGCTAGGAGCACGCTCGGATCCGATACATCCTGGTCCTCGGCCCAGACCGCCCGCATCACCCCGTTCGCCAGTTCTGAGGCCGGCAGGCCGCGCCGCTGGGCCGCGATCACCATACACGAAGCCAGGTCCACGTCGGAGGGAAAGAACTTGGGCTCTATGTTCAGGCGCACGCCAAGCCGTGCGCGCCTTCTCTTCAATTCCGCGATCCGATATGCCTGCCTCTGCCAGGATCTTTGCGCAAGCAGGACTCCCCCGCTTCCAGCGTATACGTCCTGCATCCGCATCGGGATATGATTGATGAGAACTCCGTGTCGTGCAGCCATCTGCACAAGACGGACGCCACCCAGGTAGGCCCAATCGGACATGAGCCAAACGTAGTAATCGATAATCCGTGCCGTTGGCTTTGTCATTGCCTGGTCTCCCAATTGACGCTCTAAACCCTGCGCAGCCCTTTGGTCAGGTTGCGTTCGCGCATGGCCCTAGGTGAGAGGCCCAAAACAGCCAAACGCCGCCAGCGGGCTTCCCTGACTCGTCTAAGGCCTATCGTTTGGAGCCGTGATAGCCTCCGAGGCTGGAGGCCGCGCGCCGGATGCCTGTGACCTATTATGTCGTCGTCTACTTCGATCGCGATGAGGAAGACAACCTCAAGGCCGGCGAGGCGCGGGAGGCGACGAACGCCGCCGCCGCCGAGCGCGCCGCGAGAGCGCTGGCAGCGCAACATGCCGGGGCTGTCGCCTTCTCGCGGACAGGCGACCCGGCCACCGGCGACTTTCGCGACGGGGCGGTCTTGGCGCAGTTCGGCGACGTCGATCTTGATGCGTTGAGCGCGTAAACTGGCGGGGCAAGGGGGATTCGCGGACATCATGACGAGACGGGCAAACGCAGCCGAAACCTTCCGCGCTTGCCCGTTGAGCAGGTCGCGGAGCAGATCATCGCAGATTGCGACGGCGACCCGCGCGCCGCCGTCAACGAGCTTGTCGCGATAGTCGGTGCACTGCTTGAAGAAAACAAGGCGCTTCGTGAGGCGGCCTCGCCAGGCTATGCGCGCAAGCCCCGGCCGGGCGTCCACCGATAATGCGCGCGGCCATGGCGGAGCCATGCCTGGACGACGACGTTTCCTCGCGCCGCTCTGCGGTCCCTGTTATACTTTGCCGAAAGTACGGGAGAGACTTGGCATGGCGATCTTTGGACCATGTTGCTTTTGCGGCAAACAGATTGAGGAATCGAAGCCCGATCCTTGTCGGGTGACGGTCGAAACATCCGAAGGGTAGTGGCAGGTTTGGCATTGCCACGCGAAGTGTTTTCGCGATCAACTGGCAACGATCCCCGAAGCTCCCACTTTATTCGATCCTGCCCATTTTTAAATATGCCGGTCAACTTTTGATGGCCGCGGCCACTGACAAAGGCGTGAGGACGTCCAACAGCAGTTGTCGATCGCGCTAAGGCGGAGGGGCTGATCTAGGCCGCACGCAAAACGGCCCCGCTGCATGAGGGGAGCGGGCCGAAGTCAATGCGCCAGCAGACCAAGAAGGAAGGGAGGTCCGCAAGGGGCTAGGGGCAACCCCGGCGAATCTGATGATCCAAGGAAGTGTGCGCCCGAAAGTTCCGAGGACCGGGCGTAGCGTTCTGCCGGTCCTTGTTCTAACCTCGCGGGCGCGAGCGCGTGTCGATCGCCTTCAAGGCCGAAAGGCTGATTTAGGCCGTCTAGAAAGCGGCGGAGCCCCTATATCAGGCAACTTGCCCCTATCCAGTCCGCTGCCTTTTCTTGATACTCTCTGGCGATTCTCCAGAGTTCAAGGGCCACGCGTGCTTCATTCGCCGCCCGAGCGTTGAAGGCGCAGATTTTAGCAAGCTCGACTAGTTCAGCGTGAGTTGGCATGGCAGCAGCCCCGCACGGGCGAAGCCCCGAAGCTCAACTCGATGCATCGAGAATTGTTGCAGACATTCGATGGCATTTGAGGCCACCCGCGAAAGAGGTGAACAATCCGCCGGTTTGAGCGTTTACCAAGGTCGCGTTAGCAGAAGGATTAATGGCTGCGGGAGAGCGCAGATGAGCCAAGGGATTTCGCCGCCCGATCCGCGCCTTATTGGCGACCCTGAGCACTGGCGTGCTCGCGCCCAGGAAGCCAGCGCCATGGCGGAGCAAATGAGCGATGCAGAGGCGAAGGCCGAAATGATGCGTGTTGCGGAGCTTTACGAACGGCTCGCTGAGCAGGTCGAAGGCACGGCCCCGCTTGGAGAAATGCGCAATCAGAGTCCAGCGGATAGGGACGACCCGCGGGGCGGCTGAATGGCGGCTCATCCGGCCTTCCTCACCACTCGAAAACCGCCCCGCAATAGTCGGTGGTGTTTCGCGTGCGGCGCTGATGGCAGTCGGCCGACAGCGTCTCGCGGCGCGGGAATTGGAACAATGGGCGCGCCTTCGCGTTTGCCTTCCCCTCGGCGACCGGAGGTTCGAGCGATGAGACGATGGTTCTCCCGCGCGACGCCGCACCCTCGACGTCATGCTCCCTTCTTCGTGCTGGCTCTGCTGGTGATCGGCCTCGCGACGGCCTATGGACTGATGATCGATGCCGGCTGGCTGAGGTGAGACACAGAATTGGCTCGACTCTGGCGTCCGCCACTTCGCCGGTGTGATCTAGGCCTGATATGACCAATGCTGCCAAGCGGCCGATTGTGAGGCTTGGCGGGCCTTTTGGATACGCGGACCTTTCGTCGCGCCTCGGGCGTTGGGGATCATGAGGAGCCGCTGAAACCTTAAGACTGCAATCATGCTCAAAGATGAACGGTGCCTCATCACGCTTACGACGTCGGAGAATTCCTCTTGAGCGTAAGCAGGGGGAAGCGCAATGGGAGCAAGCCGTAGATGCGCTTATAAAGGCAGGCCTGTCGCTCGCGAGTGAGAACGATTTGGTGGCGATCGAGCGGCAACTGAGGACCGCCCTCAAACGGAGGGGCTGATTTGACCGGGGTGGCCGGTCGATCTCAGCAAGAGGCAATGCTGCATGCGGCTGAGCCGCTCCTGTACCCTGCGGAGAACGAAAAGGAAGCGATCGACGACTGCGAGCGCACCTCATGCGGGCGCTTTACAGAGACCCCTTTATGTAGAAGCGGCCTCATCGCGTCGAGCTTGGCGCGCCCCGACTCAGAGGCGCAGCGCTGGCGGCTGGCACTCTGGCCGTTAGGGATTGCGTTGAAGAACTTGTCGTCAAGCAAAATCGTCTCTCCGATAAAGTAGCGGAGCGCATATTCAAGTGCTAACGGCTGCTCAATTTTGAACATGCGATGTGCAAATCAGTCGCCGCCGGCCCCGGCAACCGACAAACTCCGAGATCGCAGCATTGACAGTTACTGCTATATCTCCTGCAGCAATTTGCACTTTCTCAGGACTGACGCTCCGCACAACAAACAACGCTCCCCCGGCCCGCCGGCCGCGCCGTACGCGTCCCCCTGGCGCGGCTGGGTGCAGAGCAAAACACGCGAGCGAACGTAACCAAGGTCAGCGACATGACGACGAAACATAGACACGACAACCCGATCCTCGTGACCGGAGCAGCCGGCGCTGTGGGCGGCATCGGCCACAACCTCACCGAATTCCTGCTCGCACGGGGGCACAAGGTGCGCGCCTTGGTTCGGCGTGAGGACGAGCGCGCCGAGACCCTTCGGCGGCTCGGCGCAGAGGTCCTAGAGGGCGACCTGACGGACCTCGCCTCGATGCACCGCGCCATCGAAGGTTGCGGGCGCATCTATTTCGGAATGTCTGTCTCGGCGGCCTACCTGGAAGCCACGATCAACACCGCCGCGGTGGCGCGCCAACACGGCGTCGAGGCTTTCGTGAACATGTCGCAGATGACGGTCTCGCAGATGAGCATCAGTGAGACCACCGACAGCCCGCAGCACAAGCTGCACTGGCTGGCGGAGCAGGCTCTGTCCTGGTCGGGACTGCCGGTCGTCACCGTGCGGCCGACAGTCTTCCTCGAGGGCTTTTTTCGTCAACTCGCCGCCCCCGGCGTACGAGCTTCTGGCGAGTTGGCGCTACCCATGGGCCGCGGCAAGACCTCGCCGATCTCGGCAGTCGATGTGGCGCGTGCGATATCGGTGATCCTCGACGACCCGGCGCCGCATATCGGACAAATCTACGATCTGACGGGGCCGGAATCAGCCGATCTGGACCACTATGCGCGCGTCTTCTCCGAGGCGCTCGGCAGGCCCATCCGGTATCGCGATGTCTCACTCCCGGCGTGGAGCGAAAGCCTTCGTCAGGCGCGGTTTCCTGAACACGTCGTCAGGCATCTCTCGGCCATGGCCGAGCTGACTAGGCGGGGCCGTTACGACCGCATGACGGACACCCTGCGCAAGCTCACCGGCGAAGCACCGACGAGCATGCGCGACTTCGTGAAGCTCCATGCCGCTGAGTTCAAGCCGCGTGGACGGGCGGATTCCTGAGGCGCCCGATGTCGAACGTCCCTGCTCCCTCCTATGAGGTCAAGCGCACGCTCGGATTCCTGGTCCTCCGGTCGCAACGTCTGGTGAGCCAGCAGCTCGAACGTGTCTTCGCGACGGTCGGGCTCAACCTACAACAGCATGTCTGCCTGCAACTGATATACGAGGGTCTAGCCAACGGCCCGAGCGATATCGCCAAGGCTTGTGGACTCGACACTGGATCGATAACTCGGTTGGTCGACCAGCTGTCGGACAAAGGCTTCCTGGTGCGGATGCGCGACGGGTCCGACCGGCGCCAGGTATCGCTGGCGCTGACCGCCGAGGGCCGCGCCGCAGCCGAGGCCGCCCGGGCTGTCTCGACCCAATACATGCGGGCCCTGCTCGTCGGCTCCGAGGACGGCGAGGCCGAGGCCTTCATTGATGGCCTGACCCGCCTCGTCACCCGGCTCGAGGAGCGCGCCAATGCCTGACGCCCACGCATCGGCTAGGCGGCCTCCTCCGGGACGTTAGGTATATAGTCACCCTGTTCGAAGCAGGCACTTCCGCGGCCGCGAGGTCGTGGAGAAACGCCTAGCCGACTGCAAGGCGAGGCAACGATTCCGCAACCTAGTTCCGAGAGGAGATTCTTCATGAGCCAATCCAGCACCCCCGTGACTTCACTCGCCGACGCGAAGTTCGGCGGCGCATTCTGGGAACGCCTGTGGCGCATGAGCGGCATCAACTTCGTCGTCTTCTTCATCATCGCGTACGTCATCTACGGCAATCAGCCAAAGGTCGGCGCGTCGACCGACGCACTCGTCGCGTTCTATCAGGGCGATCGCACGCGCATCTTGATTGCTGCGGTGGTCTTCGGCCTGGCGGTCCTCAACCTCCTGTGGTTCGCAGCGGCGCTCAGGACCACCTTGGCGGATGCGGGGCAAGACGGTTGGGGCGCGGCGGCGACCGCCTCCAGCGCGGCGGTCGGAGGGCTGTTCCTCCTGCTCGTAACAGTGGGCGCAGCCCTCGCGTACTCGATCGCCGGCTCTGAAAATCACACGCTCACATCGGGACTGAACGACTTCGCCTGGGCTGGCGTCGTGTTGACGTCGTTCCCACGCGCGATGCTGATCATGGCCGGGACGTTCGGGCTCTGGCGGGCCGGGCTGATCTCGAACGCGCTGTTTGCGGCAGGGGTCGCAGCCATCGTGCTCGTTTTGCTGGGCGGCACCACGTGGCTGAGCGGATTCTGGGCGCCGTCCGGCGCCTATTCACGGTTCGTCTCACCCATTATCGGCCTTGTGTGGGTCGTGGTCGTGAGCGGGGTCCTCTTGACTCGAAGTCCTGCTACCCGTGCTGGATGGTGACGCCGACGGCGAGCGCCAACGTCAAAATATGAGCGTCGGGCAATCACCGACGGCATTGGTCACACCCTCCCCGCAAGAAGCGCCGCAGGCTTTTACCAGCCGAAGGCTGATCGTGCGAATCCGCCGGCAGCGCACATGCCAAGCGAACGTTCTGGAAGGAGGATCATTATGAGACGGACTGTCTTCGCCTTAGTTGGGCTTGGCGCGCTCGCCGGCGCGGTCGCCACCACCGCTCCAGTCTCGGGACAATCGGACGACGAGGCTGCGCCCATCTACGGGATCAAACTCCCTCAAGGATATCGTGACTGGCGCTTGATCTCAGTCAAGCGACTGACAGGAGCAGGAGGCAAGCTCAAGCAGTTGCGCGCCCAATTGGGCAACGATCTTGCGATAGCGGCCTTTCGGGAAGGCAAGCTCCCATTCCCAGATGGCGCAATCATTGCCGCGCTACATTGGAATGAAGTCTCGTCAGATGCAGACAACAAAGTCTTAGCCGGCGGTTTTCCCGGCGCCGGCCTCGAAATCTTCCTTTGCCGGGTCCGCCGTGAACGTTCAATTCATGGTCAAGGACTCAAAAAAGTACGCCGCGTCCGGCGGCTGGGGATACGGCGACTTCACGAACGGCAAACCTGGCAATGACGCGCTGCACGAAAAGTGCTTCCCCTGCCACCAGCCTGCAAAAGATCGCGACTACGTTTTCACTCGCTACGCACCTACGCCCTGAACTGAACACGCCCGATTCTTTGAGGCGGACAGCAAAACGGCATCCGGTTGGTTCGGACGCCGCTCTATGACATCACGCCTTCAGGAAGGCCAGCAGGTCTGTGTTGATCGTTTCCGCCTGCGTAGTCGGCATGCCGTGTGGGAAGTCTTTGTAGGTCTTGAGCGTTCCGTTTTTCAAAAGCTTCGCCGACAACGGCCCGGCAGCCGCGTAAGGAACGATCTGATCGTCCTCACTGTGCATCACCAACACCGGGAGGGTGATTTTCTTTAGATCCTCGGTGAAATCGGTCTGCGAGAATGCGACGATGCCGTCGTAGTGCGCTTTGGCGCCGCCCATCATGCCCTGCCGCCACCAATTGGCGATGACGGCTTCCGATTTTTTCGCGCCCGGGCGGTTGAAGCCGTAGAACGGTCCTTCCGGAAGCGCGCGATAGAATTCCGAGCGATTGGCGGCAAGTTGCGCCTGAAGGCCGTCAAACACCGATTTCGGCAAGCCGTCCGGATTGGCCGCGGTCTTCACCATCAGAGGTGGCACCGCCGAAATGATCGCGGCCTTGACGACGCTCTTGTCGCTATGCCGCGCCAAATAACGCACCACTTCGCCGCCGCCGGTGGAGTGGCCGACATGAATGGCGTTCTTCAAATCGAGATGCGCCGTCACAGCAGCAAGATCGTCCGAATAGTGATCGAGGTCATGGCCGTCGGCCACCTGGCTGGAGCGGCCGTGGCCGCGGCGGTCGTGCGCAATCACGCGATAGCCGCGACTAAGAAAGAACAGCATTTGGTTGTCCCAGTCATCGGCGGACAGCGGCCAGCCATGGCTGAACACGACCGGCTGACCGTTGCCCCAGTCTTTGTAGAAGATTTCAACGCCGTCCTTGGTTCTGACAAAGCTCATGACACGCTCCATAGTCGGTAATTACATTGCAGCTGAAAGTTTGTGGATTGGGTTCTTTGTCTTCAGACGCCTTCGTAGACTAACTTGGTGAAAAATGGCGGGTCGATCACGAACTGACCCCACTTTGCGTCGTGAGCGGCGGTCGGCTTTGCGGCGATTGTCTCTTCTGGCGTTCGGCCTGATTTCTTCAGTGCCGCGACCTTGTCGCGAACATCGACCAGCATGTCGCGGAACTCTTTGAGTTCCGACTTGTTGCTAACCGGCTTGCCGTGGCCAGGAATAATCACGGTGTTGTCGGTTGCTGCGGCCAGGTTAGCGTCCGATGCAGCGATCATGCCGTCGATGCTCCCGCCGGTTGAATAGTCAATGAATGGATAGATGCCGTTCCAAAAGGTGTCACCGACGTGAAGAATGTCGACCTCCGCGAAAGTAACCGACAAGTCACTGTCGGTATGAGCGGGCTTGTAGAGCTTCAGGTCGATGGATGTACGGTTGAGCTTGAGCGTCCAGTTCTCGGTCAGCGCTTCGCTGGGAATCGCGCCTGCCGCGGAAGGCAAAAAATTGTAGTCCCAGTCTTCAACCCGCTGAATTTCGGAAAGATGCTTACGGGTATTCTCGTGAGCGATAATCTTCGCGCCGACTGAATGGAGCCACTCGTTTCCGCTGGTGTGATCGAAGTGCCAATGCGTGTTGATCAGGTGCGTCACCGGCTCGGAGCCCAGACTGGACAGGGTCTTGCTGAGTTGCGGACGCGACACTCCAATTCCGCCGTCGACCAGCACTTTTCCGTCAGGTCCCGTCAGGACGGCAATATTGCCGCCCGAGCCCTCGAGGACGCTCACGTTTCCGCGCAGATTGTAGACCGTCACCGGCGAAGATGCCGCACCGTCTTTGATAAGGGTAACGAGCCCACGCGCCTCCGCAAAGGCCTGGCGAGGCGTGAGCCAGCCACCGGTCGCTGCAAAGGCCGCACCAGTCATGCAGCAGAAACAAAACTGACGGCGTGAAAGCGGGCTTTTCTGTCCAAGGGCCATATTGACCTCCTCCTCTACGGTGGTGGTGCAACGCACTCCTTAAACCGCTGTATTGATACCATACATCCCCAGCTGCCACTGCAAGGCGACCACCTGTCGAATTTGGCCTGTTCTCCATTCTCGATCTTCTGGAGCGCGAAGCCGGCGTCTGTCGCAACAGGTTCCTCCTGGACGACTTGACAGGAACGCGATCCGATATGGCGCGTCGTTTCCGGCAGTCGCTGTTGGCCTCTCGAGGCGTGGCTGGGTCCACCATGACCCGCCGCGAGATCGACGCTGCGCTTGAGCGCAACGAGCGCGCCGCCGCCGACAAACGTGCATCAAAGCTGGTCGACATCATTGACGAGATCGCCCGCGTGAGCGACCTCATCGATGCGGCTTGGATGGCTGCGAACGATCTACCGATCGAGCAGGCCGTGCCACTGCAGACCCTGCTTCACATGATCGCGGACAAGTTGAAGGCCGCCAAGGATGCGCTCAACCACCCGCGGGCGCCGCCGAAGATGAGAGCGGCGGCGAGGGCGACAACTAAAGGCGGACCACCACCGGGGCGTCGCGGCACCAAGGAGGTGAGGAATTCGCCGCGAGCCCGACGGCCGTTATGGGCAATTCCATAGCGGCCTTTTTGTTTGGCCACTGATTTCGTCCTAGGCTTCCTTTGCCCACATAACGGAGACCGGTAATGGCCAAACCTTGGGAGCAGATGACAGAAGCCGAGAAGATCGAGGAGCTTCGGAACAACGTTCTCGCGCTTACGTCCAGGGTCAATACATGGGTCGACAATCAAAAACGGCTAGGCGAATACCACAAGGCGCTAAAAACGAAGTTAGATGAACACATTGATGTTGCCCATGGGCCGGGCCCTGTTGATGGCGGAACTCTCTAGCGACCCGGAGGCGGTAGCTCCGACGTCATGCGCCAGGGAGCCTCCATTCGAAACCGCAGGCTGATCGCGCTGAGCATTCTGCTTGTCGGGATGGTGGTTGCGATCGCCATCGCCGCCGAATTGGCGCCAACCCTGCTCCCGGTCGGTGATCGCATTGCGGGAGATGGCCGGAGCATCGTGGGACCGGTCGCGCTGGCCGGGTTGATCATCACCGTGGCGCTGATCACGCTCTTCCATCGCGCCGAGTTCGCCGGCGCGGTGCGACTGCAGGCGCCGGAGATGAAGGGTCGACGCCTCGCGTGCTCGTGGTCCGGGCGCTGCTGGCCGCCTTGATCATGATCGCATTGTTTTTCGCCGGGGTCGTGCCGGCCAAGGCGGCGATCATCATCGGCGGCCTCCTTCTGCTGACCCGACGGGTGATGCCATCGCATCTACGATGAGATCGACTGGTCGCTGCTGCTGATGTTCGCTGGATTATTCATTATCGTCGGCGGCGCGGAGCGTGCGCTGCTTACCCCGGACGTTACCGCCGCTGTCGGCCGGCTTCATCTCGATCAAATTCCCGCGCTCAGCGCCGTCACGGCGGTTTTGTCCAACTTGGTCAGCAACGTTCCGGCCGTGCTGATGCTGAAACCGTTTGTGGGTGCGCTGAATGACCACGACAAAGCTTGGTTGGTGATCGCGATGGCTTCGACCCTGGCCGGCAATTTCACAGTCTGGGCTCGTTCGCTAGTCTGATCGTCGTGCAGAGGGCGGCCGCCTCCGGCGTGACGATCAGCTTCTGGGACTATTTCAGGGTCGGCGCGCCGCTGACACTCCTCACCTTCACGATCGGGACACTATGGTTGACACGGGCGGTCGGCGCGGGCCCGCGACGGCTGAGTCGGTTCCTGGCGAACAACGATGTTCAGGGGAAAAGCGGGCCGCCAGCGTGTTACAGCTCGCGGACTTCATGTATGTTGGGTCGGAAATGATCGACGATGCGCATCCGCCTCCTCCTGAGACGATCCTATTCGTCGAAGATGAAGCGCTCATCCGGATGGATATGGCGGAGTTTCTTCGCGAATGCGGCTATCAAGTCCACGAGGCCAGCAATGCGGACGAGGCGGTGGTCGCGTTGAGTTCCAAGCTCGCGATCGATCTTGTCATCACGGACGTGAGAATGACCGGCGACATGGATGGCGTGGCGCTCGCCGAGTGGATCGCGGAACATCGCCCAGGTGTGGAGGTCGTTCTAACTTCCGCCCTTAGTCGCCCGTCAGAAATGAGTCTCACCGCCAAATACCTCGCCAAGCCTTATACCGGCCGAGCGCTGTTTGATCTCGCCAGGGAAGCCCTGGCGAGACAGTCGCTGCCGGTCGGTCCCAAGACAGATTGATTCTCGCTGGCGCGGCGGCCAGCGTCTTGACCGCGGCGGCGCTAGCCACGAAATTGTTCAGACAATAATGCCCTGTAGCTGGCCTTTTCCAATGAGCCTTCGCCACCTCAACCTGATCGGGATGGTCGCCCTTTTGCTCGGCGCTGCCTCAGCTCTCGCCGACAACGGTTCGCCGCACGAGGTAAAGCCGAAGGCGTTGAAGGCGAAACTCCCTCGGGCCGCCCCTCCGGCCGGCGGGATAGGGGATATCAAATTCTCTGATCCGAGCGCGCCGCTCGTTGGCGAAACCAAAACGAAGCCTGCACTGCCCTCTGATTCGAGGGGGGTTGCAGCTCAACCCAGCGGCGGCGTGTCGCTTGACCTCAAGTGGCATGCGACGAATGAACCTGTCGACCCCTTCGATGCGGTCCGGCATACGTCAGGACCCGACGGAGCCGGCGATGCGGTCTTGGGCGGTGTAAAGCTGGGTTTCTGACGAAGGCCGGGCATCCACGCATTGGCGCGCCAGACGGCCCAAAGAATTTGCGTGAGGGCCGCTTGCCAACATGGTCCGCATTGGGGATGAGAACGAGCAAGAGCATCGCCCTCCAATAAACTGGCGGCAGAATGACGAACGATCGAATCCCTGCGCGCTCCTTTGATCGTATGGCGTCAGAAGGGCCACCACGCGCCTTGCGCAACCCTCGCAAGGTCGGGAGGCCCAAGCGCAAGGAGACCGCGTTCGAGCGCCGGGTGATGTCTCTTGTAGGGGCGGGCGAGATCACCGCCGCTGAAGCCGCGCGGATGCTTGGCGTTCACCGCGGGACCATCGGGCGGCGATGCACGGCGCTCGGCATTGATCCTGCCGCGGCGCGCGCAGCCTACTTGCAGTGGATGATAAAGGTCGCGGTGCGGATTGGCGACGGCGAAATTAGTCAGCACGCGACGCGGAAGTTTCAGAGACACTCGACCGGAACTATCCGAGGGCAAGGGCGGGAATCCCCGTGCACGGTGTCGGCGCAGAAAGTGACCATGCCGGGGATGGGCCTGTTTGCATACGCCACTACCGGCGTAGCGACTTGAAGCTCTCCCGCATCTCGGAGACGAAGAGATCGGGCTGCTCCCAAGCTGCGAAATGGGTGCCGCGCGGCAACTTGTTGTAATAGATGAGCTTGGGATAGGCCCGTTCTGCCCAACTCCGCGGCGCTGCGTAGATTTCTTCCGGGAAAGCGCTCACGGCGACCGGGAGCTGGACGCCCCGCACGTCGAAGAAGCCTCCTGCCGGCAAGTTGTTCGTGGTGTCCCAGTAAAGGCGTGCGGACGAGATCGCGGTATTGGTCAGCCAGTAGAGCGTGACGTTGTCGAGGACGTCGTCCCGCGAGAGGCCTTCGGTCCCGCCGGCGAAAGCGCGGGCGATCATCAAGTAGCTGCGGATGTCGTGATCGATCATCCACGCGGCGAGCCCGACCGGCGAATCCACGATGCCATAGAGCGTTTGCGGGCGGTACGACATTTCAATGGCGTAACCCAGGCCCTTTCCGTAGAAGTCGGCCAGTTGGTCCCAAGCGTTGCGCTCCTCGGCGGTGAGATCGGCGGGCGGCGCCTCATGAAACGCGAGCGCTCTCGAGATATTGGCAGGAACCGTGGCCGCCATATTGGTGTGAATGCCGAGCAATCCCGGCGGCTGCTGCAGAGCCATGACCTCCGAGACGGCATTCCCCCAATCGCCGCCCTGCGCCACGTATCGTGTGTAGCCGAGGCGCTGCATCAGCGTCGCCCATGCGTGCGCGATGCTGACAGGGTTCCACCCCGGCGCTGTCGGCTTGCCGGAGAAGCCGTAGCCCGGCAGCGACGGGATCACGAGATGGAACGCGTCCGAGGCGTCGCCGCCGTGCGCTGTTGGGTCGGTCAGCGGTTCGATGATCTTCAACTGCTCGACGATCGAGCCCGGCCAGCCGTGGGTGACGATCATCGGCAACGCATGCTCGTGGCGCGAGCGCACGTGGATGAAATGGATGTCGAGACCGTCGATCTCGGTGATGAAGTTTGGGTAGGCGTTCAACTTCGCCTCGAGCCGACGAAAAACGTATTCATTGGTCCAATAGCGGGCGAGCGCTTGCGTCGTCGCCAGCTGCACGCCTTGGGACGCATCGTTGACCTGTTCGCGGTCCGGCCACCTCGTCGCCGCGATGCGCCGCCGCAAATCGTCGAAATCGGCTTGGGGGAAGCTGACGCTAAATGAGCGAATGGCGGAATTGCCGGTCATGGCGCCCTCCTGTTGCGTTGCGGATGCGGCCAAGGCCGGCGTAGCCGACGCCACGATGCCGGCCACGCCGAGCTTGAGACCTTCGCGGCGGCTGAATGCGCGCGCCGCCGGCGTTGTGTCTGTTGTGGGTTTGTCCTCCATGGCTGCGGCTCCATCTTTGTCGTCCAACGAATGAGAAGGCGCGGCGTTCACAAGGCGTGGGGGCTGAGTTAGGCGGGGTCAAGGGGTCTGTCTTTTCGATGCTTGACCAGGATCGCCTCATATCGAGCAATCGCTTCCTTGAGCATCCGAATATTATTTTGTGTGGTGTCGACCCATGGGCCGCCCTGATCACGCCGCGCCGTCTGCGTCTTTCCGGATTCGAGCGGCTCAAGCTCTGCTCGAAGCCGAGGGATGACGGCTTCCTCAAGATTTCGAATGTATGCGGTCCAGTCGCCCAAACCTCTACCCCCAATCAAGACTATCGGCTCAAAACCGTTGAGCGCTACTCATTGACCGCAGGCGTCGCTCAACTGGCGCGGCTCACTTAGCGGCGAGGAACGGAAACGGCCTCGCTGCGAACGGCGAGGCCGAAGTCAGGCGCTCCAGCGGAGGGCGCTCCGCAACAATCAGGCTTAAAAATGAGCCCGGGGCGCCGATTTGCCGCAGTAACGCCTAACTATCGCGGGGGGTTCCATCCGAAGCGGCGCGGCCCTTCCGGCCCAACTCGAATACCGCGCTGCAATATAGGCTGCGACACCACGGACACGGGTTGCGGTCGGGTGAACATAGTTAGCCCGCCAGCGTTCTTGGCGCATGGAACGGCAGTCAACCTTAGAGCGGGCATTCGAACTGGCGAGGTCGGGCAGAGTTTCAACGGTTTCCGAGCTTCGTACGGTACTGAGACAAGAATTGCATGATGTCGGCCAAGTTCAGGGGCCGACAGCTCATCCGACAGCTGAAAGACCTCATTCTGGCGGCGCGCACTCAAAGCCGACCGGGAACGGCGCGAAGCCGACCGTCGTGCTGACCTAGCTTGGCAACTTCAACGTCGCGCCCTTAGCGCCGCATTTCGAGCAGCGGGCCGATCGGCGCAGCATGTCGCTCGACGCGTGAGGCCCCCATCGGATGATCAGCGGCGCGATCGCCATCGGCGCGTGATGCAGACAGCCATAAGCGGCGCAATAGACCCAGCACCACTTGCCCGGCGCCGAGCGCTGGAGCTGGGCGAGCGTCGGAACTTGGCCGGGCGGGCCGCGCAAGGCTGTCCGGAAGCGCTTCAGGCCTTCGCGGCTTGCGTCGCGGCGCATGAGGACGGCTCCGGCTGGTTGCGGTTGCCTGTCCCCCGACGGCACAGTAAGGCTCACACCGAGCCGGCGGGTGCGTCAAGCCCCTGGTTTAAAGCCCTGAATGACTGCGATCACTGAGGCTATTGCTGCCACGATAGCAAAGAACAAGGTTGCCCGATTCTCCACTATTGCCCACCAGAGCCGCCAGCGTATTTCGGCTACGATCTCTTCGCGGGTAAGCATGCTGTCCCGCAACCGGATACCTGAACTCACGTTGGCTTGGTACACGTTTCGCAGATCGTCGAGGCTGTAGAGATCGATGTCGGCGCGGCTTCTCTCGTCGAGCCTCGGCCTGCGGGGAGGCAAGAATTGCATCAGCCCTTCCTTCCTCAGCCTGACGCCCCCGGAGCATCGCGCCGAGGCCGCCTTCGCGGCTTTACGCGTTTCGGCCGAGGATTCGCGGGGTGAGTCACCGTGATCTCGGGCGCGACCCCTCTTCGCCGCAACTCAGCGTTCGCCCTCTCGAAATTTTCAATCAGGTTCTCTCCCGCGCCCAAGACCATTTCGCCAGTCTTGATTGCTGCCTTTAGATCGCCCAGGGAGAAGTGATCTAGTGTCTTGGAGTTGAGATCAAGCTTCTTGAACATCTTTGCCGCCGCCACTGGCTTGAATTTCCAGACGCCGTCTTCGAGCGCGGACGGCGTATGGCAGGCGATATTTCTTTGCTTGAAGACTGACTCAACTTGGTCGCAGTACTTCGTGACGCTCCTTTTCCAGTCGCGGTTGGTTATGTGCTTTGCGCGCTCCTTTAGGATTTCTACTTTCAACCTAGCATCAAGAGTGGCGACGACCGGCTCTACCA
>Ga0206856_10169_pt1 | contig 22634 bp, 17 predicted proteins | sample Alteio_BWOrgCont_48_FD_152630 | JGI IMG/M metagenome (GOLD analysis project Ga0206856, IMG submission 152630) | Enriched cells from forest soil in Barre Woods Harvard Forest LTER site, Petersham, Massachusetts, United States -... | ecosystem: Environmental > Terrestrial > Soil > Temperate forest >...
CTTTCTGACCAAGATTTACTTAGTCTGGATAAATAAGCCTCCAATTAGAGCTGATCCCTACTTATTCCGATTTGTTCCCTTAACGCTAGCAGTAAAGTGTGCCATGCTAGTGTGGCACACTTTATGCGTGCAGGATAAGCTTTAACACCGGAAAATACAGTTAATTTTTCTGAACCTTTGATAGCAGGGGTTTGTTTTTGCTCATGCGTTAATAATTCATGAAAGAACTGAAAAAAAATGTAGGCTTCTTCCTTTGTTTTTCCCTTTAAGGTTTCTGACATCAAGGATGCAGATGCCATTGAAATCGCACAACCTGAACCTGTAAAGCTAATGTCTTTGATCGCTTCATTTTCAACGTCTAAATACAGGGTTAGATTATCACCACAGAATTGATTAAATCCTTTCGCTTGTCGATTGGCATGCGCCATGACATAGCAGCACCGCGGATGACGACCATGATCGAGAATCATTTCTTGATAGAGTTCGCGTAATTCAGACATATTGAGCTGTGGTTGTACGAGATACTTTAAAAAGTGTTTGTGCGATGTGTAGGCCTTGTATTAATGTATCGATCTCTTGTTGGGTATTATAAAAAGCTAAGGAAGCGCGTACGGTAGAATCAACGTTAAAGCGCTGCAGTAAGGGTATGGTGCAGTGTTGTCCCGCTCTGACAGCAACGCCGACTTCTGAGTTTAAGATATCACTGATATCGTGACCGTGAATGCGCTTGCCGCCATTATCATTAACGATAAAGTTTAAAATAGCCACTTTTTCTTTCGCTGTTCCCAGTAAGCGACATCCGGGAATACGCGTTAATTGCTCCGTTGCGTAATGCAGTAATTCTTTTTCATACACTTGTATGGCGGAGAAATCTAAGTGGTTAAGGTAATCAATTGCAGTCCCTAAGCCGATAGCACCGGCAATATGGGGTGTTCCTGCTTCAAATTTATAAGGAGGTTCGCGATAGCTGCTTTTTTCTAAACTGACATCGCTGATCATGCTACCGCCACCTTGATAAGGGGGCATACGTTCTAAGTGTGTTTGCTTGCCATAGAGGATGCCAATGCCTGTAGGTGCAAATAGTTTGTGGCCCGAAAAACAATAAAAATCGCAATCCAAGGCTTGTACGTCGACTTCTTGATGTGCAACGGCTTGTGCGCCGTCGATTAACACCGGTGTATTATTAGCATGTGCTAAGGTGATCATTTGTTTTATAGGATTAATGGTTCCTAGCGTGTTGGAAATATGACATAGGGCAACGAGTTTTGTTTTTTTGCTCAGCAGTTTTTCATAGGCCTCTAAAATTAAGTCACCTTCATCATTGATGGGAATAACCTTGAGTTGCGCGCCGCTGGCTTCACAGAGTAATTGCCAGGGTACAATATTGGCATGATGTTCCATATGCGAGATAATAATCTCATCACCCGCTTTGATGTAGCGGCGTCCATAGGTTTGTGCCACAAGATTAATCGCTTCTGTAGTACCGCGTACAAATATAATTTCAGAAACATATTGGGCATTAATAAAGTGTTGAACTTTCTCACGACTGTTTTCAAAATGCTCGGTTGCTTGCTCGCTTAAGTAATGGATGCCACGATGGACATTGCTATATTCATAGCTGTAAAAGTTACAGAGTCGCTGTATCACGGACTGAGGTTTGTGCGTACTAGCTGCATTATCCAAGTAAACCAGTGGTTTACCATGAATGGTTTCTTGAAAAACAGGAAAATCCTGTCTTATTTTATTGACGTCAAATGTTGGCATAATCAAAAGCAAGTATTTTTTTTAATGAGAGAGATGCAGCAGAATAAGTGCTTAACAACGGCATTTGCTGAATAATTTCGTGAATAAAGGCTTTAACTAAGAGGGTATGCGCTTCTTTTTTGTTTAAGCCACGTGCACGCAGATAAAAAAGCGCGGTTTCGTCGAGTTGGCCGATATTGGCACCATGCGTACATTGAATATCATCAACAAATATTTCGAGTTGTGGTTTTGTCATCACCTCGGCGGTGGTGGATAATAGTAAATTTTTATTGAGTTGTTGTGCACTGCTTTTAATGGCTTTTTCACGCATAATGAGTTTACCATTAAAGACGGCGCGTGCATGGTCATCAATAATGCCTTTGTAAAATTCTTTACTGTGGGTTTGTGGGCTGACATGATCAATGACGGTTTGGTGGTCAATATGTTGTTTGTTTTGCGCGTAATACAGGCCTTTTAAATGACATTGTGCCTGTGCGTGACAGAGTTTAACCCGTACATCACTGCGTAGCAGTGCGCCGGTTAATGCCAAGGAATACGCTGAAAATTGACTTTTTTCTTGTTGTTCTACCAGCAAATTTCCAATGTGCATAGCATTTTCACTTTCTTCTAAGCATGTGTAGTGTTCTACATGGCTTTCTGCGGCTAAAAAACATTCGGTTACGCTATTATTAAAATAACAAGGTGCTACTTTTTCTAGAGAAATATATTTTTCAATCACCACGGCATAGCTATTTTTTTCAGTAATAATGATATTCCGGATAGGAATAAAACCTTGTTCGCAGGTACTTATAAAAACGAGTTCTATAGGAGAGACTATTTGAGTATTGGCAGGTAAATAAATATAGGCGCCATCTTGCATAAAAGCCGTATTTAAACGAATAAAGCTGTTTTCTACGCATTCAGCCGATGTTTCCCAGTGTCTAAATAAGTGATCAGGATTATGTTCAATCACATCTGCCACGTGGCTAATGATGGCGTGATGGGGTAGGGCGATTCGGTGTGATAAGGTTTGAGAAAAACGGCCATTGACAAACACTAAGCGATAATGGCTAGGTGCTAAGGTGGCGGCTAGTTCAGTATCCAGGTGACTAGACGCTGAGGAAAGCGAAAAGGGTAGCTGTAATAAGGGAATCAGTGAGGTGTATTTCCAATCGCTATGTTTTAGCGTGGGAAATCCTACGCTGGAAAATTTTGCGATAGCCGTCTCACGTCGTGCTTGTAGTTGGTTTTTTGGGTCGCGCATTAAACCGTTTTTTACACGCTGATATTCACGCAAATAGTGTAGTCGTGCAGCAGCATGCTGACTTTTTGCATTTGAATTTTTGGTTGTGTTCTCGTTCAGTTGCGTGGGGATTATCATGGTTTTAAGCGAGGGATTCTTCTTGCAAAATGGCCGAGTAACCTTCTTTCTCTACGATTTGCGCTAAGCTAAAGTTGCCTGAGCGGATGATCTTCCCGCCGGCAAGAATATGTACGAAATCCGGTTCAATATAATCGAGTAAACGCTGGTAATGGGTAATCAGCAGCATAGCGCGCTTGGGTGACCGCAAATGATTGATACCGTTAGCGACAATTTTTAACGCATCGACATCCAGTCCTGAATCCGTTTCATCCAGAATCGCTAATGTGGGTTCTAAAAGTGCCATTTGTAAGATCTCATTACGTTTTTTTTCGCCACCTGAAAAACCTTCGTTGACGTAGCGATACAGAAAATCTTGATCCATTTCTACCAGTGTTAACTTTTCTTTAACCCGTGTTAAAAAATCCATGGCATCGAGTTCTGGTTCGCCACGAGCTTTACGAATCGCATTTAACGAGGCTTTTAGCAAATAAACATTACTTACGCCAGGAATTTCTACTGGATATTGAAAGGCTAGAAATAAACCGGCTTGTGCACGGTGTTCTGGTAATAGCGTACAGAGATCGTTACCTAAATAATCGATACTGCCTTGGGTGATGGTGTAGTGGCCACGTCCAGCCAGTATATTAGCGAGTGTACTTTTTCCAGAACCGTTGGGTCCCATAATCGCGTGGATTTCACCGGGATTGATGTGTAGATCGATACCTCGTAAAATGACTTTGTTATCGATTTCTGCGTGACAATTTTTGATGGTTAACATGTTTTTAGTTCTACCCAATACAGCCTTCTAGACTCAGGCTTAATAATTTTTGTGCTTCTACCGCAAATTCCATGGGTAGTTCTTTAAAGACCGCTTTGCAAAAGCCATTCACGATCAGTGACAGTGCTTCTTCAGTGGCTAATCCACGTTGTTGGCAGTAAAACAGTTGATCATCGCTAATTTTTGAAGCGGATGCTTCGTGTTCCACTTGCGCTGTGGGGTTCTTAACCTCAATGCTAGGAAAGGTATGTGCGGTACAGCGATCACCGATTAATAAGGAGTCACATTGTGTGTAATTACGGGAATTTTCTGCTGTTTTCAAAACTTTGACGAGTCCGCGATAGCTATTTTGCCCTTTCCCAGCACTAATCCCTTTGGATAAGATGGTGCTGCGGGTGTTTTTTCCGATATGGATCATTTTTGTTCCCGTATCGGCTTGTTGTCTATGATTGGTCAAGGCTACCGAATAGAATTCACCGACAGAATGATCGCCTTGTAAGATCACACTGGGATATTTCCAAGTAATGGCAGAACCCGTTTCCACTTGTGTCCAAGAGATTTTTGAATGCACACCCAGGCAACGCCCTCGTTTGGTAACAAAATTATAGATACCCCCTTTACCCTCTTTATCGCCAGGATACCAATTTTGTACCGTAGAATATTTAATTTGGGCATTATCTAAAGCCACTAACTCAACCACGGCGGCATGGAGTTGATGTTCATCGCGTTGCGGTGCGGTACACCCTTCTAAATAACTGACATGACTCCCTTCATCGGCGATAATCAGCGTGCGTTCAAATTGACCAGTATTAGCGGCATTAATACGAAAATAGGTTGATAATTCCATAGGGCAGCGTACCCCCTTAGGAATATAACAAAACGAGCCATCAGTAAATACCGCTGCATTTAAACAGGCAAAGAAATTATCGGTGGGCGGGACGACTGAACCTAAATATTTTTTAACGATTTCAGGATATTCGTGTACGGCCTCGGAGAAAGAACAAAATGCAATACCCATACCACGCAGTTTTTCTTTGAACGTTGTCGCCACAGAAATGCTATCAAATACAGCGTCAACGGCGACACCGGCTAATAATTCTTGTTCTTTGAGTGGGATGCCCAGTTTATTATAGGTGCGTAATAATTCAGGATCGACTTCATCTAAGCTTTTTAGCTGTTTTTTTACTTTAGGGGCTGAGTAATAGCTCATGGCTTGATAGTCTATGCTGGGAAAACGCATATAGTCTGCCCAATGCGGTTCAGTGAGCGTTAGCCAATGTCGATAAGCCTTGAGGCGCCAGGCTAATAAAAATTCGGGTTCCTGTTTTTTAGCAGAAATAGTACGTATCACCGATTCGTCCAGACCACAGGGTAGCGTATCGGCTTCAATATCACTGACAAAACCGTGTTGATAGTCTTGTGCCAGTAGTTTACCTAAGGCCGCATTTTTCATGGGCTATTGTCTCGTTTTGAGTTTAATAAAGCGTCTAACTGTAAGGGTTGCATCATATCAGCCACACTGATATGTAGTAAGGTATCCTGAAAAAACGTGCTTATCCTACGCCAATTGTCACGGATCATACACTGTTTTTCTACCGAGCAGCGGCGTTGACTGTGGCTGCATTCAGTTAAAGCCAGTTGGCCTTCTACGACTTGGATAATGTCCACCAGCGAAATATCGGCAGCCGGTGATGCGAGCTGATAGCCGCCTTTAGTACCCCGTTGAGCGACGAGTAGCTGGTGCTGGGTTAAGCGCTTAAGTAGCTTGCTGGTGGTCGGCAACGCAATACCTGTTTGTACCGCGATGCTTTTTGCATTATTGGATTGTCCAGGATGTTTGCCTAAATAGGTCATAATCACGATAGCATAATCCGTCAGCTTGCTGAGTCGTAGCATAAGATTAGGAATGTGTTATATGAAATAGGGTTATTTTAGTACTATTAAGATTCAAAAACAAGCCAAGAGACTCAAGTATTACCAAAAGGCTTATAGGCAGGCGGGCTAATGTTTGTTTCTTTATTCACTAGAGATGGGTTAGGATCAGGCTGGAAGAAGCACGGTTTTTTTGCAGGAATAATGGTGTCCATAACACTGTTACAGTAGGGGAGTATTTTCGATGTAAAAAATGCTTTCACCACGGGGTCACTATTTTGACTGAAATAAGATTTGACGATCTCTTTAGGTAGAACGTCCAGCATGTTTTCTAGCATGATTAAATTAGAACACGTGTCATACTGTTTTTGTTTTTCAAACACAGCGGTTAGAGTTTTTAAAATCACAGACTCTCGTTTATCTTTTGGAATAAAAATATACAATGCTGGTAAATTAGAAAGTGGTATTATCCCTACGCCGTCATATTGATTAATAAAACTGCGTTTATCCTTAGTGGGTAAGCTAGATATTATCATTGGGATATCCGCATGAATCGCGCTGTTATTTTGCTTAAGGGCGCGAAGAGCAAATGCTAATCTATCGTCAGAATCGAGCGTTTTTATAGTAGCTGCTAGCGCTTGCGGAGCTCTAATTTTGTCCTGATGCCGCGTAGCAAAGTCTAATCGATGACAATCCTTCGTCAAGGCGTGGAGAACAGTAGTTAGATTATCGCCCGTGTTAATGAGTGTTTCATGCGAGGTAGCCAATGCTAGCTGATCGGCAGCAGTGGGCAGCGCTTTGATAACATCAGCGAGTACCAGGGCAGTGTTAATTTTGTCCCGATGTCGCGTGGCAAAGTCTAATCGATGACAAGCCGTCAAGGCGTGGAGAACAGTAGCTAGATCATTACCTGTGTTAATGAGTGTTTCATGCGAGGTAGCCACTGCTAGCTGATCGGCAGCAGTGGGCAGCGCTTTGATAACATCAGCGAGCACCAGGGCAGTGTTAATTTTGTCCCGATGTCGCGTGGCAAAGTCTAATCGATGACAAGCCGTCAAGGCGCGGAGAACAGTAGCTAGATCATTACCTGTGTTAATGAGTGTTTCATGCGAGGTAGCCAATGCTAGCTGATCGGCAAGGGATAGCGCTTTAAGAACATCAGCGAGTACCAGGGCAGTGTTAATTTTGTTCTGATGTTGCATAGCAAAGTCTAATCGATGACAATCCTTCGTCAAGGCGCGGAGAACAGTGGCTAGGTTATCGATTTTGCAGTTATATTGTTCCGCAGATTTTAACTGGTTCTCAGAAGACAGGCCGCGGAGGATGGTGGCCAGATCATCACTATTCCTTATTTTATCTTGATATTGTTCCACAAATTTTAACTGGTTCTCAGAAGACAGGCCGCGGAGGATGGTGACCAGATCATCACTATTCCTTATTTTATCTTGATATTGTTCCACAAATTTTAACTGGTTCTCAGAAGACAGGCTGCGGAGGATGAGGGCCCGATCATGATTATTCTTTATGTTATCTTGATATTGTTCCACAAATTTTAACTGGTTCTCAGAAGACAGGCTGCGGAGGATGAGGGCCCGATCATGATTATTCCTTATTTTATCTTGATATTGTTCTTCAAATTTTAACTGGTTCTCAGCAGACAGGCCGCGGAGGATAGTTGACAGATCATCGAGAGTCTCTATTGTTTCTTTATGCCATGTTAATAAATAATTTTGATTTTCTGACGAAAGTAGATCCAGTGCCTTGCCTAATTCCAGTGGGCTTCTGATCATATGCTGATACCACTGAATCAATTCTCTTCCCGCCATGGTAGGAAACTGTTGCAACATCTGACAAAAAGTGGGGTTTTCATAAGAAGATAGTTTAGAAATAAAGACGACTATCTCAGCTTTTTTTTCCATTGAGCACTCAGGCGGAAAAAATTTCTTATTATTCATGAATGAGCAGAGGAAATGATATTTCGTAAAACTGCTTAGGGCTTCTATAGTATCCTCGTTTAAACAATCAAGCGTTAAATGTTGAGAAAGAATAGCCTTTATTTCGGATATTTTATTGTTTAAGTCTCTTTTTCGTAGTTCGTCTTCGTGTGCTATACGATCTTGTTCTATTTTTTTGTCCGTATTTAGTTTGCCTAGCAGATTAATAATATGTTGTGCGACGTGCTGTAAAAAAGTCGTGTGCTCAATAATCGGCAAAGAAATCGGCTGCTTGGAATAAACATGGCTTATGTATTTAGCAATCTGAACGTTAGCTACTTCCGAAACAATTTTTAAAATTTCTTTTGTAGGTTTCCCGGAAAGCAGTATGTCTAATAGCGACTTTAACTGTTCTTTTGTGAAGTCTTTTGTTTCAACACCCATGTATTGTGAAAAATGAAAGAAAAAGTCAGTTAAGGATGAATCGTATATGAGTGACTGCGACTGACTGAGTACAACAAGATCAAGATAGGCGGATATTTTTTTCCGCGCCTCTACGGGCTCATCATATACACTCAGCAACTGTAAGATCGATCGTCCTGCCGTATCATGCGGGTGCTTCACACGATAGCGATCTAAGATTTCTGTTAACGATTGATCTTGCTGAGGACACTGCTTTTCATACTGTAAAAAATTTTGCAAAGCGGAAAACGAATCATGGTGTGCAATAGCCGTTTCTAGAACGTGTAGTAGCTCCGCATTTTGCTGTGCTGCGGCCTGCCTAATGACAGAAAGTTGTGCATCTTGTTTTTTCTGACATTGGTAAGCCTGATAATAGGTGCGCGCTTTTGAACGGACGTCTAAATAAGGCTTATGCTGTTTATCGCTGGTTTCCTTATTGATGGGTTCGCACAGGTACACAAGATTGGCAATCACATGTACGCCGCAAGACCACTTATCTACTTGTTGTTGATAACAAGACTTCGCGAAATGCATTGGACAAGAATTGCCTAAGCATCGCTGTAGCTTCTGCGAATAGACCGATGCTATTTTCTGGCTATCATAGGAATCGTATAGGGTGGCGAGCATAGCTTTGCCCGCCTCATTTAAATCAACCCAAACCGCTATTTGGTGATGATCATTAGCCGGAAAGCCAAATACCATAGACTTGGCCTGCACTGTGGGTAGAGCAGCATCGCTGAATAATTCCTCCATTGTGGGTACATAGACTTCTCGATTTTTTGAGAGCAAATGTTGCAGAATCAATTGCACCTGATCTGGGCTAAAACCTCCTTTTCCATTGTTTTGAAAAATTTTAGTTAACTCTATTTCTTGAGTTAAGTATGCAGAAAATACGTGTAATGCCAATTCTTGGCGCATATGTTGCTTATAAAGGTCCTTGCTGTTTTCAAGCAAACGATGGGGAAGCACAGCAAGGTTATTGGCTGAATACGTTAATTTGAAACAGTTTGCTTCATAGTTTACTGTTATCTCTGTAGTAGCATCGCTTAAAATAAAGCGAGAGTTAGCGAGATTAACACTGCCAGGGAATATCTGTTGGCTGTAAATTAAGAAATTGCCATAAAGACTATCTTTATTTTTAAATGAAACGATGATCTGCTGTTTTTCTAAATCTATTGTTAGAGGGTACATGGGGCTGATATAAGCACACTGCTCGAATAAGGGAAGTCCTTGCATTTCTTTAACAGTACGCGCAACTTTCTCCGCATCTAAGTGGCCATTTGTGGAGTAATATTTTTCAAGTATTGCTTCAAGCATGGTTAAGCGGTCCATGTTTTTTGTATTATTTTCTGTTTTAGTAAGCGGACCTAAGGAGAGGGGTAATTGATCTGGAGGTAATTGAAACGTGTTTGGATAATCATCTATTTTTTGCAGTGTCAACTCTCCCAACTCATCAAATAGCTGATCACAATGCTGCACGCTTGATTCTAAAACGCTCAGCGCGTATCCTGTACAGCCTCTATTGTCAGTTTGATTCTGCACTGCTTTGGAGGACAAAATAATTTGAACAGTTGAAAAAGATTGCTGCAAGGCTTCAATGATTAAACGGTTTGGGTAATAGCGTACTCCCCAGGCTTGAGAATCAAAAAGAAACGCTTTGATCCCGTCCTTTTCTCTTCGAATTATCAAAGTCATTGAGTGAATATAGGGCCTGATGAGTATAGAAGCTTTCTGACCTTCGTTCTCAAGGGATAATAGCGGTAAGAGTGCGCGTAAATCTTCCGGTCCGGCGAGAACAAAGAGTGGTGCTGTAGAGAAGCTATCTTTTAAATGATGTTTAACGACAATAGCGATGGCTTCGTGATTGAGCACTAATTCATTGTCGCCGAATTGCGTATTCTCGGTTAATAAAGCGATTAGCTGTTGTCGATTAGGCATGTATAAACCCCCGGGCTAATGTATACTCACAGCAATTGGGTTTTCGGCAAGGCGCCACGCAGGCGAGCAACCGGAGTGTATGTATGATACATGAGGATTGCGAGCCAAGTGAGCAACGCAGACCGAAAATTCAAGTGCGAAGAGTATAAAGCGTGATAAACTCCTTTTCCTCGTCTTATGCTTCGTCTTGCAAAAAACCAATTTTTTTCAGTATACTGAACGGAGGTTAAGACAGTATTAAGGGCAATCGGGCTTACTTTTAATGAAACAAACCATCGCTGAGTTTGATAGCCCGCTTTGGCAAGCGATGCAAGGCGAAGTGCGCCGTCAAGAAGATTATCTCGAACTAATTGCCTCTGAGAACTACGCAAGTCCACGCGTATTACAGGCGCAAGGTTCTGTGTTGACCAATAAATATGCGGAAGGCTATCCAGGCAAACGCTATTATGGGGGTTGTGAGTATGTGGATCGTGTTGAGCAACTCGCCATTGACAGGGCCAAAGTATTGTTTAAGGCGGATTATGCAAATGTACAACCGCATTCGGGTTCACAAGCTAATGCCGCCGCTTTTATGGCCTTATTGGCGCCCGGTGATGGTTTGTTGGGGATGAGCTTGGCAGATGGGGGCCATTTAACGCATGGTGCTAAGGTTAGTTTTTCAGGAAAAATATATCATGCCATCGCCTATGGTGTTGATGCAAAAACACAGTTGATTGATTATCAGGCCGTTGAAAAACTAGCAAAACAACATAAGCCAAAATTAATTATTGCTGGATTTTCTGCGTATTCACGTATCGTTGATTGGCAACGCTTTCGTGATATTGCTGACGACATAGGGGCTTATTTTATGGTGGATATGGCCCATGTCGCGGGGCTAATTGCTGTAGGGCTTTATCCATCACCGATTCCCATAGCGGATGTGGTGACGTCTACCACACATAAAACCTTGCGAGGTCCTCGTGGAGGATTAATTTTAGCAAGATCCAACCCAGCTATTGAGAAAAAGCTTGATTCAGCGGTATTTCCTGGTCTGCAAGGCGGACCTTTGATGCATGTCATTGCTGGAAAAGCGGTTGCTTTTCAAGAAGCTTTACAGACTGATTTTGTAGATTATCAAAAACAAGTGATTGCCAATGCCAAAGCCATGGCCAAGACGATGGCGGTAAGAGGCTATAAAATAGTCTCTGGCGGAACGGATAATCACTTGTTTTTGGTAGATTTGACCGCTAAAAAAATAACAGGCAAGTTAGCCGCGGATACCTTGGAAGATGCCCATATTACCTTAAATAAGAATACCGTGCCTAATGATCCGCATAGCCCCTTTGTAACCAGTGGTATACGCCTAGGAACGCCAGCCTTGACAACGCGTGGGTTGAAAGAAAAGGACGCTATCAAGGTGGCAAACTGGATTTGTGATGTCTTAGACCATCTTCAGGATGCGGCTACCATCGCAAGCATTCGCAAACAAGTGATAGCACTGTGCCAGCAGTTTCCAGTATACTCACACACGTAAAGCAATGGATTTGACATGCATTGTCCTTTTTGTAGTGCAGCAGATACCAAAGTCATCGATTCACGCTTGAGTCATGATGGCCAGCAAGTTCGGCGTCGACGTGAGTGTTCAGCGTGCAATGGGCGTTTTAGCAGTTTTGAATCTGCTGAGCTCGGTTTACCCCGTGTGATCAAACGGGATAATACGCGTGGTGCGTTTGACCCCGATAAATTACGTGCAGGATTGCTAAAAGCCTTAGAAAAACGACCTGTCACCAGCGAGCAAGTCGAAGCCGTGATTATGCGCTTAGTGAAACAATTGCGTTCATCGGGTGAGCGTGAGATTTCTTCGCGACTGATAGGCGAGTGGGTCATGGAGGAACTGGCTGCTTTAGATTCCGTTGCCTATGTTAGATTTGCTTCTGTCTATCGTAGTTTTCAGGATATACAGGCATTTAATCATGTCATTGATCAATTAAAACAAATGCTTTCTTCCAATAAAAAACAAGCTGATGACCTTGAAACTGAAAAAAAATAGTATTAAAGCGAAACAGCGGGCTCGTCGTTTTGCTATGCAGGCCATTTATCAGTGGCAAGTGGCGCAGTACACGTTTACCGAGCTTGAAAATCAATTTTTATCGCAAGAAGAAATGGTGAGTGTAGATACGACTTACTTTCTAGCACTCGTCCAAGGTGTTATCGTACATCATCCCGATTTAGATCAACAACTACAAATCTTTTTAGACCGGCCTTTACAAGGACTGGATTTTGTAGAATTAGCTATTTTAAGGCTTGCTGCTTATGAGCTTTTCCAACAAACGGAGTTACCCTATAAGGTGGTATTAAATGAAGCCATAGAGCTGGCGAAATGCTTTGGTGCGACGGATGGTCATAAATATGTCAATGGCGTTTTACATCAGTTAGCACATAAAATCCGACCTTTAGAATTTAATTAAATATACTCTTCGTTTCTCTTCTGAGTGTCCACTATAGGGTAGCAAGATCAGTTTTTCATGGGTGTTTCTTGTAGAACAACCATACCTTTTAACAAGTTAAAGGCCTCAAATAGCTGGTAATCATTTTTTACTAGCTCATTGCTCTCGATAGTGGCAGGCATGTCAAAGATTGTTTTAGGGATAATCTTATCATTTTTTTCATTCTTCAGATGTCCTTTTAATTCAGATTCATGCAGATAAAGCCTATCAGTAGGATCTTCATCCAGTGTATTGACTTTTAACTTATCCAGCGTGATATCCGGCAGGATGCCGGATGCTTGAATCGATCGACCTGATGGTGTGTAGTAAAATGCGGTGGTTAATTTCAGAGCGCTGGTATTGTCGAGTGGAATAACCGTTTGTACCGAGCCTTTACCAAAGCTTTTTGTTCCTAGGATAATCGCACGCTTATTATCTTGTAGTGCCCCGGCAACAATTTCTGCACCCGATGCGCTACCCTGATTGATTAAAACAATGAGTGGTGCTTGATAGATTTGGTTGTTGGATTTAGCGACAATTTTCATATTGGCTTCGGGTGTTTGTCCATGCGTATAAACAATTAATCGATTAAATTGCATTTTATTTGGATTGAGAAAGGCATTAGCGACATCACTGGCCCCTGTTAATAACCCCCCAGGATTGTTTCTCAGATCAAGTATCATTCCTTTCAGGGGTGTTGTTTCTTTATGTTGTAATTGATGCATCAATTTGTCTAACTCTTTTCTAGTATTTTCTTGAAAACTACTGATACGAATATAGGCGAAATGAGGAGCTAGCAGGCGACCTTTAACGCTCTCTATACGAATAATTTCGCGTGTGAGATCAAGCGTAAAAGGTTTATTTAAGCCTTTACGTGCTAACATAAGATGAATCGTAGTGCCTGTTTTCCCACGCATTTTTTTTACGGCTTCCCGTAAGGTTAAACCTTGAATAGGAAGGTTATCAATACGTAAAATCCAGTCGCCAGATTGTATACCCGCTTTTCGTGCTGGACTGTCATCAAGGGGTGTAATGGCACGTAGTAAGCCTTCTTCCATGGCGACTTCTAAACCTAATCCACTAAATTTACCGGTGGTAGCGGTTTGTAGATCCTTTAAATCGTCTGCATCTAAAAAACTAGAATGGGGATCTAAACCGTTAGCCATGCCTTGTATCGCTTTTTGTAGCAATTGATGTTCTGAGGTGGGTTGTACATATTCATGTTTAATGATTTGTAATTCTCGATTAAAGCGTAGAATATCTTTGGAAAGCGTATTTTCTTGGGCGGTTTTCGAGGACAATGTTGTAGGGCTGCTTGAAAAGCTAGTGTGGGTAGTACCTAGTAGGACGACGATAAGTAGTAGTAAGTATATACTCTTCGCAATTGAATTTTTGGCTGTGTTGCCGCTTGGCTCGCAATCCTCATGTACCATAAGTACACTCCGGTTGCTTGCCTTCGCGGGCGCCTTGCCAAAAATCCCATTGCTGTGAGTATATACTCTTCGCAATTGAATTTTTGGCTGTGTTGCCGCTTGGCTCGCAATCCTCATGTACCATAAGTACACTCCGGTTGCTCGCCTTCGCGGGCGCCTTGCCAAAAATCCCATTGCTGTGAGTATATACTGCGCATTAGAATCGGCAGCGTGTTTATGGAACTGGATAAAAACGGCCGTCTCTACCCCGATAATACCTTGTTTGGTTGTCATTGTTGTTGTTGTTTCCGCTACCGCGAGCCAGTGAGCTGCCTGCAACGGCACCAAGTCCTGCTCCTGCGATGGTGGCTATTGTTCTGCCTGTTCCCCCACCGATGGTATTGCCTAAAATACCACCTATCGCAGCGCCGCCTAATCCGCCGGCAACGGAGCGCTGATCCGGGGACATGGTATCGCAAGCCGTGAGTCCCACGAGGGCAATGCCTAGGGCTATACAAGAATTTAATTTTTTCATGATGTTAGCTCCATAAAGGAAAAATAGTGAGCTCTTTTTATTCGTTGGGTTCATAGAAAAAGTATAGGTAGGGCTAGGGATATTTACCAGCTAAGGTATACTCTATGGGCGACACCTGAAGAGACGAATCGCCTTTTCAGGTGTCATGAGTATATATAGGATAAGGGATGAGATTGGTATGAAAAATATACAACTAAAAATAATGGATGCGCGCTTAGGGAAAAATTTCCCCTTGCCGCAGTATGCAACGGATGGTTCGGCGGGTGTTGATTTACGTGCCTGTCTACAAGAGGCCATACAATTGCTACCTAATCAGACGACATTGATTGCTACTGGGCTAGCGATTCATATCGCTCAAGTGGATTTGGCCGCTGTGATTTTGCCTCGTTCTGGACTCGGTCATCAGCATGGTATTGTATTGGGTAATTTGATTGGTTTAATCGATTCTGACTATCAAGGTGAACTTTTTATTTCTTGTTGGAACCGAGGGCAGCATTGTTTTACTATTCAGCCGGGGGATCGAATCGCCCAACTTGTCTTTTTACCTATCGTCAAGATCCAATTTGACATTGTTTCTGATTTTGAAAAAACAGAACGTGGTGAAGGTGGATTGGGACATTCAGGCCGGCAATAACGTTCATTTAACGAGCCAGTTAGCAGAATAGAGTCCACAGATAAACGTTTTATGAGGTAGCCTGTTGTTTATTAAGTGTGACCTGTAATAAACGGATTTGACGCGTATCAGCACGCAATATTTTAAAGTGAAAAGGGGATAAATGGATACGTGCACCTCTTTTTGGTAGGTATCCAAAGCGATTCGCGATAAAGCCGCCAATGGTGTCGAACTGTTTTGTTGTGAATGTAGAATCAAAATAGCTATTGAAGGCTTCAATGGGCATCAGGGCTTTTACTATAAATTGCTGAGGATTCTGTTTTTGTACAAAATCTTCTTCGTTAGCGTCGTATTCATCCTCAATTTCTCCCACAATCTCTTCGAGTACATCTTCAATGGTAACCAGTCCTGAGACCGCACCATATTCATCGACAACAATAGCCATATGATAGTGCTTATGCTGGAACTCTTCTAGCAAACTATCTAAACGTTTACTTTCTGGTATAAAGACGGCATGGCGGAGAATATCGTTAACATTAAACGTATTTTTTTCTTCTATAGGACTATATTTTAGTAGATCTTTTGCAAGTAGCAATCCAATCACTTCTTTATTGGGGTGACTAATCACAGGAAAACGCGAGTGGCCAGACGCAATGACGAGAGGTAAAAGCTCAGCGAGAGAAGCATGGTCTGAAATAAGCACCATTTTAGCACGGGGGACCATGATGTCGCGTACCTGCCGATCAGAGATTTGTAATACACCTTCTATCATTTTTAGTGCCTGCGTGTTGAGTAGTGCACGTTGTTTTGCATCGCGTAGCAGCTGAATTAATTGTTGCGTATTATGGGGCTGGCGTAGCAAGATTTGATAACAGCGCGTTAACCAGGACTGACGATTTTTTTTTCTTTTGGTTTTATCGTCAGAGATAGGGGTTGTCATAGCCTAATTCCTCTAATAATTTAATTTCAAGTGTTTCCATGTGATGTGCATCTTTGCTGTTGATATGATCGTAGCCGACTAAGTGTAGGCAGCCATGAATGAGTAAATGCGCCCAGTGTGCTAAATGTGTTTTCTGTTGCTGTTTTGCTTCTTGATTAACTAATGCGGCACAAATAACCAGATCACCGAGTAAGGGCGAATAAATCCCAGGGGGGGGATCGAAAGGAAAAGCTAAAATATTGGTGGGTCCTTCTTTGTGGCGGAAGCGGAGATTCAAATCGGCGCTTTCTTTTTTACTAACGATGCGAATAGTGAGTGCGGTCAACGCCGTGCGGTCAAGCAGTGCCTTATTGGTCCAACGTTGTAAACAATAACGACTGGGAATAAAGGGTCTACGTGCTATGATTTGTACGGTAATTTTAATTTGTTTTTTGTTTGGTTTCATATTCCGCATAAGCATGTAATATTGCTTGCACTAGAGAATGTCTGACAATATCGCTGGTATCAAATGCAGTAAAGCTGATATTGGGTATACCCTCTAATAGCGTTACCGCATGACGTAGACCCGATTCTACACCGCGGGGTAAGTCGGTTTGTGTGATATCGCCGTTGACCACGACTTTAGAGTTGAAGCCAATGCGGGTTAAAAACATTTTCATTTGTTCTTTTGTTGTGTTTTGCGCCTCGTCTAAAATGATAAAGGCATCATTCAGTGTACGGCCACGCATATAAGCTAAGGCCACAACTTCAATAATATGTTGTTCTATGCGTTGTAATACTTGTTCAAATCCCAGTATGTCGTTCAAGGCATCATAAAGGGGACGAAAATAAGGGTCGAGTTTTTGTGAATAATCACCGGGTAAAAAACCTAATTTTTCACCTGCTTCAACAGCAGGTCTGACTAAAATAATGCGACTGATTTTTTCTTTTTCTAAGGCGGCTACGGCGCAGGCAACGGCTAAATAGGTTTTTCCTGTGCCTGCAGGACCTAAACCAAAGTTCATATCGTGATTTAAAATATTTTTCAGATACCGTTCTTGATTAGGGCTACGGGGCTTGATGGTTCCGTGCCGAGTGGGTATCAGGACCTCAGCGTATAGGCCGTTCTTGATGGGGACATCGTGGCCGGTTTGTATCGTTTGCAATGCCAAATGAATCGTGGTGGATGTCAGTGTGGTTGTTTCCTGGGTATCGGTATAGAGATAATGTAAAACCTTAGCGGCGATTTCGCTGGCGGCGAGTGGCCCAGTAATCTGAAAGTCATGTCCACGGTTGTGGATGCTCACTTTTAGCTGTTGTTCAATTTGACGTAAGTGTTGATCAAATGGCCCGCAAAGATTGGCTAAGCGGCGATTGTCTTCGGGTATGAGTTGGAAGCTATACGCTGTTGTGTTCAACTTTTAGTAACTCTCCTCGTAAAGAATTTTTTAAGACAGCAGTAATCCTAATAGGAACAATCTGCCCTATTAAATGCGCATTACCCTGAAAATTAACGACACGGTTATTTTCAGTACGTCCTTGTAATTCATTTGCGTTTTTCTTAGAGGTGGCATCAACGAGTATTTCTTGTACATTTCCCAGCATGTGCTCACTGAATGCCTGTCCTTGAAATATTAGGAGATTTTGCAGGCGCTGTAAACGTTGTTTCTTGGTTTCTAAGGGTACATTATCCGGTAGCGCAGCGGCCGGTGTACCCGGGCGACGGCTATAAATGAAGCTGAAAGCGTTATCAAAGCCAACAGATTCAATTAAGTTGACTGTCGCTTGAAAGTCATCATCAGTTTCACCTGGGAAGCCAATGATAAAATCAGATGAAATGGAAATATCCGGTCGAATTTTTCGTAATTTACGAATTTTCGATTTAAATTCTAAGGTGGTATATCCGCGTTTCATTGCGGCTAAAATGCGATCTGAGCCACTTTGTACCGGTAGATGTAAATGATTCGCTAGTTTGGGGACATCGGCATACGCTTGAATTAAGCGGTCAGAAAAAGCCAGTGGATGCGAGGTGGTGAAGCGAATTCTAGAGATGTTATCTAAGGCGGCGATATAACGGATTAAGTCGGCTAAATCAGCGAGCCCTCCTTCGTGACGAGGGCCTTGATAATCGTTGACATTTTGACCCAATAACGTGACTTCACGCACGCCTTGCTCACTGAGCGCGACCACTTCTGCCAAGACATCATCTAAGGGTCGGCTGATTTCTTCACCACGTGTATAGGGAACGACACAAAAGCTGCAGTATTTACTGCAACCTTCCATAATAGAAACAAATGCACGCACGCCTTCAGCACGTGGTGTGGGCAAATGGTCAAATTTCTCGATTTCTGGAAACGACACATCCACGATGGCACGTTTTTGTTCTAAAACATGATTGAGGAGTGTCGGTAGTCGATGTAGTGTTTGCGGCCCAAATACAATATCCACAAAAGGTGCACGTTGACGAATGTCCATACCTTCTTGACTGGCCACACAGCCACCGACGCCAATGATGAGGTGTGGGCGTTTGGCTTTTATTTTTCGCCATTGACCTAACTGTGAAAAAACCTTTTCCTGCGCTTTTTCACGAATAGAACAGGTATTTAACAAGATAATATCGGCTTGCATGGGATCTTTTGTAAGGACTAAACGATGTGAATGATGCAAAAGATTGGCCATACTTTCAGAGTCATAGACATTCATTTGGCAGCCGTGGGTTTCGATGTACAGTTTCTCTAACATAGGTATATACTCTTTCTTCGCACTTGAATTTTCGGTCTGCGTCCCCGGTTGGCTCGCAATCCTCTGTATTATAACCTCATGTATGGACCTGGCCAATATTGCAAGAAGTCAACATCCAGGCATTTTCCTTTTGAATCGGCGACAAATACCGATAATAAATTTTATAAATTAAAACAATTTACAATAATAATTTTTTTAAATAGAATGAGAGTCCCTGCTACGGAATAAGCACCATTCTTAAAAATCGCATGTTATCGGTTTTTTCTAAGGATTAATTCGATTCACATAAATTGAGTGCAGAGAAGTCAACTATTTTTATTTAATAACCTTGTCATAAGCTGAAAAGTTTCTTAGAACAGATCAGCAGGCCCCGAGAAAAAGCAGCGACTAGGCTACAATATATATGAGGTTATATGCCTATTTCACAAGAATCAATTGACATACATTCTTTAAACACATTAATTAGCGAACTTCTTCCAGCCATTGGAATTCCTGCAGAACGCGTTGCTTTAAATTCTGACGGTTATAGTTTTGGAATCATCGCTGCAACACGTGAACTGCCACTGGCGGATGTTCACCCACTTTTTGAATTCGCTTGGACCTATTGGGCTAATCCCAGTCAACTTTCTAAAGACATCGAGCAAGCCCGTGCAAGAATAAGAGGTGGTATAAGCGTTACAAGATTATCAGAAAGCGAAAAGAAAGCACTTAAGCTAAGTCATTTCTTAGAACGAGCCATTCGTCAGCCTACTGTTTTTTTTAACCCGGAAAATCTCCTGAATGAGAAAAGGGACCCTAGCAATTTGTCTAAGCTTAGTACAAAAATACGATGGTTAAAAAGAGGCGTTAATATGGACTTCGTAGGTACTTTCACAGGCTTATATCATCCAGATGAATTGACATCGTTCTTTTCCGGGATGAAAGATTGTTTAGAAAAAGCAAAAGTGGGACGAATCAGAATGGAAATATTGGGTCAAGCAAATGGCGTATATCACGTGGTTGCTCTGGAATCTGCACAAGGTGGCAGCCTGATATTCATAAATTCTAACGCTAAAAGAGTCGATTTTTCTAGAGATTATACACCTGGGCAGTTAGCAGAAGTCTTTCCAAGTGTTTTTCAACAAAATGGGAAATTTACGCTGTTGTCTATCAATATTATGGCAGAAAAACCAGCTGTTGAGATAGCCCGTAATAGGCTGAGTGCATGGCAAGAAACCAGCACCATAAAAAACCGCTGGGCTTCTTCGGAAAAAATGGCGCTCACAAAGATGGCAGACTGCTCTATATTAAATTGGACCTATCTTACCGGTGATAAGCCTAGTGTTTCGTATCTACTCGCACACGGTGCTAACGTTAATGCCGTTGGGTTTGCTGATGGGAATATGCTGCTACATCTGGTCGCCAGTGATACAGACTCCAGCATGGCTAGCCTAGTATCAGAGTTGATAGCTAAGGGGGCCCATGTTGATAGGCCTAATCTAGACGGATATGCGGCGATACATCTAGCAAAAATACCTGAAATGATCCAGGCATTAAAGGCAGCCGGTGCTGATGTTAATCAGGTTAATCCAAGAACTGGATATGCGGCGATACATCTAGCAAAAATACCTGAAATGGTCCAGGCATTAAAGGCAGCCGGTGCTGAGGTTAATCAGGTTAATCTAAGAACTGGATATGCGGCGATACATCTAGCAAAAACACCTGAAATGATCCAGGCATTAAAGGCAGCCGGTGCTGATGTTAGTCAGGTTAATTCAAAAACTAGATATGCGGCGATACATCTAGCAAAAACACCTGAAATGATCCAGGCATTAAAGGCAGCCGGTGCTGATGTTAATAAGGTTAATATTAATACGGGCAATACCGCACTGCATCGAGCTGTAGAGAGAGATGATGTTGTAATAGTCAAGGCGTTAACGGATGCCGGTGCTGATGTTAATCAGGTTAATTCTATAACTGAAAATGCAGCGATACACCTTGCGAACACACCTGAAATAATCCAGGCATTAAAGGCAGCCGGTGCTGATGTTAATAAGGTTAATCCAAGCACTGGGGATGCAGCGATACATCTAGCAGAAACACCTGATATTGTCCAGGCATTAAAGGCAGCCGGTGCTGATGTTAATAAGGTTAATCCAAGAACTGGATATGCAGCGATACATCTAGCAAAAACACCTGCAATAATCCAGGCATTAAAGGCAGCAGATGCTGATGTTGATCAGGTTAATGAGGACGGCTATACCGCGCTGCATCTCGCTGTAGACAGAAAAGATGTTGCTATTATTAAGGCATTGACAAAGGTGAGGGCTAATGCCCGTAAGATTAACCCTAGAACTGGAGATGCGCCTATACATCTAGTAACAAAAGCTGATACAATTCTTTACGAACTATCTGAAATAATCCAGGCATTAAAGGCAGCAGGTGCTGATGTTAATCAGGTTAATCCTATAACTGGAAATGCAGCGATACACCTTGCGGACACACCTGATATTGTCCAGGCATTAAAGGCAGCAGGTGCTCGTGTTAATCAGGTTAATATTAATACTGGCGATACCGCACTGCATCAAGCTGTGGAGAAAAATAATGTTGTAATAGTCAAGGCATTAAAGGCAGCCGGTGCTGATGTTAATCAGGTTAATTCAAGAACTGGATATACAGCGATACATCTAGCAAAAACACCTGAAATGATCCAGGCATTAAAGGCAGCAGGTGCTCGTGTTAATCAGGTTAATATTAATACTGGCGATACCGCACTGCATCAAGCTGTGGAGAGAGATGATGTTGTAATAGTCAAGGCATTAAAGGCAGCAGGTGCTGATGTTAATCAGGTTAATCCTATAACTGGCAATGCAGCGATACACCTTGCGGACACACCTGAGATTGTCCAGGCATTAAAGGCAGCCGGTGCTGATGTTAATAAGGTTAATCCAAGCACTGGATATGCAGCGATACATCTAGCAGAAACACCTGAGATTGTCCAGGCATTAAAGGCAGCCGGTGCTGGTGTTAATCAGGTTAATCCAAGAACTGGAGATGCAGCGATACATCTAGCAAAAACACCTGCAATAATCCAGGCATTAAAGGCAGCAGATGCTGATGTTGATCAGGTTAATGAGCAAGGCTATACCGCGCTGCATCTCGCTGTAGACAGAAAAGATGTTGCTATTATTAAGGCATTGACAAAGGTGAGGGCTAATGCCCATAAGATTAACCCTAGAACTGGAGATGCACCTATACATCTAGTAACAAAAGCTGAAACAATTCTTTACGAACTACCTGAAATAATCCAGGCATTAAAGGCAGCAGGTGCTGATGTTAATCAGGTTAATCCAAGAACTGGAAATGCAGCGATACACCTTGCGGACACCCCTGAGATTGTCCAAGCGTTAGCGAATGCGGGTGCTAATGTCAATGTAGTTAATTCCAGAACTGGAGATACTCCGCTGCATGTCGCTGTAAGACAAGCAGCAGAGGATAATCCTATTGGCTGTTTGATAAAGGCAGGCGCCAATCCGAACCTACTTAATTTTGCGGGTGACACCGTACTACAGCTTGCCATCAAAGAGAATAATCTTGATGGGCTCAAGCAATTGCTGAATATGCCCAAGATTGACGTCAATGTACTTACTCGAGAAGGAAAAAACATTATTGAGTTAGCCAACGAGCAAGGGTATTCGGGCATACGTGATTTACTTGCCAGTCACCCGAGCACCGAAAGACTACGGCAGACAATAGCGGATGCGGCTTTAGCCTCGATGAGTGCCTGTGGAAGCGGTCGTAGTCGGCGTTCTGTTGGAAGGGCATGCCGATTAGTGCCTGAAGAGGTAGAGCAGTGGAGTGAAGAGGAATTAGGACGAG
>Ga0206856_10172_pt1 | contig 22555 bp, 21 predicted proteins | sample Alteio_BWOrgCont_48_FD_152630 | JGI IMG/M metagenome (GOLD analysis project Ga0206856, IMG submission 152630) | Enriched cells from forest soil in Barre Woods Harvard Forest LTER site, Petersham, Massachusetts, United States -... | ecosystem: Environmental > Terrestrial > Soil > Temperate forest >...
TGCACCCATCAAAAGAATTTTAATAAGGATCGAGTATGTGCATGTAGCACAGCGACAACAGAATGCCAATGGTTATGAAAAAAATAACCTAATCCCATAAAAGAACTAGACCAAATCAATCCTCCTGAATAAGCATACAAAGCAAAATGTCGATAAGAGAGTTTTAACGCCCCCGCAACATAACCCGTTAAATGACGCACTCCGGGAATGAAGTAACCCATAAATAATGCCCAGGTACCCACTCGCTTAAACCAATGATGTGCCAGCAAAAATCGCTGTTTGGTTAATCCAATGTAACGACCCCGACCACGATTGAGGTAGTGGCTTGTCAGCAAGCCTAATCCGTAACTACCGCTTATCCCACAACAGGATCCCGTGTAAACCGCAATAATCGTAGCGCAAAGCGGTAATTTTTCTTTTGCCATTAGCACGCCAAGCAATAATAATACAGATTCTTCTGGTATCGGTAAGGCAATAACCCCCAAGGCTAACCACAAAAAAATCACTATGCTGCCATAGTGATTTATCCAGGGTAGAAACTGATCAGAAAAAAATTGCAATGAGATACCTACCCTACTACTCACCTGAATCGGTTTGAATGATATTAATCATAGCATCACGCTCGTCGTCGTCGTCATTATCGTTCTTGTCATCATCGTATTCGTCATCCCGTTGCGCATATTGATTCAATGGATAAGGCAAGATAATAACCTGTGTGCCGATATCTACAAAATCTCGATTCAACCATTCTGCATCTTCTAAAAATAACCTGATGCAACCATGGCTTGCATTATAACCCAGCACACCATTAGAACCATGCATTGCAAAACCACCTTTAAAAAACATACAATAAGGCATGGGTGCCCCACCATCCGGTTTCGGAAACTTAGTAGACGTGCAACCAGGCCCTCGTTTATCATAGACTTTAAAGTTACCGCTTGGCGTGTGGCAAGGTTTTCCTAAATCGGGACACCAATTCTGGCCGCTTGAGGCTGGCCCCCAGCGAATAATATTACCGGCCGGGCCATAAGCAGCCCACGCATTGAGCATAGGTGAATAAACAACCATTTTTTGGCCACTAGGAATCCGATAAGGGGAAAAGGGTGTATAGTCCATGCTATTGATGCTATAAGGGTCGCGTGGTATGGCGATCTGCATACCAGACCACAACCGCGTATTCATACGGTTGATACGCATCACCGTGTCACGCCTTTCCGACTCGGGAAATAGGCTTTGCCAGGTTTCTCCTTTTCGTATCGTGATGCAGTAAAGACGCGAATCATCACATAAGGCTTTTAGCAACCACCCTCGCGCGGCAAAGCTATCGCCATTCATCACTAAAACAACCGCTAAAAATGCACATATTATTGTACAACGAATGAGTATACGCATAAACCACTCCTGCCACCTATCAACAAGGGGACGCTCCTACCATAAGGCGTTACTCTCCATTAAAATATAGTCTATATTTAGGTCTAAAGAAGCCATACCATGTTAAATTTAAGTAATATACTCACAGCTAAGTATCGTCAGTGGTGGACTTTGCTGGCCATGTCTAGTGCATTGGCACTGGTCTTTATTGATCAAACCGCACTGGCCGTCGCACTACCTGCCATACAACGTGACCTTAACCTGAGTAATACTCTCTTACAGTGGGTCATTAATGCCTACCTATTAACCTTAAGCACCTTAATACTATTGGGTGGGAAAGTGGGTGATAGTCTGGGGCATAAAAAGGCTTTTTTATTTGGTGTCACTGTTTTTATTAGTGCCTCGATATTATGTGCGCTGGCTCAATCAGGCATTTGGCTTGTCGTGGCTCGCGTCGTTCAAGGCGTTGGCGGTGCTTTTATGATGCCATCGACCAGTGCGCTGGTCATCAATGCCTTCCCGGAACAAGAACGGGGTAAGGCGATGGGCATTTATGTTGCTTTGGCCGCGATATTTTTAGCTTTGGGCCCGCTATTAGGCGGTGCCTTAACAGAATGGCTGAGTTGGCGTGCTGTTTTTTGGATTAACTTTCCAGTCGCTTTGACAAGTATTATTTTAGCCATCGCTGCCGTTCCCGTATGGCAGCGCACAGAAAAATTGACTATTGATTACCTTGGCCTGTTACTGTCTATTCTGTTTATTAGTGGCTTTGTACTCTGTTTTATGGAGGGACCTCATTGGGGATGGTCTTCCTTGACGACCATTATGTTATTTCTCCTGAGTATCCTCGCTTTAATTGCCTTTATTGTGTTGGAACGCCATCTTCAAGATCCATTAGTAGAGATCACATTATTTGACAATCCCCTGTTTTCTATGGTGACTGCCATTATGGTGATCATTCAAGCTGTTAGCATCGTATTTGTATTTTGGGCTATTTTTATACAAAACGTACTGCAATACTCCCCTTTGCAGGCAGGCTTACGGCTGTTACCGGCGATATTACCTGTTGTTTTCATGGCCCCTATTGGCGGACATTTACGTGATAAATATGGCCCCAATATACCCATGTTCGCAGGATGCTTATTGGTTGTTTTGAGTCTGATATGGATAGGATTTTTTAGCCATTATCAAAATTATGTCTGGTTATTCCCGGGTTTGCTCACCTACGGGATAGGCATGCCCATCATGCTCTCTGGCACCATGGTCACGGTCATGGCTACGGTCAGCACACAACAACGCGGCATTGCTGCCGCCATTCTTAGCGGCGCCAGACAATTTGGCAATTCCATTGGCTTAGCCATGTTAGTCGGTCTTTTAGGCAGTGTAAATAAATGGCAACTCAGCACGTTTATGAATACAGCGCAGGCACCACTTTCCCATATTAAAGAAAGCCAAATCGATGGCCTACTCGCAAAATCCGCGGTAGCCATGCAAGCTATCCGTCATTTATCGACGCAGTCAGTGGCCGTACTCAACACCGCTGCACTCAAGGCCTATACCTTTGCCTTTAGTATAACGATGTATATGGCCGCACTACTGGCGGGCATCTGTTTATTACTGATATTGAAAATTCCAAGGACAGAAAAAGCAAGTTAAGAGGGTGTCTTCACATGGATGTGTATTATCTACTCCTCATATTTTCTTTTTTTATCGCATTTTTTCAGTGCGTTATTCCTTTCTGGGGCGCTTGCCAACAACGCATTGTCTGGATGAAACTAGCAAAACCCCTAGCTTGGACACAATGTTTATTATTAGCCATTATTTTTTTTAGCCTTGTCCTTGCTTTTCTCGCAAATGATTTTTCTTTGCGCTATGTTGCACAAAATGCTAATAGCCACTTACCGTGGCTATACCGTATTTGTGCGGTGTGGGGCGGGCATGAAGGATCAATTTTATTATGGGTTTTTATTTTAAGTCTTTGGACGGTAGCGATTACTTTATTTGATAAAAACATCGCATTAACCACTGTAGCGCAAGTCATTTCCGTTTTAGGGTTTATTAATGCTGGTTTTTTATTGTTTCTGCTCACACTGTCTAATCCATTTATCAGAACAGATACACTCATTCTGGAGGGTCGTGATCTCAATCCCTTATTACAAGATCCCGGTTTGGTTTTTCATCCCCCCTTATTGTATATGGGATATGTCGGTTTTTCAGTGAGTTTTGCGTTTGCCGTATCGGCTTTATTACGTGGTCGTTTGGATAGACCATGGGCAAGCTGGGTTAAACCGTGGACCTTATCCGCGTGGTGTTTTTTGACAGCAGGCATCGTCTCTGGGAGTTGGTGGGCTTATCGCGTATTAGGCTGGGGTGGCTGGTGGTTTTGGGATCCGGTTGAAAATGCATCTCTGTTACCTTGGTTAGCAGGCACCGCATTAATTCACTCTTTATTTGTTTTGGAGAAAAAGGGAAAATTAACCGCCTGGGTTATCTTGCTTTCCATTCTAAGCTTCGCATTAAGTTTACTAGGGACGTTTATTGTGCGCTCGGGCGTTTTAATTTCTGTGCATGCCTTTGCTGTGGATCCTTGGCGTGGTGTCTTTATGCTAGGCCTGCTGACCCTTATCATCGGTGCTGCACTATGGCTTTATGCGCTACGCATAAAGTGTTTTTCACTTAAACCAGATAGGTTTTTTACTGTTATCAAAAGAAATGCTTTTGATCAGTAACAATGTTTTATTGAGTGTTGCTGTGTTCACTATTTTACTGGGTACGCTGTATCCCTTGATTATTGACGTGTTAGGTCTAGGAAAATTATCGGTAGGCGCACCTTATTTTAATCAGGTTTTTACGCCACTCGCTTTTTTAATATTATTCTTTATGGGAATTTCCTATTTGCTCAATGGCAGTCAAGCAGACAAGATAAGACATTTGAAAAAATCGGTTTGTGTCATGGTCGCTGCAATTAGTGTCAGTATGCTGCTCCTTCTCTTATTGACACCTGCATTGCAATGGAAGGTGATGATTGGGCTCACCCTGACGCTGTGGATTATATTAAATACACTGCAAATGCTTTGGCGAGAAAAACAAAAAAAAATGACCTTACAAAAAATCTTTCAAACACGCGGTGCGATGTTGTTAGCACATCTCGGTGTTGCCGTTTCTGCTATCGGCATTATTCTGAGTAGCGCTTATAGCTTACAGCGTGATGTACGCATGAGGGTAGGTGATACGGTGCCATTAGGAATGTATCAATTTAAGTTAACGCATGTTGATGCGCTACGAGGACCCAATTACACCGGTGCAGAGGCTACCCTACAGCTTCTTAACACCTCTGTCTCTGTACCTGATTTAAAATCTCAATTACGTTATTATCCCGTTTCCGACATAGCCTTAAGTAAGCCTGCTATTAATATGGGTTTATGGCGAGATTTGTATGTGGCTTTGGCTGAACCTGTCAGCCCTAATGCATGGGCTTTTCGTTTTTATGTTAAGCCGTTTATGCTATGGATTTGGATGGGTGGTATTTTGATGGTCGCCGGAGGTCTTTGTGCAATATTACAAACTAAGCGTAGAGAACGCTTAAGGCAAATAAACTAGGCGTGCGATATTTTTTTCCGATGACGACTCTTGGATTGCTTGTGTTTTTTTTGTGGCAGGGATTAAACAAGGATCCTTCTCACATTCCTTCACCATTGATTAATAAGCCCATTCCTAAATTTACTGCAGCCCGTTTAGACAGTTCAAATAAATCATTTAGTGAGCATTGTTTTTTCGGTCATCTCTCCTTACTGGTAGTCTGGTCAAGTTGGTGTAGCCATTGTCTGGAAGAACATACTTTTTTACTGCACGTAAAGAAAAAGCCCGGATTACAGATTATCGGCTTAAATTATCGAGATAATTTACTGTCTGCTAAACACTGGTTAAAACAATACGGCAATCCGTACAACAAGATTATTTTTGACCCCAATGGCTTACTCGGCATTAATTTAGGTGTTTATGGTGTGCCAGAAAGCTTTTTGCTAGATGAAAAAGGGATTATTCGCTACAAACACATAGGGCCTTTAAGCGAATCGAGTTGGCATATAGACGTTGAGCCGTTGCTAAGCCTATGGGATAAAGGCAGCCATGGGTAAACGCACGAGACGTATACTTATTTTTCTTAGTGTCTTATTGTCTTCAAGTGGTCTAGCCGAATCTACAGAGATTTATGCCTTCAATTCCGCAACAGAGCAGCTTCACTTTCAACACATGACTGAAGAAATACGTTGTCTTGTTTGTCAAAATCAAAATATTGCAGATTCTAATGCACCGCTCGCTAACGATCTGCGTCAGATAATTTATGAAGAAATAAAAAAGGGAAACTCAGAACGGGTGATTAAAAAATACCTAGTAGACCGTTATGGTGAATATATTTTATTGAAGCCACTGTTCTCGCCGTTAACCTACGTGCTGTGGTTAGGCCCCTTCCTATTATTGCTTATTATTGTAATAAAAATATTTTGTGGAATGAAATGTGGACCCTAGATGACAATCGTACAAAATTTTTGTTCTTCGGTACATGCTTGCATAAAAATTGACGAATATTGCATAAAACATGTTTTGCTAACAATAGCCACCAGTCTTGAACCTGCACTAGCACGGTATTGATTTAAACAAATATGTAAACTATCTGGTTCGTTAATGTTGATAATGGTAATAAAATTTTTACGCAAAAATGAAATAATTAAATGCATGAAAAAACAATATCCTATTGAGTTATTGATCAGGAAAATAATTTTCTTATTTTCTGGTTGGTCAGAATAGGTTAAATTTGATAGTAGGCCGAGATAACGATTGATCGTTAACTTTGTTGAGATGAATATATTGCTCAGTTTTTTTAAAAATTTTCTCAAAAAAAAATAAAATTCTATATTTTTTTTCGGCTGCCTTGTCATTGCAATTGCAGCGACTTGCTTCCTCGATAAAGACGCTATATTTCTTAAAAATATCCCTAACAGATTTTTTAAGCAATAGGGTAAAAATAAAAAAACATTTCTACCTAAATAAAAACAACTATAGAGTACTCTGCCACGAATTTTATGTTTAATGGAACCAATATCACTTGCTGAAAAAACATAGGGTTTATTATTTAAGATGTTTAGAAGGGGAGTTGCATGATACAGGTCCGCTTTTTTAACAATCTGATAGCCCCCATAAGTCACATAGGCATATGTCTTTTCAGCCCACGCTCTGCTTTTAGTGCTTGTTAAAAAGGCTGATTTAGTAATGAAAAAGTTTTCTGGAGAAATTAAAATTTTTTCTAACTCGCATTCAGACAGTGTATTCCTATCATTAGCTAAAGAAAGAATAGCAGCATTCATGACATTTGGAAAAATTCGGCGAGAATGTAGCGCTTCTAAAGAAGTAGTAGAGATATGTCGACCATCATGCGGTCCTAAATAATTATCTACACCGGCCTGACCCGGATGCCAGGTATGGTATAAAAATTCATGCTGATGCCAAACTTCCCGTTTTCCTAAATTAATTAAGCGAAAGCTTAAATCATACGGGCCACAGATATGTCCTACGAAATCAATATGTTCATCCGCACCACCAATACTAATTAAATCAACCCGCTTTGCACACAAACAAGCGCCATAATTGCGTTCATGGATAGGATCGTTCGTAGGCATTACCCCTGTTGTTTTGCCGTCACTATTATTAATGCACCCTCTACCCGTTACTTCTTCAAAACTAGGAAAGCAGAAAGGATATAAGTCTTTTCGATTATTTCGAAATTGATCGATATGCAAAATAATCTCAGGATCAGCTTCAAACGCTGACAAAACACTTTGTAAAAAACTTGGTTTTGCCATGGCATCCGAATCACAAATGATAATAATCTCACCTTTTGCCACCGTAATACCCACGTTGTACATCAAATGCTTATGGTAGTAACAATCTTCCGGCATTTCTAATAACAGCCAGGTATCCACTTGGTCTGAAAATTTTTTGATAGCCTTTGAGAGAGAGGAATAGTATTCGACAATGACTACTTCAAATTGATGTCTAGCAAGGGTTTGTGCTGACAAATAATGTAATAAATGGAAGCTCTCGCGAACTGACCAGTCCAGCAGAACGAGACTAATTTTAGGACTTATGCGGGACGATTTTTTTATAAATGTCACGATAGACTTTTCCTTTCAAGTGTATGTCTCATAGAGTTTTAAGCCTTCTTCTACTGGTCCAAAATAGTTAACACGTCCTTTTTCCATGAATACTACTTTATTACAAAACCGTCGAATCGTGTCATGTGAATGAGAAGCTAATACTAAAATACTCGACTGACCAATAAATTCATTTAAATGACTCTGTGCACTCTTTATAAAAGCAGCATCACCCACTTCAATCATTTCGTCCATTAATAAAATCTCTGGTTTAATGCAAGTAGCCACTGCGAAAGCTAAACGTAATTGCATGCCAGACGAGTAAGTACGCACCGGTGCAAATAAATAATCGCCCAACTCGGTAAATTCAGCAATTTTATTTAATTTAATTCGAATTTGCTTGCGGGTTAAACCCAGTAGTAATCCTCTCACCATAATATTTTCATAGCCCGTTGATTCATGGTTAATACCCAACATGATATTCAGTAATGGAGAAATACTGCCTTCACAATAAATATGCCCTTGTATAGGCTCGTAGATTTTAGCCAAGACCCGTAACAAAGTACTTTTCCCCGCGCCGTTATGGCCAATCAGACCAACACGATCACCATGATTCAATGTCAAGGTGATATTATCTAAGGCTTTGATAACAACCATATCTTTTTGACTACTTAAAGCACCGCCTGTCGTAAAATGCAAGAACTGTTTCTTTAAAGAACGTGCACTGAAGCTATAGATTGGAAAATCAACAGAAACTGAATCCAGGTGTATCGTTGCCACGCTCAATCCTAGCTTATAGCCAATAGGGAATTCTAGCACGATAGCGAGCAAACACGACAAAAGCAACAAAACAACCTAATAGTGTCACCAGTGTAATGAAAACAAGCGTGTAGGACGAAGGGAAACTGCCTAATAAAGGATTTCTCAATAGCTGCATAAATTGTGCGAAGGGATTGAGATGAATAATATACTGATATTTCTCTGGTAATACACTAGGCAACCATATGATTGGCGTCAAAAAAAAGATGACTTGTATAAGACTATTAATGACTTGCACGATATCTCGAAAACGCGTTCCTAAAATAGCAAAGATAACACTATAAATAACACCATTTATCCAAATAATGACTAAACTTAAACCAATAAATAGGGTATGTACATTCAGTTTGACATCAAAAAAAAGAATGATAGGTACCAGCACGAGAATATTATGAAAGAAAAAAATAAAACATTTAGTCACGGTTCGGAAAACAAAGACTGAATAAGGTTGCTTAGCTTGTTTAATAAAGTGTTCTGCTTCAAGAAAAATACTGCCGCCTTCCATTAATAATGATGAAATCAGACTCCAACTCAAAAGGCCCGCGGCCAGAAAGGGATAATAGTGCGGCAAATCCATTTTAAATAACTGCCCATACAACAAACCCATCGTATAGATCGTCACTGCCATACTCAGTGTAATCCAAAAGGGGCCCAAAGCAGAACGTCGATAGCGCAGTTTGGTATCTTGCCAGGCGAGTAACAACCAAATACGCCATTTTTTTAGACCCTCATAGATATCATTTGCTGCAAGACGGTATTTTGAATCGTTCGTGGCGCCTTGCCGAAAATCCAATGGCTGTGAGTGTATCATCCGTAGTCTCTTATGTTGAGATGGCTTTAACCGCACGTAAAACTTGAGTATGCCGCAAACGCGCTGCTTCGATAAAACCCACAAATAAAGGGTGTCCATCGCGTGGATTAGATGTAAATTCAGGATGAAATTGACAAGCAATAAACCAAGGATGGTTTTCTAACTCTATCACTTCAACTAAATTCCCATCTGCCGAACGTCCAGCAATAATTAAACCCTGTTTTTCCAAGTTGACGAGCAATTGATCATTGATTTCATAGCGATGACGATGGCGCTCAACAATGCTATCCTGTCCATATAAAGCGTGTACTCGGGTGCCCTTTTTAAGACAGCATGTTTGGCCACCTAGACGCATGGTGCCTCCTAAATCTGAATCTTTATTGCGCCTTTCACGTTTACCATCACGCGTTACCCATTCAGTGACTAAAGCCACCACAGGAAAAGGCGTCTGTGCATCAAATTCGGTACTATGCGCATTTTTTAAGCCCACATGACGTGCAAATTCTATTACTGCCGTTTGCATGCCTAAACAAATGCCCAGATAGGGAATGTTATTCTCACGGGCATACTGTGCAGCGAGTAGCTTGCCATCAATGCCTCGTTTGCCAAAGCCACCGGGAACCAAAATGGCATCTAAAGATTCTAATAATTTCGTTCCTTGCTGCTCCAATGCCTCTGCATCGATATAGATCACATTCACGTAGGTATGCGTTTTAATACCCGCATGAACCACGGCTTCACTTAAGGATTTATAAGAGTCGGCTAGACCCATATACTTCCCAACCATGCCAATCTTGACTTCGGCAGTTGGATTCTCACTGGCAGCCACCACGGCTGCCCACTCGCTTAGATCAGCAGCAGGATAATCTTGTAAACCAAAACGTTGCAGTAACCTGTCATCAAGACGCTGTTGATGTAACAGTAAGGGGACACGATAAATATTATTCACATCCGGTAAGGAAATAACCCCGGCACGTTCTACGTTTGTAAATAAAGCAATTTTTTCACGCGCATGCTCAGAAATTTCTTCTTTCGAACGGCAAATTAAGATATCCGCTTGTATCCCTATGGAACGTAATTCTTTCGTTGAGTGCTGTGTAGGCTTGGTTTTAATTTCACCGGCAGTAGCAATATAGGGCACCCAGGTTAAATGAATAAACAAGGTCTGCTGACTACCTAACTCGATACGTAATTGGCGTATCGCTTCTAGAAAAGGGAGTGATTCGATATCGCCCACGGTACCACCAATTTCAACAATGGCAATCGCCGCATCATCAGCACCTTTAATAATCGCCTGTTTAATTTCATCGGTAACATGTGGGATTACCTGTACCGTACCACCTAAATAATCGCCACGACGCTCCTTACGCAATACCTGCGCATAAATTTGGCCTGCTGTAAAATTATTATTCCGTGTCATTTTCGTGCGCACAAAGCGCTCATAATGACCCAAATCGAGATCCGTTTCCGCCCCATCTTCTGTCACAAACACTTCCCCGTGCTGATAAGGACTCATGGTCCCAGGATCAACATTTAAATAGGGATCCAGCTTGAGTAAACTTATCGTTAGACCACGCGATTCTAAAATGGCGCCTAAAGAAGCCGCTGTAACCCCTTTCCCTAAAGCAGAAACAACGCCCCCCGTGATAAAAATATATCGTGTTGCCATTTAGAGAGTATAAACCTCAGAAAACAAATGATCACGCAAGCCGTCTGTTAAGTAATGTGCCACAAAAGTGGCGGCTTCAGCTTCGCTGCTTAAGCCGCTCGCATAAACGGCTTCACACACTTCAGCAAAACAGCAGCCGGCCTGAAAGGCCTGGAAAGCCACATACGCTGTCGGCGCCAAGCCGTTAGCATAAGACTGTAATTCCTTGCGCCAAACCATGCAATAAGAAGCCTCTTTACCTATTCTAGGTAAAGCTGTTTTTTTTACTAAGGATTTCCAAAGCAAAAAAGTATTCCACTGAAATATCAAACATTGCACAGAGGGATGCATCTTGAAGCACAGCGAAGGCCAATTTTGTATGGGTACCTCGGCTAATGCCTGAGGATTTAAAAAAGGTGCGTCCGCCGATTCCAAACTGAGACTTAAAGCGCGAATCAATGCTGCCAATTCGCTTAAATAAGCCTGATCAGCGTGATGAACCGCTAAAAACTGCGGTAGTTGTTTAGTAAATTCGCTAATAGCGTAAAAACGTGAGGGATATTCCTCGATATAGGCTGTAGACAGTTCCGCAAACGTTTCCTCGCCGAGATGCGTACATAATAGTGGATATTCTTTTCGTAACGCATCGATAAGACGCCAACGATAGGCATTGGTATAAACGGCCAGCCGATCATCGAGAACGCCTTTTCGCGGCGTGACTAACTGATCCACAATATCGTCATCGTCTAGCAGTACATGACGTTGTAAAGCCTCTTGTAAACTAAACCATGCAGACATTGTTTTCTTCCCACACCCTTTCTGCTATCTGCTTTGCCTGCTGTAGCTCTGCCAATAATGCAGGCAGTTCCGGAATGTTATCATCTCGCTCTATCATTGTAGAAACCCTAGCAAAGCGACGTACAGCAGCCGCATAAAGCGACCAAACGGAATCGATAATCGGTGCATCGTGAGTGTCAATAATATAATCTTCGCAGTTTTGATGTCCAGCCAAATGAAATTGTCGCACACGCTGGATAGGCATCGCATTCAAATAGTCCAATGGATCAAATTGATGGTTGACTGAACTGACATAAATATTATTAATATCAAGCAAAATAAAACAATCGGCCTGTTCGGCAACTGCCGCTAAAAAATCCCATTCTTGCATCGTGGATGCTTGATATTCAATATAGCTTGACACATTTTCTAGCAAGATTTGTGTTCCTAAAAAATCTTGCACTTGTTTAACTCTATCAACAACGTGCTGAATGCTTTCTTCTGTATAGGGGATCGGTAAAAGATCATGAACATTTAAACCATGAATCCCTGTCCAGCAGAGATGGTCAGAAATCCACGCCGGCTGAATAGACGCCGCCAGTGTTTTTACTTTTTGCAGATAGTCAAAATTGATAGCATCACGGCTACCGATGGACAATGAAACGCCATGCAACACTAAGGGATAGTGCTCACGAATACGCTTGAGATAATAAAGCGAGTTGCCCCCTGCCACTAAATAATCTTCAGTAATCGCCTCAAACCAATCGACTTGTGGTCGGCTTTCTAAGATCGTCGGGTAATGTTGTGCGCGTAAACCCAAACCAAACCCCAGAAAAGCATCATTCATGACATACACATCGCCTTTCGGCGAGCAAATTGCGAAGAGTATATATGAAAAAGCCACGTCGATAAAAACATGGCTTCATTGTACACAAATCATCACGTATAAACTAACTGTTGTTTGGCATTTCCTTGTTCGTCATTTCTGTTTTGCAACGACGGTGATGACGTTTTTTATGATGTTTAGGAGGGCACATTTGTTTACATGCACTCATACCTTTGCAGCTATTGCAGGGTGCTGCAGAAGGTGCTACACAAGGTGTTTCACAAACTGGCATATTATCAGGCGCGTTACGTGCACCCGTAGCACAACCCGAAAGCATAATCGCTGCAGCAGCAGCAGCAATAACGAGACCCGTCTTTTTCATGATCATGATCATCTATCCCCTGTAATAAAAATGGATAAGAAAAATTTTTCTGTTACTAAATCGGTAGCATAAAAACAAAGGCTACAGAACATCTAGCAACAACTTAGTTTCTATACATAATTGAGGCAGAATGCAAGTGTTTTTTAGTTTTTACTCAATAAGCGAACAAAAACTACACTATTATTCTTTTGAGCCAGCCGTACCCGCAGATAAGTTATCCCTAATAAATAAAGTACAAATAGCATTAAAAATCCAAGAAACAAGATTCCTTCTGCTAAGCGGTACTGATAGGCTACCAAACCCAGTATACCGAGAACGACATTGGTACCGCCTAGCATAATGCATACCTGCGTAGCAGAAAACTCGCATGCCGCTAACAAATGATGGCCGTGTTGGCGATCGGGAGCAAAAATCGATTGTTTCTTGCTTAATCGATATATCATCACTGCCGCGGTATCAAATAAAGGTAATCCCATGATCCATAACATGGTCACTGGCGTTACCGCAGGGTTGCCTGTCTGTGAAAGTTCAATCAAGAACCACACTAAAGCAAAACCTAAAAATAAGCTGCCTGCATCTCCCATAAATACTCGCCGATGACAACGACCCGGCGTTGGAAAATTAAACCATAAAAAAGCCAATACAACGGCTATCATCAGAGATAAAATATAAGCGGGTAATGATTGGCTATTCAGTATTGCGCAAGCCATCAACAGCATTAATTCAATACAGACTAGCGTACCCGCTAACCCATCCATGCCATCAACCATATTGATTGCATTAATAATACCTAATCCTGCGATAATGCTAACCGACAAACTACACCATCCTAAATCCACTGCTTTAAAAAAAAACAAATCGCCTAAACAGGTTAATTTTATTCCGCCCCAAAAAAACATTAACAACAGTGAAAAAATCTGTGCTAAAAATCGACTTTTTGGCGACAGTTCATGAAAATCGTCCAGCAGCCCAACAAAAACAAGTAGCGCGGAGCCCGCAATAAAACTACGGTAGTGCTGCAAAGAGATAGGTAAGGTTAACAGCGCCACTAAAAAACCCATAAACATCGCTAAACCCCCTATTAGCGGAATATCACCTTGATGGCACTTACGGCTGGTGGGTGCATCGACTAAACCCAGGCGGTTTGCTAAAGGTTTTAACAGCACGATACACGTAAAGGTAACAAAAAAAGCGACGCATGCAGAAAATAAGTCCATGATTTATCCTTCCTTTAATAAGTCAATGATTATCCTTCTTTATAGGATCAGTAGGACTAGCCAAATAACGAGAAAGTAGCTGATAAACTTCGGAAACTTTGGTTTGATAATGATAATTTAAAATAGCCGTGTGAGAATGGTATCCGCCTATGCCTCGCCAGAGTGTAGAAGCATGGGTAATATTTTGGCTCAGTATCCATGCCCCTACGGTAACATTGACGCAAGGATCGTATTGCAGTTGTTGCTTGGTATATCCGTAAGCCTGAATCTTGGGTAACCAAATGGAATTAATTTGCATAGGGCCATAGTCAAATGACCCATTGGTATTGACCGAGGCCAAGCCAACCCGCCCACCTTCTATAGCTAATACAGAAAGAATTAATGTCGCTGGAACATGATAAACCATCGCGGCTTGATTAATGCATTCTATGGGTACGCCATGGATTTCTAATGTACTTATCATAGCATTTCCATTTCATTGTTGTTGCGCCGCGCCCTACCTATGAAGTAAAGCGGTAAACAAAAAAATAAAATACCGAGTACTAAGACACTATCAAATTTAAAAAAACTACCGGTAACCACCGCAGGCGGAAAAAAACCAATAATAAATATCGTGAGACACGTCAATAAACCCAATCCCGTTGTGAAGAAAATACCTATCGTTCCCCCTGGAATACGATAAACACGTGCTTGATGACCTTCTTTGTAGCGTAAACACAAAGCGGCTAGAAATAACAGGATGTAAAATAGCACCGCTAGCTGCGCCGTCATAACGCTTAACATCCAATACGCCTCGTTCACGGTAGGAATCAGTATAAAAAGACTCGCTAATAAGGAAACTAAAATCCCTTGTAGTAATAATAAGTTAACGGGAGCGCCAAAACGATTTAGCGTCAAAAACCAACGTAAGCCACTTATTTGACTTTCAGCAGTGGCAATGAACAAGCCTCGTGTCGGCCCTATCACCCAGGTCGACACACTACATAAACTACCAATAATAATCAACGCAATCAGCAGAGGGATCAAAAACTCTAAATGATAACTCGTAAAAAATACAACATAGGCATCCGTTAAACCAGTCAATAGACTTAATTGTCCTGCAGGAACTATCAATGCAATGGCTAATGAGCCTAACATGAGTGTTAGCAAAATTAATCCGGCAGAGCACAGTAAAGCACGTGGATAATTTTTTTGTGGATTATGCACATCTCCCGCATGTACTGCCGACATTTCTAAGCCCATTAAACCAAAAACAATGGTGGTTAAAAATGACAAATTCTTAAAATCTTTTAGCGTAGGGAAAAGTGCATACGATGAAAAATGGATCGCGAGTGGTTTGGCACTTTTAATCCAAAAAAGCGCTAAAGCGATAATGAAAAACATAGGAATCAGGGTTCCTATCAGCGCACCCACGCTGCTAAACCAACTGGAAACCCGCAAACCTAAGCAACTGAATCCTGTCACGGACCACCAAATACATAATACCAAACCCAAAACAAATCCTTTATGATGCACGAGTTGTGGATTAAAGAGATAAGCCATGGTGGCAATAACAAAGGCTAAGATTGTAGGATACCAAACCACGTTATAGATCCATTGCAGCCAAATCGCAAACCAACCCCAGCGCGCACCAAACGCGTTACGGATCCAGATATAGGCACCGCCAGTACTGGGCCAAGCCGTGGCAAGCTCTGCCGTGACTAACGCCGTTGGAATGAAAAAAAAGACTGCCGCTAACAAGTAAAAAAAAAGTAGTGAATAGCCAAACTCTGCCGCTACAGGCAGAGATCGTAAACTATCGACAGCCATGACATTCATCATGACTAAACTAAAAACACCGAGCGGCTTATGTATACTCTTCGCACTTGAATTTTTGGCTGTGTTGCCGCTTGGCTCGCAATCCTCATGTACCATAAGTACACTCCGGTTGCTCGCCTTCGCGGGCGCCTTGCCAAAAATCCCATTGCTGTGAGTATACGCTTCGTACTTGAATTTTCGGTCTGCGTTGCTCACTCATTTATTCTTTGACAGATTGATAGCTGGCGACAATCCACAGTGCAGCACCTATTGAAATCGCACTATCTGCTAAGTTAAAGGTAGCGAAATGCCAATGAGAAATATAAAAATCGATAAAATCAATCACATAACCTAATGTCAAGCGATCATAAAGGTTCCCTAACGCACCGCCTATAATAAGCGCAATCGCACAAGCCATCCAATGATTCATTGTGCCACGATAGAGTAAGCACATCAAATAAAGACTAACGCCTATGCTAATAGCGGAAAATAACCACCGCTGCCAACCACCCGCCCAGCCTAAAAAGCTAAAAGCAGCCCCCGAATTATGTGTCAAAATAAAATTCAAACCAGGCAAGACTGGCATGATGTGTGGCCCCTGCTGCAGCCAATAAGCAATCCCTATTTTAGTGAGGTGATCGATCACAATAATGAATAGACTCAGGCATAACCAAAATAGCTGACGTGTTTTTCTAGTGTGCATAATAACCTGGCCGCCTTTCAAAAGGATTTCAAGCGTAGTAACGTTGCTCTCCTTGTCCCCAGGGTAAATTGTCTACGCAACGTTGACAAAGGGTAGGATGCGCAGGATCCTGGCTAAGCACAGCACAGCGGTGCCAACAACGTGCACACTTTACTTTGTTTCCTACAGTAGACGTTACCCTAATTCCTAGTAGTTCTTCTTGCTGTGTGTCTATTTTTATTGGCGTGGTTTGTTCCGGTGCTGCCGTTGTGAGTACCTTGGCCTCTGAAGTAATCAATACAAAGCGTAGTTCTTCTTTTAATGCGTTCAGTATAGCCGCCAATTGAGAATCCGCTAAAACATACAAACTGACTTCCGCTTCCAAAGAAGAACCTAACTCACCCCTGATCCGATTTTTTTCAATCACTCTATTGACTTCATTACGTATTTGGATTAACACATTCCAATAAGTCTGACTATCCCATCGTTGATAGATGGCATGTAGTGGATCCTGTATTAATGCAGAGTATAACGGTGGTAATTCATACCACTCATTTAAAAATACTGTTTTTTCACGTATTCCGGGAAGGAAATTCCAAATTTCTTCGGCTGTGAAGCTCAAAATAGGTGCTAACCAACGAACCATGGCTTCCGCGATATGAAAAAGTGCAGTTTGTGCAGAGCGACGTGCGACACTGTCTTTTTTTAAGGTATACTGGCGATCTTTAATGATATCGAGATAAAAACCACCTAAGTCATTGATACAAAAATTATGTAGTTTCTGGTAAATAGTATGGAATTGATAGTGTTCATACGCGTCAATAATTTCCAATTGTAAAAAACTAGCGCGTTCTATAATCCATTTATCTAGAGACAATAGTTTGTTAGCAGACACACAATCACTTGCCGGATCAAAATCATGTAGATTTGCCAGTAAAAAACGAACGGTATTACGAATACGACGATAAGCTTCTGCGGTACGTTTTAAAATTTCGTCAGAAACCGCCATTTCTTTGCGGTAATCTGTTGAGGACACCCATAAGCGCAGAATATCAGCGCCTAAACGCTGGATCACTTGCTCAGGAGCAATCACATTACCTAAAGATTTGGACATTTTATGGCCTTTTTCATCCACCACAAATCCATGTATCAGCACGGTTTTATAAGGTGCTGTTCCGTGCATCGCGACAGCGCTGAGTAAAGAAGATTGAAACCAACCACGGTGTTGATCAGAACCCTCTACGTACAAGTCAGCAGGATAAGCCAATGCAGGATTTTTCATTAACACTGCATAATGTGTAATCCCTGAATCAAACCATACATCTAAGCAATCCGTTAATTTTTCATATTCCTTCGCTTCTGTGCCTAATAATTCTTCTGCATTTAAATCATACCAAGCCTCAATACCCTTTTCTTCTACACGGGTAGCCATGTGTTCTAACCACGCTAAGCTTTTTGGATGCAATTCTCGCGAGGCGTGATGCACAAATAAGGGGATGGGAACACCCCAACTTCGTTGTCGCGAAATACACCAATCTGGCCGGTGAGCCACCATCGCTGCCATACGCGCTTGGCCCCATTCCGGTATCCAATGCACCTGTTCAATGGCAGCCAAACTCTCTGTACGTAAACCCTGTTGCTCCATACTAATGAACCACTGAGGCGTAGCACGAAAAATTAAGGGGGTTTTATGTCGCCAACAATGTGCATAACTATGTGTTATGTTTTCCTCATGCAGTAAATTATCTTGCTCCTTGAGTCGTTCAATTATCCTGGCAGTCACTTTAAAGACATGTTCGCCAGCAAAAAAAACAGTACCGGGTAAATAACAACCGTTGTCTCCGACTGGGTTCAGCAAGGGTAATCCATATTTTTGTGCAACGATATAATCCTCTACACCATGTGCAGGTGCCGTATGCACCGCACCAGTCCCGGTTGCTGTTGTAACATGCTCGCCGAGAATAACGGGAACCTGACGAGGGTAAAAGGGGTGCTGCAATAGGATACCTTCCAACACAGTGCCGCTTGCTAGCCCTAAACAGTGATAATCCATTATCTCATAACGTGCCAAATTTGCCGTTAGTAAAGGTTCCGCAAATAATAAACGCTCTGTTTTTGTTTGGATCAAAACATATTCAATCGTAGGATTTAAAGCAACGGCTTCATTGGCAGGCAAACTCCACGGTGTGGTTGTCCAAATGGGAATGATGATAGGACCGTGGCCAGCCGCAACAGGAAGCCGATCTAAAAAATCAGTCTCATTAATGACTCGAAAGCGAACATCAAGCGCCAATGAAACCTTGTCAGCATATTCCACTTCGGCTTCTGCTAATGCAGAACCACAATTCACACACCAGTGTACCGGCTTAAATCCTTGCTGTAGATGTCCCTGGCTGATCACGGTACCTAAGGCACGAATAATATTCGCCTCAAACTTGAAATCCATTGTTAAATACGGGTGGTCCCAGTTCCCTATAATACCTAAGCGCTTAAATTCATCACGTTGCGTGGCTAACTGCTTCTGTGCATACTCACGGCAGGCCTGACGAAACGCTTTACAGGTTACTCTACTGCCCGCTGGCCCCAGTTTTTTTTCAACATTTAACTCAATGGGAAGACCATGACAATCCCAGCCGGGCACATAAGGCACGTCAAAACCACTTAAGGTTTTGGATTTTACAATAATATCTTTCAAGATTTTATTAACCGCATGGCCAATATGAATATGGCCATTCGCGTAAGGCGGCCCATCATGAAGAATATACTTAGGTTTACCTCGATTTTTTTCACGTAGCTGCGTATAGATTGCCAAGGATTCCCACTGTTTTAAAACGGCCAGCTCAGCATGTGCCAGATCTGCCTTCATAGGAAATTGAGTGGTAGGAAGATTTAAAGTGTTTTTATAATCGATCATGTCGCTCACTAAAGGCGAAGAGTATATACTCACAGCAATGGGATTTTCGGCAAGGCGCCACGAAGGCGAGCAACCGGAGTGTACTAAGGGTACATGAGGATTGCGAGCTTCGTTTGCAACGCAGACCGAAAATTCAAGTACGAAGAGTATAGAGGACTATTCTGATTTACATAAGCCCTGCTGCACACAAGTACCGCTAATATCCCAGCGTAACTGCCCATCCGCTTGAGAGCGTGGTGTCAAGACGTAGGTAAAGTGATCGACTTTATTGATACGAATACGCTGAGAAGTTGCCACAATCTGTCCATTTTTACCCAGCTCTACAGCCGCAACATACGCTTTAGCCACATTTTCGGCTTTAAAATTGTTTGGCAGCCCATTTTTCCCCGCATCACCACAAGCCTCCAAGCCATCATGCTCATGAAAACAAGTCGTAATCGCTAATTTAAAAGGAGCTGTTGCTTGCATAACTTCAGAAAATTTAGCGCGATTGCTATAATTTTGATAACTAGGAATAGCAATGGCCGCCAAGATACCAATGATAGCAATAACAATCATCAGCTCGAGCAGCGTCAGTCCCTGCTGTTTTTTTTTGATGGCTTGTATAAGCATGATGCTCCTCGATTAAAACGGTTACTCAAGCCGAATAAGTATACTCTTCGCACTTGAATTTTTGGTCTGCGTTCCCGCTTGACTCGCAATGCTCATGTACTCATAAGGGAAGGAAGCTTGCTTCGCTTGCATTGCTGTGAGTATATCTTTCGGAAAGCCCGTTTCAGTTTAGCAAGGCTTGCTTGTTCTGGCTAGCAATATAGAAAAAATGTAAGAGCAATATTAAAAACTCACATTGAGCTACCCCCTATAGTGGGACCGGTATTTTTTCGCATGGAATAAATCATGCTGATAGTATTTCCCATGAGGCTAATAATTTTTATTTTCACATCATTTAATCCATGAACTACGGTTTTAAACAGCGTACCGACTTTCATTTTGACGACATGAATGCCTTCCATTAGTTGGAATATCCATCGCATAGTGGGAACGTTGCTAGGTTGCTTGATTTGGTTAGGCAGTGTCTGACCTGTGTTTTTTAATGCCGTCCTTAGTCGTCGTTGTGCAATCGAATAGACTAAAAGCGCTAACGTCATCACCATCAGTAATCCCATGATTCGACTGCTTTTTTTTAGAAAAAGGGAACTGACAAAGAAGATAGGGTCCTTTAGAAAACGAAAGCCCATATTTTCAATGCTGCTATTTTGCCGTTTATAAGCCGCTATGACATCTGGTGAATTGATTTCTTTTTCATCGGTATTGGTACCAATAACATAACACGATTTTTCATCCCATTGTGCTTGAATGGACACCTCATCCCGTATGACTGTGGCTGTTATCCAATAGTGGAGGGTTGTAGCCACCTCTCCTTTTTGAGGTCGCCCCAGTTTCTTGTATCCTTTTTTTTCCGTCATTGTCTTCGAAAAACATTTATGATAACGACATTTCCTTATCAAAGTTTCCGCTGCTTTTTGAGCATCGTTCGAACAATCATACGCTTGCTTGGAAAGATGCCATAACTTCTTTTCAATGGCTTTCCCTTCTTTCTTGATCGCTTTATCCAGCGTTTTCTTCGCCCGCTCACGGGCATTTTCTGAATGCACGATAATCCAACGTTGCAATAAGCCATAGTGTGTTATCTGTTTTACACAATATTTATTCTTATCGTCTAACCGTTCCCACCTCGCGTCTCTCAGTGATTCTGTAATGCAATTTCGTTCTTCCTGAATAGTCCCGGGAATTCGGGTGATAAATTTAAGTTGTTGCAAATTAATCGCGTTGCCCTCGTAGTAGAGCTTTGAATCCGCTATTAAATAACGTGGCCATTCAGATTTCTTGAAGTGTTCTATTAACAAGCTCGCTCGTTCTTTGAAAATTTTATTATCCGACGCATTCCCATCCCAGCTCTTCATCATCAACGGGACTCCTCCATCTTGGCTCACTAACAATTCTTGCACCACCTGCTTTAAATCTTGCCTATGGTCTTTGGAATAGCCGTGCGTAATTTTAATCGTATTTTCATCCGTATCTTTGTCATACTCCCCTGTCAATGACAGGGACGTCGTGTCTATACTATTGAATTTTACATCTATTTGCTCTCGCATACTGCTTTGTGAGGAAAGCTCAAAAAATAATCTTTCACTACCATAGGTATGAACGGCATCTAACACTTTGCCCAATTTATGTCGATTAAAATATTCCGCTTTCACTCCCGGACGAAACATACAGTCTAAGGCTTTCGTTTCAAAAAAATGCGGCGTCAAACTCAGTGGCTTATCCGAAAAACCCAATCCGTTAATTATCATTCCCGCTACCGCTTCCCCTGCGGTAATCTTTTCCTGTTCCTGTGTATCTTTTTTTAAACGCTCATCTATCGCTTCTACCAATCCTAAATCCTTTATAACTCCAGCTATGATTCCTAAATGATCGAGTCGCTTTATATCGAGCTCCATTCTTTTCCCCTTCTTCTGTTAAAAACTCCCAGTAGACACTATTTTATTCTCCTAATAAATACTCTACTTATTTAACAGGGAGGTAGCTCAATGTGAGTTAAAATGTCCTAATTGAGCAATATTAAAAAGAGTATATATAATGCTTTTGCTGTAAATCATTGATTGAAGACAACGCCCCGGTGGCACAGATGGATAGCGCAGCCCCCTCCTAAGGGGCAGGTCGCCGGTTCGAATCCGGCCTGGGGCGCCAGGAATATCGTTGCCAGATCACAGCAGCTATTTTTTTTGTGTATACTCAAAGCAATAAAATTTTTGACCGGTGCCGCCAAAATGATAAAAATACCAACATCTGAAACGACACAACAGCTCATAGACAACATGCAGTCTATGTTGTCTAGCTTAGAGCCTGTTCCGTCTAATATAGACGTCATCCATGACCACTTGGCAGCACAGTGTGTCCGCCGTATTGTCTTGGACTATAGCACCTTGTGTGCAGAACTCACAAAAGAAAACCCTAGAAGCTCCAAAAAAAGAGATTCTTGACTTTCTCGATGAACGCCTCTCCGCTGATAGATTAAAATTAACTGATAATACAAAACCACCTCGCCACAGGATAACCAACGTATCTGATATCCTAGAGCCTTATCCCGCTATAGAG
>Ga0206856_10171_pt1 | contig 22407 bp, 20 predicted proteins | sample Alteio_BWOrgCont_48_FD_152630 | JGI IMG/M metagenome (GOLD analysis project Ga0206856, IMG submission 152630) | Enriched cells from forest soil in Barre Woods Harvard Forest LTER site, Petersham, Massachusetts, United States -... | ecosystem: Environmental > Terrestrial > Soil > Temperate forest >...
GCCGCATGGAACGAGTTGGTGGAAGACCGCCGCACACGCCGGGGCTTAAGCGATTATGAGATCAAAACCATGGATATGGTCGCTGCATACATGCTGCTTGCCAACAACTGCGTTGCCGAATTTTTCAATGCATCAAACCTCCCTTTCATCTACCGCAATTTTGACGAGGCTAACGATTCCCACGCGTCGTACGGCACGGAAGCACTGGGCCACACCGCCATCAGGTCGATGGGTATCGTCGGCGCATATTGCCATGTGACGTCGCCCATCCGCCGCGCACCGGATTATTTTAACGAAGCGATGATGCATTACGTGGTGGATGTGCTGGCACAAATCGGGCAGCAGATGCAGCGACTATACCCCACCGTTGATCCGCAAAAACTAGACGAATGTCTATGGCAGCACGGCGCTGAAATTATGCGGCTGATATCTTCTGTAGAAACCAGCCGTACCAATCTGATCGCCCTCCTCTACAAAATTGCGAAGGAAGCCTCGCCCAAAAACAATCAGCCCGAACGCGCGCGCACCAGCGTGATGAACGAATTGCGATTGCCCGCGATGCCATTTAGCAAATCCGATCTCGATGCGTATGCCACCCACATTAATGACCTGATCCATGCTCCCGAAATGGTCAAAATCGCGAAGGACAATGCGAAACGCGAAACACATTGGCTGCGCCTCAATAATATCGAAAGCAAAAGCCGTGAATCACTGGCTGCGCTCCCCTCCACCGATTTCAGCGCCCTCCTCAACGCCGCTACCATGACCGGCGAAATGCCGGATAATTTATTTAACGAAACCCTGTCGCGTATCTCAAGCAAAAACCCCAACCGCATCGACGATCTGTTCAGCGTATTCATCCAGGCGCAATACCCGGCGTCCGAACGCTGGAAAGCCTTAAAGCGCGTGGCCGCCAACGAAATCAAAAAAGACCCCGGTGCGGTCAACGCATTACTCTACCGGCTGAGCAATCACATCGAGCACGCGGCGGTGCAGGATTATCTGGACGTCATCGAAACGCGCAATGGCAAACAACTCCCCGAACGCATTTACCGCTCGTTATTTGTGCTCGAACCTGAGGACGGCACAAAACTGGCCGCACCGTTTTTTTCCGTCGGACACGACGATCGCGCCGCGAGATCGCATGCCTGTTATTCGTTCCTCGAGCATTACGCGTTCGGCCAATTGCAGCCGGTGGAGCAAACGGCAACACCCAATTTGCTGTACGCAAAACTCGACATGCCCGGCACAAAAAAACGTGCCCTGATGGAGGACATGGTGATGAACGCCGGTGCCGACATCGCCATGCAGACGAAGAAGGATCGCATCTCCGGTTATCACACCACGATCACCATCAGCGGTGGCGATATTCCCGTGCCGATCATCCGCACCGGAAAAGGCGAGACCGAAGAAGCCGCCACCCATTCCGCCATCGGGCATATGTTGCGCAACGACGCCTTCCGCATAGCCATGAGCCGACACGAAGCCATCGGCCAGGATTTGCTCAATCCGCAGACGGTGCTGGAACACGAACTGGCCATGCATGACGGCAATGTGGAATTTGCCATCACGCCTGCCGGTTCCGGTTTTCGCGCCGTCGCAACGGTGCATTTACACGACACGCAAATCGCCTTTACCGCCGTCGAACCCAACAAAGACCGCGCGCGCCGCGTTGCCGCGATGGAGGCGCTGATATCGCTCGGATCGGAAATGCCGTCGCCCGCACATGTGGCGAGTTGGGCATCGCAGATTAATCAGGCGGATAACGAATGGGTATGATGGGAACCGTTTGGAACCTTTTCGCACCGTTTCGGAGTCGTTAGCAGCATGTTCGGAGCATTTCGAGATCGTTATGGTTCCGTAATGCGTGTGTCTGGAACCTCTTTTTTTTCCTCCTTAAAAATAAATCGGTTTGTATATGAATAGGTTATGTAATTAAAAGGCGCATTTTTCCCGTATTTTTGCATTTTGGCGCTAGATTTCTTGAGTTTTCTTTAGATTTTCCCCCTGCCCGCTTTCGATATAAGCTTATGATGACAGAGAAGAATAAGGTCAGGAAGAGGGGAAATTATATTTCACAATGGCCCACAAGGCGCGAAGCCCATCCAAAACGCCGATCTTTTTGCCTTCGTTATAGGTGCGTCCGTAATAGCTTACGCCCACTTCGCAAATGCGGATTTTATGGCCTCCTTCGCGCAGGCGCGCGCATTTGGCGATCAGCTCCGGTTCGATGCCGAAACGGTTTTCACGGGTGGCGATACGGCGCAGCAAATCGGCGCGAAACACCTTATAGCAGCATTCGATATCCGACATGTTGAGGTCGGTAAAAATATTGCTGATGAAGGTGAGCGCCTTGTTCGCCAGCGAATGCCGGAAATACAATACCCGCACCGCGCCGCCGCTGGTAAAACGGCTGCCGAAGACGACGTCCGCCCTGTTTTCCTCGATCAGTTGCACCATTTTGAGCAAATCCCGGGGATCATATTCCAGATCGGCATCGTGAATGCAGACGATATCGCCAGCGGCATGATGAAAACCCGTGCGCAGCGCCGCGCCCTTGCCCCGATTGACCGGATGCGCAAACACGCGAACCAATGGATATTGTTCGGCCAGCGCCTTGGCAATGGCGGCGCTCTGATCGGTGGAACCGTCATCGACGATGAGGATTTCCATCTGCGGCCAACTCGTATGCAAGGCGATCACGGATTCAACGCTTTGCGCCAGCGAATCCTGCTCGTTGTAACAGGGAATAATGACGGTGATGAGGGACATAGCTGGCTATTCAACCGTAATAATTACGTAACCATTTTACTGTATCATATTCAGCTATGAGTCAAACATTTCAAGAGATTATCAATACCGCCCTCAAAACGCCTGAGGATGCCGATTATGGGATTAAGGAGGAAGCGCACACGCTTCCTATTGGGGAAATGGGGTTGCCGTGGGCAATGCAGCTGGTTGAGGAACAAAGAAAACGCTGGGTGCCCATTGAACGAATAGGGACTGCAGATCAGCATATCATTATGGGGTTTGGCGGTTTAGCCACTTTTGACCTGGTGGCTGTTTCCGATCCCCCCCCAGCCGGAGTATTGCTATGTGACGATAATTCCTCTCAGGCGATATTCTGGGAAACATTCCTGCAGTCGATCAAAGAATCGGAATCCCCCCAAATTTTACGCGCCCGGTTTGCGGCGCTTGCGAATGAAAGAACAGATATCCAATTTTTTACTCCAAATCATGTGATAGAAGAAATGGCTGCATTACAAAAATACCCCTCCAGTGAAAGTAAGTTTGAATGGATGTACAATGAAGAAAAATACGGAAAAATACGTAAAATGGTGCTGGATGGCAAGATAGCGCACATTACCCTGGATGCTTTGGATAGCGACAGATATAAAATCCTAAAAAAAACACTCGACGATAACGGCCTGTTTGTAAGCACGCTCTACCTATCCAATATTCATCGTTTTTTAGTGGATGAAGATGCAGAAACAAGAGGCGATTTTCATAAGCGCAAGCTCACAAAGTCGAAAGAAAAAACGAGCAGGGAGTTTTGGGGAAATCAACTTTTGCTGTGCGATGACAATACGCTGATCTTAAATGCGGAACCTAATGAACATTACGATCAGGATATTATTGAAAGTTATACCCCGCAAGAATGTAGACAAAAATTTCTTAGGGCATCGGCGTCAATCTGCTGACATCTCACACTTTCGGAATTTTGATCCCCAGCGCTTTGCTTAGGCGTTCGAGCTCGCCGTAATACGCTACGCGTTTCAGGAAACGCGGCATGATGCCCGACCATTCAAATTCTCCGTCGATGGTGCCGTCTTTCTTTTCGCCCTTGGCGACGAAAGTGAAAAGATCGTTCATCATGATCATATCCCCCTCGATACCGGCGATTTCCGATACGTAGGTGATGCGGCGAACGCCGTCGCGCATGCGGCTGGTCTGGATGATAAGGTGCAGCGCCGAAGCGATCTGCGCACGGATCGAGCGCATGGGAATGTGCAGGTCGCTCATGCTGATCATGTTTTCAAGGCGCGCCAGCGCGTCGCGCGGGTGGTTGGCGTGAATGGTCGTAAGCGATCCTTCATGGCCGGTGTTCATCGCCTGCAACATGTCGAACGCTTCCGGGCCACGTACCTCGCCCACGATAATGCGGTCCGGGCGCATGCGCAGCGCGTTGCGCAGCAGGTCGCGGATGGACACGCCCTCGCACGGTTCCTGATTCATGGTCAAAGGTTTGGTTTCCAGGCGCACGACATGCGGCTGCTGCAGCTGGATTTCCACCGCATCCTCAATCGTCACCACGCGTTCGTTGTTGTCGATGTAGCGGGATATGGAATTCAAAAGCGTGGTTTTGCCGGAACCCGTGCCGCCTGAAATCATGATATTCATGCGGCAATGCCCGGCGACTTTGAGAAATTCCCCAAGCCCTGTCGAGATGTTGCCGCTGGTAATCATGTGGTCGATGGTAATGCGGTTGCGCGGGAATTTACGGATGGAAATAATGGTGCCGTCGATCGCCAGCGGCGGGCCGATGACGTTGACGCGGCTGCCGTCGGGAAGGCGCGCATCCACCAGCGGATATCCCACCTCAAAACTCCGTCCCACCGATTTAACGATATTATGCGCCAGCGTATGCAGGCTGGCTTCATCGGGGAAAACGCAGGTGGATTTCTCCAGCTTGCCGTCGCGCTCAATGAAAATTTCCTGCGGGCCGTTGATGAGGATGTCGCTGATCGTGTCGTCGCCCAAAAGAATGGCAATCGGTGCAAGCCCCTCAATCGCCGCCCATTTGATATGAGAGACGTTGTGGACATAATCGCTGTCAAGATAATCAACCATCCACAGAAACTAAACGATGAAGCTTAATTTTGTGTTAGCGGGGACTGTGGTTTACCCAGATACTTATGGCAACTATTGACGGATATTGCCATTTCCGCTATGATAAAATGGAGATCGCATGAGAAGGAAACATTATGAGTAGCAGCTTAAATATCCAGTTAACCAATGAGTTACGCCGTTTTGTCGATGCGCGGGCGAGTGATGATGACATATATGCCACTCCCAGTGAATATATCCGCGACCTGATCCGCAAGGACATGGAAGAACAGGGCATTGTCCTCCATGTTATGGAAGGGTTGGACGATATTAAAAACGGACGATTTTCCAGCCGCTCTATTCTCGATTTCAAAACCAAAAAAAGCTGAAATAGTCCGTGGCGCAGACGCATTACACACTGACCCACAGGGCGGAAAAGGATATGGCGGAATTAGTCAGCTGGTCGCTTGCCCGCTGGGGCGGTGCGCTAACCGATTCCTATCTGGATCACCTGCATGAGGGAATGGAATGGATCGCTAAAAACCAGAAAAAAGTAAGCGCGAGGAATGATCTCACAGCAGGCACAGGATTATCCGTCTACCCGATTCGTGAGCACTATGTCGTTTTTCTGCCGGTGGAAAAAGAACATGTCATTATTGTGGCTTTTCTGCGGCAAGGGCGCGATGTTGCGGCCATTCTCAGTAAAAACGGCGTCAGGTTTGCCCGCGAATTAAAAGAGATTGCACAAAAGATGGGTAAGTCGCCCTAACTTCCGTATTTATTTACCAGATGCTGTAATTCATCCATAATTTCATCGTTTTCAGCCGGGACGGTGGTACGCAGCGTTTCGCTCAGGGCGAGTTGCAACACGTCGATATGCTTTTCGGCGATGACGCAATGGATCGGCTTCTCGGGATCGAGGTTCTTACAGCAGAACAGGTAAAGCATATAGGCGGCCTTCGCCGCTTTCTGATAGCCGAACGTCCCGGCGCGAGAACTGATCGCCAGCGCCGTTTCGCTCATCAGATCCAGGTGGGATTTGCCGATATCGTTGCTTTGCATCATGGTTCGCTGCAATGATTTAAGCTGGGCTAAGTCTTCCTTGATCCATTGCAGGGATTCGCTGCTGATCGATTCGATCCGCTCCTGCGCTTCTTGCAATACTTCCGGCGTAATCAGGTCGGAAAGCGCGTGATTCAACCCGAGTTTTCTCTTCAGGGAATAATCGGCTTCGAATATTTTCGGGCTGGCATTGGCATTGTCGTTGGCGATGCCATGCGCGGCGGCGGCTTTCCCCTGCGGAACCAGCCGCAACACACGGCGATCCTTGCCGTTGTACGGGGTGCGTTTGGTTCGCCGCTCGGGGCCGACATAGCCGGGCGATACCACAAAATCACGCGGATAATCCACCAGCCGCTCAAGGCGCGCATAAACCGATCCGGCGGAGAAAGGTTTTACTACATATTCGGTGGTGCCGCAGTCGCGCGCCATCATGACATCGGCGACTTCCGCGCGGCCGGTGAGCGTGACGATGGGAAGAGCGCGATTGGGTGAATGGTCGTCGCGGCGGATGCGGTTGATTAATTCCAGATTGCCCAGCTTCTCAAAATTCCATTCCGCAATCAGAATATCAAAGGGGGTTTTCTTGACCATATTCAGGGCTTCCTGCCCATCCGCCGTCATTTGAATATCGGAAAATCCCATGCCCTCCAGCATCACCTTCAGCACCCGGGCCATATGAACGTCGGGGTCGGCGATGAGAATCCTGTATCTGTGCAATGGATTGGACACAACACTATCCTCTTCGGTCTATCTATTTCGCTGGTGCCGTACCTTTATAGTACAGCTTAGTTTACAATTGGTTAATTAGTAATTAATTTTTTAGTCGGCATTCTTAAGTTTTTCAATCGTCCGCAAGCCGCCCAGACCCAGCATTCCCATGAGTACCGTGGTCAGTTCCTGCATATCGAAATCAGGCAGGACGACCTTGCCGCCGCTATTGGCAATGATAAATGCCAGCACCGGCTGCGCAATAAAATGATAGGCAAATGCCGCGCCGCACACCCAGCCGATGAAGGGCCGCCAGCCGCTGACAAAAAGATTAGCGCTTTTGGCCTCCTCCTGATCGATGGCCGTCTGGCTCTGGTCGGCAGCCAGCGCCGCCTGCATTTCCTGCAAGGCTTGCGAATTTTCAGCCTGCGTCAACGCCAATTTGGCGTTTTCACGCGCCTGCGGGTCAGGAATGATTCTGTCGAGCAGCTTTGAAATGGCGGGTATAAGTGCTAACCATACGGGCATAATTCCTCCTTAAAAAAAATCGTGTGCCCAAACCACAACACCAAAAACCGTGGTCAGGAAGAGGAAAACAGGCCTGATGGGCAAAAATCTATACACACCTTTATACTCATTCTTATTTGACTGGTATCATAAATATGTGTATTATTATACACATGAATAGCCGTGATATCATCAGGTTCATTGAAAATGATGGGTGGAAACATGTCCGGACAACCGGGAGCCACTGGCATTTCCGCCACGATAAAAAACCGGGAACCGTTACCGTACCGCACCCTAAAAAAGAGATCGCAAAAGGAACATTTAACAGCATTTTAAAACAAGCAGGATTGAAATAGGAGTTTTTATGACGCAATTTGTCGGAGTCATTCATAAGGATAAAGATAGCGATTATGGCGTTAGTTTCCCCGATTTTCCGGGCTGTATTTCCGCCGGGAATACGCTGCAGGAAGCCTACGAAATGGGTAAGGAAGCATTACGCGGCCATATCGAAACCATGCAGGAATACGGGGATCGGTTGCCGCCAAAAGCCATGAGCCTGGATCAGGCGCAAAAACATGAGTTTTCCAAAAATGCGATTACTTTTTTTATGGTAGAGGCGTATATGCCCTCCAAAGCAAAACGCATCAATATCACGATGGATGGGGCTATTATCGAGGCCATTGACGCCGTCACCAAAAACCGCTCCGCATTCCTTGAGCAAGCGGTAAAAGAGAAATTACATATAGCGTAAAAAATGGCTCCGCGAGCTGGATTCGAACCAGCGACCACTCGATTAACAGTCGAGAGCTCTACCGCTGAGCTATCGCGGAATACCTAGAAAAAAGGTACGTATTAACCCCAAATATCAAGCCATGGGGTTAACGGGAGGGAAGCTATAGCAAAACTCGATTTTGAATGCCAGAGGATATTTAAGCCTCCACCCGATTATTTTACTTCTTACCCGGTAAATAGAGCACCACTTCGCAGTCCACCCCCCGCCCCTGCAGCTGCGCGCAGGCGTGGATGGCTTCGTCATGGTCGTCCATCGGGCCTAAGCGCACGACATAGGTGTTTTTATCCTGAGCGGAAACCGACACGCTGTTGCGTAAACCGTGGACAATGTCGTCATTTTCCGATTTCACGTTTTCCCATTCCTGCAATGCGTCGCCCTGGCTGGCGGCGGAAGCCACCTGAATCCAGTATTTACGGGCGGTTGATGCAGCGGCGTCCACACTCTTATCTACACTCACCGGCTTTTCCGGCAGGCGGTGGCGCGGCGCTTCCGGCTCATCCTTGCCCGGATCGCCCGCTAAAAACCGGCAGGTCAGCCCGCGCGCCGAGGCCTGAACGCTCTTGCGGCAAAAATCATATGCTTCGCTGCTGCTGGCAAACGGGCCGATGTTAAGCGATGCCTTGGCATGGCCGGTCGCCGAAAGCGGGCGCACAATCCGTATCCGCAATTTTTTCACCTCTTTGGGCGCGCCGTGGCGCACTTCTTCCCAGAACGACGTGGCTATTTCCTCAGCGGGAAACGATTCCACCACCAGCCAGCCGGGGCCGCTATCGGCGCTTTCATCGGCATATTTGGTATCGCCGCCGTGCGAGTCGCTAAAGGTCGGCTGGATCGCCGGAAGCTCATCCACCACCACTTTTGCATTTTTCTGCTGGTCGTCTTCCTGCGTCAGCGGCACGCGGATCGCCTCGGCGACGTGCACCTGCGCTTTTTTCTCCTCAACCGGCGCTTCGGTGAGCGGCTTTATCTCCTGCAAATCTTTGGGTTCCACCGCAGGTGCGGCAGCAGGCACTTCCGCCACCGGCGCAGGCGGCGCCACCTCCGATCCCGGCAGCCACGGCAATTGCAATACTTTCACCGGATGTGCCAGCGATTCCGAGGCCATGTTCATGATTTTCGTCGGCGGCGGCGCATCCCCCAGCCCTTCGATCACGAAACACGACACGTTTTCCTTAAACATGCGCGTGCAGATTTTCTGGGCTTTGTCCTTGGTGTCGATCGGCCCGGCCTGTATGCGCGTCGTCGCTTCGCTACCGGATTCCATCACGGTCTTGGGGAAAAAATGCAAGCCGGACAGCAACGCCTTGTGGGTTTGCACCAGCGCATTCCATTGTTTGGCCGTCGCCTCGGCACTGGCGTCCTGCCCGAGTTCTACGTAATAGCTGCCCGCAGCAAACGATGGCGACGAAACCGCGATCAGCGCCAAACACCCTATAAAAGCCCAATATTTCACCATATCCCCGCCATATTATTATGTGGAAGGAAAATAGTATGACGGCGGGGAAAAAACCAGCGGAATTATGTTTTTTGTCATTCCCGCGCAGGCGGGAATCCAGTCCAATAAAAAAGATGGATTCCCGGCTCTAATATTTTCTAATGTCGCGATGCTGACATAAGAAAATCTAAGGCCGAGAATGACGAGGTGAAAATAACTACTCGGCCTTGACGGTAAAATGGAACATGTCACCAAGTTCCGTATCGTCGGCGCAGCGGCAATGCGCGCTCCATTTGACCGTGTATTTCCCCGGCGGAAGCGACGGAAGTTCCGTATAAAGATTAGGGCCGCTGGCCGCAACTTCGCCGTTGTCCACCTGCGCGCCATACATATCCAATACTTTGATAACACTGCGCTCGGCGCGCGGCGGTTGTGAAAAAGTGAGCGACAATGTCTGCGGATCGCCGGCCACTACCTGCCTGTCATACGGAAGCGACGACACCAGCTGGAACGATGCGTTCGGCGCGGGTGCGGTCGTCGTTACCATGTTCAATGTAAACGCATTGGCCACCGGCGCCAGACCGCAAAAGACCGCGAGTGTCAGGTAGAATCGGAGATATTTGTAAGAAAAGGGCATGGAGAATAATTAAACCTGCAAATTGGTAGGCAGTTTAGCGTATGGATTTTTTGGGGGCTTATTTTTGGAATCTCTGCTTAACATTGCGGGCAATGCAACCGAAGCCACAAGAGCACCGATCACCTCCCCGGCAATAGTTTTGCCATGCATATCTCCGGCAACAGCATATTGGTTACTTTCAGGAGGAACCAGAATATTGTGAATTTTATCCAATGTATCATGTAAAATTGCTTCACGGGCCTTTCTCTCGCCGTCAGAAAGCGACCGTCCGCTTGTGAGATCCTCAATACATTTTTCGGCGGAAGCAAAGATGGCTTGGTTGGTTTCTATTGTCGTTTCAGCAGTTTCTTTGCCTGTCTGCGCAGCACTATATTGCCCCATCAAACGCAATGAATCATTCAATCCGCCCAGACTGTAATTCTGTAATTCCGCCGGGTCAACGTCCTGACCATTTGCACCTTTAACATGAACCGTTTTTAGTTGATCGGGACTCATCCTTGCCAATTCAACATTCGCAAATGCATTCTGTAGTTGATGGCCGCTGATACCGCTGACCTTATCATTTTCAGAAAGTAATTTTTTGAAGAACTCAAAGGTTTTGGGATCGCCCGCAACAGCCAACGCAGCCCCGACCGCTTCCGTCACTTTTTGCTGCATCTGAGCATTCAATACCAACGTTCGTTCCGCCTGCTCATTGGCTTCCTCAACCGCAAGTACGTCCGCACCGCTTAAACCGTCAAGATCGGTCAGACTAATTGAGTCGAGCCGATTCTTATCGCCAGAGGTCGCTGCCCGTAAAACCTGATCCCTAAGCAGGACAATTCTTTTCTGCTCTGCGGATTCCTGAGCGGCATGCTCCTGATTGGTATCTGGTGGATTTTTCATATTCCTAGCCATTTCTGTTTTTATACGCTCATTATACAAAAATTCATTCCTTCAGGCCAACGGCTTGATATGAAAGTTTTATGACCGGCGCGTTATACTATATGACAGTTTAGAGTCAAAATTCAAGTAATTGATATTTAACGTAAAATTCCTACAGAATGGTCACCAGCGCGTATATAATCCCAAACAGGCAAATCGCCATGATCGCAATATTAATAGCCTGACTCGGGCCGCCGCCAACGCTAATTCTACCAAGATGGTGTAATTCATGTCCCTCCTCGCCCGGATGCGGCAGAATCACCGGGGTAATCTCATCGTCGTCTTCGCTAAACCACGAAGGAGTGTCTTTTTTTGCCATCAGCCCTGTTCCGATTTTTTGTCTATATAATAAAAAAGCATATCGCTCAACATACTGGTATACAAAATATACTTTTGGAGTTATGGCATAGCATACTGTGAAGCATCATCCAACGTCAAGACGCATAGAGAGCAATTCCATGGCCAGCCGCACCCTCAAAACATTTATCAAAATTGCCGTAGTCGCAGGTGTTGGGTATTTCCTTTATGGGATGTTCTTTGCACCGCAAGTGGGTGGTTTCGGGCCGCAAGGGCCAGCAAGCGTCGGCGTGGCGGAAGTTATCCAGAAAAAAATCCGCCTGTCGCATGAATTTTCCGGGCGCTTGGTGGCGGTGGATCAGGCGGAAATCCGCCCGCGCGTATCGGGAGTGATTGAAAGCGTGCATTTCACCGATGGCGCTGTTGTCAAAGTCGGCGATCCGCTTTTCACCATCGACCCGCGCCCGTATGAAGCCACGCTGCAATCGGCCAAAGCCAAAGCGGCACTCGCCGAAAGCGATTTTGAGCGCGCAAAGCGCCTGTTTGCCGACAAAGCCATTCCCCAGCATGATTTTGACCAGAAGAAAAGCGATGCCGAGGCAGCACTGGCTGACCTTGCCCGCGCCAAACTCGATTTAGAATACACGCAGGTAAAATCGCCGATCACCGGCCGCGTCAGCCGCGCCGAAGTCACCAAAGGCAACATGGTGAATGCAGGCGATAGCGCGCCGTTGCTGGCTACCGTCGTTACTTATAATCCTATTTATGCCGATTTTGAAATCGATGAAGCGACGTATCTCGAATATGCCCGCGCCCACGTCACGGGACGTAACCAGATCGCGCAAATCCCCGTGCTGATGGGAATGGTGGGTGACACCGGCACACCGCACACCGGCCACATCGAATCGTTCGATAACCGCCTGAATCCTGCGTCCGGCACCGTGCGTGTGCGCGCCACGTTTGATAATCAGGACGGCGTCCTCGTACCCGGCCTGTTCGCGCATATTAAACTGGGTGCGCCCGAAGAAAGTGAACAACTATTGATTACCGACCGCGCCGTCGGCACCGATCAGGATAAAAAATTCGTCCTCGTCGTGGGTGATGACAACAAAGCGCAGCATCGCGAAATCAAACTCGGCGCACTGACCGACGATGGATTACGCATCGTCGCCGACGGCCTGAAACCGGGCGAGAAAATCATCGTCACCGGTTTGCAGCGCGTCATGATGCCCGGGCAAGAGGTAAAGCCGGAGGTGGTGCCTATGGACGGCAAAATGTCAAATGACAAAGGACAAATGTCAAATAGTAAGGAAGGTGAAAATGCTGCACCTTGACATTTGCCATTTGACCTTTGGTATTTGCCCATGAACTTCTCCCGCTTTTTCATAGATCGCCCGATTTTTGCCGGTGTGTTATCGCTGGTGATTTTTATCGCCGGTAGCATCGCCATCTGGCAGTTGCCGATTTCCGAATATCCGGATGTGGTGCCGCCGTCCGTAGTGGTTGCTGCGCAATATCCCGGCGCGAATCCGCAGGTGATTGCCGATACGGTGGCCGCGCCGCTGGAGGAACAAATCAACGGTGTCGATGGCATGTTGTACATGTTCTCGCAAGGCACGTCGGACGGCAAAATGACGCTGACGATTACCTTCAAAATCGGTACCGATCCCGATCACGCACAGGAGCTGGTGCAAAACCGCGTGAATCAGGCGCTGCCACGGCTGCCCGACATCGTTCGCCAGTTCGGCGTGACAACGATTAAAAGCTCGCCCGACCTCACCATGGTGGTGCATTTGCTCTCGCCTAAAGCCGGTCATGATATGTTGTACCTCGCCAATTACGGCACGATGAATGTCAAAGATCAGCTGCTGCGTCTAAATGGCGTCGGTCAGGTGCAGATTTTCGGCGGTAGCGATTATGCCATGCGCGTGTGGCTCAATCCGGAAAAAGTCGCCGCACTCGGCATGTCGGCCGATGATGTCGTAAACGCCATCCGCGACCAGAACGTGCAGGTCGCCGCCGGTGTGATCGGCGCATCGCCTTCCCCGGCCGGTGTCGATTTACAGCTCAACATCAACACGCAAGGCCGCCTGACCACCGAAGAAGAATTCGGCAACATCATCATCAAAACCGATAAAGGCGGCGCGATCACCCGCCTGCGCGATGTCGCCCGCACCGAAATGGGCGGCTCACAATATGCGCTGCGCTCGCTGCTGGATAATAAACCCGCCGTGGCACTCGCCATTTTCCAGGCACCCGGCTCGAACGCACTGGCCGTGTCCGATAGCGTTCGTTCTACGATGGCAGAACTCAAAAAACAATTCCCCGAAAATGTGGATTACAGCATCGTGTATGACCCCACGAGCTTCGTGCGCGATTCGATCAAAGCGGTAATCCACACGCTGCTGGAGGCCATTGCGCTCGTCGTGCTCGTGGTGATCGTGTTTCTGCAAACCTGGCGCGCATCGATTATTCCATTGCTGGCTGTGCCGGTGTCGATCGTCGGCGCGTTTGCATTCTTGTTGTTGCTTGGATTTTCTATCAACGCATTGTCGCTATTCGGCCTCGTGCTTGCGATCGGTATCGTCGTAGATGACGCCATTGTGGTGGTTGAAAATGTCGAACGCAATATTGAGTCGGGATTATCGCCCAAAGAAGCGGCGTATCAGGCCATGCGCGAAGTCAGCAGCCCGATCATCGCCATTGCACTGACCCTCATCGCCGTGTTCGTGCCGATTGCGTTTATCTCAGGACTCACCGGTCAATTTTATCGTCAGTTTGCACTCACCATCGCCATCTCCACCATCATCTCGGCGTTTAATTCCCTGACACTCTCACCCGCCATGGCCGCACTCCTGCTTAAAGGCCACGATGAACCTAAGGACAAACTCACCCTGTTTATGGATCATTATTTCGGTTGGTTCTTTACGCGGTTTAACAGCTTCTTCAAACGTAGTTCGGAAGGATATTCCAGGCGCGTGGTCGGTGTGCTGCACCATAAATCACCCGCCATTGTCGTGTATGTGTTATTGATGGTGCTGACGGTATACGGTTTTCATCACGTCCCCACCGGCTATATTCCGGCGCAGGATAAAGCGTATCTCATCGGCTTCGCACAATTGCCCGATGGTTCGTCGCTCGACCGCACCGACGCCGTGATCAACCAGATGTCCGAAATCGCCATGAAAACGCCCGGCGTTGATCATGCCGTTGCCTTCCCCGGCCTTTCCATCAATGGGTTTACCAACAGCTCCAGCGCCGGCATCGTGTTCCTGCCGCTCAAACCATTCTCCGAACGTAATTCCGAATCGCTTTCCGCAGGCGCCATCGCCGGAAGTATCAATGCGCAATTCGGTGCGATCAAAGAAGCGTTCATGTTGGTGCTGCCACCGCCGCCTATCCTTGGCCTCGGCACGTCCGGCGGATTTAAATTGCAGCTTGAAGATCGCGCTGACCTTGGCAATGACGCCATGTCCGGCATCAAGGATGCGATTCTCGGCAAGGCATATCAGAATCCCCTGCTCGATCCGCATCAGACGTATAGCGGCTTCCAGATCAACGTGCCGCAGCTGTATGTGGATTTAAACCGCACACGTGCCAAGCAACTCGGCATTCCGATCACCAGCATTTTCGATACGATGCAGATTTATTTAGGCTCTCTATATATAAATGACTTCAACCGCTTTGGCCGCACCTATCAGGTGGTAGCGCAGGCGGATGCGCCGTTCCGCGCGCACCCCGAAGATATTACCAAACTCAAAGTGCGCAACGACAGTGGCGAGATGGTGCCGCTCGGCAGCGTGATGACCGTAAGCCAAAGCTACGGCCCGGAACGCGCCATGCGTTATAATGCGTATCCCACCGCCGATATTAATAGCGGCCCGGCCGCTGGTGTTTCCACCGGGCAGGCGCAGGCAGCGATGGAAGAAATCATCCGCGATACGCTGCCCAAAGGCGTGGGCTATGAATGGACGGAACTGGCGTATCAGCAGATTCTGGCGGGTAATACATCGGTGTATGTATTTCCGCTGTGCGTGCTGTTGGTGTTCCTCGTACTCGCTGCACAATATGAAAGTCTGACGTTGCCGCTGGCGGTGATCCTGATCGTGCCGATGGGTATGCTATGCGCGATTTTCGGTGTGTGGCTCACGCATGGCGACAATAATATTTTCACTCAGATCGGCCTGATGGTACTGGTGGGGCTGGCGTGTAAAAACGCGATCCTGATCGTGGAATTCGCCCGCGAGCTGGAACTCGAAGGCATGAAGCCTCTGGACGCGGCCGTGGAAGCTACACGCCTGCGGCTTCGCCCGATTTTGATGACATCATTCGCTTTCATCATGGGCGTGGTGCCGCTGGTATTCTCATCCGGTGCCGGTGCCGAAATGCGCCATGCGATGGGCGTCGCCGTGTTCTCCGGCATGATCGGCGTGACGTTCTTCGGGTTGTTCCTAACGCCGGTATTTTATGTAGGGCTCAGAACAATTTTCGGTGGAACATTGCACTCGGCTAGTGAGCATCATCTGCATCCGCATGGAGAGCCCCATGCGTAAGAACGTCACTGGTTGTTCGTTGCTCGTTGCTCGTCAGACAGGCAAAAAACTTTTTTACTTACTGGCAACCAGCAACTGGCAACTGGCAACGCTCTTACTCCTCTCCGCTTGCAGCCTCGCACCGGATTTCAAAGTGCCGGAAACGCAAACGCCGGATGTATATAATGAGAGCGGTCTGCCGACTTCAACAGAACCGAAATGCCATTGGCAGGAAGCGAAGTCGCTAACGAAGGAAGATCGCGGCCAGTGGTGGAAAATATTTGAAGATACACAGTTGAACGAGCTGGAAAAACAAGCGCAGGATGCTAACCAGGATTTGAAAATGGCCGCCGCCCGCGTGGTGGGGGCACGTGCGACTGCGGAATCCAACTCCCTGAGTTACCTGCCTGATTTTGATATCGGCGCCAACGCCGTACGCGCTAAATCCCCCAGCACGGCAGGCGTTGGCTTTGGCATACCGGCGGTGCAGACAAAACCCTACACGCTTTATAATGCGGGCGGAACCTTATCCTACGAAGCGGATTTATTCGGCAGTATTCGTGATAATTATAAAGCCTACTCCTTCGATGCCGATGCGCAGGATGCTGCCTATAAGAGTACGTTGCTGGCGCTACAGGCCGACGTAGCTCAAAATTATTTTACGCTACGTGCACTTGATTCCGAACGCCAGCTGCTGCGCGATACGGTTACCATGCGCGCCGAAGCGCAGCGCATCATGCAGCACCGGTTTGATTTGGGCGATGTCGGGCAGCAGGATCTGTCACGCACACAAAGCGATCTCGCCAGCACGAAAGCTGACTTGCTCTCGCTTGACCGCCAGCGCACCGTGTCGGAACATGCGCTCGCTGTGCTCCTTGGAAAATTGCCTGAACAATTTAGTTTTGCTGATGCACCGCTGGCCAGCGTCCCGCCTGCTATTCCGCCGGGGCTGCCGTCTTCGCTGCTACTGCGCCGTCCTGATATTGCATCAGCTGAGGCTACGATGGCGGCTGCCAATGCACGTATCAGCGTGGCGCGCGCTGCATTCTTCCCCACCATTGCGCTGACTGCCAGTGGCGGATTTCAATCGACCAGCCTCTCGAGCCTATTCAATTGGCCAAACCGCACGTGGGCGCTCGGACAAACGCTGGGTAATGCCATCACCATGCCGATTTTCGATAGCGGGCATAATCTCGATCGCCTCGACCTCGCCCACGCGCAATATGATGAAGTGGTGGCCAATTACCGCCAACAGGTGCTGGTTGCCTTCCGCGATGTGGAAGATAATCTGACCGCGCAACATTTGTTGTCCGATCAATCCGATCAACAAAATAAAGCCGCTGTCGCCACGCAAATGGCAACGGATGTCTTACAAAAGCGTTATCACGAAGGCGATGTTGATTTTTTCCAGGTGATCGAAGCGCAGCGTGATTCGCTGGCGGCCGCACGTGCTGCCCTTCAACTGCGCGGGCAACGTTTTGTCACCACGGTGGGATTGATTCGCGCACTCGGCGGCGGCTGGGAAGAAGCGAAGGCCGACCAACCCACGACAACAGAAGCCGCACCGGAAATACCTCCCATAGAAACTCCAAAACCGGAGATCGTGCCAGCCGCATCTCCGCAGCCTGAACCAACAGCACCACAGGAAGCAGCGTCTGCACTTCCAGATGATACAGCAAATAGTAATCCTTTGATATCTACCTCCAACAATGGCGTTGCCCCGGCAAGCCGCGCTTGGAAACAGTAGAGTTTATTCGGTTCCGGCTAAATATTTAAGTGCTAGCACCTTGCCGTCTTCCACGGCGGGCTGGTCGAACGCATTGACACCAAGCAGTTCAGCCACAAAAATAACTTCCAGCGCAAAGTGCATGAGCATTGCGCCCATCGATGTTTCATCTAAATGACGCACAACCAGGCTGCGCACCGGACAACCGCGTTTCACCAATGTGTCAATCGTCGCACGTTGCTGCGCCGCCATCAAATCGCCCAATGTTTTTCCGTGCAGGAAATCCAGACGCGGATCAGCACCCGCATCGTAATCAATAGCGCCACCCTGCCCCTCGCATTCGAGCATGATAATCGAGAAAAATTTATCCTTCGGCCCATCGAGATAAAGCTGTAACTGGCTGTGTTGATCGGTTGCGCAACGGCTGCGAACGGGCGTACTTACCGCCACATTGCGCTTACCCAAACTTTCCGCCCAACACTGACGATACCAGTTGGCCAGCCCACCAAGGCGATCACAATAATGCATCGTCACATTGACGCGGGCCTTTTTTTCCATCAACGCCATGTGCAGCGCCGCACTCTGTGCGACTTCGGAATAATCGTCCATGATACCTTTGGCACCGGCACGTATGGCTTGTATATTCAGGCCCGCTACCGCCGCCGGGATCAACCCCACCAGCGATAATGCCGAAAAGCGCCCGCCGAGATTTGCGTCATGCGCCAGAATTTTCATCCCGTGCGCCTGCGCCAGCGTGTGCAACGCGTTGCCATTGGGCACAGTAATCACAAAAAAATGTTTGCCGACATCGGGGCCCAATTCTTTTTTAGCGATGCGCAGCAGCAGCGCCATCTGCGCCAGCGTTTCAACGGTATTACCCGATTTGCTGATAAATAGAAACGCTGTCTCGCGCCACGGCAGGATGTGTGTCAAATGCGTCATGCTATGCGGGTCGATATTATCGAGGAAATGCAAGGCAACGCCGCCGGGTTCGCGCAAGTTTGAAAGCGTTTCACCACCCAAACTGGAGCCGCCCATACCGGCCACCACCAGCGTGCTGAAATTCCCATTAATATGGGTGGCAACCTTTTCGATCTCCGCCAGATCATCGGTACGAGTGGGCAAGGCAAAGAGCGGTGTAGCCTCGCGTTGCGGCTTTCCCAGAATGCGCGGGATCGCCGGAGTCAGCTTATCCAGCCAATGCGTAAAGCGCGCGCGCGACGCACCGCATTCACCGACGGCATCTTCAAAAGCGGTGTTGATATTATGTTGGAAAAAGGGATAGGTCATGGTGTTGTTATAGTGGGCGCAAATAATAGTTGCAACACGCTAGTATCAATACGCACCGCTACGGTTAAGCAACACAAAGAACGTTCTGAAAATAATCTCCAGATCATTCCCAAGCGACCAGTTGCGCACATAAAAACTATCCATACGCACGCGTTCATTATAACTGACGTCGTTGCGCCCGCTCACTTGCCACAAGCCGGTCAGGCCGGGGCGAACACTATAATAATGCACGATGTCGCCCGCGTATCTGTGAACTTCAGCCGACACAATAGGGCGCGGCCCGACCACGCTCATGTCGCCGCGCAATACGTTGATAAGCTGCGGCAATTCATCGAGGCTGTAGTGGCGTAAAATTTTTCCCACCTTCGTTCTGCGCGGATCATTTTTGAGTTTTTGCGTCGCTACCCATTCAGCTCTGGCCTCAGGATGTCGCATCAGATATAGCTCCAGCAAGGCATCGGCATTTTCTACCATGGTGCGAAACTTGAAGCAGTCAAACAGTTTTCCATCTTTGCCCACACGCGGCTGCTTATAGAAAAGCGGGCCGCCGTCCAGCTTGATCGCCACAAAAATAAAAGGGAATAAAAATAAAACCGGAATCAGCGCAAAGCAGCCGATTACCACATCAAACAGGCGCTTTATAATAAACGCGCTCTCCTGAGCAATCACGTGAATCTGCATCATGCATCACCAATCCCAAAAAGGAACATGCCATTCTCATAGCCCAATTATGATGCAGTCACCAGATATTTTTTCCCGTTTTAGGACATTTAATCCACCATTAATAAAGAACAATATTAATGTAAATTAATACGAAGATTTATGCGCTACGCAGCCGCCTGGCGGATCTGGTTCACCACAGGCTCCAACTCGATCAGCAGCGCATCGTTGGCCTGATCGTTCACAATCGGACGGAAAGCGGAAAGGCCGGCGCCGTTGCGTTCGCGCACCACTTCCAGCACCGCGTCGAACGTCACGAATTTTTCTTCTTCGGCATACGCATACACCAGTGCCTGATCGCAAATCAGGTTAATCAGCCGCGGCATGCCGTGCGAAAAGAAATGCACCGCCGCGCAAGTGATATCGTCGAACAAATAGTGCACCCCGCCGACGACGCTCAGGCGATGGCGAATATACGCCGCCGTTTCCTGCGCTTCCAGCGGTATAAGGTGACTGTGCACGGCAATGCGCTGCACAAATTGCCGCAAATCGGGACGCTTGAGCGTTTCCAGCAATTCCGGCTGGCCAACCAACACAATCTGGATCAATTGATCCGTTTCATTATTCACATTGGAGAGCATCCGCAAATCTTCGAGCATCTGCGATGATAAATTCTGCGCTTCGTCGATGATTAATACCACGCGCTTGCCACGCGCATATTCCGCCAGCAGAAAATCAACAAAACGATGATACAGCGCCGCATCGTCATGTGCAGTGACATCGAGCGAGAAGCTGCGCGCAATCCAACCCAGCATCGGCCCAAAGGATTGGCTGGGATTGGTAATGACGCCCACGGTCATCGATTCATCGAGGTGTTTGAGGAAATGGCGGATAATGGTTGTTTTTCCCGATCCCACCTCGCCGGTAATAACGACAAACCCACACTGATTTAAATTGCCATATTCCAATAAATTGATCACCTGACGATGGCGTTTACTCAAAAAAAGGAAATTGGCATCGGGCAATAATGAAAACGGTCTGTCGGAAAAACCAAAAAATGACTTATACATGGCAATATCCGTCCCAAATTACGACAAAAACATGTTTAGAGCATCCCATGAACGCGGGCAAATGTAAAATACCATAAAATTACAATAGTTTTTTGCAAAATCAGCTATATCCGTTATAAAGTGTTCCGTAATGCTTCGCATCGAGAAGGTAGGCGTATGAAATATGGACGATATATCACGATTATGGCGCTGTTGCTGAGTGCAGTCTTGCAACCGGCCATTGCCGACACTGCCAATAGCGCGCCGACTGTGCCAATCACAGACACTGATTTCACCGTCCGCGCCGGGGATGTGCTGCAGGTGACGGTGTGGAAAGAAGATTCGCTCGACCGCGAAACCCTCGTCCTGCCTGACGGCACGATCACTTTTCCATTGATCGGAACCTTCAACGCCGCCGGACTCACGCCCGCCCAATTGCAGGATGCCATCAAAATTAAACTAGAGCCGCTGATTCCCAATGCCGCCGTCACCGTTTTGGTGAAAGCACCGTCGGGACATACCATAAGCGTCATCGGACAAGTCGCCAAACCCGGCGAACTGGTGATGAACCACCGCACCACCGCCATGCAGGCGTTGAGCCAAGCCGGTGGGCTGACGCCGTATGCCAGCGAAGGGAAAATTATTATCCTGCGGCAAATCGGCAGCGCGGAAACCGCCATCCCCTTCCCGTACCGCGATGTGGCCGAGGGGAAAAACCTGAATGAAGATGTGGCGCTCATGCCCGGCGATGTCATTGTCATTCCGACATCGGGATTGTTTTAGGTGGCGGGACTGAAAACACTGGCACTGGCAATGGGAGGCATCATGCTCGCTACGCCCGCCTACGCCACCGACGACATTCCCCCACCACCCGGAAATTATTACCAGATCAGCGGCAGCGAAACCGGATCGTATGAATCCAACCCGCTGAAAATAGCGCATGGCGCAACACCGTTATGGGGGTCAACGACCACGCCGGAACTCATCCTGCAAAAAGATGACGGAAGTGCGAAATGCAATCTGGATACGTCAGTCGCTGAAAATATTTATGACCATTCGGCGTTTGATTCCACCGATGTGCATAGCAAAGCCATCGCCGATATACAAAACGAACGCTGGGACGCTGGCCTTACCGCCCGCCTCGATTACGACACGACGCGTTCGAGCGAACTCACCACCTTCGGCCTTGATTTACCCGATGTCAGGCGGTTCGCCATCGGCGCCACACCGGACGTGGGTTATCATATTTCGCCACTGGATACGGTCACGCTCGCCGCCACCGCCAACCGCATCACCTATGATAATGCCGCGTTCATTGATTACGATGTGCTTTCCTTAAACCCATCGATGAGCCATCAAATCAGCCCCACCGATTCCATTATCTTAACTGTAAATGCGCAGCGTTACCAAACCGCTGGAGGGCCAAGTAATATTGTCGACACCATCGGCCCGACGCTCGGTTGGAAATCCACCCCAACGCCGCGCTTTACCAGCACCATCACCGCCGGATTTGAACATTCAGCACAAACCAATAATACCCAAGCTGAGTCCTCGAATCTGAATTATGTTTTTAGCGCCGAACTGGCCTACACCGATGAAACGGACAGCGGCAACCTCACCGCCACGCGTTCACACCAGCCATTTAGCAACGGCACGGAAACCTTGCTGAATCGCATCACCGCAAACGCCACGCACGGGTTGACGCCGCTGCTGGCGCTGCACATCAATGCCGATTATGCAGATGCTCAGTATAATCCCACCGCCAACGTCAACCTGAACCATGAAGCAGGCAGCGGGCTGGAATTGATTTATCATATGCTCGACACGCTCGACGCCACCGCCGGATATCGCTATAGTTCGCAGGACTTATCGCATGTCAGCGGCACGATCGCCGATCAGTCCGTGCTGGTGTGAACGCGTGGCGGTGAGGTTGCCGCTGTCCGTTTCATCGGTGTAGGCC
>Ga0206856_10177_pt1 | contig 22222 bp, 22 predicted proteins | sample Alteio_BWOrgCont_48_FD_152630 | JGI IMG/M metagenome (GOLD analysis project Ga0206856, IMG submission 152630) | Enriched cells from forest soil in Barre Woods Harvard Forest LTER site, Petersham, Massachusetts, United States -... | ecosystem: Environmental > Terrestrial > Soil > Temperate forest >...
GTCCAACCTTTTTTAGAAACAATATTTTTTATTTCTGAAATGGGTAACTCCCGCGCAAGGGATGGCAGGCTATGGCAAGGATCGGCAGGCCTCTTTTTACCATCTGTGGCTCGGTGACTCTGTGGCAAATCAGGCCTGAAAATAAGGGGTTACAAACCGAAATCTTTCAGGCAAACAGGCCTTAAAGTTCGAGGACTTTTTCGAAGCGGGTGAGGTTTTTGGCGCCGTTGCCGGTGACGAGGGCGACGTCTTCGAGGCGCACGCCGCCGATTTCGGGATAGTAGAGGCCGGGCTCGACGGTGACGACCTGGCCGCGCTTGAGTTCGCCGGTGGAGGTAGAGCCGACGCGCGGGGCTTCATGAATTTCCAGGCCGAGGCCGTGACCGGTGCCGTGAAAGAATCCTTCCATGTGGCCTTCGCGACGGCCGGTCTTGTAGCCTTGCTTCACAAAAAAGTCCTGCACGGCCTTATGGACGTCGGAGGTTTTGGTCCGGGCATGCATCATGTCGAACGCGATTTTTTGTCCGCGCAGGACGGTGTCATACATTTTGCGCGCGGCTTCGTCGGCGCGTCCGCGAACGACGGTGCGGGTGATGTCGCCGAAATACCCGGTCTTTTGCGAGCGCGGGAAGATATCAATGATGATGAGTTCGTTGGCGCGCAACGGGCCGGAACCGCGTTCATGGGGATCGCAGGCCTGGATGCCACCGGCGACAATGGTATTGGCGGCGAGGCCGCTGGCCTGGAGGACGGCGCAGTCAATGATGGAGCGCAGTTTCTCGGAAGTGAGGGGTGCGCCGCGATAAATGAGATGGCGGCGTTTGCCGATCTTGGAGAGGCGCAGGGCCTGCATGCCTTCGGCCATGCCGACTTCGGCCATCATGAGAGCGGCCGAAATTTTTTTGACTTCGTCGGCGTTCTTGAATTCGCGCCGGGGGAAAAAGTTGGAGCGAGGTTTGATTTTGACGCCCAATTTTTTTAATTCACGCGCGAGTCCTAAGGGAAAATTATCCGGCACGACGGCGCGACGAATTTTTTTCTCGCGCAAAAGGTGGCGGATGATGTGCGCGTAGCCGGGGCGTTTGAAACCGTCGCGGCGAAGCTTTCGTTGGATATCGCTCAACGCAGCGACGCGGCAATGAGGTGCGCCGGCGCGGGCGCGGTCGATCTCCAAATCGCTCAGGACGAGCAGGGGGCGGCGGTCGTAGTGGAGATAAATGAAAGGGTCGGGCACGAATAGACCCGTGGCGTAGAGCATGTTGGCATCATGCTCGCTGTCAGCGACGATGAGCAGCGTATCGGACATTTAAGTTTTTTATGAACGGACGCCGCAGCGCAGCGTCCCTACCTATTTATGTTCCAAACAACCTATCGCCGGCGTCACCGAGACCGGGGACGATGTAGCCGCGTTCGTTTAATTTCTCATCCACGGCGGCGGTGTAAATGGGCACGTGTGAATAGCTTTTTTGCACGGTGCGAATGCCTTCGGGCGCGGCAACGAGATTGACCATGCGAACATGTTTGGCACCCTGTTCAGTGAGCAAATCCAATGCCGCCACGGAGCTGCCGCCGGTCGCGAGCATGGGGTCAATCAGGACGACTTCGAAGTCGCCCAAATTTTTCGGAAGGCTCTTATGATAGAACTGCGCTTGCAACGTGGTTTCCTCGCGTTTCAGTCCAATAAAGCCCACACGGGCGTGAGGAATCAACTGCAAAATGGAATCGAGCATGCCCAGGCCAGCGCGCAAAACAGGGACGAGGACAACTTCGCGCTTCAATTGGATGCCGTCCGCTTTGGCCAGCGGGGTTTCCACGGAGATTTTTTTGACGGCAAAATCGCGCGTGGCTTCGTAGATCATCAACGAAGCGATTTCGGCAAGCAGCCGGCGGAATTCCTGCGGCTGGGTTTGTTTATTCCGCAGCAGCGCGAGGTTGTGCTGCACCAGCGGATGTGTGATGACGGTAACGCCTTTCACACGTTAATTAGCCATCGGCAGGTACAGGAAATAAAGCTGGCCAGCCTGTAGTTTGGGCATGTCCAGGCCGAGGTCCACCTTTACCGCGGGAACGTGAGTGGCTTCGCTTTGGCCGAACATCCGCAGGAAATTCGAGATGTCATAGGTCTCGCGGTACTCTACCAAATTGGCTTTGTTCACTTTGGCAATGGTTTCGGCACGGTCCACGGCGTCCTGGAAATCACCGATTTCATCCACGAGTCCCAATTTCAGGGCCTGGTCGCCGGAGAGAATCCGGCCATCGGCGTAGTTGGTCCAGTCGGGGGACAGCGGTTCGCCGTCGCTTTTGTTCTTTTCGTGCGCGGCATTACGGCCATCGGCTACGACGCTCTTGAATTTGTTGTAGGTTTGGTTGATGAAATCCTGGACCATGGCGCGTTCGCCGTCGGGAATTTCATTGGTTTCGCGCATGCCGCTCAGCATGTCCTTGTATTTTCCGCTTTTGAAAACGTAAGGTTCGACGCCGATCTTATCCATGAGGCCGCGGTAATTGACGGTTTCCATGATGACGCCGATGCTGCCGGTAATGGTGAGCTGGTCGGCCACGATCCAGCGGCAGGGCGAGGAGATATAATATCCGCCGGACGCCGCGAGGCTGCCCATGGAGCAAATGACGGGTTTGCCGTTTTCGCCACTTTCGAATTTTTTAATCGCACGATAGATTTCGTCGGAGGCCATGACTTCGCCGCCCGGGGAGTCTACTTTCAGGATGACGGCCTTGACGCGGCTGTCTTTCTTGGCTTTGTCGAGTTGGGCCTGGATGACCTCGACCATGTTGTTGCCGGCCTGGTCAGCCTGCTGGCCGCTGATAATGCCGGCCACGGTGATCACGAGGATTTTATCGCTGGCACCTTTGTCCTTGAGAATGGCTTCCTCAAATTGGGGGCCGGTTTCGCGGCTGGTGGCGGTGGTGGGGAAAGCGTCATTGAAATTAATTGCGTGCGCGACCATTTGCGTAAAATTTCCGAAAAGGCTGAGGCACAGGAGGATAATCACGATGATGGCAACAATCATCCAGCCGTAGCTTTTTTTAGGCTTGGAAGTTGGCCTAATGACAGGCGGCGGCGGCGGAGGTGGCGGCGTTCCGCCGGGGGAAGAAAACGTATTATCCATAGGAAATGAAGGTAGCGCGAGAAAAGGCAGGTGACAAGAAACAACTAAAGGGGGGAGTGGCGAGTGATAAGTGACGTGTGGCCAGCCGGACGAAGCCATAAACTTACACTTTATTTGGGGCGGTTTTGAGGTATCCTGATTCTGTGACGGTAACACTTACAGAGCAAATGACGCAGTTGGCCAGGCAGGCCAAGGTGGCATCGCGCGAACTCGCAAAGCTGACCACTCGCGAGAAGAACGATTGCTTGTCTGCGATGGCTGACGCACTGGAAAAAAACGCGGCGGCGATCAAGGAAGCGAATGCGCTGGACATGGATGCGGCGGCAAAGAGTGGATTAGCTACTGCGATGCTCGACCGGCTTAAGCTGGATGATAAGAGGATTGCGGCGATGGCGAAGGGATTGCGCGAGGTCGCAGCGCTGCCGGATCCGGTGGGAAAGACTTTGGATGAACGCGTCCGGCCCAATGGCCTGAAGCTGCAAAAAATTTCCACGCCGATTGGTGTGGTGGTGATCATTTATGAATCGCGTCCCAACGTGACGGCGGACGCGGCAAGCCTTTGTTTTAAATCCGGCAATGCGACTATCCTGCGCGGCGGGAAGGAAGCAATGCACTCGAACCAAATCATTGCGCAGACGATGATTGAGGCGGGGAAGAAGACGCTTGCAAAATTTCCTGAGCACGCCATCCAGGTAGTGCCAGTGGCAGACCGTGAGGCGATACCGATTTTGTTGAGCCTAACGCAATATATTGATTTGTGCATGCCCCGCGGCGGCGAGGGATTGATTCGCGCCGTGACAGAGTGCTCGAAGGTGCCGGTGATTAAACATTACAAAGGCGTCTGCCATGTCTTTGTGGATGCGGAGGCGGATTTAAAGATGGCGGAGAACATCGCGATGAACGCGAAGGTGCAGCGGCCAGCGGTTTGCAATGCGATGGAGACGTTGTTGGTGGATAAGAAGGTTGCGGAAAAGTTTCTTCCCCAAATCGGGCAGAAACTGGGCGAGAAGAAAGTGGAGTTGCGATGCGATGCGACGGCGCTGGCGGAATTGTCCAAATTGAACGGGCAGTTGCGTTTGAAGCCAGCGGCGGAGCAGGACTGGTTCACGGAATACAACGATTACATTTTGAACGTGCGCGTGGTGGATGGCGTGAAGCAGGCGATTGACCATATCAATTACTATGGCTCGGCGCACTCGGACAGCATCGTCACGAAGAACGAAGCGCGCGCGAAGCAGTTTTTGAACGAGGTGGATTCAGCCACCGTGTATTGGAACGCGAGCACGCGGTTCACGGACGGCGGGGAGTTCGGCATGGGCGCGGAAATTGGAATCAGCACGGACAAAATCGGCGCGCGCGGGCCGATGGGATTGGATGAATTGACGAGCTACAAATGGATTGGCATTGGCGACGGCCAGGTCCGCACCTAACCCGAGATGTCGCCACAAGAAACAGCCAGTGCGGTTCGTAACGCGCTTCCGTCCGGCGGACTTTTTGCCGGGTTGCACTGGCGCACTTCTCCCGCTCCTTTCGCGCTGGAAAAATTTTTAGCCAAGGACATCGAGACGCTGGGGCGCGTGCTGCTGCAATTTTATCGCGCGGTGAATCTGCTTTATCGCAAGAGCGTGGAGGGCAAGCAGCCGGAGTGGGTGGCGCGCTGGCTGGATTTGGGCAAGCCGGCGGAATTGATCGAGCTGCAACGTTCGCAGGCTTTTAAGAACGATGTGCCGCGGGTGATTCGGCCGGATATTTTGCTGACGGAGAACGGATATTGCATCACGGAATTGGATTCAGTGCCGGGAGGCATTGGACTGACAGCGTGGTTTAACCGGACGTATTCGCAGTTCGATGGCGCGCAAGTAATAGGTGGAGCGGAGGGAATGATTAAGGGGTTCGAGGGAATTTTTGGGAACGCGAAGACGGTACATATCATTGTTTCAGAAGAAGCGGCGACGTACTGGCCGGAGATGGAATGGATGGCGCAGCAGATGAAGGGCGCGGAATTTAAAGTTCAGGATTCCAAGTTCGCGGATTTTAAAGAAGGGGATGCGGTTTATCGTTTTTTTGAGTTGTTCGATTTGGCAAATGTGGCCAATGCGAAAAAGATTTTTGCAATGGCCTCGGAAGGGAAGATCAAATTGACGTCGCCGCCGAAGCCAATGTTTGAGGAGAAGATGCTCTTTGCGCTGTTGTGGAACTGGAACCTGAGAGATTTTTGGCGACAGGAATTGGGAGAGAGTTTTTTTGCGCGGTTGAAGAAGGTGGTTCCTTACACGTGGTTGTTGGATCCGGCACCATTGCCGCCGCAGGGAGCGTTGCCGGGATTGAACCTGACGGATTGGGGACAGTTGAAATCGCTGTCGCAAAAGGAACGGGATTTGATTTTGAAGATTTCGGGTTTCTCGGAAAAGGCGTGGGGAGCGCGCGGGGTGTTTTTGGGCAGTGATTTGCCGCAGGCTGAATGGGTCACGGCGGTGGACGGGGCGATTTCGGGGTTTGAAAAATCGCCGTACGTTTTGCAGCGGTACGAAAAGCCGAAGCAGGTGGAAGCGAGCTGGGTTGATTTTGAGAAGAATGAAGTGGTGCCGATGAAAGGGCGCGCGCGGTTGAGCCCGTATTATTTTGTGACTGGAGAAGGCGACGCGGCGCGTCCGCAAATCGGCGGCATTTTAGCGACGATTGCGCCGGCGGACAAAAAGATCATTCATGGGATGAGCGAGGCCGTGCTGGCGCCGTGTGCGTGAAAAGAAATTACGATAAGATCACTGATAATTTGGGCCGGCCGCAGATATAAACCGCCCATTGCTATAAACCGCCTGGCTACAGGGAGTAGAATCCAAACAGAGTTTGTATTTGTTTTGACTTATCCGCTGGTAGCTCAACTCCCACGAATGATTTGGATCTTTGTTGTCAAAAAAACGAACATCTGATTGAAGATAGCAGGGGAGTAATTCATCTAATTGTTCGGGATATTCACCATACGCATGATGATACGCTTTTAAAGCGACAAGGATTGGTTGAACATGAGAGCCAGCCTGGCTCTTTGGTGAAGGAGCAGAGGCGCAACCAATGAATAGGCAAAACAAGAAAATGAAGGGTATGGCTTTCATCCTCCTTGTTTGACCACATTTTTAATAGAATGTTCGGGCATATTTATCGTCGGTTTTTAGCTGAAACGAATTTGATATTTGGCCCTAAATCAAATGCGCCCTTCGTCCTACAGCCTTTCTATTGAGGCTTTATCGTTCTATCGGGCAGGAGGGCAAGGATGAGAAGGCCGAGGCAGGATAGCAGGCCAATGAGCCCCAAAAAAGCAGTGTAACCTTTGGCCCTGGCGTAATAGGAGAGGCCAATGATCAGCAGGATATTGCCAGCGAGAATGCCTCCTTCCAATCCAATGGCCAGCATTGGCGAGGGGAAGCTGTTTTGGCCCAGGGCATTGATGGCCATGCGGTTCAAAAGGGCGATGCAAATAACCTGGAGGAGCAACCCGGGAATGCACAAGCAGAGGCTTATGCGGCTGTATTTAACGATCATAGTCAGTCGCGTCCGGTTGCGTGGTATTAAGCAACCTTTTCAACATGTTTGCGCGTAATGATGCGCCGTTGCCTTGGGCGCGGGGTTGGGGACGTCGGAAAGGAAGATTAAATAAATGAGGATGGCGGCAAGAGATAAGAAAGCGCCGATGGCGAAACAACGCCGGCCTACTTCAATGGATTTGCCGATGTCTTCGGGCAGTCGCGGCTTGGTTGCCATCCAGGGTGACAGCGCCAAAAAAATGCATCCTAAACCTGCAGGGATTAAAAAGAAAACGTCCGTGGGGTGCCAGGGTGTGTTGCCGTAGGTGGTGCCGTAACAAGTGTACCCGATAAAGGCAATCATGATAGCGACCAGGCCAACAGCAGCGGAGGAGAGCGCTTGAACGGAACCGTCTGGATGTTTTAGGGACATATTAATCAGGAATATGAACCATGCCCGGCAAACGTTGGCCGTCAGTTTGAAAAATGGCAAGTGCCAAATCCTCAACGGATGATAAGAGTTGGCAAAATCCCGACGGCAAACACGTTGGCTCCATTATCAATTTCGCCTTTCCCAATTACGACAATGCGAAAAAAACATGAACGCGAGCCAGGCGAGCATGAACCCGGTAATCACATCCAGGACGTGATGTTTGTGAATCAGAAGCGTTGACATGGCGATGGCAACGGCCCAAATCCAGAGCAGAATTTTCCAAACTGCAGTCGTGCGCCCCGAATAAACGGCAATGCAGATCGTGCTCAATGCGACGTGCAGCGAGGGTACAAGGTTGTAAGTGAGGCTTAAGCGGTCGGCAAAGTGATATAAATTGGGAAACTTCCCGAAATCCTTTGGCGGAGGAAAAGCCAATTGCGCGGGGAACAGCAAAAAACAAATTCCGGCAATGAGAATGGCAAGGTTAAGCGCCATAGCTAATGCTAAAAATTCTTGTCGTTTTCGCAGAATAAATGGAGCCGCGATGAAAAGCGGATAGATGGACATATAAATAATCGCTGCTTCCGGAACGAAAGGAATGTTCAATTCTGCGTCCAAGTAAACGCGAACTCGAAAATCGCGATGTGCGGTTAGCACGTCGGCTCCGCCGTAAATCAACAGGAACCATAGCAAACCGGCGAGGGAAACCAACCAGGCAAAACGAAGATGCTTCCAGCCCGGCCAGCCCCAAAAGGGTTCAGAGCTTTCGCTCATTGATTTGCTGCCATTGAAACACCGGCAGAAACGACAGGGGCTGCTTCAGTATTGGGACGGGGACCGAGCCATTGCCGCCAATATTGTTTGAAATAGCTTGGCCGGACGTCGTCCGAAGGTGTGAGCCGGGGAATATAAATCCAGGAAACGTCCGGCCTGCGATGGTGCGTCTTGTCGTATTCGCCATGCAATAAGACCCAGGTCATCAATTGATTGTGGCGCAGGTTCCACGCGCCATCAATGATGTCGCGTTTGCTGAAGGCATGCCCCACGTATTGCCGAGTTGACCAATTAAACGAAAAACACGCGTAAAGAACCAGTGCGTGAGTCCATTGCAAATGCATCAACCAATGCAAAGCGGTAAAAAAGAGAATGATCGCCAAGAGTTCAAATCGCACGGCCCAAACCGCGGCGCGTTCGGCGCCGGAAAACAGGTAACCGGTGGATAATGGTTTGCCAAAAATTCTGTGGCGCAGCGGACGCGGCAAAATCGAAAAAAGTACTGCCCCCAGCGGAATTAACGGCCAAAATAGTCCGAGTAAAATTCCATACCAACGAATGTATTTAATCACCCGGTTGTCGTGGGGATAATAGAGATCGAACATCTCGGAATCGGTGCGGTTATAAAGATGATGTCCCTGGTGTGTGCTGCGAATCATGCTGAAGGGGATGGGGAACAGCAGGCCGGTCAGAAATCCCAGGCAATAATTCCGGCGCGCATTGGATTGGAGATTGCCGTGCGCCGCCTCATGAAGCAACGCGTAGTTGGTCAAAAGCAGATAGGAGAAGGCTACGCCGATGCCCAGCACGGCAAACCAGTTATTAACCATCGAAGCCAGCCAAAGCAGGCCGAGCGCCACAAGAAAAACGGTGATGGATAAAAAAAGGTTTAATGCGTCCGGAACGGGCATATCCGGCGGATGAGAAAAAGCCGGCATCTTGTTGGATTGGCTTGAAACACTTGCTTGCTCTGCCATAGGGGGAATTTAATTTAGCTTTAAATCAATGCAAGCTTCTTTCAGATTTTCAACTTTGAATTCACATTGAAAAATATTTCACGGCATTGATATTATCAACGTGTTCTTTTAGCTGTTCTGCTTGAAGCGTTCAGAAATAAAAACTATATGTTCTTAAAAACAAACTTGGCGTTCATGTTCAATCGAAAATTTAATTTGGCTTTGTCCGGGCCAGTTTCTTTCAGGCTTGTAGTCTGATAGGCCCTTGTTTAGTGTCGCAACATTGAGCGTCGGTTTGGCTGTGAATAAATTTTACCGATGAGCCACCGCAACTATAACCAAAATTTCACTAAACCGGCCACTGCTGTCGTGCCTCCACCAGTAGATCAGTTTCCCGCTTATCCGGCTTCATGGTATTTGTTTTGTCGATCCGACGAACTGTCGAAGCCGCTTTCCCGGCGAATTCTTGGACGGCAGTTGGTGGCATTTCGGACGAGCAGTGGAAAGATATGCCTGATGGCCGCCCACTGCTCGCACATGGGAGCCGATTTAGGCTGCGGGACGGTGGCCGGCGAATCCATCCAATGCCCTTTTCATCATTGGAAATATGGGGTGGATGGGGTTTGCCGTCACATTCCCGGGACAAATTCCATTCCAGCTTTTGCCCGCCAGGCCAGTTACCCGGTTGAAGAACGGCACGGTTATGTTTTCTTTTTTAACGGGCCGGAGGCATTGTTTCCGCTGCCGTTTTTCTTTGGGGCCAATCCGGAAAATTTCTCGGCGGGGAAAGTTTTTACTTATGTTTCAGATTGCAACTGGTTCACCAATGCGGCTCATGGTTTTGACACCCAACATTTCGACGCAGTACACGATCGTAAGCTCATGGCACCCCCGGAAGTTGATTGTCCACACCCCTTTGCGCGACGTAATCGCTATCGGGCAGAAGTTTTAGGACGGACCAGGCTCGACAAGCTTTTAAGAATCTTTGCGGGGCGTAGCGTGGAAATTTCGATTACGAACTGGGGTGGCACGTTCGTCACCATTACCGGAGACTTTGACCATGCTCATAGTCGTTTTATCATTGTTACTCAACCACTCGATGGTGACAAAACGCTTTGCGAAGGAATCGTCCTGGGGCCAAGGCTTAAAAATCCATTCTTTCGTCCATGGTTTGAGCCATTGTTATTAGCGGTTCGACGTTTTTTTACTTATGGGTATTTGAAGGATGAATCCAGTCAGTTGCTGGGAACCCGGTATAATCCGGCAACGGTAATCCCGCATGATCGCGACATGATTGATTTTTTCAACTGGGTTGTGGCATTGCCGCAAAAGTTTGATGGTCCGACGGAATTGCCCCGCGAAACCGCTAATCCTGCCAAATCAAATCTGCTGCCAAATAATTTAATTGTCTCGCAAGCGTCAGCAGTTATTACGCAACAAAAATGAAAACAATCCACATTTTATTCATCCTGGCTTTGAGTTGCCTTACCTTTGCAGTTGCAAAAGGCGACTCGCAAACAGAGGCAACGCATAACGCGCTTCGAGCGATGCGCGACGGTCTTATGGATGCTGTCAACAAGGGGGACATAGATCGGGAACTGACTTTTTTAACCACCAATGTGGTTGTCACCTGGCATGATGCCACAGTGAGCAGAGGCCGGGACGGTGTTCGTGACTATTACAATCGGATGATGAACGGCCCAGATAAGGTGGTCACGAATTTCCATGCAGAAATCAAAGTGGATGAACTAACGATTCTTTACGGGGATAGCACCGGTATCGCCTTTGGGAGTTCAATCGAGCATTTCCAACTTACCAATGGCAAAAGTTTTGATCTGAAGGGGCGATGGACGGCAACCATGGTTAAGCAGGATGGCCATTGGCTGATAGCCAGCCTGCATGCCTCAACAGATATTTTTGATAATGTCATATTGGATATGATGAAACGGTTCGCAATCCGCGTTACCTGTATTGCTTTTATTACAGGCATTATCCTGGGGTATCTCCTCGGTCGCATTAGGCGGAAAAATAAGCCTCAAACTCCAGCTTAGCTTTGATGACAACCCCAATACCTTTTGAAGGGGAGGAGGCCCTCATGGCTCGTGCTGCACTATATCCCCAATTTCAATCGCTCCCGGAATTGACTGCTGAAATACTTTGCGAGATTTCTTTAGAGAACGGCGTGGATTTTGCGACGACGCTACTTTACGACCGGGTCAAACGTTCCCAGCAGCATTCTTCTTTTATACGCCAGATTGAACAACCGCAATCGTGGACACCCAAAAGCTTCCCTACAAACATGATAGTCCTCGTAGTGCCTGCAGCTTTTTACAAGGAGAACCCCAATTCAGGCGCCGACGGAAAATTGATTATTGAAGAAGCAAATCGCCTTGGATTGCGAATAAAATTGGTTCCGGTGTCGAGCACCGGGACGTTGGAAGAAAATGCGGCAACACTTCTTGAGTGCCTGTCGGCTCATGGCCATGAAGAAATTATCCTTGTCTCACTTTGCAAAGGTGGCGCCGATGTGAAATTTGCTCTTAGCCTGCCCAAAGCGCAGGAACATTTTCGTACTGTCTCAAACTGGATAAATATTTGCGGGACTTTAAATGGTTCGCCAGTGGCGAAATGGCTGCTCTCTTCGAAACCACGTTTCTTTCTTGCCTGGCTTTATTGCAAATGCCGAGGGCATGATTTGGCTTTTATTCGCGAACTCCAGCCATCAGTGCAGGGCTCACTTTCAACGCTGCTTAAGCTGCCTGACTCAATGCGCCTGATTAATATCGTTGGATTTCCATTGAAGCGTCATTTGACAAACCGTTTTATGCGTTTGTGTTATCAACGCGTTGCCTCGTATGGTCCAACGGATGGCGGATTGTTGCTAGCTGACGCATGCAGCCTGCCGGGTTTGCTTTATCCACTTTGGGGTGCGGACCACTATTTGCGACCCGAATCACGCGCCCGGCAAATCATTTCAACGATTTTGAAATATCTGACAACGGCTGATAGGAAGGAAACGCTTTGTTTACCGGGCGAAATTCCAGCCATTGATCAAATCGCGCAAACGTCTTCGGCGTAACCTCTCGTGAATAGCATAAAAGGTTAAACCTTTCGTTGCGGGAAAGCTCAAGCATTTCTGTGCGCAATTCCGGCCAGAGTGGCTGTAATGCGGGAAATTTCTTAATTAACTCCGCTACCACACGCAAGCCACTCCGCTTAGGGGTTGTAAAATACTCCCCCATCATCCATGCAAACAGCCGCGCATTGAATATCCTGCTGCCTTTGGTCATCTGCGGCCAGATCAAATTCAGCAGTTCCTGATCCCAAAGGATATGTCCTGCTTCATCCGCAAGATGCCGCCGCTGGACTGCGACAAAGTTCGGCTCAAGTTCTCCGGCCTCTTTCAGAAATTCCCTGGCATAAAATAAAGCGCGCTCTTCCTGAATAAGGAGTATCCACAAAAAAAATGGAAACATGCGGGCATGTTTGACCCACTTGCGCAGGCAGATTGAAGACATAAATGCGAGCCGGACAAAATAAAAGTCTTCTTTGGAATAGACGTCCGGCCAGCACAGTCGATTCAACTGGCGAAACATTTCCGAATGCGCGGCCTCCTCAGCAATAAACGTTTCTAAGCCTGTTGCCAGGCTGGCAGGAAGCTCTCGCATGGTAAAAGCCCGCAAAATATGTTGCGCCATTGCGCTCTCAAAAAAAATGGTCTGTTCGTTTAAATAAAAAGAATGGAGTTGGTTATATCGTAAACGCTGCTCCCGGGTGAGCCGGGCATAACAAGCGGTGTGGAAAAGAGGAGTCAAATGTTCTGGCATGAAGCGTCTTGAGAAATCAATGGCGACTCCTGATGTTTGCATCGGCACAGCCTAAGATTAAATGGGTGTTTGGAAGCAGACAACGCCGAATGCATCGAAATTTTTTTCTCAACATTGAATTTATCAACGCCTCATGGCCACCATTCCACTTGAAGCCTTGGACGTTGGGGTCTATATCTTTGCAGAAAGCTGCGTCGTCTATGTTGGACCGGAAAATAAAAATTGCTCTGATCTCGCCCAAAGGGCCGCTCTACCGCCATCGCGGTGGCATTTGGAAAAAGTCACTGCGTTACCAACCATTAACGCTGACAACGCTGGCGGCACTGGTCCCCGCTGAATTGCCGGTGGATTTGCAATTATTCGATGAAGGCATTGCCGATGTGCCCCTGGATTTAGATGCTGATATCGTGGGGCTGACAGTCATCACGGGTACGGCTATGCGCGCTTATGAGCTGGCTGATTATTTTCGGCAACGAGGCATTACGGTCGTGCTGGGCGGACCGCACGTAACGCTCATCCCTGAAGATGCCCAGCCTCATGCTGATGCGATTGTGACCGGTTACGCGGAAGATTCGTGGCCGCAACTGCTGCGGGATTTCGCTAACGACGAACTGAAGCCGCGTTATGATCAATCTCCCGGCCTTAACCTGGCGGACCGGCCATTTGCCCGCCGTGAACTTTTGCCCAGCCACCGTTATTTAACGAACAACGTTTTTGAAGCCACGCGCGGGTGTATTCACAGTTGCGATTTTTGCGTGGTGCCGGCGGCCTGGGGACGCAAGCCGTATCAAAAACCGGTGGGGCAAGTCATCGCCGACATCCAGCAACATGGTGCGCGGAAGCTTATTTTTATTGATTTAAACCTGATTGCCGACCGCGGCTATGCCCTGCAACTTTTCAAGGCGCTTGTTCCGCTGAAAGTTCAGTGGTACGGCCTCGCGACTGTCCTATTGGCAAATGATTCTGAATTGCTGGAGCTGGCCGGGCGCAGCGGTTGCAAAGGATTATTGATGGGACTGGAGTCCATTTCACCGCAAAATCTTCGCGAAAGCCGCAAGGGCTTCAACTCTCCGGAAAAATTTGTCCGGGTGGTCGAACGTTTGCATGAACATGGCATTGCCTTGCAGGGATGCTTTGTGTTTGGTCTCGACCATGACGAACCGGACGTCTTTTTAAAGACGGCGGAATTTGCCGTTCAGGCCAAGATTGATTTGCCGCGATTTGCCATTGTGACGCCGTTTCCCAATACGGCGCTGTATAAACGCTTGCAGGCCGAAGGCCGGATTCTGACGAGGAACTGGGAACTTTATGACGGACAGCATGTTGTTTTTCGGCCGGCAAAACTGAGCATCAAGGAACTGCAACAAGGCACGGAACTCGCGTGGAAGCATGCTTACAGCTGTCGGTCGATAGTGCGGCGCATTCGCCATTCGCCCGCGCCCTGGCCGGTGAAATTGGGCACGAATCTCGGTTACCGTTTTTATGTGAATAATTTGAGCCGGTTTTATAACTGCGATTGGATCATCGGGCGCGCTCCGGCCCATCCACAAACTAAAATCCCGGAACCGGCTCTTAGCACAGCTTGAGTCAATGAAGCTGACCATCATTCATCCGTGCATTGGGCGAAAACCGGGGCAGGAATACATTCGTACCTGGCAAATGGAAGCTTTGCCTGCGGCGACTCTGGCCGGCCTGACGCCGGAGGAGGTGGAGGTCCGTTTTTACGATGACCGGATGGAACGAATTCCTTTCGATGAAAAAACAGATTTGGTCGCCATCAGTGTCGAGACTTATACCGCCAAGCGGGCTTACCAGATCGCCACGGAATTTCGGAAGCGTCGCGTACCGGTAGTGATGGGCGGCTTTCACGCGACGCTTTGCCCGGATGAAGTCGCGCAATACGCGGAAGCGGTAGTTTGTGGCGAAGCCGAGACGCTCTGGCCGCAGGTGATCGATGATGCGCGCCACGGCAAACTGAAAAAATTTTACCGTCAATCAGGCCGGCCGGCGCTCACTCAGGTGAAGCCGAGGCGTTCCATCTTTCGTGGCAAACGTTATCTGCCGATTGGCCTGGTTGAAGCCGGGCGCGGATGCCATTTCAAATGTGATTTCTGCGCGGTGCAGACGGTTTTCAAATCGACGCAGACGCGCCGGCCTGCGGATGCCATCGTGGCTGAGATCCAACAAATTAAGAAAGATAGAAAATTGTTCTTTTTCGTGGATGACAACATCACTTCCAACATGGAGCAGGCGAAGGAATTTTTTCGCGCGCTGATTCCGCTGGGCGTCCGCTGGGTCAGTCAATCATCCATCAACGCCGCGCACGATGAGGAGTTTCTGGAGTTGCTGGTGCGAAGCGGCTGCCAGGGCGTGCTGATCGGGTTTGAAAGCTTGAACCCGGCGAATCTCAAGGACATGAACAAGGCCTTCAATACGATGCGCGGGGGATTTGAAAAGGCACTGGCCAATTTGCGCCGTCATCGTATTCGCGTTTATGGCACGTTTATATTTGGCTACGACCGCGATACACATGAAAGTTTCCAGCACACGGTTGAATTTGCCAGGGAGCATGCGCTTTACATCGCCGCGTTTAACCATCTGACGCCGTTTCCGGGAACGCCGCTTTATCAACGATTGCAGAACGAGGGCCGATTGCTTTATGACAACTGGTGGCTGGATGACCGTTACAGTTATAATCGCATTCCCTTTCAGCCACGCGGCATGACACCGGAAGCGCTTCAGCGCAACTGCCTGGAAGCGCGCCGGGAATTTTATTCCTGGCGCAGTATTCTCCAGCGAAGCCTGGACCAGGTAAATCGCAGCGACTGGTTCATGTGGCGAAATTTTTATCTCATCAATGCGATGCACCGGACGGATGTCACGATGCGCGATCATTATCCGCTGGGAGATGAATCATGGCAGGGACAATTATTGAAAGCCAATTAACCGATAAATCTTCTTCGACCGTGCGGTGCGTCCTCGGAACGGAAGAAAATGATGCGGCTATCCGGAGTTTATTGCGCAATAATCCCGTGCGCGGTGAGGTCAGCCTGTCTTTCGAACGCGAGCCGAATTACTTCCAGAGCACATCCGTGGCCGGTGAGAAAAGCCAAACCGTTTTGACGTTGGAAAGGGAGCGCCTGGTTGGCGTGGGGCACTGTTCGGTTCGAAACCGTTACATCAATGGCGACATTCGTCGGGTTGGTTATCTTTCTGATTTGCGGCTGGATTCCAGCAGGCAAGGGCGGTTCGATATTATACGGCGCGGTTACCGGTTTTTTGAGGAGCTTCATCAGGTTCATCCGGCAGACTTCTATTTCACCAGCATTACAGCGGATAATTCGCGCTCGCTTCGCCTCCTGCAACGCGGTCTGCCGGGCATGCCATTGTATCAGTCGCTTACCGATTTTGTGACTTTGCTTATGCCGGTTCCGCGCCATCGAAAAAAAACGGAACGCCTTAACCGGCCGGCCGGGTCACGGCTTGAATCCAAAGGTGTCAAAATTGTTTCCGCTTCGGAAAATGATGCGTCCGGATTAGCTGACTTTTTAAATATTTGCGCTAAACAACATAACCTGGCGGCGTCATGGGATGAAGAGATGATTCTTTCTTTGCAACGACATGGCTTATCTCTTTCGGATTTTCAAATTTTACTGAGAGGTCAAAAAATCATTGGCTGTGCAGCGCTTTGGGACCAGCGGGCTTTCAAACAAACCGTGATTCGCGGATATGGCCGGCGGCTTTCTATGGCCAGGCCGATTTTTAATTTTACCGCAGGGCTCCTGGGCACGCCACGTTTGCCTGCGATCGGCTCAACACTCGCCAACGGCTACGTTTCGCCGCTAGTATTGATGTCGGGTGAAGAACAGTACTTGCCTGATCTGGTGGAAATGCTACTTGTAGTCGCAGCGAATCGGAACCTGGAATTCATCACGCTCGGATTGACAGCCAATGATCCTTGCCTGGCCATTGTGCGAAAACAATTCCGCTGCCGTGAATACCTAAGCCGGCTTTTTCAAGTGCGGTGGAAAGGTAGGAATTCAAATGATCTCAATTTAAACAGTCATTTGATTTTACCGGAAGTTGCCTTGTTATGACGGATCGTACGGAAACTATTCATCTGCCACGCGCGGAGTTGAGCGCTGGCCAGCAAAATGAAATGTTTGAGCTGCTTTCCAAACATTTTGCAGGCGTCACCTCCGCGCAGTTCGAGGCGGACCTGGCCGAAAAAAATTGGGTCATTCATCTCAAGCGCAATTCCCGCCTCGTCGGTTTTTCCACGATACTGGCTTATCAAACATTTTTTGAAGGTGAACCTGCCAGCGTGATTTATTCCGGCGATACGATCGTCGCGCCGGAAGCATGGAACTCACCGGCTCTATCCCGCGCGTGGATTGCCTGTGTGCGTGAATTGCGCAAAAGTTATCCGCGCGGAAAATATTACTGGCTGTTGCTGACTTCCGGTTTTCGCACCTACAGGTTTTTGCCGGTATTTTGGCGCGAATTTTATCCGCGATTTGACGCGCCCATGCCTCTCGAACGGAAACATCTTCTCAATTTTCTTGCCAATGAACGTTTTGGCATTCAATACGAAGCCGAACGCGGAATTGTCCGGTTCAATCGTCCGCAACAATTGCGCGATCCCGTTAACGTGATACCCGCAGGAAAAGAGGCCGACCCGCATGTGAGTTTTTTCCTGGAACAGAACCCCGGCCATGTTTCCGGCGACGAACTGGTTTGCCTCACCGAGCTCACGGATGAAAACCTCACTCCGGCTGGACGCCGAATGATCGCCGCGCGAACCGATGAGCCTTCTTCCCACTCTCGCTAATTCGTTGTGGCTCGCTTCCAGCTTCCCGGCATCTATGCGGTTTCGTGCGGCATTGTATCGGCCAGCCGAAACGCAAAGGCAATTGTTGCGCAATTATGTGGCTCGCAATGCCGATACGCTGTTTGGCCGCGATCATGGTTTTAGCGAAATTAAAAGCTATCAGGAATTTGCGCAAAGAGTTCCATTAAACCGATATGAAGATTTCAAACCGTGGATTGACCGGATCCGCTGTGGCGAAAATCGAGTACTCGCAGCCGAACCTGTCACGCACCTCGTTCCCACCAGCGGCTCAACTGATGCGCGCAAACTGATTCCATTCACCGCAGCCTTGCAACAGGAGTTCAATCGCGCGATCGGACCGTGGGTTGTGGATCTTGCTGGCCGCTATCCTGCCATGATACTTGGTCCGGCTTACTGGTCTATTTCGCCTGCGATGCCTGATGCCGCGGGTGAAACATCTGCCGTGCCCATTGGGTTTGAAGACGATGCTGCTTATCTCGGCGGCATCAGAAAACGGCTGGTGAATGCCATCATGGCCGTGCCCTCTGAAATGCGAATGGTTTCAGACATGGAGCAATTTCGGTATTTGACGCTGTTATGTTTGCTGCGCCGGCGGGATTTGAGCTTCATCTCTGTCTGGCATCCGTCTTTTTTGTCGTTGCTGCTCGATGCCTTGCCCGCCGCCTGGGATGGTTTGTTGGAAGACATCAGGCGTGGCAGTTGTCGTTATGCGAAATTTCTTCCTGCGAATCTTCTCTGCTCATTAAAGCTGCGTCCCCTGCCACAACTGGCGGTGCAGTTGAAAAAAGCAAACCCTGCCCAGCCTGCCACTCTCTGGCCGCACCTGAAGATCATCAGTTGCTGGGGAGGTGGGCATGCGCAGCTTTCGCAAACTGACCTGGCCCGGCATTTTCCGTCAACCCTCATTCAGTCCAAAGGCTTGCTGGCAACCGAATGCGTCGTAACGATCCCCTACGGCGAATCCTATCCTCTCGCTATCACTTCACATTTTTTTGAGTTTATGGATGAGGGCGGCCAGGTGTGCCTCGCCGGGGAGTTGAAGGACGGCAAAACTTACGAGGTCATTGTGACTACCGGCGGCGGCCTTTGGCGTTATCGCCTGGGAGATCTGGTTCAAGTGGCCGGCTTCGTTGGCAAAACTCCCTCGCTCAATTTCCTTGGCCGTGCTGGAAACATTTCCGATCGATGCGGTGAAAAACTTTCGGAGAATTTTGTCGCTCACGCGATTCAGATAGCAACGACCGGTTTGCCTTCGTTGCCCCGGTTTGCCTTGCTGGCGCCGGATGATAGCTTCGAGGGTTGTTGTTATACGCTCTATATTGAAGGTGAACTTGTCGGTGAAGTGGCAGAAAAACTGGAAAAAAAACTGTGTGAAAATATCCACTACGCCTGGTGCCGGAAACTCGGGCAACTGCAACCACCTCGCATCTTCAATATAAAAAATGGCGGATATGAAGCATATGTTGGCCGGCAGCAATTAGCCGGAAAACGAATGGGAGAAATTAAACCTTGCGCACTTTCAAAAGAAAATGGCTGGTCTCAATATTTTGAAGGTCGCTATTTAATCCATTAGAACCTGCTCTTCGTTACTTTCGTAACAACATTCGATTGAGAATTATCCAGGGAGAGCACACTGTCTTCCACTGGAAACTTGCCAAATGGCCTTGTTATGGCAAGAATAGTTTGGCGGCCAGCTTAGCTCAGTGGTAGAGCAACGGTTTTGTAAATCATATTTGACGATTTTTCGTCCTGTTGTCGTTTTCGGTGATTAAATAGGTGAAATTCACAATTACATTGTCAATGAAGGGGAATAGTTCAACTTTGAGGATTGCACCATAGTGCATCAGAATGCATCGACGGGAACTTAAAACGTCGCGCAAACGTCACGCAGATTTCTCTCTTTTCTGACAATTTAAAGGAGTGCATTATGCCTCAATCATGCCATTGCAAAAAAACACCGGCCATTCAGAGAAACCTGCAATTAAGGACAAGATCGTTCCGCCTCTCAAATCAGAAAAGCTGGCGGAGTTGGCATGTTTGTTGTCAAAAAATGAAAGCGATGAGCCTAATAGATTGGTGAAACGCGCCCTGGAAATTTGGCGCGCCGCGAATGATGAACTTTCAGGAATACAGCAATACCAAGCAAGTGAGGCGGTGTCCTTTGAGGAAATCGCGGTTAAAGAAATGCTACAATCATCTCGTGCAAGTTACGAATTTGTTGGATCAAGCAAAGGTGTCGGCAAAACCGTCGACCGCTATTTCAAGGCGCTGCTCAATAAATATGACCATGTGATGCAGGGGAGGCAAATTGATGCTCAGATGCAAAAAGCGATTAAACAGCAGATTGAGAAACTGTGGAAAATCATTCTGGCCGAAAAAAAGATGCCGAAACGAGTGCTCGATTTGTTGGAACAATTCCAAATTGATATTCGCAAACAATCCCATGAATTTTCCGCTTCAGAAATTCACGAGTTGCTGAGAGGCTTTGATATCGGAACACCCTCTTCAGATCTGTAGCTGATATCGAAGCGCCAATTCCGAGGAAATTCAATCCTGACACTTCTTAAACAACTCCGCGCGACCCTCCATTTTCATCACACATCCTCGTGTGTTGAATTTTGAAGCAAGTGAGGATGTCTTAACTCTGATGCATGTCTTATTTGTTAACAGGGAGTCCCATATCAATGAATAAATATGACAAATGCTTCGCACGCGTTTTCAAAGCGTAAACGGCCAAATGATAATTAATAATTGCTCTGTTTAATAACCTGCCTATGCTTTTCCCGTTATGAGCGTATTAAATCTGACACCAAAACAACTTAGACAAGCCGCCAACATTAAAGAAAAGATATCCGATTTAGAAAGTGAATTGGCGAGCCTTATTGGAGACATTGGAAAGGATGTTTCATCCTCATTAATTCGGAAAGGCAAACGCAAAATGTCGGAAGCAGGCCGATTAGCGATAATAGCGGCCCAGAAAATTCGTTGGTCAAAAGTTAAAAAAGTGGTGAAGCCGGCCGGAAAAAGAAAAATGAGTGCGGCAGGTCGGGCAAGAATTGCTGCTGCTGCTCGTGCAAGGTGGAAGAAAGCGAAAGCTGCGGGTAAGAAGCATCTTTAATTAGGTTACTTTGACTGACGCATCATTGGTCGGATACGTCACAATCGGGCTATGTACGCTAACTAGAGCACTAGTTGGCCATTTAATTATGTGAAATTTTGTTTCCTCGATGAAAGTTACACGAATTAGTCGAATCAAAGGGCATCGAATATTCGAGAATTTTGTATGGCCGAATGACTTGCCTGATTTTTCTAGGTTCAATTTGTTATACGGTTGGAACGGGTGTGGAAAAACGACAATTTCCAATTTATTGCGACACATACAAGTAAAGGAATCCGTGTCGGAGGGCGAAGTTAATTTCGAGATCGATGGAGCCCTTTTAACGGGAGCGGAACTTGCCGTTACACCAGGACTTCCGCGGGTCCGAGTATTCAACAGGGAATTTGTTGATGCGAATGTATTCAAAAGCTGGGGTCAATTTGAACCACCGAAAAGTTCAATATTTCAGACTATTCATACATTAAACCCGATCTTTTTTCTCGGAAAAGACAGCGTGGAAAAGCAAAAGGAAATTGAGCAGTTGAACAAAGCTAAGTTGGACGATCAGCAAAGGCTGGACGAAAAAACTAAGGCTAAGACCAAGGCCATTAAGGTGCTGGATGAATTCTGCATTCGCGAGGCCAAAGGCATTAAAGAATTGTTGAGTTCAAGCGGAATCAATCCATACAATAATTACGACAAGTCGCACTTCAAAACTAAATGTATCAGACTGGCAAAAGTTGAGCCGCCTCCCCTCGTTTTCACGGATGACGAAAAAAATCGGTTAAAGAAACAAAAAGAGGGGATTCCTAAGCAGAAAATTGAGCCATTAGAAATTCCTCTGGAATACTTGAACGAAAAACGCCTCGAAGTTGAGAAACTTCTTCAGCGAATAGTCTTATCACAGATGCTTCAGGAGCTTGCAAGCGATAGCTCACTTATGGAGTGGGTGCGACAGGGGTTAATGCTTCACACTGGCGAGAAACACAGCGACAGGTGCCGGTTTTGTGGATCGCAAATGCCCAATGAACGCATCGCCAAGCTTGAAGCTCATTTCAACGACGAATACAACCGATTCATCGATGAGCTTAATGCCGCCACTATAGCCATACTGGAGGCGAGAAAATATCTGGCGGAGCCACAATTCCCCGACAAAGCTAAATTTTACGATCACTTAACTCCAAGCTATCTGAAGACGATTGAAAGGCTTAAAGAATACCTCACCGATGGAGCAGCTTACCTCTTGCAAATTGCAAAAGCTCTGAATGAAAAACGAACGCAGCCTTTCAAGAGCTTGGCCTTTGCGCCGTATATCAAGGGTATCAAGCAACCAGACATTACCAACGCAACCGCTATTGTTAAATCAATCAATGATTTGATTGAACGCCACAACAATGAAACCGAGAATTTCGAAAAGGTTGTGGCTGATGCCCGTAAGCAGCTTGAAGAAGCGCTGGTTATAGACGCTTTGCCTGAATTCGAAAAGAAATCAGAGGCGATCAAAGCCATTGATTTGGAAATCCCAATTTTACACGGCACAATTAAAGAAGCGTCTGATAAGATTGCCGCTTTGGAGAGAGAAATCGTCGAGCATCGACGGCCCGCGGAGGAGTTGAATTCAGAACTCTGTAGCTACC
>Ga0206856_10180_pt1 | contig 21844 bp, 23 predicted proteins | sample Alteio_BWOrgCont_48_FD_152630 | JGI IMG/M metagenome (GOLD analysis project Ga0206856, IMG submission 152630) | Enriched cells from forest soil in Barre Woods Harvard Forest LTER site, Petersham, Massachusetts, United States -... | ecosystem: Environmental > Terrestrial > Soil > Temperate forest >...
ATCACCGCGGTTGTAAGACACTACGCCGGACGCATTTACTCCTGGGATGTCGTGAACGAGCCGATTTACCACGACAATCGTCCGGACGGGCTTCGCCGTAAGCCCTGGCTGGACTTCATCGGGCCCGAATACATCGACCTTGCGTTTCACACCGCGCATGCTGCAGACCCGCATGCTCTCCTGGTGCTCAACGAGTGCTATATCGAACACGATACGCCGGGCGAGATTGGACGCCGCGCCGCCCTATTGGCGCTCGCCACTCGCCTGCAAAAAGCGAATGTGCCCATCACACACGTTGGCGTCCAGGGCCATCTGCGCGGCAATACGCCGCTTGACCGGCGAGGGATGTCGGATTTTGGAAAGCAGATCCACGACCTCGGACTGGAAATCATGATTACAGAGCTCGACTGCGATAGCGTGAATGTTCCCGGCGCGCTCGTCGAACAGACCGCTGCCAGCAAGTACGCCGAGTTCCTCGAGATTATTGGCCCCTACGTAAAAGTGATCACACTTGAGTCGCTGCATGAAGACCGGTCTCTGCCCGTGCAGGCGAACGGTTTTCCGCAGTATGTCGACCTGCTCAACTCAGATTACCAGTTCACACCCCCTTACTACGCTGCAGTCGATGCGCTGGAGCGTCTTCCCGTCACTGAGAGCCGGCAGGCCACTCACTTGAAACAGAGCGCGAGGGGGAGCCGATGAGTACGACCTATATGGGACGCGCGAATGAGGGATTCACGCAGCTGATGGAAGTGCCGGCTGTTTCTGAGTACCAGTTTGCCGCGGAGCAGCCGCCGGTCTGGCAGCAGTTGCTCACTTGGATGCTGTTCTGGCCGCTGTTATGTCTCATCGCGCGTCAGGCGCCTTACTTTGCAGGACCGGCCCGGGATGCAGCGTTCTATCAGGGAGAATCCACGGGGTCGGGGGCCGACTACCATCTGTATCTCTACATCAACATGGCGTTGCAGGCAGGATTCGCGGTTGCAGCTAGGCGCAGGATATGGGCAGCCCTCAGGGAGAACCCGCTGATCGTGGCGGGGGTCGCGTTAATCTTCATTTCGGCTCTTTGGTCGGATGCGCCCGGAAACTCGCTCCGCATGGGAGTCGAAGTTTCGCTGTGCACACTGTTCGCGTGCTACCTCGCTGTTCGGACGTCCACAGAGCAGCTGATGCGTCTTCTGATGTTCATGGGTGTGGTCTCAGCGTTGGCCAGCATTGTGTTTGCCATGGCGCTTCCGAGCTACGGTATCTTCGCCGGTTATGGAGGCGGGGCGTGGAGCGGTATCTGCGACCACAAGAACACGCTCGGAATCAGCATGGCCTTTCTCCTGACCCCGGTCTTGTTTACCGAGCACTACCGCCGTTCGCAAAAGCTGCTGTACACCGCCCTGCTGCTATTTCTTATCGCAATGAGCCAGTCCAAAGGGGCCTGGGTGTATACGGCAGGCATGTTGGGCTTTGTGGCATGCCTCTACATGCTTCGACGCCTCGGCCGGCACGAATCACTGCTTTTGGTCATCCTCGCCACTTCCTTGGCTGCAGCAATGATCGTTCAGGCGTTCCATTCGCTGGATACGATCGCACCTGTGCTAGGAAAGACTGCCTCTATGACCGGCAGAACAGAGATCTATCGGCAAGTGTGGCAGTCAATCATGAATGCGCCATTCCTTGGCTATGGATATGGAGCGTACTGGTTTGTGAACCCCGAGGCCACACGCGTTGGCTTGAGCATCGGATGGATGAATATTGGATACTCCGAAAACGGCATTCTTGAGCTGGCGCTGCAACTTGGTTTGGCGGGTGTTGGGCTGGTACTCCTTATGCTCGGCAGGGCTGCGATACAGGCAATCCGCCTGCTGCGCTCTCCTTCCTATTCCCCGCGCGTCGGATGGTTCCTGACAATTCTTTTCCTCGCGGCATTATCCAATATCAATGCGGGCTGGCTACTGGTGTCCGACAAACTGGACTGGGTGCTGATTCTGATCGCCTGCATTGGGCTCGAGAGGGAGACGCGGCGCGCACGGGAAGCGGGCACACTCCCTTCGATGACGCGACCTGATCATGCGATGAGCCGGTGTGTACCCGCCGCCCTTTGATGGCACTATTTCGATATTCCTTCGGCAAGCAAAGATCCCATGCGGCGTAGGAGCGATCTGTGAAAAGATCCATGAAACAACGAGTACTTTTAGTGGCGCTTGGTCAGGTGACGGGCGGCGTAGAACTTTATCTAAAGCGCCTGGCACACATTCTGAACTCCGCAGGCGATCTTTACTGCATCTGCATATTGCCACAAACAGCAGCAGACCTTCGCGCGGAAGGCGTCAAGGTTACACTTTCGCCGCAGGCGGGCAGGTGGGCGAAGGCGCTGGGCTTCGTATATACCGCGTTCGTTCTTCCTTATCTCGTCCTGGCCAATCGGATCGACTGCGTCCAGGTGAATGGACTCCTCGAAGCAGTTTTCCTTCTGGAAGCGAGGCTTCTTGGCCGACGAACGATTTACACGCGGCATGGACCATTCGAAGACAATCTCTACAACTGGCTCCGGCAGCCTAGGCGTTATTTTCCGCGTGTGATTGCCAGGTGTTGCGCCCGCGCGGCATCGGTGCTTATCTGCGTATCGGCTGACACGCAGGATTCTCTGGATAAATCACTGCTACCCCGATCCATCCTGATCCCGTACTGGATACCAACCGAGGCATCCTCCACCCAACGTTCCCTGACTCTCAAGAGTCCTCCGCGGATTCTGTGCGTGTCGCGACTGGAACAGTACAAGGGAATCCAGCTGGTGATTGAAGCGGTTCGCTCATTACCAGAAACAGAACTGTGGATTGTCGGCGATGGCAGCTACCGTGCCGCGCTCGAAGAATATGCGGACGGTCTCAAGGTGCGATTTTTTGGTTTCCGGTCTGACCCATCTCCTTATTTGCGAGTTGCGGACATATTCGTCATGCCTTCCTATGGGCCCGAGGGATCCTCAATCTCTGCTCTTGAAGCAATGGCACAGGCATTGCCGTGCATCTTGAGCGATCTGCCTGTCTACAAGGAGCTGTCGAACTCAGGCAAGGCAGCTCTGCATTTCCGCCGCGGAGATATGGCCGATCTGAGAGAGAAACTTGAGATGCTGCTGGAAGATCCGCAGAGCAGGATGCACTATGGGCAATCGGGCTACAGCCAAGTGCAGCATGTTCACAGTCCCGCCGAGGCCAGACGGGCCTATTGCGAGGTTCTAGGTTTATCGCTTGGCGAGCAGAGAGCAAGCGCGTGAAGAAGGTGCTTGTCTTTGCTGAACAGATCCTGCCTCCGGGGCAGACCTTCATTCCAATCGTGGTGAATTCTCTTGTGCGATTCGAACCGCAATATGTAGGACTGCGGCCAGTGACACCGTCGGCGCCATTGCCTGCGCCGCCCCTGCTTCTTACCAAAGCCAACACGCAGCGATCCAGGATCCGAAGAGAAATCTACCGTCTTACCGGAATCGCTCCCCGCTTTCACAGGCTTGCAAAAGACGAAAGGGCGGCTCTAATCCACGCTCACTTTGCAGAAGGCGCGGCCGCCGCAGTATCGCTTTCCAATTCGCTTGACATCCCGTTTGTGATGCACCTTCGCGGCGGGGCCGAACTCTATCCTGACTCTGCATTGCGCGCAAAGGCATTCGAATGGTCCTATCTGATGTGGCGCCGGCAAATGTGGAAGCGCTGCTCGCGATTTCTCTGCGTTTCGCGATTTATTCGCGATCGGGCTCTGGAAGCGGGATTCCCCGAGGAGAAGCTGACCGTTCACTACACGGGAATTGATTTCTCCCGCTTTTCTCCGTTTCCACCGGGCACCAGGCGAGACAGGACACTTGTTCTCTACGTTGGCCGTCTTGTTCGCTACAAAGGCGCCGACCATTTCATTCGAGCCATGGACGTTGTACGGCGGCACTGCAAAGCCGGACACGCGGTGATTATCGGCGATGGCTGGTTCCGTCCGGAAGCGGAACGTCTGGCTGGCGAGCTGGCTATCCCGTGCCAATTCCTTGGAGACCAGCCAGCTCACGTTGTGCGTGAATACATGGGAAGAGCGCGCGTATTTTGCGTCCCAAGCAGAACGCTGGAAGACGGGATGAGCGAAGCCTTCGGAAACGTCTTTACCGAGGCACAGGCTATGGGCCTTCCCGCAGTGGCCTATCGGCACGGGGGCATCGTCGAAACCATGCTGGAAGGCGAGACGGGCCTGCTGGCAGATGAAAATGATATCCATGCTCTGGCGGCGCACATTGAGCGGTTTCTCGAGGACAACAAATTCTGGGATCTCTGCAGCCACAGGGGCGCGGAGTGGGTTAGGAAAGAGTTTGATGTGCGCAGCCAGACGGCAAAACTGGAAGAGCTCTACGACACCGTGATCAGCGAAGGCACAAACTAACCTGAGGATGGACGATGAAGGTTGGTTACGACGCGCAGGCGTTTCTCTCACCGAACGGCGGCAATGGAAAAGGCGCGCAATTGCGTACGCTGCTCGGTCCCTTCATCGACACGTTTGTAGGTTTCGCCTCAACAGATCCCAACCTTTCCGGTATGCCGCTCATACGGGAAGGCGCATCCCGCTATAACCTGTGGCAGCAATTTTCTTTGCCTGCCTCGCTGCGCCGCCACCAGATTGATCTGTTTCTGTCACCATACAACACCGCGCCATTCTTCCTTCCACACGGCATCGATCTGATTCTGGTATTGCACGACACCATCCTCATGAAGGGGTTTCGCAAGCCGGATATGCATGGTCTCATCGTGGATACATATCGGCGCTGGCAGATACCCTACTCGGTTGCCAGGGCACGTGTCGTGCTGACGGTATCGGGACATGCTCACGCCGATATCCTGCGCGCATTTCCTGGCGCAAATGTACGTGTCATTCCTTGCACTTTGCCTCCCCGATGGTTTCAACCGGTTCCATTGCAGGGCCGGGAAGGTTATCTGCTGATGGTCACTTCCTCGGCTCCGCATAAAAACGCGTCGGGAGCGATCGAGGCATATTCGCAATACGTACAGCGCGTGGGGAGCCGAGCGAAGCCGCTCAAGGTTGTCGGGCTCTCGGACGTGGCCTCAGTCTTCCAGAAGCGTTTGGCGACTCGTGGAATTACTTCAACCGTCACCTTCCTGCCGTTTGTCTTAGAGGCCGAGCTGATCCGCCTATATCAGGAGGCCACGGCCCTGCTGCTTCCCTCTTTTGCGGAAGGCTTTGGGATCCCGATGCTCGAGGCCATGGCGACGGGAACCCCGGTCATTGCGGCTCGTGCTACGTCATTACCCGAAGTTGGCGGTGAGGCAGCGACTTACTTCGATCCACATGACACGACAGACATCGCGGCGGCTCTGGAATCCACCCTGACGTCTGACCGGCTCCTGCTGGACATGGCAGGCCGAGGACTGGAACGGGTGAAACAGTATCACCCGTCACTCGTTGCGCAACAGGTATCCGCATTCTGGCATGAGATGGCGGCCGTGTAGTCAACGGCTTTCCTCCACTTAGGCCCTGCACCACAGAACGAGATTGGTCACCACCTCGACTTTGAACACGAACCTTATGTCACCTTCCGTCACAGCACTTGCAGTATGGCCCATTCTCGCTGCCAATGCCAGGTTGCAGGCAGTACGAGCGCGCACCTTTTACAAGCACCTCTCCGTTTCCGAGCTTTTCGCAGAGATCTACCGATCCAGGGCATGGGGTTCGCGTCAGGATGCCCGGTTTTGCTCCGGGGATGGTTCGATGAGGGAAGACGTGGTTGGCCCTTACTGCCACCAAGTGGAAGCATTTATCCGCGCCAACGATATACGAACCATTGTGGACCTGGGCTGCGGAGATTTCACGGTCGGCTCCCGCCTGCTGGATCCGCTGCGCGACTACACGGCAATTGACATCGTGCCGGAGTTGCTGGAAGAGAACCGCCGCCGTTACGCAGGAATGCCGGTCACCTTTCTCTGTCGCGACATTGTGTCTGGCGAGCTTCCCGAAGCGGATCTGTGCCTTGTCCGGCAGGTTCTGCAACATCTCTCGAACGCCGAGATCCTACATATCGTGCCGAAGCTGCTGAAGTATAGATACGCAATCGTTACCGAGCACGTATACGTAGGCCGCGGCCTCCGTCCGAATGTCGATAAACCGCATGGCCCCGGCACCCGCATTCCGCGGCGGTCGGGCGTATTCCTGGAATGCCCGCCCTTTCGCTCGAACACTACTACACTCTTCGAGATTCCGATCGCGAAGGACGAGGTGTTGCGCGCTTGTCTTATCGACGCCCCAGTAGCATCCGGCGGCGCTCAGAGGAGGCTATGATCAGATGCAACCACTCGTCAGCATACTGATTAACAATTACAACTATGAGCGTTTTGTTGGGGACGCAATCGAGAGCGCATTGGCCCAATCGTGGGCTCGTTGCGAGGTTGTCGTCGTCGACGACGGCTCGACTGACAACTCTCGCGACGTGATCTCCGGCTTCGGCACCAGAATACAAACGATATTTCAGCGCAATGGTGGCCAGGCTTCGGCTTTTAACACCGGCTTCAAACACTCCCGAGGTGACATCATCTGCTTCCTGGATTCAGACGATGTCTTCCTCCCAAACAAGGTTGAGGGAGTAGTCGCTGCGCTGGATGGTCACGGGCGTCAATGGCATTTCCATCGCCTGCAATGGACCGATGCTGCGCTGAACCCCATTAACATGCCGCCTTACGATTATGAAACCGGCGACTACGATTTACGATCCGCAAGCCGGCAGGGTAATGCGCGCTTATCGGCGCCGTCGACCTCCGGATTGTCCTTCACAAGAAAGCTGCTTGAGCAGATTATGCCCGTGCCGGAAGCAATCAAGATCACCAGCGACAATTACATCAAATATGCCTCGCTTGCATTAGCCCCGGGTTATTGCGACAGGAATGAAATTGCTCTCCAACGGATCCATGGCGCGAATGCGTACACCCTTAAATGGGATGGCGGGCTGAGGGGCGATGTATTACTCAAGACGGCGGCTGGGCTGAGGGAGCATTTTCGACCGCTTCGTTCAACATCAAACCGCATGTACGCGGAGGGTCTGGCGTTGCTTTGGCGCTCCGGGCTCAAATATACCGACTTGTACCGCAAAGCACGGGGTTATTTATCGGAGTTGACACTGGCAGAACGGGTGGAGCTTCTCACGCGATTTGGTATTAAGGCTGCGCGCCACCGTATTGGTCACTTGCAAGCACTTGCATTGCTGCTCTCCCAGAGGGCATCTGCGCAGGAATATTCAGAGGCAGCTCCTCCGCTTATTACAAAGGAATAGTTTCAAGACCGTCAGAGATTCGTCAGCGCCATGCTGCCCACTTCTGTGCCAGCGTGACATGAAACTTATCTGTGGCTGTCGTACAGGTTAGCGAACGCTCTTTCAATCGGGAAGCGTGGCGATATGAGGGTTCAACAGTCTACGGTCATTGCGAGACTCGTGGTCGAAACTCCAAGCCTGCCGAATAGAGGGAAGCCTGCGGCGGACATAGGGCACACTGCTTGGCTAAGGCACAACCTCTAAGAGGAGGATCTATCAAGTGGATGAGATGAATAGTACCGCCAAGTACGTTGGCGATATTCCAGTTGCTAAACCTTCTGGCGAGAGATTGCCATTGTCAGCCAGTGTTCGCATTCCGTCCCTACTTAGTGGGGCATCACTACGACCTGTCAGGAACGTGGTACGTAAATTTAAAGTACGGATCCTAATGTGCGGCTTCAGAAGGCAAAGAGAGATTGTGCAGTCGATAGAAGACGCCTCGGCGAGCGAGTCCATGTCCATCGTCGTGCCGGTCCATGATGCGCCGGCGGTCACAAGGCGCTGTCTAGCTAGCCTGGAGAAATATGCTCCGAAGGCCGAGATTGTTCTTGTAGATGACGGATCTAGCCTCGTGGAGACCAAAGATATAATTCGAGATTTTATCGGCCGAAACAGATGGAAGCTCGTCCAGCACGAAAAACCTTTCGGACACAGTGTGGCTTGCGAGGCTGGGGCTAGTCTGGCCACTCGGCCATATCTCTGCCTCCTAAACTCCGACACAGTGGTCACACCCTCGTGCTGGAGGCTGCTCAAGCAAGTGTTTGAGTACGATGACAACATCGCAGTAGCCGGGCCTTCCACTAGCCACTCTTCAAATCCCCAAGCCTTGCCTGTCGCAGTGTATCTCCGGACACATTGGAACGATAATCAGATATGCGATTTTGCCATGCGTTTGCTAGCGAAATGCCCGGATCTCGATGTTGCGGATCTGAGTTGGGCTTCGGGATTTGCCTTTTTCATAAGACTCAACGTCTGGAAACAGCTTGGTGGATTCGATCGAAATCTCCCAGATTACGGCAATGAATTAGAGCTCTGCAATCGTGTCGCGGCCATGGGTTATAGGACGGTATGGGTTCGTAACGCCTATATCCACCACCTCGGAGGACAGAGCTATCGAGAGTCGATCGGCGAGGACGGTATTGCTGCACGAAAACTGTCTACGTGGATCTACGTTAAAGAAAAGGAGCTGTCCTGATGGATGAGGCGATGGTTTGGCTTGATTGTCTTGTCCACAATTTTAGTGAGGAGCTATCCTCACATTTGGCTCGACGGTAGTCCTAACTCGCTTGCGGGTCTCGGCTCGTGGCGAGGGTTAGTCCCATGTTAATTTTGTTGCAACCGTTAATGATGTCGGCTTTGGCTAAACTATTATCCAGCGTCTCATGGTCACCGAGCGTCAGATCTCTTTTTTGTCGGGGAGTGCGGGCCGAAACTAAAGCCGGGTAGCATCTCAGGCGAACCAAGAAGATACCTTGCTGGCTTGTGATTTAGCGAGAAAGCGGAGACGATTGCGCGACTCGCTATTAAGGCTGTCCGTCAAGCCTCGAATTCCCAATGAGCGCCTATTCATGAGTGCAACTGTGAAGAATTCCGCCGCACGAACTACAGCCGAGGCATCGCGCTCGATGGTTGAGGAGGAGCGTGGCGATTCGCGCCGAGAAAAACCGTTGACGATTTCCAAAGCTAAGACGTTCCGCAACATCGTCTATGCCACGTTTACTAAGGGGATAACTCTGTTCTGCCTCCTCTTAACCAGCATGGTTGTGGCTAGAAACCTGACTCCGAGCGACTATGGGATCGTAGGTTTTGCAGGGATTATTATTGGTTTCTTAAGCCGGTTCAGCGACTTGGGCTTGGGCAATGCTGTCGTGCGACGTCCGGTGCTTCAAGCACGCGGCCTGCAGACAGCTTTTACGCTGAAGATCATCCTCAGTTCAGGAGCTTTTGTCGCGGCTTTGTTGATCGCGCCTTTCGCGCGACATCTCTTCGATCATCCAGCGATTGGCAATGTACTTCGGATCCTTGCATTGACCTTTTTGGTCAGCACGATTGGGTTCGTTCCGCAGATCGTGTTGACGCGCGAGATGAATTACCGGGCGTTAGTAATTCCTGGAATCGCAGGAGCAGTGGCACAGTGCGTCTTGGCGGTTACCCTTGTTCTCTGCGGTTGGAACTACTGGGCGGTTGTCATCGCAAACGTTGGTGCAACGCTGGCCAGCGGCATCGTGTTGCAACTCGTAAAGCGAGTTCCCGTCCGCATCAGTTTCGATTGCACAGATGCACAAGAATACCTTCGGTTTTGTGTACCTCTGTTTGGAACCGGCGTACTGATTTTTCTGATATTCAACCTGGATAATGTTTTGGTTGGCACATTCATGGGAAGCACCCAATTGGGCTACTATGCGCTGGCGTTTACATGGGGTAGTTTCATCAGCGTGCTTCTCAACGATACAGTGAACAGCGTGCTCATACCATCTCTTGCGGTGATACAAAGCGACTCCATCGCTATGAGACGGTGGTATCTGAAGACCATTGACCTAATAACGCTTATCGCGGCAGCCGTCAACACCGCGCTATTAGCGAATGCGCATTATTTTTTGCTGACGTTCTTAGGCAAGGGCACCAATAAATGGATACCGGCAGTAAGGTCTCTGCAAATTCTCTGCATTTACGGCATATTGCGGGCCGTGACCGAAGTGCTCGCGCCATGCTTGATGGCACGCGGTGAAACGAAGGTCATGTGGCGGGCTAACTTGCTGATTGGGGTTGTTGAGGTAGCTTTGCTGACTCTCGCTTTACGAGCCGGCAAGATTGAAGTGGTCGCCGTAGCCGTGCTTGTCGCCTACTCGCTTGCGGCCATCATTTTGCTGCCCTTCTTGCGACGTGAATTGTCTATTGGAATTGGGGACATTGTGGCTAGGATCTGGCCGGTGGGTCCGGCGCTTGTTGTGGGCTCAATAGTGACAACGTTTCTGCCTGTGGCGCTTGGTATCAACCTATTCACGCTCTTTGTCAGAGGGCTACTCACGGCTTCGGTCGTCGTGTTAACACACGGACTCTGCACCCGCTTTCGCTGCTTCCATGAAGCGGGCGGCATGATTTCACAAAACCTCGCTCGCGTGCGAGCGTAAGATTCAAGATCCATTTTCGGGAGGACACATGGGAAAGAGTATGATCTTCGAAACGGTCACAGAACGCGCTGCTGGCGTTTCGCTGTACCTCGACATGGTCAAACTGTCCATCACAGATAGCATCTATTGGGACGATCCCTTGGCCATTTACACTTTTTACCGTCCGGGTGCCGGATTGGCGTCCTGGAAGCGATTCTATTTCACCTTCTTGGAAAAGCTTTTAGGTCGCTACAAGATGCGACTGGTTAAGCCTTACTCAGTCCCCTGGATTAAAGATTTCAGCCGCTTTTCAAAGGAGGAATTGGCGGACATCCGCATGGAAGGAGATTACTGGCCAGTACGCGCACACACAATGATTGGCCCGAAGCGTCTAGACAACATTCAGTTCTGTGTCGAAACTGTGATCAATGACGGTATTCCGGGAGACCTGATCGAGACTGGCGTTTGGCGCGGAGGATCATGCATTTTCATGCGCTCGATCCTAAAGGCCTACGGGGATACAGAAAGGACCGTATGGGTTGCGGACTCGTTCGCTGGCCTGCCTCCTCCGAATCCGGAGGCCTATGGCGCCGACGCCGGGGCTAACTTCCATACCTATGGTGATTTTCTAGCTGTCTCGCGCCTAACGGTAGAGGAGAATTTCCGCCGTTACAACCTCCTAGACCGCCAAGTGCGGTTCCTGGAGGGATGGTTCAAGGATACTCTGCCCCAGGCGCCAATCGACCGCCTTGCCGTTCTAAGGCTCGATGGCGACATGTATGAATCGACCATCCAGGTACTCGAAACACTTTACGGGAAAGTTTCGCACGGCGGTTTCGTCATTATCGACGACTACCATCTCGGACCTTGCAAGCAGGCGGTCACGGATTTTAGGACCGAAGATCGCATCAAGGACGCAATCATTGACATTGATGGCAAGGGGGCGTTCTGGCGCAAATCTTAGCATGCGTGAGATTCTTCTCGTAACTGTGGGCCGAGCAAGGTTTGGCCCACGCGCTTTCCATCACCTTAGGCAAGCGAGCCAATTAGTGAGTATACCTGAACCGATCGTGGTTAGACCTAGCAGAGCTTAAGTAATATTTACTCTGCTACGCTCCACTAGTTACTGGCGGTGTAAGCCGGAATATCTCTATACCTACTCCGAATACCATTCATCAGGGTATTGTGGGAGATAGACGTGACAACCAAGAGTCTTCTCGTAACGGTCCTGATTAATAACTATAACTATGGGCGCTTTTTGCGGGAAGCGATCGACTCGGCGCTCTACCAGACATACTCACATCTCGAAGTGATCGTAGTAGATGATGGTTCGAGTGACGAATCTCGTGAACTTATTGCTAGCTACGGCAAAGCTCTGATTCCGATCTTCAAGAACAACGGTGGTCAGGCCTCAGCCTTCAACGCTGGAATCGCCGCAAGCCGGGGCGAACTCATATGTTTCCTGGATGCAGATGATTTCCTGCACCCTGCAAAGGTGGAATCTGTAATTCCGCATCTCCGGCCCGGTTCACTGATTTATCATCGTTTGCAGTTGCTTCCCGGACCTGGCATATATCCCGAAAGCGTGGGTCCTGGCGGTAACTTCTACTCTTACGTGCAGAAATATCGATTTGTTCCGTTCGTTGCAGCTCCGACCAGTGCTCTCGCCATTAGCCGTGATTTGGCTCTGCGGCTGATTCCGCTGCCGACTCGTAATGTGCGGTCCTCTGCCGACGACTTTATTGTGAAGGGATCAGCTCTTATAGGCGATATCGTGGAGCTACCTGACGTCCTGGCGACTTACCGCGTCCACGGAGCCAATGCATGGTACGGAACAAAAGATAAAAGATCGGCTGCATTTATGCATGATCTTGAAGACTATCTCAATACAAAGCTGGTTTGCGCCGGGAAAAAGCCCGTCGTCGATTTTCGTCATTCCATGTTCGCGCGCGATACCGTACCTCAGAGCTTTGCAGAGCTGGCGACCCTTGCACTCTCGGTATTTAGACATCATCAGGACGCTGTCACGCTTCGATTCATGTTAAGAACGCTCATCCGTGCCATCCGCTGCACGTTTGCCTAGGGTCAGACCGAATTGCTATGTCGGTCCTTTCAAGTGGAAGCAATACGGTGCGATGATTTGCAAAACTGCTATCGCGGTGGTAATTGGCGCGTAACCTACAGCTATCACCCGGCGGCGAGCAGACGATCATAGATGTTCTCCAGAAGTTGCGTTTGCACGTGGATGTCGAAGTGCTCTCCTATCCGCAACAACGCCGCTTCGTGAAAACGCTGCCACATAGACTCGTCAGCCAGCAGAGTGGACAGGGCCTCTGCAAGCGCTTGGGGTGCGCGCTCAGGCACCAGGAAACCGGTCTCCCCGCTGGATACAATCTCAGGGATTCCGCCGTGCAGCGTGCTGACCACGGGCACGCCCATCGACTGCGCCTCGGCGAATACAAGGCCAAGTCCTTCACTGTCGCCATTAGCTGCGGTCACGCTTGGTACACAAAAGACGCGACTCTTCTGCAACATGTCTCGGACAATTGGTGCCGGCTGGACTCCGCAGAAGTCGCAATGAAGTTTGAGATCTCTCGCCAGCACCTCCAGGGAAGAGCGCAGCGGACCGTCGCCGATGATCGTGAGTTCGCAATCGGTTTGCTCCCTCTGAACGAGCTGCATGGCACGGAGGATATATTCACAGCCTTTTTTCTCTACGAGCCTCCCCACAAACAGAACTTTTCTCGTGTCCACGGGGATGCCTGACGGCGCAAACAGCTCCCGGTCGATTCCGATGTAATGCACAATCAGCTTCTCAGCAGGAAAGCCCGCTTCAAGCGCGCGATCGCGTATGAACTTAGAGACACAAATAACGCATGCGGCCGACTCGGCCAAATGCTCGTAGCGATCCGAGCGTGCATCCCTAACAGTAATGTCAGCGCCGTGGAGTGTAACGATCAAAGGCACACCGAGACTACGCGCCAGAGGGATGGCGCTACGCCCCCCGCTCGCGAAATGCGCATGCACCAGGTCGGGCCGAAACCGCCGAGCCCGACGATGGAACAGCGGTGCTATTCCTGTTCTCCGGTATAGTTTGGCGCGCAGTTGAGCAAAAGCAGCGGGACGATCGGCGAGCAGAATAACGTCATCGTTGACCAGCAGGCTCGACCAGCTTCTTTCCAGGCCACAAAGCTGTGCCTGATAACGTCTGAGAGCGGTCATCTGCGAAAGAATAAAGGTCTCTGAGGGGGGCAACAAAGATTCCTTAAAAACGAGAACCCTGTTCATCTGTTCTCCCCCGCGCGTAGAGTACCTAGAATCGCAGTTATTTGACCTTCCGCTTCATACATTTGAGCACAGATCCCGTCATCACCTCGATAGTTTCCTCTTACCACCCATAGTTTCGAAAAGCGTCTCAGAAAAAAAGCAGGCTTACGAGGTCTGTTTACCAGACGAAAACTCACGACGTTCACTTTGTAGACAGTTAGGTTGTATTGAGCTGGAGGTGTCTTTTGGCGACTGTCACTTTCTCAGATCACCCTCCCGAAAAAGCCAGGGTGCAAAATACTGCCTCTGGCATCCACATTGCGCCCGCCGTACGGCGCAGCAGCATTGCCTGTTCTCCCCTGCGCGGCTCCGTTCTGATTATGGCAGTCGATGTACTTGCCATTGCCGCTGCGGCTGCCGCATTCGTGATGTGCCACGGGGTGAGCGATGGTGTTGGGTGGCTGCACCGGTCGGCCACCCAGAATATGGGCAATCCCACGAACTTATGCATGACACTGGTATTTAGCCTTGACTTCGTCATCGTGGCGCGGGCGTATGGCGCGTATCATCCTGTGCCGGCGACGGATCGACTACGAGAACTGGTCATCGTCCTATGGGCGGCACTGAGCGCTGGGTTGACCCTTTGTGGAGCGCTTTATCTCGCACGTTGGGATGATATCTCGCGCCAGCTGGTTCTGACCTTCATCCTTACGGCCGCTTCTTTCATCTGCCTCTGCCGCTCATTAGCCCGTCTGAGGCCGCTGCGGCCCGACGCACCCGGCATGCGCCATCGCCATATTCTTATCGTTGGGACTGGGCATCTGAGCCGGGCCATCGGGGAACACCTCTCTTTGTGCTGGCAACTAGGATACAAGGTTCATGGTTTCCTTGCTCTGTCACCCTTATCTTCGGGAACTGTAGTACATCCGGATAGAGTGCTCGCGCATGTCGATAACATAAGGCAACAAGTAAGACTACGGTTCATAGACGAAGTTGTGATCGCAGAAGAGTGTGAGCCCCAGCATATGATTAACCTGATACAGCAGGCACACGACCTCGACGTTACCCTTCGTATAGTCTCGTGTTTCTGCAACGATGTCACCGCCGATAGCGCCGTCGAGTATCTGGGTATTTACCCTGTCAAATCACTGCACAGGCGGAGGAAGCGGGCCTTCAGTGTTGCCCTGAAACGCATAATCGATATCGTTGTATCGTCCGCAACGCTGATCGCGGTTGCGCCGCTCATGTGCGCCATAGCCATCGCTATCAGGATCGATACGCCGGGTCCGGTATTCTACGTTTCCGAACGCATAGGTATGCGCGGTCGAGCCTTTCGTTGCTTCAAGTTTCGCAGCATGGTTCAGAATGCAGATCAACTCAAAGTGGAACTTGCAAAGAAGAATGAACGCGACGGCATTCTTTTCAAGCTTAGAAATGATCCGCGAGTGACACGAGTCGGAGCTATGCTTCGAAAGTACAGCATGGACGAATTACCGCAACTGGTCAACATCCTTCGGGGCGAAATGAGCATTGTCGGGCCGCGGCCGCCCCTTGCTAACGAAGTTGAGCAGTACAACCTTGAGCATTTCCGGCGCCTGGAGGTACTACCCGGGCTTACCGGACTATGGCAGATTCACGCGCGTCACGATGCTTCCTTCGCGAGATACATCGCGCTCGACATGAAGTATTTAGAAACCTGGAGCCTCTGGCTGGACTTTAAGATAATGTTGCGGACTGCTCAAGCGCTTGTGCGCGGCACCGGATGCTAACATCTCTTTGCGTTGAGAGGCTTGACCTGCCTCATGTCGTTCCGTCGCAGTTCGCTGGAACCGCCCAATGCACTTATCGAGACGCTGATGCCGAAAAGACTGCTGCCGTCCGAGATCCGTAACTATTGAACCCACAGCGCGCCGATGCCTCCCAAAGCGGCCTGAGGCCCCCAAAACAGCGTTTATTGCGGCCTTATTGAGGTCACTATGGCAGGAGCAGGTCTTCGTCAAGCCGGAATCCGGGGCGCTTACCTATCTGAAGAACGAGAGTGGAGAGCCCTGCCTCGGCTTCTATTACCGGCGGGATCTGGTGACGAATCGGCCGCGGGATAAGGTCTTTCATTGTGTGGCTATTGAAAGGACACCCGGCAACAGGAAAAACTCATCGGATAGGTTCGAGTTCTTTAGTATCTACCGAATGTTGGGCCTTCGGGAAGGGCACTCAATGCCATAGTTCCAACCAGGGGCGCGGAATTGGAACTCAATGTTGACCTCTCGTTTACGGATGACAAGTTGCGCTTCGCTCTCGCAAACGATGACGATGCGCTGCCTGGTCAGCTCAAGGTATTTGACGAAGTGATGGCGATTGCCTCTTTCGAAGGCGAACAAGCACGCGTGGCTCGGAAGGCCTATCGAACAACTTTGTCAAAGCTGAGACTGCAGGACATGATTCCTGAGATAGCCCTCTCGATGAGCAAGGAGATCACAGGGCGAAATGATGCCGTTCCTTCAACACCGCATTTTGTCACAACGCAGGTGTATGTTTGAAATCGCGAGCGTTCATCTCCTTCGGCACTTAATGCACGGTTGAGAGCAGTTCGAGCCCAAAAGGAGTCTCAAAGTTCTCGGTGAGGTTCCCACCTGCTCGAAGCGATCGAGCGCCGCCCGATTGGATGCCACCCCTGGGCGTGTCACGATGAGGGAGAGCCCTATTGCGACGGTTTTGAAAAGGAACATGAAGCACGGTAAACATCAGGAGATCAGTATGACACCAAGTCTGAGAGTGAAATGCGAAATCCTGGAGGCCAAGTATGCTGCAATGCCTAACGGATGGACCAAGAAGGTATTAGCGTTGGTGTACGACCCCAATGGTTTAGTAGCACGGCTGATAAGCCTGCGATGCGGAACTTCATGGCTTGCTTGTGGGAGGGATTGAAGAGAAAGTTGGCGGTCTCCGGAACAATAGCGCTCGGCACCCGCAGCAGAACGCACTCGTTCTTTTCAAGCCATGCAGTTCCCAGATTTCGGGTCAATTCGAGTTGACTCCGCCAGTCTTCGGGCAGGTAATCGATTTGATGGACGGGACTGCCGCATCGGGTCCCTCAATCTTCAGCAGCGTAAACTCGCGAGGCACTTCGTTTGCGCTGGTGTGAACGCAGACCTCGAGCAATGTTGAGGCCGGGGTCTCGGTCAGATACACAATGACGTGGCCGGCATAGTGCCAGCGCCAGCAGCTTGAGTCTCGAGACGACTGAGGTCGGGCATGACCTCAAACTGATACCCAGGTGCTGCGTACGTCGGGAACGTGGACATGACTGTCGTCTCCAATCTGTGATCCGTCTTCTCATACTAGACAAAAAATGCCTACACGTAGAAATTACCTGGAAGCTAGCATGAGTCTTTAGTACTCGATCAAGAATGGAATTCTCGCGGTATTTTACTCGCGCACGTCGAGTTAAGAAGCGAGGGCCGAGAAACTTGGGTTCAAATTGGGTCCATTCGCTCCCGAATACCATGCGGTTACAGCAGGCCTGAGCAACCGCCCCTGAAATCAGTGCAATCTCATCGATTAACTCTTTTAGAATCATGAAAGAGGCAATAAGTCGTTTACCTACTATTAGGTAGCGCCGAAGTGTCTTAACCCAAGCCATATCAAACGATTACAGGAAAGAGAAGAAACAAGGGGGAGGGGGTGGGGCAATACTGGTATAAACCGGGCGGATGTCCGACGAAATAGACCGGGCTCATCTCCGACACTGCGACTTAGGGGTGAGGACGTACAACGTCCTCATGCCCTGGAAAACGAGCAGTGGGATGGACGAGAAGCTTGGCTTTATCTTTGAGTATGAGCGCGATGAGCAGACCATGAGCGAGTGGTGTGCGCGGTTGGGCATATGCCGTGACACCGGCTATGTACGGCTTCGCCGCTACCGGCAGTATGGGCTGAAGGGCCTGGCAGAACTGGACCGGGCAGCCCGGCAATACCCCAACCAGAGGGCAGCCGAGGTGGAGCAGGCAGTGCTGGATCTGCGCCCGGCGCACATGCGCTGGGGCCGGCGCAAGTTGAAGCGTGTGCTGGAGCGGGATCAGTCTGGGCGGCGGTGGCCGGCAACCAGCACCATGGGGGAGATCGTCAAACGGGCGGGGCTGGTGATTGCAGGCAAGAAGCGCCGCCGCACCGAGCCGTACACGCAGCCGCTGGCGCACGCCAACGAATCGAACCGCGTCTGGTGCGCCGACTTCAAGGGCTGGTTCCGGAGCGGCGACGGCACCCGCATGGATCCGTTGACCCTCTCCGACGCGTACAGCCGTTATCTCCTGCGCTCGCAGGCGGTGGAGAAGGCCGACACCGAGCGGGTGCGGGCCATCTTCGAGGCAGCCTTCCGCGAGCATGGCTTGGCGGAGGCGATTCGCACCGACAAGGGTGCGCCATTTGCTTCCTCGGCCATCGGTGGACTGTCGCGGCTAGCGGTGTGGTGGATCAAGCTGGGCATCGTGCCGGAGCGCATCCAGGCCGGCCATCCGGAGCAGAACGGCCGCCACGAACGGATGCATCGCACCCTGAAGCAGGAGTTGCGGCCGGTCGAAGACTGGCGGGCGCAGCAACGCGAGCTGGACCGATTCCGCCAAGAGTACAACCAGGCGCACGAAGCGCTGGCCATGGAGACACCGGCCTGGGTGTATGAGCCTTCGCCGCGACTCTATCCGGGGCGGGAGCCGGAGGTGGAGTATCCGGATGCGATGCGCGTGTTGAGGGTCAAAAGCCAAGCTTGTTTCCGCTGGAAAAAACACGACGTGTTTCTCAGTGAGGTATGGTGGGGCGAGCCGATTGGACTGCTGCCGGTCGATGAGCGGTTCTTCGACCTCTACTTCGCGCACTTGCACCTGGCGCAATTCGACAGCAAAACCTGTACCCTGTGGCCTCTGCCCCATGGCAGAGGCCACAAAGACAAAAACAAAAACCTTCCTGATAAGGAAAAACTGTCAGGGATGGGCCCGGTCTAAAATGTCAGACTTGTGCCCGGCCGTTCACACCATTGCTGCTCTTCTCTGATGTACCTGAACGAATCTTCGCTTCTCAAAGAATCGCTCTACAGAGGTCTGACATCGCTAGGCGTTATCGCCGGACGGATCATCCTCCTTTATAATCCTCCTGCAGCTATGGAAAACCCCAATCCCATCCTGGATGGACGCACGGTGCTTGAGATCCAAGACATCATGGCCATCCTCCCGCATCGCTACCCTTTCCTGCTCATCGACCGCCTTATGGAGATCGAACGCAAGAAGCGCATTGTGGCCATCAAGAACGTGACCATCAACGAGCCGTTCTTTGCCGGCCACTTCCCGAATTTCCCGATCATGCCGGGCGTGCTGATTGTGGAGTCGATTGCTCAGGCCGGGGGCGCCCTGCTGCTCACCGAAATCCCCGACCGGGATAGCAAGCTGATGGTCTTTACCGGCATCGAGCGGGCAAAATTCCGCCGCCCCGTCGTTCCCGGCGATCAGCTTCGCATCGAGATTGACGTCCTCAATTGGAAGCCCCGTGCAGTGCGCATGCAGGGCCGCTGCACGGTCGAGGGCAAGCTCGCCTGCGAGGCTATTGTGATGTGCCAGCTCGTGCCGAGACAAAGAGAGGCATCTACCGAGACTGCCGCGCAGGGTGAAGAGTCCGTACTTGAAGGTGTGAGCCAGGAGTGAGGATTCACCCGACAGCGATCGTTGCGTCGACGGCCATAGTTCCCGAATCCTGCTCGATAGGCCCATACTCCACTGTCGGCGCGAATGTCATTCTCGGAGAAGATTGCGAGCTGGTCTCGCATGTCGTGCTTGACGGAAACCTCACCACCGGAGCACGAAACCGCTTCTTCTCGTTCGCCTGCGTTGGTGTCGCGCCTCAGGACCTGAAATACAGGGGCGAGCCGACCGGCGCAACGCTGGGCGATGACAACACCATCCGCGAATGCGTTACCATCTCGCGCGGCACCGCCGGCGGAGGTGGCACGACCCGGGTCGGCAGCCACTGCCTGATCATGGCGTACACGCACATCGGGCATGACAGCGTGATTGGCGATCACTGCATCCTGGCCAACGCGGCCACGCTCGCCGGTCACGTCATCGTCGAGGATTACGCCAGCGTCGGCGCGCTAAACCAGGTGCATCAGTTCTGCCGCATTGGCAAGTACGCCTACACTGGCGGCGGAACGACCGTGACCCAGGACGTGCTGCCTTACTCGCTGACTTCGGCGAAGCGGGAGACACAAGCTTACGGGTTGAACAAGGTGGGCCTGGAGCGCCGGGGCTTCGATCGCGAGCGGCTGCGCGCTATCCAGCATGCCTACCGCTTGTTGCTGGCCGCCAAGATGAACACGACTCAAGCCATCCAGAAGCTCAAGGACGAAGGCATCGAGACCGACGACGTTGCGTACCTGGTCCAGTTCATCGAGAGCTCCGAGCGCGGAGTGCTGAAGTAACCGGAGCACCATGAAACTCGGACTCATTGCCGGCAACGGACGCTTCCCTTTCCTCCTACTTGACGCCGCGCGCGCTCACGGCACCGAGGTCGTGGTCGCTGCGATCAGAGAAGAGACCGATCCCGAGATGAATGCGCGCGCCGACGCAGACTCCGGCGTTCGCGTCTATTGGTTGTCATTGGGTGAACTCTCTCGCCTCATCGAGACATTTCAGCAGGAGGGCGTAACCCGCACGGTGATGGCCGGCCAGGTGAAACACAAGCAGATCTTCTCCAGCATCCGTCCCGACTGGCGATTGGCAAAGCTGCTGCTTTCGTTGCGCACGCGCAATACGGACATGCTGCTGGGAGCCGTGGCCAAGGTGCTCGGCGATGAAGGCATCGAGCTGATCTCTTCGACCTCCTATCTCGAACCGCTGCTCGCCAGGCCGGGCGTCCTCACGGCGCGAGGGCCGACTTCGCAGGAGGAACTCGATATTGCGTACGGACGCGAGGTTGGCCGTGCGATCGCCGGTTACGATATCGGGCAGACAGTCGTCGTCGCCAGCCAGGCATGCGTAGCGATCGAAGCGATGGAAGGCACGGACGCCGCTATCGAGCGAGCCGGCACATTGATGGAGTCGCTGGGTGACGATGCCTCGACGCTGGAACGCAGCCTGACCGTAGTGAAGGTAGCCAAGCCGAAACAGGACATGCGATTCGATGTTCCCGTGATCGGCGTGAAGACCATTGAGGTGATGCTGCAGGCACATGCCACCTGCGTAGCGCTCGAAGCCCATCAGACGCTGATTTTTGATCTGGACAAAGTCCTCACCCGGGCCAACGAGGCTGGAATTGCGATTGTGGCTCTTGAGAATTGATAATGAGATGGGCCCGTAATCCAAACCCGGAGATCGCCATGTCTAAATATTTACTCGCCTTTGCCGCCCTGGTGCTTGTCGTCCTAGGCGGTTTCGCCATTCGCAGCTTCGCCGCCGATGATGTCGTTCCCCAGGTAGGACAGACGGCCCCCACCTTTACCCTCCCCTCGCAGGAAGGCACTCCAGTCAGCCTGGACAGCTACAAGGGCAAGTGGGTCGTCCTCTACTTCTACCCCAAGGACATGACCAGCGGCTGCACCAGGGAAGCCCACGAGTTCCAAAACGATCTGGAAAAATATAAGACCGCTAACGCGGTCATCCTCGGAGTGAGCGTCGATTCAGTCGACAGCCACAAGCAGTTCTGCGCCAAGGACAGCCTGAGCTTCACGCTGCTCAGTGATGCGGACAAGAAGGTGGTCGCCGATTACGGATCGCTGGGCAACTACATGGGAATGAAGATTGCGAAACGCAACACATTCCTTATCGATCCCAGCGGCAAGATCGTAAAGGTGTGGACCGGCGTCGATCCCGCCCATGCCAGCGACGAAGTGCTCACGGCTCTCGCCGACCTCAAGAAGAACTGATCGATTCGCCCTCTTTCCAGACGCAAAAAAGCCCGGCTTAATGCCGGGCTCTTTTGCTTGCCTCAATAGTGCGGGGTGGTTACTTCTTCTTGGCTGCCTTCTTCGCCGCCTTCTTGGCCGGGGCTTTTTTCGCTGCCTTCTTTGCGGGAGCCTTTTTCGCCGCCGCCTTCTTTGCCGCTTTCTTTACTGCCAAAGGTATACCTCGTTTGGATGATTTTTTACTGCTGG
>Ga0206856_10181_pt1 | contig 21799 bp, 17 predicted proteins | sample Alteio_BWOrgCont_48_FD_152630 | JGI IMG/M metagenome (GOLD analysis project Ga0206856, IMG submission 152630) | Enriched cells from forest soil in Barre Woods Harvard Forest LTER site, Petersham, Massachusetts, United States -... | ecosystem: Environmental > Terrestrial > Soil > Temperate forest >...
TTAGCGTTGCCTATGGATGACAGGGGTAAATACATTACCCTGTTATGCTATATGCACGAACATGGCCGGATGACACCTGATATGGTTATGCAACTTATAGGTGAAATATCGAAGCCATTGCAGGCCAAGTTTAAAACCGATGAAGCCGGGCTTTGGTTCAACCAAAGGCTGGAAAAGGAAATTAAGGAAAGGCAACGATTTATAGAATCGAAGCAGCGAAACGGCAAAAAGGGTGGAAGGCCAAAGGGGAAAACGACCTCTCTTGATCACTCCGAAGGGGAGAGTTTGTTTGCTGTCGAAAGTGCTCCTTTGGAGGGTGGGGAGGTCGCACCAACAAATCAAGACGTAAAAAACTGTTTCATGTCGCGTGGTCTTTCTGCCGTTGAAGCCGAATATGAAACTTTAAAGTTCATGACCTATTATACAGGTAGAGGGTGGAAAACGAATAAGAATGAGCTGATAAAGGACTGGAGGTCGGCAGTTACCAACTGGCTAAAACACCGCAATCAATTTACTCAATATAAACAACCTAAAACACTTACAGAACAATGGCTGGCATAACACAAATGCTGATGCGCCAACTGGCGGATAGCAGCATACTGAAGAGATTCAGCAACACCGAAAGGTCGTTGCTACAGAATACCGAAGGCAAAAAAGTTTACGATTGCACCGATAGTGAAATAAAGCAGATGCTTGCCTATTGTTGCCTTATGGTGGGTATCGATCGTCCACCGGGTGATGATAAAAAAGCAGTGCTTATATCGTTCCTGCGCAAATACCATGGCGCACTTACCAATAAACAGGTAGCGCAGGCATTTGAATTGGTTGCTGCAGGTGAACTGGGCTCTGAAGTGCAGGAGCACTACAACAATGTATCACCCATGTATATAAGCAGTGTAATACGTGCCTATATGCATAAACTGAATGGGCTGAAGAACAGGTATGAGTCGCGCAAACGGATTGAAAATCCGCCTAAAAGTAGCCCCGAGGCCTATTACAGAAGGCTGATTAAAATAATTGAAGAGTATAATGTAGTGCCGGTGTTCTGGGCATGGGATGAGGTATATGAGTATTTGAAAGTGGAGGTAAAAGGTACACCGGTTACTTCATCAGCTGAAGAAAAGAAAGAGATCGTGAGGAAGCATTTTTGCGAGAAGTATCCGAACGCAATGTTACAGGCATTGAATAAATAAAAGAGTTTTAAAAGGAGAGGATTAGGGTGGAAATAGAACTAAGAACGATTTAAAAAATAAACAATGTGGAACAATGCAGAGGACTATTTACACTGGCTGTATGTAGCTTATGAAGAATTTAAAAATGCCAGGTTTGTGTACAAAAAGACACATATATTTTATAACAAGCCCTATTGGGACAGGCGCTTTAAAACTGAAATTAAACGCATGGAACAGCAAATGGAAATTGCACGAAGGATAAATATGGAATGTGAAAGGGCGGCGTAATGGTTTACTTAACAACAACCATTTTCTTGCTCACTATCATATCTGAGGTTGAAATAGTATAATAATATACGCCTGGTTGCAGGTTATCATTAAAATCGTAAACATTTTGCCCTACGTTTTTAAACCCAAGATTTTTGAATAAGATTTTCTTGCCGGTTGCATCGCTTACTTCCAAAGTAACATTCGTACAAGGGCGAGCTAAAATGTATGATATTGTTGTTGTATTGTTGAATGGATTAGGATAATTACTGATAGACATTTTCCTGGCTTTTATTTCATTTATCCCGGTTAGCTTGGTATTAAGTTTGTAAACTGTATTGCCTCCGGCATACATTAATGTATCACTAAACCTGCGAAACCTGTTTATATATGGAGCGGGGCTAAACTGTCCAATTGTCATTACTCCGAAATTACTATCAAGGTTCCATGTATTGCCTCCATCGGTAGTTATGTATGACATGCCTGACCAACCACCTATCCACCCAACATTATTGCTTATAAAACCAATGCCTTCTTCATCGTAACCTGAAATAAAAGGGTACTCTTTCCATGTTTTTCCCCCATCAACTGTTTTTACAAAATATCTGGACCCTGTAAGGCTAGTACCTGTATTTTCTATTGAGCCATAACCAGTATCCCTGCTTGGGAAAAATAATTTCCATACGTGATCAGTATCATTCCGTGTGGCGTGGTAAACAGTTTGCCAGGTACTTCCACCATCTAATGTATGTAGTATTACAGAATTTAGCCCGTCCTGACCGGTAATAAAACCAGTATCCTGGTTCCAGAACCATCCATCAATTAATCCAACCGAGGCGTATGGGCTCATATCTTTTGTTGTCCAGGTTTTGCCACCATCTTTTGTCATAGCCAATACAGGTGGTCCGTAATATCTTCCGTAAGCATACACAACCGAATCGGTCACAACCGATATACCACATATCCCTTTAGGTTTGGGACTTGGGAAGTTAACCGGGAATAATGTTTTTCCTCCATCATTAGTAGAGTAGAGTGGAATTGAATCTTTGGAGATGGAACTGTCACATAAATTACCAATCCAGCCATTGAGTGAATCTTTGAACCCAACACAACGATAATATGTTTGCGAACTGTCGAAATTACGCACCCAGTTATTTCCCCCGTCTCTTGTTTCCCATATTTCACCAAGTACAATAGGTCCGCCAATCGGTTTCACAGCCCATCCCATTTTAGGATTAAGAAAATAGATGTCGTCGAACCTGTATGGTGTAGTGGGGGCAGAGGGTAAGGCTTGCCAGTCGTACTGCGCAAATAGATGCGATGAAAAAAACAGGCAAATAAAAAGAAATACATTCTTCATAGTGGATGTGTTGATACAAACTTAATTAAAATCAATTAAAAATGCACTTAATTTATAATTTGTACATTTACCAATATGCTTTAAAAATGCAAGCCAAATAACTACAATGAATCGGGCGAATACATGAATTTTATAAGGGTTGCAATATGCTTTCTTATAGTATCAGTGCAATGCACTGCACAAACTTGGTCTAATGTTGGTGGTGGTATGTATGGTGGTTATGTTAATGCCATGTATGCTAATGATTCAATGTTATATGCAGGGGGTACATTCATTGGTCCGGGTTCACATATTGCCCAATGGAATGGAACAAATTGGAGCAGTTTGAGTAGCGGTATTAACGGAGATGTGTATTCTTTGTGTGTCTATAAAAAGAATCTTTATGCCGGTGGTTATTTTAGTGAGGCTGGTGGTATTTCTGCAAGTAGCTTTGCAGAATGGAATGGCTCAAATTGGATTCCATGGGGTAAATTTAATCCGGTAACCGCATTAGACACAGCTAACAATTATTTGTATTCTTCAAGTTATTCTGATATATGGAGATTTAATGGATCAAATGGGTTCCCTTTATCCGGATTTATTTCCATGCAAATAAACAAGTTCATTTTATACAGAAATAAATTATATGCTGCAGGTTATGGGTATAAAAGAATAGGTGGTGTATCTTATGGTGGCACTTATGAAGGGTTACTGTATAAAATAAAATTATCAGGAACATCTTTTACACCAGTTCTGGTCGGTGCTTTTTACAGCAGTGCAGGCATGCCAGATTTGTACAGTTTGGCGGTCCACGATAGTAATTTATATATCGGAGGAACCTTCGATACAGTTAATGGGCATGTAATTCATAATATAGTTGTTTATAATGGGAGTGGTTTTTCATCGGTAGGAGGTAATATTAACGGAACAGTAAATGCACTCGCTGAATATAATGGTAAACTTTATGCAGGTGGTTATTTTGATTCTGCTGGAACTATTCATGTAGATAATATTGCATGTTGGAATGATACATCGTGGTCATCGTTGGGTAAAGGCGTAAATAACGAAGTGTTTTGTATGGTGCCATTTAATGGTGAATTATATGTGGGCGGTGGCTTTACGAGCCCCGGTAACTATATTGCCAAATACAATTCAAATTCAGTAGCTGAGGTAAAGAATTTTGAAGCCGTTACAATTTACCCAAACCCCAATAATGGTGTATTCAAAATTGGTGTTCCCAAAACAATGAATAATTCAAGAATAGTTATTTATAACATACTTGGCCAGGAGATTAGCAGGTTCAACTTGAATAATACTATAGATGAAGTGAATATAGAAGGGAGCTCAGCAGGAATTTATGTATACAAAATAGAAACGCCTGGTGGCGAAAAGCAGGCAACCGGAAGGTTTATTATTTATAGTACTCCGCATTAGCTAAATAGTTCATTTTTTCTTCATCTTTTACTATTACCTTTGTTCCATAAAATAACCAATACTGCTAAATAAAATGAAAAAGATCAAGATTGCTTTCATCGGTTTACTGATGATGGGCTTAGGTGCCGGAGTTGTTAATGCACAAGATAAAGCTGCTGCTCCAGCAAAAAAGAGTTCTTCAACAACTCAAACAGATAAGAAAGCTCCTGCTGCTTCGGGCCAACATTTAAAGAAAGATGGTACACCTGATAAGCGCTACAAGGAAAACAAGACTGATGCAGGTACAACAGCTAAGCCAGCTGATACCAAGAGCACAACTGCTCCAAAGAGCGGAAGCAAAAAAGGCACATCAGCTAAGAAAGACAAGGCTGCTAAGTAAGTAAAGCCTTTAATTATAAAACCCTTAAGTGAGTGTAAACTTGCTTAGGGGTTATTTTTTAGTTCTTTTTGAACTTCAATAGCCATTCAAGTGCTTCATCCTGGGCCTGGAATATTTTGATGGGAGTAGCAGATTTCTCCACATTGGTAAAGTAGTCGATCATTATACGCATGCCTAACCGGTTAGATATTATAGCTGCAGCAATGCGCTTGGTGTCAATATGCTCTTTCAGTAATTTAACTGCTTCAGGTGTCATGGTATGAACTGCAGTTGCATCTACCATTATTAAAAACTTATCCTGTTTGCTTAGTTTTTCGCAAATTTCTTCCGTTTCTTTTAATTCTGTAAGGTCAATATGGGCACCTTCTAGTACTTTTTTGTGGATTATTCCGTGTTCGTCGATTGATATTTCGTCCGTATTTGTACGTATTTTATTCATAAGCGGAACAAAAGTAATAATTTATCTAAAACGGGTTAGATTAATTAGTGCATTTGATTTGATGTGATCGCTTAAGTGCTTCATTTTCAAGTAAAAAATTTTGTAATTGAAAATCAATGGCTTAAAAATGCTATTGAGAAAAATAAACCCTTTTATTATCGGGTCATGCTTTTGCTTTGTGTATAGCCTTTTTCTTGCTGTCTTTATCTTTAAAAGTAAGCAGCCACTTTAAAGCTTCTTTTTTGGTAGTGAATATTTTAATAGGAACAGGGGATTTCATAATATTATTCATGTAGTCAACAGTTATTTTAATCGCCGCTTTGGTTGACACAATTGCGGTGGCAATACGCTGTTTACTGAATATGTCTTTTTGGGCATGTTCCATGGCATCTTCTGTAAGCGTAAAGTGATTACGCGCATCATACAACATAAGTACCTTTTTGCCCTTGGTTAATTCTCTGGTTATCTTATCAGATTCTTTAAGACTCTGTAAGTCAACGTGGCAATCTTCTATTACTGTTTTGTGCAGTATCCCATGTTCGTCTAGGAACATTTCACTTGTTTGCGTACGGATAACCTTCATTATGCTAAGTTACCATAAAAATTAAAATAACGCAATATTTTTTGTGAAAATCAATTTAATGACCCCAATTAGCATTGTTGGATGCATTGTTTTTGCTTGCAATTAGTTTCGTAAATTTGTGAAATATGAAAATGAAGAAGTTTTTATTAATAACTGGCGTGTTGGTGTTACCTATGGCATTATTTGCCCAGGACAATTCGAAACATGACGATGTGAAAGTTGATAATAAAGTACCCAAAGATAAAGGTGGTGCCAAGAACAATGATGCACTAAAAGAGTCAGAAAAAGAAAATGATAAAAGAGCAGCGGAGTTTAAAAAGAAAAAGTACAAGAAACTAACTAAAGGTGGCCATAAGAAAGAAGATGGAAAAGATGATGACAAGGATAAGAAGGGAGATAAAAAATCGAAGAAAGAGGAGAAGAAGAATCTGTAATCTGCCGATCAGCTAAACAAAAAGCCCCGAAACTTACTTGAAAGTTTCGGGGCTTTTTATTATTACTTAATTACTTTTTTTCGCTGTCTTTCTTAACAGGTTGTGGTGCTGCACCTTTGTTAGACTTAACAGGTTGTTGCTTTTGAGGCTTTGCCTGTTGTGCAGGAGTTGAGGTTCTTTGCGGAGCCGGTTGTTGCTGTTGGGCCGGTTGCTGTTGCACCGGTTGTGCTTTTTGCTGAGCAGGCTGTTGTTGTACAGGCTCTACTCTTTGTTGAGCTGGTTGTTGTTGTACAGGTTCTACTCGTTGTTGTGGAGCAGGCTCAGTTCTTTGTTGAACAGGTTGCTGTTGCTGTACCGGTTCAGTTCTCTGTTGAACAGGTTGTTGCTGTACCGGTTCTATTCTTTGTTGTTGCACCGGTTGTTGCTGTTGTTGAACAGGCTCTATTCTTTGTTGTGGAGCAGGCTGTTGTTGAACAGGTTGTATCCTTTGTTGAGGCTGCTGCTGTTGCACTGGTTGAGGTGCTATACGTTGCGGTTCAGGCCTGATAGTAGTAGTACGTTGTGCTACAGGCTGAACTTCACTCATTTGAGAAACCCTTTGTGGAACAGGCCTGTTTTGTCCTTGTCCGGCACCTGGGCCTACAGCAGGGCGATATACCTGAATTGCGCCATTACCCATTGTTGCAGCTCCCGGGCCTGCTGCAGGTGCAATGTGTACAGGTGTAATTGCTGTGCCTGAATATCTTGATACTTCAGTTGGTTCAGGTCCTGAAGCATAGGTTGCACGGCTATCATTATCATAATATGATCTGCTGATCACAGAAGAACGTTGAACATAATCATGGTAACGTTCTCTTGGTTCGTAGTAGTTGTAAACATTGTTGTAGGTCATATACTGGCCACTGCAAAATACCCATCTGTCAGCTGGTGGATTGTATTCATTGTAGTTGTTCCAGCCATAGTTAGGTTGTAAAGGTGCCCAGCCATAATAGCCATCGCATCTTCTCCATTGAACCCATGCTGGTCCCCATTGTGTATCAGGTATCCACATCCATCCATATACGGCATCAAAATCCCAACGGCCATAGTGGAAGGTTGCCCAACCCCAGCTATAATCTGATGCCCACATCCATCCGTTATCGGTAAATACCCAATGTCCGGCAGTAGAATATGGTGCAAAATCACGTCCTGCAGCAGGAATCCACACATAACCATAACCGCCATAGTTTACCCATTGGCCGTAAGGGCTAAGTGCATCATAAAAGGTCTGCATGGTCACAGGCTGATTGTATGTTTCAGGTGCCTGGTTATAAACAGGTGCTGGTTGTTGGTAAGCAGGCTGTTGGTAAACCGGAGCAGGTCCTGCTGCGGGCGCAGGTGCCGGAGCAGGTGCAGGCTGTTGATAAACAGGAGCAGGAGCTGGCGCAGGAGCCGGAGCAGGTTGTGTATAAACCGGCACTGGTGCAGGTTGTGTATATACCACCGGTGGAGGTGGCGGCGGAGGTTGTGATGCAGTTGGTGTTTCGTACACAGTACACGAAGCAAGGCTAAGTATACATACTGCGGTTAAAAACTGAGTTAGTGTTTTCATGTGATTGGAGGTTATGTGTTGCTTTTGTTATTCATTATGAAGCAAATGTAAAAGTATAAAATGAATGTTACATGAAGATTTTAACATTTACCGTGTGAAGGTACAATTTTTATTTTAATGCCTTTATACATAGTACATATAGTATACAACTGGCGGGGCGGCTCTTGCTCCCTGCTTGCCTGTGTTCCCTAAACTCGGCATCTTTTGCAGCTAACCCGCGCCCACCTTTTACCTAGTTCAAAAAACAATACGTCAAATAGCACCTAGCACCGCGTTAGGGATAGTAACGGAAAGCCCGCAGGAACGAGGACTTGCAGTGTATAGCCCGACCCGCAAGGGGAACGCCCAAGAATTAATTATTAATTAATCCCCCTAAAAGCCCTACACACCATGAAAACTCCCCGGCCAGAATTGCTTCGGAAACCGGGGAGTGAAAAAGAAACTTATTGTTTCTTTCGCTGGCTCTTAGTGCGCTGAGATGTAGTTGCTCAATTCGGTTGACGAATTGTCGAACTGAAATGCATCGTTAACCTTAAAGTAATTAGCCTTGTCGTAGGTATGCGAGTAAGCAAACTTTGCAAAATCGAGTTTGGTGTTTTCGAAAGTGAACAGTTTCATAATGCCCCGTACCTGCTCAGCAGTAAGGCAGTTAGACCCTACAATTTGTTTTGCCATATCCATTTTAGTGTTCTCAAAATCTTTAGCAGCAATAGAACTTTTTGCGCTTTCATAATCTCCATGTGTCATTGGCATAGGGCAACCGATAGGCCCATTGTATCCGTCAACATACGCAGGAGGCGGCGCTTGCTGATACGTTGGTGGAGGAGGTGGCGCCTGTTGTGCATTATTGTAAGCACCCATGTCGCCGGATGATGTGGTAGTTGTAGTAGTTACCGTAGTTTGTTGTGTAGCCATTCCGTTCATGCCGGTCACATTCATTCCTACATTCATGCCACCCATGTTCATAGTCACAGCGCCACCGTCGGGTGTAGTTGTGGTTTGTTGGGTAACTGTTGTAGTATTGCCACCCATGGGTTGTGCAGGTGGCGGAGGTGCAGCACCATACACTATCACCGTTTGGTTCGGATCAGCAGGTGCAGCTTGTGCCAGTGGCACCATCGATACATAACGCAATACATGTTCACCGTCTTTCTTTATAACAACGTTCATGGTTTCTTCGTTGCCCATTTCATTGTAAAAAACGGTTTTGTCAATGGGCGGAATGTTCTGGTCCTGGAAAATAAGCCTGAGCTTATAGGTGTTTGCATTAAGGCCCGTGACTTTAACATTGGTTTGTGGTGTTGCATTTTGCTGCACACCATTCAGTATGGCAGTAAACGGTTCACCCTGCTGGTCAAATACGATTAAGTTGTTGGTCTGTGTCATTCCTTTCAATCCCAGCGAAAGAAGAATGATAATAAGCTTTGTCTTTTTCATGACTTGGTTTTTTTTTGATTATGACACAAAGGTCATTTGCTTTTAGTACCTGCCGAAATGCTATCTTAGGCTTTTGTACCGAATAGGGTAGGTATAAACCAGGTGCTGAATAGTGAAATGCCCGTAAATAAAGGGTTTTAATAAAATAGTTGTGAATTCATAAAGGCTGCAAATGAACCATATATTGCTCGATGTATTTTCAAAACTTACTGTTTCGCAAAGAACAGAACTGCGGAATACGTATAAAGATTCTGCCATAGGATTGAGGATGTTTGATTTTCTTGACCTTGTTACAGGCACCGATTTTAAAACGGCCGATGCCGTTAAGCATGTGTATAATGGTGCAAGTGAAGCATACAATGTATTAGAGAACCGGTATTTCAAGTTGCGCAAAAAAATAATAGATGACATAAATGCGTTTTCGAATGATGATGTAATACCCATACAGGCCGAAGAAGAAGCTGCCCTGAGCAATTGCAAATACCTGCTATCGATAGGCGATAAAAAAGAAGCATACAAGCGCTTGACAGAACTGGAGCGGCTTTGCTGGGAGAGAAATATTTTCGAATTGCTTCCATCCATATTAGATAATCTTGTTTTTTGCAACCAGGCCTTTAATGAACTCGACAAGAACCAGGCCCTGTACAAGCGAATGGAGGAGGCCGGCAAACTGCAATACGACATTACAAGGGTTAACATTATTTCGCGCCAGGTGTACGATGTGTTTTTTACCAAAGGCATTACCCATGCCAAAGCCCAATTCAATTCGTTGAAGGAACTGGCTGAAAAGAACAAAAAATACCCCCGTTTTTTGATGTGCTACCATTACATGAGCATGTATTACAAAGCCAGTGCGCCCGAGTATTTCGATAATTCGCAGGTAGTGAGCCGCCACCTTACCGAGTTTAAAAAGCTTTATGATGTGCATCCGCATGTGCCTATGATGAACTACCGTGCCAACTATGCCAAGCATTTCCATTTTCACTTTAACCATATAACTGCTATATTTCATAACAACCGCTGCGAGTTTGAAGATGCTTACCAGTGCGTAAAAAAAACATGGGAGGTTTCGCATAGCTCCGATTCGGTGTACAAACAATACCGCACCGAATCGCTGTACACCAATATGTTCAACACACAGGCCATGACGGGGCGGTATAAAGACGCACTGGAAACTATTACTGCATACACTAAGTTTTTAAAGGATAATAATAAGCTCGACCGCCTGGCTTTTGCCAATGTGCTGAAAGCAATAGTATATGTAGCGGCATGGCCACAAACATTTAAAATAGATGCGGCGTATTTGCACGAACAGGTTGATGAATACATAAAGCAAACAAAAAAACACGATAATATTGAGTTCTCATTAGCACAGGCATATTTGCTTAAAGCACAGTTACTATTGTTAGATGCTAAGCCCGACAAGGCCGCTGCATTGGTTAAGCGAACTGATGTACAGGCATGGTTAACGGAATTAAAAGCGCAGGACATTGTTTCGGAATTAATGGACATTGTTTGTAAAACTAATAGTGCAGCCAAGCTGGCCGAATTATTGAAAAAGATACAGCACCGAAAGCTAAAGGCATCTAATTCAGAGCAGTTCAGGTTGTTGCACTCGCTTATTGGTTATTTGAATTTTAGTTTAAAGAATAGTAAAAAGGAATTGTAAATATGCTCACCTTTGCAGCATGAGTTTAGGCCATATACTTTCATGTACATTCACTAACAAGTGCCCGCGTTGCAAAGCAGCCAGGGTGTTCGAAAATAATAACCCTTACAGTTTTAAAAACGGACTTACCATGCGCAAGCATTGTGTGTCGTGCGGGCTTAAGTACGAGCGCGAGGTGGGTTATTTTTATGGGTCCATGTATGTGTCGTATGGTATTCAAACATTGCTTGTGTCTGTTATGTATGTGTTAAATATTTACTGGTGGAAAATGGATGCGCTCTACCTTGTGTTCTGGATCATTGGCTCGGCACTGGCAATATTCCCTTTAACTTTCCGCTGGTCGCGCATTATCTGGATTGGCATGTTTACCAAGTACCAGCCCGAACTTAAGGGCCATGCCTGGCATGACAAGCAATAGAACGCAGATACCGCAGATTGTTTATGATTATGCAAGTTGTTTAATGCACCCTGAAGGGGTGTGATATTTTAGCCCCGTGTTTCAACACGGGGTTAAAACGTACATCCCCACAAATCCCCTCCCGGGAGGGGTAGGGGTGGGTTTCATTTTCTTTTTTCTATTTCATATTTCTTTTGAGTGTAGTGAGATTACGTTTTACTTCTCCCTAAAGGAGAAGAACTGACAGGCGGCCAGCAAAGGCAAATGCAGCAGAGCGGAATGAGCCGGTCACGACCCATAGGAGTGATTGCCTTCGGCTGTCTTGATCTTTTGGTTCTTTTATATCAAGATAAAAGAACGTATAAATTGTATTTAACCTGCGCCCATCATTTACTTAGTTCTAAATAGAGTCATATTGAGCCTGTCGAAATATATTCCGTTTAAATATCATCTCTTTTCTTTTGGCTTGACCCAAAAGAAACAAAAGCTCAAGACTGCTTAGTAATGCAGACAAAACTACGTCCTGCTTCGCTAAACTAAACGAACTCGTCCTTAATACATGGGGACTCAAACAGCGTTTAGTTTTAACGCTACACATGACTTGTTTTGTTAACTGCATTTCTAAGAGGTCATTAATCGGACTTTATGAACTTTTCACTTATATCCCAATGCAATTCCGTCGGTTCGTCATTGCGAGGCACGAAGCAACCGCGTAGCGCTCACGAATTCATTACTGACATAATTAGAGTCATGAGTAATCTTACCATCTTGTTTTTGTTCTAAACTCTTAATTCCTAATTCTTAATTCTTAATTGAAAAAGTGGGGTTACACTTTTTCAATTTGTTACCCGTCAACATGCTGATAATCAATAAATAGGTTTTGAAATTTTCTTGCATTTTGTAACCCGTCTTTTGGTATTATGTTAAGTAGAAGCAATGTTTTTTCAAATCATCCTTTATTGAAATGGTAAACAATATAGGTTTTAGGCATCGCGCTCCCGATGCAATGCAAAGTTAGTAGCAGTTATTATTTATTACAAATGAATAGTGGTAGGGTTTTCAACAACCCTGAAATGGAATAGGGTAGTTGAGAACTATTATAAATTGTTTAATGTGATAAACAAATTATATAATAATTTTGAATTATGAAGCCACTTAACCTGCAAATTTCCGAGGAAGTTTAATTGTCATAGGGGATATTAAAATTAACCTATTGTTTTTTTATATACTGTGTTGTTTTGTGAAAATGTTTTTATGTGAATGATGAATAAGAAGATAAAACGACTATTTTTATACTATAGTAAAGATTCAGAGATGGAAACAAATATAAAGCGGAATGCAAATTCTTATTCTGAACAGATAATTGACCCACTGATTACCAAGTATAGCAAGTAAGCCATTGACCAATTTCCTTACCTTTTCGCGTAAGCAATTTCAGCGTAAAGCACGACCCCTTATTGGTAACGCCCAAACTCTATAAAACAAAACAGGAGCCACTCACGTAGCTCCTGTTTCGCATTCCAATCAAACCAATTATTTTTTAGGCACGCCAATGTTACTGTTGTAACCACCACCGGCAATAATTTTGCGCCAGGTGTTAACGTAGTCATCCATAAGGGCCTTGTCCTTGGTATCGGCCTTAGCCATATCGGTCTTAAGTAAGGTAACGTTTTGTTGTTGCAGGTTAGTAGGAGCAATGTCCTGGTAACAAACAGAGGTATACACCTTGCTTATTTTTTCACGCAGGCGTTCCTCATCCGCAAATATCGAGGTCTGCTTCGAAGCCATCAGTGTTCCTTTAAATGATTTCAAACTATCAAGGAAAGCCGCCATTTTTTTATTGCTCTTGTTCTGGTCAACATAGGTTTTAACCGAGTCGATAACCAGGTTCAAATGATCGGCCATTTTCGCCAACTCTTCGTGTAGCTTAATGCAGTTCATAGCCACATCGTACTGCGCCTGACGGTCAGCATCGGTCATTTTATCGTTAGGGTCGGCAATAACGGTTATAGGGTCATCGTATTCTTTGTCGCCAATAAATATTTTAGCTGTGTACTGTCCCGGTAACACCATAGGGGCAACAAATCCGCCACGGTCAACCTTGGTTCCTCCACCTGCTGTTTTAGGCGGTGTGCCACGTAAATCCCAATACACTTTGTTAACGCCCTTGCGTTTTTCGCCGGGTATTTCTTTTACAAGGCTGCCATTCTTATCGTAGATCTTTACGGTAACATCGCTCGACATAACGCGGCTTTTCAGGTAATACTGAATAGGAGGGATGTCGTCGGAATTATCTGCCACCCAGCCATCGTGCTCAGGAAAACCACCCTGGTAGTTTCCGTAGCTTATTTTAACGGGCTTCATAGGGAACACATATACATCGTTGGCTGCAATATCCTTTGTCATGGTACGTATAGGTGTAATATCATCTACTATCATAATACCACGGCCAAAGGTTCCTAAAATAAGGTCGTTGGTTTTTGGTTGTATTTGAATATCGCGCACCAGGCAGTAGTCAGGTATATGGTTTTTCATACGGAACCATGTAGCGCCACCGTCGATGGTTGCAAATAAACCACGATCGGTGCCGAGGAACATCAGGTCTTTATTTACAAGGTCTTCGCGTATTTTATGCGCCCAGCCTGTAAATTCGGTGCTTGTTATTCTTTTCCATGTTTTGCCCAGGTCGGTTGACTTGGCAAGGTATGTATTGAAATCGCCATACATGTGGTTTTCGAATGTGGCATACAAGGTGTTCTTATCGAAACGCGATGGTTCAATACTGCTTACCCATGCATGCTTTGGTATTCCGCATTTAGCAATGCCTTCGGTTACGTTCATCCATGTTTTGCCGGCATCGGTGCTAATCTGAATATTACCATCATCAGTTCCGCAATAGAGCATGTTCTCATCCTTAGGGTTTTCGGCAACCGTAAAAATGGTGCAGTAGTTTTCAGCAGCTGTGTTATCAGCGCTTAGTCCACCTGATTCTTCTTGTTTCTGTTTGCTTTTATCGTTAGTGGTCAGGTCCGGCGAAATACGTGTCCAGTTATGGCCCTGGTCGGTTGATTTATACAGGTACTGGCACGACATATATAAGTTATGCGGATTGGCAGCGCCTAATACAATTGGGCTGTTCCAGTTCCAACGTAGTTTTTCTTCCTTATCGGTTTGTGTAGGTTGCATATTGGTGTTCAAACCTGTTTTGGTATCTACATTACCTGCTTCGCCACCTTGTGCTTCAGCATATACACTGCGGAAACTATCGGTAGGGTCGGGCTGCACCCAGAAACCATCGCCACCATACAGTGCGCGCCAGTCGCCGTTACTTATTCCTCCGTACCATTGCGATGGGCCTGTCCAGCTGCCATTATCCTGCAAGCCGCCATACACATTGTAAGGGGTTTTGGTATCGTATGCCACATGGTAAAACTGGCCCACAGGCAGGTTTTGAATAAATGTCCAGGTAATGCCGCGGTCGTTACTTAAAAACACACCACCATCGGTACCTAACCAAACCTGGTTGGTATAAAGCGGGTTTATCCATATGGCGTGATGGTCACTATGTACCCATCCGCCTTCGTTACTTGCATCGGTAAATGAACGGCCACCGTCATCACTTATTGATAAACCAAAAGCAGGGCGGTATACACGTTTATCGTCTTTCGGGTCGAATGCCAGTGTGCTGAAATAGAAAGGGCGTGCTTCTACGTTGGTGGTAGATGCCTGCTTGCTCCATGTTTCACCACCATCGGTGCTCACAAATAATTTGGTTTCCTTAGCTTCTACAATAGCAAGTAAGTGGCCAGGACTCGATGGAGACAAGGCAAGTGCTATACGCCCCAGTGTGCTGTCGACCTTTGTTTTTTTACCATCTACTATTTCCTGTGTGCCGGTAATAAAGTTCTTCTTCGAAATCTTTCTCCAGGTTTTTCCGCCATTGGTACTCTTGTACATATCGCTTCCTTCGCCACCTGAATTAAAGGCGTACGGGTAACGACGGAATTCCCACATGGTAGCAATAAGTTCATCACCATTGGTAGGGTTAATAACCACATCGGCACAACCGGTTTTATCGTTCACGTATAATATCTTATCCCATGTCTGGCCGCCATCGGTGCTCTTAAATAAACCACGGCTTTTGCTGTCGCTCCATAGTGGGCCCGGTGCAGCTACATAAATAGTTTTATTATCTGCAGGGTCAATTACAATTTTGCTGATGTGCTCAGTGCTATCAAGCCCAATCTTCTGCCAGTTGTCGCCACCGTCGGTACTCTTATACATACCATCGCCATAACTAACACTGTTACGCATATTACTTTCGCCGGTACCTACATATATAGTGTTCGGGTCCTTCTGGTCGATACATACTGCACCAATACTCTGGCAATATTTATCGAAAATAGGTTTGAACGAAGCACCTGCATTGGTTGTTTTCCACACACCGCCGCCGGCAGTTCCCACATAAAGGGTTTTACCTTCTTTGGCAATACCATCAATGGCAGTAATACGGCCGCTCATGGTACCCGGGCCTAGCCAACGCGCTTCCAGTACACTGAATGTGTAAGAGTTTATTTGTGCATTGGTGGTTGTAGTAAACAACAGTGCCGCTAAGGCTGGTAGTAGAATTTTCTTCATGTTTTTATTTTGTAGGCTTAAATAGATTCTCGTTTATTTCGGTATTTACTTTTATAACAGTGTACTTAGTACTTCCAATCGCCATCGGGAAAATATATCCCTCAGATGTTTTGGTGTAATTGCTGTAATCGGTCGATGAAACATTTACCCGCCCGTTTGCCTTCGACCTGGTTTTTACACGCATAACAAAATGTGAATCCGGGTCAACGTAAAATGTTTTAACCAGGCTGTCACTCAGTGCTGCGGTAATTTTAAAGGCCTCGGTTCCTTCTATTTCATCGGTGCCTTCGTAGGTTACTTTATAGCCCTTGGCTTTGTAGTTTACCAACGGCCCTTCAATATCAAGGTTGGGTTGACTGGCTGTTACTGCACCTGCGGTCATCGGTTCTGGTGCGCGTTGTCCGCGGTTAGGTGAAAAGTTCCAGCCTGAATCTTTACGAATAATGGTAAAGGATGTAATACCGCTAATGGTTGTTTCGCTTCGTAAGTCTTTTTTGTTGACTATCCACCTGCGGGTAGGTATTTTTCTGCCATTGCCATTATCTATTATTCCTTCCATATATATAGTATTAATGGAAGCAAGTTTTTGCGCACCGCCCATGGCAGTTATGTAGTCGTTTATTATTTCATCGGCCGTGTGCGTTTCAGCGGGTTTTACATTCAAAACCCTAAAAGCCATACCTGCAAATGCACATATAGCTAAAACCGATATAATACTAATACGCTTCATTACACTGTTTATTTATTAGGAACAGCAGTGGGGGTAGGATCTGGTTTTGGTATCAGCGGCTTGAAAAGATTTGGGTCTATTTCGGTATTAACCTTTATAGTAGTAATCTTTTGATCTCCACCTGGTCCACCAGAAAGTGCCATAGGAAACGTGTAGCCATCAGCTGTTTTTTGATAATTACTAAGGTCCTGGTTTCCCTCTTCAACTTTACCATTAGCTGTTTCTTTTGTGTGTACACGTATAACATAGTATGACTCCGGATCGATATAATAGGTTTCTACCAGGCTATCACTTATCTTTAACTGAAGTTTAAATGCTTCGGTGCCATCAACATCATCCTTTCCTTCAAAAGTTACTTTGTACCCTTTTGTCTTATAATCTATTAAATTATCACCCGCAGCATCCAATTGACTTTGTGAACCTTTTACCTGGTCAGCTGTCATTGGTTCAGGGTGTGTTTGTCCTGCAAAAGGGCTGAAACCCCAGCCTGAATCCTTTCTGATTATTGTGTAACCTGTCATGCCTCCGAAAGAAAATTCAATCCTGGTAGCTTGCTTATCAACTGTCCATACCTTGAAAGGTACATCGGTACCATTTATATTGGATTTCCCCTCCATATAAATGTTTTTTATAGCAGCCAGCTTCTGCCTTCCGCCAATAGCATCGGCATGTTTATTAATAATTTCGTCAGCTGTTTGCGCATATGTGCCAATGGTTGCAAGTACCAAGCCTGCAAGTAATAGAGTTGTTTTTTTCATGTATGTATTGAATTAATGAGGCCGAAAGTAAACATACATCTTTAATTAGAAAACAATTTAACATCATTTAACAGGCAATTAAGCAATTAGCACTTTTTGCACATATAGTAAAAGGATAATTGCAGATAAAAGATCCGGAGTGAAAAAACGTTAAGATCATGGTGATCAATAGGTATATACACCTAATGGGACATATTGCTGTATGCTTCATGTACCTAATAACCAGTTTTTTAGCGATAATCTCTATAAAATTAAGTACGAACCCCAAAGTATCGTCGATATTAACAAAATTTTAACATATATGTTAATATTGTAATTTATTGATTATCAATTAATTATAATGTAAATCAGGTGGTGATACTGTTAAAATGGGGCTTATGTATTGTTTTCAGTAAGTAAATAAATATACATTTGGCGGCATAAATTTAATCCCTAACCCAAAACATAAGTCCTATGAAACAAATCGTACGCTTGGCAACTGTGCTACTCGGAATGATGCTATGCAGCTCGCTGTATGCGCAAACCCGTGTGGTAACAGGCACAGTGAAAGATCAAGATGGAAAACCATTACCGTTCCTGGCGGTGGTTGTAAAAGGAACAACTATTGGCACGTATACTGATACGGCTGGTAAGTTTGTTTTAACCGTTGATCAAACTGCAAAAAACATTGTATTAAGTTACCCTGGTATGAAAACTCAGGAAGTAGCTATTACAGACAACATGACTATCGCTATGTCATCAGATGCTTTAGGGCTTGATGAAGTAGTAGTAGGTGCTGTTGGTGTTACACAAGAAAAGAAAGCTTTAGGCTATGCCCAACAAACTGTTGGTAGCGACCAACTGAATACTACCGGAACCAGTAACGTGATGAGCGAGCTGGAAGGTAAGGTTTCAGGTTTATCGGTTGTAAATAGTGCCGGTGACCCAGGTGCAGGTACATTTATGAACCTGCGTGGTGTTACATCACTAACCGGTAACAACCAACCTTTAATGGTAGTTGATGGTATACCAATCGACAACTCAATTAACAACTTTGACCCTACCGGCAATGGTGCTTTGGCTAGTGGCGCTAGCGGTAACCTTACCGGCGGTACCCAACCAACCAACCGTGGTATTGATATTAACCCAAGCGACATTGAAAGCGTAACCGTACTTAAAGGCCCTGCAGCAACTGCACTTTATGGTATTGAAGCTGCAAACGGAGCTATTGTAATTACAACCAAAAAAGGCCACAGCGGTACTGAAGGTTTAGGTATTGAAGTTAACTCTTCACTAACCTGGAGCACCGTTAACAAATTACCTGCAAGGCAAGACCAATATACACAAGGCGATGGCGGTGTGTGGGATGGCCCAACAGGCGCTTCCGGCAGAAGACTTTCATGGGGTGCTGCTATAGACACCATGTACTGGACAGGTACACCAAATGCATACTTTAAACAAGGTAGCGGAATGGTAGGACAAAGCACACCTCACACTGGTGCTGCTGTAACTCCTTTCAATCCTTACGATTTCTTTCAAACCGGTATTGCAAACGATAACAACATTTCAATTGCAAACGGAAATGACAGAGCTGCTTACAGAATGTCATTAGGTAATCTTTCTCAAACCGGTGTTATTCCTGGTTCTGATTACAGAAAGACCAGTTTCAACATCAACGGACAAACTGCATTAAGCAAAAAAATGAGCGTATCAGGTGGTATTAACTATGTTAATTCACTTAATGATAAGGTACAACAAGGTTCTAACATTTCTTCGGTTATGTTGGGCTTGTTGCGTACACCTACTACTTTTGATAACTCATATGGCCAAAAGAACCCTGTAGATTCTTCAGCGTATGAATTACCTGCAAGCTACGGAACAGATAAAGAAAGAGATTACCGTGGTGGTACAGGTTATGACAACCCATATTGGACAGTTAACCGTAACCCATTTGTTTCGGCACTGAACCGTGTATATGGTTTCGGACAAGCTGATTACCATTTGAACGATTGGATTGATATTACCTACCGCGTGGGTGGTGATATGTACTGGCAAGATGACAAGAACTCATATGATATGGGTTCAAACGCATTCTTAACCGGTGCTGTGTTTATTAATGATTATTTCAACAGCCAATACAACTCTGACCTTATCGCAACTTTTACAAGAAAGTTATCTGATAAGTTAAGTGCTAAGTTGATCATTGGTCAGAACTTTTTCCAAGCCAATAGCAGTGTTCGTTCTATATCTGCCAGTGGATTTGTGGTTCCTGATTTTCTTGATCTGTCAAACGCTACTTCATATACTTCTTCAGAAGGCGAAGGCGAAGTACGCAGATCAGCTGTTTACGGAGATCTACAATTATCATTTGACAATCAGTTATACCTGACCGTTACAGGCCGTGGTGAAACATCATCAACACTACCTGCTAATAATGATAATTTCTTCTATCCATCAGCAAACTTAGGTTGGGTATTTACGGAGCCATTGCACTTATCTACCAACAAGGTATTCCCTTATGGTAAACTGCGTCTATCATGGGCACAGGTTGGTAAAGATGCGCCTGGTGCAGGATTGCAGAATTACTACCACCCAGCCGGAACTCTTGACGGGTTTACAGCTCCTGGTATTACATTCCCTTTCAGTTCAATTTCAGGTTTCCAATACAACAACCCATTGTTTGTTGAAGGTAACTCAGGTTTAATGCCTGAAACCACAACTTCATTTGAGGTTGGTACTGACCTTGCTTTCTTCCAGAACAGACTTCAGTTGAACTTTACATACTATTCTGAAGATTCAAAGAATGTAATTCTTCAGGTTCCTGTTTCGTATGCAACAGGTTTTGGTGCACAGCTTGCTAACGCAGGTGAATTGACCAATAAGGGTATGGAAGTTACTTTAACTGTAACCCCTGTTAAATTACAGAATGGTTTCCGTTGGGATCTTACCTTTAACTATAGCCACAACGTAAACGACGTAGTGAAACTGGCTCCCGGTGTTAGTGAATTGTTCATTGCCGGCTTTACCGGTGGAGCAGTTGAAGCTGTACCTGGCCAATCATTCGGTCAAATTTACGGAACAACTTATGTTCGTACTAACCCTAACAGTGCAACCGGTACTATGTTAATAAGCGACGTACCAGGTAGTGGTTATGGTTACCCTATTGTAGGAAGCAAGAGCTTTGCATTGGCAAACACTGCACCTAATTGGATCGGTGGTTTATCAAGTGATTTCGCTTTCAAAGGACTTCACCTTGGTGTAGTAATGAGCATTCGTGAAGGTGGTTCAATGTGGGATGGTACCCTTGGTGCTATGGAATACTTTGGTACCGCAGCTGCTACCGACAATCGTAACAGTTCACAAGCATTTTCAGGTAACTTAGGTCACCTTGATGCTTACGGAAATGTTGCACACTTCGATAACAGTGGTACGCAAATCAGTGGCGTAGGTGCTTCTACTTCAGCATCTCAACCTACCAATGAAAACTACTGGCAAAATATAGGTAGCAGTTTTGTTGGTCCGACAAGTACATCTATTTTCGATGCATCTTATGTTCGTATCAGCCAAATAAATCTTACCTACGACCTGCCACACAGGCTGATCTCAAAGGCTCATTTTACAAAGATTTCATTCACAGTTTTTGCTAATAATCCTGTTCTTTGGACAAAGTATCCTGGTGTTGATCCTGAAACAAGTCTTGCAGGACCATCTAACGGACAAGGTCTGGATTATTTCAATAACCCTGGTACGAAGAGTTATGGTCTTCGTTTAACCCTCGGACTATAATCTCAACCTACTTATAATATAAAAAGAAATGAGAAACTTCAAATCATATATAACAGCGGCGGCCATAGGTGCTATGGTTCTTACCTCTGTTTCGTGTCAAAAAAGCTTTTATACAAAAGCTAATAATAATCCAAACTCACCTAAATCAGTACCCAATGGAACCTTACTTTCTGGTATAGAAGTATCGTTGGGTTACATTGAAGGTGGTGATTTTTCACGCTTTGCTTGTATGTTTACACAGCAAATAGTTGGATACAGCCGTCAGTCAGCTGCATACTTCCAATATATATTTACCAATCAGGACCCTGAAACTGCCTGGGATAATATATATGATGATGTTATGGCTAACAGCTACCAACTTATGATGCAAGCACAACAAGGCGGCAATCATGAGTATTATGGCATGGGTGAAATAATGATGGCCTACGGCTTAATGCGCACAGTTGATATGTGGGGTAATATTCCTTACTCACAGGCTTTCCGCGGTGTGGCAAGTCCAACTCCTGTATATGACGTTGATAAAGCGTTATATGACACTGTACGTGCATTATGCTACAGAGGTATCAATAACATGAATCCTGCACTGGATGCAACTGACCTGTATAGCCCTGATCCATCGAATGCTAAGTACGATAACCTGGGTTCAGATGTTATGTACCACGGTGCCGGTGCACAATGGGTGAAGTTTGCACACGCAATACTTGCCCGTTTGTACATTCACCAAACCAAGCATAGCAATGTAGCTATGTGCGACAGTGCCTTGGCAC
>Ga0206856_10182_pt1 | contig 21736 bp, 19 predicted proteins | sample Alteio_BWOrgCont_48_FD_152630 | JGI IMG/M metagenome (GOLD analysis project Ga0206856, IMG submission 152630) | Enriched cells from forest soil in Barre Woods Harvard Forest LTER site, Petersham, Massachusetts, United States -... | ecosystem: Environmental > Terrestrial > Soil > Temperate forest >...
GCACCTGGATATCGAGCAGACCGGGCGAGAGAATATGCCCCTTGCAATCAACGATTTCGATACCGTCGGGCACGCCGTCGTTAAACAACATCGGCCCAAAATCGGCGATGCTGTCGCCAATCGTGAGCAATGCGCCTTTTTGATCCAGCCCGGACTCGGCGTCAAATAAACGGGCATCGATGTAGGCGACCCGGCGGTTGGGGTTGTTGCGGTGGGCGGGAAGTGCGAAGTGGGGTTTGTGCATAGTGTTACCGTTAGTTGAGTCTACATATAGACATAATCATTTAAAAGGCGGAAAGCTAACTTTAAAATAGCCGTGCATCGTTGGCGTGCCGACGGGAATTTCCTTAATAATGCCCCGCTCAATTAAATCATTAATTCTGCCATTGGGGGTCAGGTAGTTAGCCACCAGGTAACAGCCGCTATCGGTGGGAATCAGCAAGGTGGGCAACCAGCTATACTGCCTGTGGACGCCCGACTCACCCCCGGGATGCAAACCGGGGCCGGGGCAATAAAAATGGGGGAAATCGATGATAATATTGACCTTGCGATCCACCATATAGCTATACGGTGCCCGTCGGCGATGCCCGGCCATGCGCCGACTGGGAGAACCGTGCTGCGCTACCCAGAGATCATTCAGCCCATAGAGGTCAACGGTGGGAAGTCCTGAAAAATACGGGATCGCGCCCACCGGATGCAGCGCCATCAACACATCATCGGGCGCGCCGGTATAAAATAATTTTCGCAGCGACTCACCCGTGGAAATCCAATTGGGTTTCATCGCGCGAACCAGCCAATTCAACTTATATATGCTATCCATCACCGAAGTGGGTTGGAAAATGCGCCCGTGCTCAATGTTTACGCCCACACACACCAATGCCAGCGGTATCCAGATCCATCTCTGTTTAAAGCTTGCCGCCTCGGCAATCACACAAAAACACGCGACATAAAACAGCGGCAGCATAGGCACCAGCATACGAAATTCCATGAAATCGCCGCCGAGATACAGCAGGTACAACACCCATATCGTGCAGCCGCCGAGCAGGTAAAAAGGCGCGGCGCTACCGACAATCCCACGCTTTTTTGCCCACAGGCTTGCACCGACCGTAAGCAACAAAAGCACCACGGGGAAAAATAACTCGGCGTTTAGATACTCAAAGAAATAATCCAGTCCTTCTGTAAAATATTCGTTATTCGTATCGACCTTGGCATAAAACGTATTGGGAAGCGGCGTGCCGTAATACAGGCCACAGCCCGCTAACAATATACCGACCACCAGTACCGGCGTCAGCGTCATCGCCAAAACCGGTACCCAGAATGTGCGGCTTGCAAAATAATCCCGTCCCCGGTGATATGCCTGCTGATAAAAATAGGCGAACAGATACAGGTACGCGTAACCCAGCAACAGCGCGCTATCGAGGCGGCACAGCAACGCAAGCGATGACGATAAGGCAATATGCCAGAAAGAAATGCGCCCAGGTTCCTGGCAATAACGAAATGCGAGGTAATAGGTCTGCAGGACGAGAAACATCTGCAGCGACGTTTCCATGCCGCCGCTGGCATAGGAGGAAATCGTGTAATGCGTCGCAACCGCAAGCCCCGCCGCCCATGCCGCCCACGAATTATTACAAATACTGCGAACGAGCAGCACCACCAATATCACCGTGCCGATAAAAGCGGGGAAGCTGATAAACATCGCTGCGATTTCCGGCGCAATCCCAAGGCACATCATGACGCCCACCATGAGCGTAAACAGGAAATTGGTGTAGCCGAATTCACGCAGCCCCGGATACCAGACAAGGCCGTTGCCTTCCTCCATATTCTTCGCATAGCGGAACGTTATATAGGCGTCGTCCTGCATGAAATAATGCTGCCACGCCATGAACGCCGCCAGCGAAATTAATCCGGCGAAAAGGAAACGTTGAATATGTCTCCCGCTCAGATTAGCAGCGAGATCATTCATGCGGCGCATTAGCCAATATCTCAAGCACCGCCTGGCGCACGGCGACGCCCATTTCGACCTGCTGGAGGATAATGCTGCGATTAATATCGTCGGCCAGCTTGCTGTCGATTTCCACACCGCGGTTGATCGGCCCCGGATGCATAATCAGCGCATCGGGTTTGGCAAAGCTAAGCTTTTCTTCGTCCAGCCCGTAAAAATGGAAAAATTCGCGCAGACTCGGAATAAAATTGCCTTCCATGCGCTCGGTCTGCAGGCGCAGCATCATGATAATGTCGCAGCCCTTCAACCCTTTTCGCATATCGGTGAATACTTCCACGCCAAATGACTCCGGGCAGGCGGGCATCAGGGTCGGCGGCGCGATGATGCGCACTTTTGCCCCGAGCAGATTCAGTAATTTCATGTTGGAGCGCGCAACGCGGCTATGCAAAATATCGCCGCAAATGGCGACCTGCAGACCATCAATTTTATCCTTATGCTGCAAGATGGTGAGCGCATCGAGAAGCGCCTGCGTCGGGTGTTCGTGGCAACCGTCCCCGGCGTTAATCACCGAACAATTGACTTTACGCGCCAGAAGATGCACCGCGCCGGATTCGGGATGGCGCACGGCGATAAAATCCGGGTGCATGGCGTTAAGCGTCATGGCCGTGTCGATCAGCGTTTCGCCTTTTTTGGTAGACGAATTCGCCACCGACATGTTGATGACATCCGCGCCTAAGCGTTTTCCCGCCAGCTCAAACGAGGTGCGCGTGCGCGTGGAGTTTTCAAAAAATAAATTAATGAGCGTGCGCCCTTTGAGGATGGCGTGTTTTTTGTCCGGCTCGCGATTCTTGGCAATGTAGTGCTCGGCGCGGTCGAGGATGTGCAGGGCGTCGCTGCGGGAAAGATCGTCAATCCCCAGCAAATGCCGGTGGGAAAAGGGAATGGAATCGACAGCCAGAGGATTTCGCATAGACGCAAGCATAATCACAGTTTATGCTTGAGGCAATTGTTCATTTAGTGTGGTAGTGACATGCGAAAAAGCGGCAGTGTTATAATTGCGTTGTTGCTGGCTGCCTGCGCGGGCGGAGCGGAACCGATCGATGCCAAAAAATTCCTGAGCGAGCAGGATGGCCCCAAGGTGCCCACCATGCAGGAATCGCTGGTTGAATCGGCGCAAAATGCCGAAAAGGCGGGCGATTATCCCAAAGCCGCGCAGATGTATCAGCAGGCGCTTGAAAAAGATAAGGGTAATAAGGAATTGTTGCTGGCGCTGGCGGAAAGCTGCCGTCGCGGCGGCGATAATGATAATGCCATCGTCCTGTATAATCAGCTGTTGGACAAAGACCCGACGTCGCTTGCCGCCAAAGAAGGTAAGGCGCTGGCCATGGTCGCCAAGGGGGATTTCGTGTCGCCGGTGGCGCCTCTGAGTGAAGTCATGCTGGCCGATCCCACCCGCTGGAAAACGCTCAATGCATTCGGCATCATCCTCACCACACAAGGGCGGCATGATGAGGCCGAACAATATTTTAATCTGGCGCTGCAGGCCCATCCCGATAGCCCGGCGGTGCTTAATAATATGGGATTGTCCCAGGCGCTGGGCGGGAAAAATGATACCGCCATCGCCACCCTCACCCGCGCTTCGGAATTATCGGCGGCGGGAAGTGTCGAGCGCAAACGCATCGACCTCAATACCGCCCTCGTCTACGCCTCTGTCGGAAAACTCGATGACGCCAACGCCGTCGCAAAACAATACCTGTCGGGTTCGGCGCTGGATAACAATATGGGCATGTACGCGCACCTCGCCAAGGATGATACCATGGCACGCGATTACCTGAACATGGCGTTGACCGACAGCAAAGTATTTTATTCGAAAGCGTGGGATAATCTGCAGGATATTTCGCGCGGCGGCACAGCGGTGGATACGGCTGCATCTGCGGATAAATCATCGCCGAATCAGGAATAATTATTAGCGCGTGGCGGCCAACAACTCCGCACCCGCCGATTCGCCGAGTGATTCCGCATCGTGAATATTTCCGGTTTTCTGGATACTGAAATGCTTGCTGCCATCCGCGTTTAAGAGCAGTCCGCGTAAGTGAATGACATCGCCTTCCACCGTCGCATAACCAGCAATCGGTGTGCGGCAGGAACCGTCGAGCGCCTGCAAAAATGCGCGTTCGCACAATACCGCTATTTCGGTTTCGACATCGGCCAGCGGTACTAATAATTCGAGTGTTACGGTATCGCCTTCGCGGCATTCAATGCCAATCGCGCCCTGAGCCACGGCAGGTAAAAATTCATCGGTAGACAGCACAAACCCCGGCACATCAAAAAGCTTGAGGCGATTGAGTCCCGCCTGCGCCAACATGGTAAAATCCACCTCGCCTTTTTCTATCTTACTAATGCGCGTCTGCACATTGCCGCGTAACGGCACGATTTTAATGTCCGGGCGTTTCATCAGCAATTGCGCACTGCGACGCAGCGATGACGTGCCAAAGGTTGCACCTTTTGGAATATCATCCAGACTGCGCACATTTTTTCCCACCAGCACATCGCGCGGGTCTTCGCGCTCCAGCACGCAACCAAGTGTCAGCCCATCAGGCAGCAAGGTCTGCATATCCTTGATGGAATGCACGGCGATATCGATGCGACCATCCAGCAGCGCATCTTCGATTTCCTTGGTAAACAGGCCTTTGCCGCCGATATCGGCCAGCGGACGATCCAAAAACGTGTCGCCGCTCGTCATCATCGGAACGATTTCGACCTGAAGCTTCGGCCATGCCAGAGCGAGCTTCGCCCGCACCTCCTCCGCCTGAGCCAGTGCCAGCGCGCTTTTCCGTGTGCCGATTTTAAGAAACATAGGATTCAGGGTTAGGATTCATGATTCGGGGATATTAATGCAAATTGGTGACAGAGTACAAGAGAAAGGCTATGAATCTTTCTGAATCCTGAATCCCGACCTCTGAACCCATATGTATATCCTAGGCATTGAAACCAGCTGCGACGAAACCGCCGCCGCCATTGTGTCCGATACAAAAGAAATTCGCTCAAATGTCGTGATGTCGCAAACGGCGGAGCATTTGCCCTATGGCGGCGTGGTGCCGGAAATCGCGGCGCGGGCGCATCTGGATTATATTGAAAACGTGGTGGATCAGGCATTGCGCGAGGCCGATATGACATTGGCCGATGTCGACGCCATAGCCGCCACCGGCGGGCCGGGGCTGATTGGCGGCGTGATCGTCGGCGTGATGACGGCAAAAGCCATCGCCTCCGTCACCGGCAAACCTTTTATCGCGGTCAATCATTTGGAAGGTCATGCGCTGACGGCACGGCTCACCAACGATGTCCCCTTCCCTTTTTTACTATTGCTCGTATCGGGCGGGCATTGCCAATTTTTGATTGTGAAAGGCGTCGGCCAATACCAAAAACTGGGCGGCACAGTAGATGACGCGCTGGGTGAAGCGTTCGACAAAACCGCGAAAATGCTGGGGCTGGATTATCCCGGCGGCCCGGCTGTGGAGAAGCTGGCGCGCAGCGGCAACCCGCACGCCTACCCCTTTCCCATGCCGATGAAAGGACGCGCCGGTTGCGACCTGTCTTTTTCGGGGCTTAAAACAGCGGTGAGAAAAGTGATTAGTGAACAGTGCTTAGTGCCTAGTGAAGGCTCGAATACTGCTTCCTTACTAAGCACAAAGCACTTACCACTAGGCACTATTTCCGATATCTGCGCGTCGTTTCAATATACGGCCGGAGAAGTGGTGTGCGACCGCACACGAAACGCCATGCAGCAATTTTGCGCTGCATTCCCGGATGCGAAATCGTTCGTGCTCGCTGGCGGCGTTGCCGCCAATCAATATCTGCGTGGTAAACTCGAAATTTTGGCAAAAGAATTCCGCCTGAACCTCATTGCCCCGCCGATCAAGCTCTGCACCGATAATGCCGCGATGATCGCATGGGCGGGCATAGAACGGTTTAAGTTAGGAATGGTCGACGGGCTGGATTTTGAACCGCGGCCACGGTGGCCACTGTCGGCCTAATCCACCAAAAATCCATTCTGGGTGAATATTTTCTTGGCCGCTGGCGTTTTCAAGTAATCTAAAAATTTGCGCGCTTCGTTCATGTTATCCCCCGCGATTACCACTGCGTAATAGGTGATCGGTTTGTAGGAATTTCTTGGGAACAGATCGAGCACCCGTATCCCCTCCCTGCCGATGGTGGAGGAATATAAAAACACGCCGTACGCATGGTGCTTGGCAACCATGTCGAACATTTCATCCTGTGATTTGATATAGAGCGTATAGGGCTCAAGATCGCCTGCCGCCCCGAGGCTACGCAACGCCTCCTTGCCATAAACACCCGCCATTTGCGTACCGGGATTGCCGATGACAAAGCCCTGCTCTCCTTCGATCTGCTTGATAATGGCCGCCGTGGGGAAAAACCTCGATAATTTCACCGCAAGAGGGCTATCCGCAGGCCCCACCAGCGCCAGCTGGTTTTTTGCCACCGGCGTTGGCGAATGGACATCGATCAGCCCCTGCGTCTTGAGCTGCTCTATCCATGACTGTTTTGGTGTAATGAGTATATCCGCAGCGCCGCCGCCGGTGATCTGTGCCTGTTGGACATCGGGTGCAGCAAAGGATGTGTTGACGATTACATTCTGGGTTTTCGCGTAATCGCGCGCCAGTTCGGCCATCGCGATGCTCATCGTACTATCGGCCATCACCGTTACTGAATTTAGGGCAAAGGCGGGAGAGAAAATACCAAATGCCAAAACACAAATGCCAAAATACATTATTGCCATTTGACCTTTGATATTTGACATTTACGCTACCCCGGCCTGCATTCTCTGGAAACGATGTGCATTCTCTTCCGACAAGAACGCGGTGACATGAATATAATCATCTTCGACCCTTTGTTCCACCACTTTGCCATGCGCATGTAGCCACGCGAGTAATTTTCCATCCGCCTGACTTAGTTTGTAATCGGCGCGGGTATACATGCGTTTTTCGATTTCGTCGCTAATAGTCGTCAGTAACGGGTCGATGCCTTCGCCGGTAATGGCGGACACTCTAATCCCCTCCCCCATTAGGGGGGAGGCTGGGAGGGGAGCGGAATTATCCGATACAGTTCCATTATGCCCCCACCCCTCAATGGTTGAAAAAACAACATCCGTATGTTGTTTTTTAACCATTGAGCCTCCCCCTATTGAGGAGGGGATTTTATCGATCTTATTCCATACTTCGATCACATTCTCCGGCACACGGCCAAAAAGATTTTTCAACACCTCCTCGACGTCGGCTTTTTGCGCTGCACTGTCGGGATGGGCGATGTCGCGGATATGCAGGATAATATTGGCTTCCAGCACTTCTTCCAGTGTGGCGCGGAATGCCGCCACCAGTTCGGTGGGAAGGTCGGACACGAATCCCACCGTGTCGGATAAAATTACCTTGCCGCCAGAGGGCAGTTTCATCACCCGCATGGTCGGGTCGAGCGTGGCGAATAATTTATCCATAGACAGCACGTTCGCTCCCGTGAGGCGGTTAAAGAGCGTTGACTTCCCGGCATTGGTATAGCCCACCAGCGCAACGATCGGATATGGCTCAGCACGGCGAACCTTACGGTGCAGCTCGCGTGTGCGCGTCACCTGCTCTAGTTGTTTTTTGAGTCTGGCCATACGGTCGCGAATCAGCCGTCTATCAATTTCAATCTGCGATTCACCGGGGCCGCCCAAAAACCCGAAGCCGCCGCGCTGGCGTTCCAAGTGCGTCCATGAACGCACGAGACGGCCTTTTTGATAATCCAGCGCCGCCAATTCCACCTGCAATTTTCCTTCATACGTGCGGGCGCGAGCACCGAAAATTTCAAGGATCAATGCGGTGCGGTCAATAACTTTGCATTTCCAAGCTTTCTCGAGATTGCGCTGCTGAATCGGCGACAGAGTATGATTGACGATGGCAAGCCCGGCATCGAACTCAGCAATGATACCGGCGATTTCTTCCACCTTGCCGGAACCAATCAGCGTGGCGGACGTGGCCTTGGGCAGCGAGACTATCGCGGTACCCACCACATCGAGATCTATCGCATGGGCAAGGCCAATCGCCTCATCCAGACACGCCTCGGCGCTACGCATTACCGCAGATGCGGATTGCTTGAAAAACGGGTGGATAACGAAGGTGCGTTGGGTGGATGTCACTTATATTATTCAGCAGTTTCAGCCGAGAAATGCTGCGCATGTTCGCCACCTTCTTCCTCGTTTAAAGATACCGGCGCGGAGGGGACGACTGTGGCGATCGTGTGCTTATACACCAGTTGCACCTGCGGGCCGCGGCGCAGCAATATGGAAAAATTATCGAACGCTGTGATGTTGCCCTGAAGCTTCACGCCATTGGCGAGAAACACCGTCACCGGAATCTTTTTTTTGCGGAGCGTGTTTAAGAACACATCCTGAATGTTCTGCGATTTTTCTGCGGCCATGGGAGCCTCCTTTTTTTATTATTTCGCGGCCCTTAAAGATACCCTCTCACCTGACGGCTGGCAACGATTTTTCCATTCTCGACGAACTCCTCGTGATTGTCGTCGATATCATCCAGTTTATAGTGATAATTCACCATGATACCGGCTGATTGTTTGAGCCCTTTGAGCGATATATCACCCAGCCAGTTGAGCCGTTCGAGGCGCGCGCCGTTGAACAAATGGAAATTCGCCACCGGATCCAGCGGATTTTTACCCTTTTTCTGATGCACCAGATACTGCGCGCACAGGCGCATCAGGATGGGTTTCAGCGCATCGGATAATTTTGCATTTTTGGTCCACGGGCCTTCCAGAAAATCATGAAGACTATTCGCACCGTTTTTTTGACTCCCAAGCTTTCTAAGCAGCGTCAACTCATCGGCTTTAAGGATGGTCTCATCGCCCTTAGCCAGCAGCGGATCGAGCCACGCGCGAAACCCGGGAACGGGCGATAGGGTGGCAAAGGTTTTGATGTGCTTCATTTCATCCGTCAGGACGCTAACTACGCGCTTGATCAGGAAGTTACCGAAGCTAATCCCCGCCAAACCTTTTTGCGCATTGGAAATCGAGTAAAAAATCGCGGTGTCGGCTTTTTTGCTGTCAAACACGGGGGACTTTTCATCGAGCAACACCTGAATATTATCGCTCATGCCCTCCACCAGCGCCACATGCACAAAAATCAAAGGCTCCAACGGCATTTTGTTGTGAAAGAAGGCAAACACGCGACGATCCGCATCCAGACGATTTTTCAAATCATCCCATGAGGCGATACGGTGCACCGCCTCGTACTCGATGAGTTTTTCCAGCAACGCCGCCGGGGAATTCCACGTGATTTCCACCAAGTCAAGCAGGCCGACATCAAACCACGTCGAGAGAATGGATTTCAGGTCAAATTCGAGCGCCTTCAGCGCCGGGTCTTTACCAATCAGTGGCAGCAAATCCCCGCGCATATTGACGAGGAACTTGAAGCCATCGGGCAGCGCCGTAAATTGCTTGAGGATAGTACTGCGCGGGCTGACGAGCGCCTGCCGTAATTCCATCTCGATTTTTACCTTATCGCCGCTAGCATAGCTGGCAGCTAATTCTGCAATTTTTTTGTGATCTACCTCAAAATCAGTGGCGAGTGTTTTTAAGAAACGGGCGCGACCGGCGTCGTTGAGGCCAAGGTACGTGAGGCCAAGCTCCGCGGTATTGGCGCGGGCGCTGATTTCCCCGCCAGGGCTATTCAGGCAACGTTCCATTTTCGCCTGTAAATGCTCAATATCCTCCTTAGGCAGGGATGGCCTCACATCGCCGCTGATGGCGTGGCGCGCCGTACCCTTGACTTCCCGCCATGTGCGCAGCAGGCTCACCACCGTTTTGCGGCGTAAGTTGGTCAGGCCGATACTCGGAAGACGATCCGTCGATGCGCTCATGCTCAACCTTATAATCATGTCCTTGTAATGCCGCAAGAGGAACTCCGTATCACTTCGCGATCATTCGGAGCATTTACGCACCCATTCGGAGCATTATCGAGCCGTTTCGACATCGTTCGTGGCTTTAATGCACTCATTCGGAACCTCTTGTTTTTGTTTTTTGCGCTTTATGTTCTCCTTCAAATGCAAAATATCATTATAAATCAATTGCCGTCATGCGCCCAACCCGGATTTTTACCATTTTGGCTTTAGATTTCTTTAGATTCCTTGAGGTTATTGCCGCTCTAACCTCATGAACCATAAGAGTATCGTGCCATGGCGCGAAATGGACAGGAAGTGGGAATGTCAGGTGTTTTTGGAGGCTGTAACACAATCTTCACAAATAGTTAATTGAAAGTTAACGAGGGGTGGGTAACATAAGAACACTAAATAACAAGTTTAAGGTGTATGCCATGTCAATAGTCAACTTTGACGACAGTTATAACGTCACTAGCGAGATGCGTAACCGTGCGGAAGCCGTTGATGCAAGACTTGCAAAATTTTTGACTAGCGACATGCGTAGTTGGGATGGGAATGGTGGAGCATCTGCGATGATTGAGAAGCATTCTGTGAGCCCACTTCCAGGTGTTGCTACGCCAGACTCTTATGCAGCTTATGAAGATGAGCATGTGACGATTCATATCAACGGCGTACATTCACAGAGTGCTCCTTATGCAGCAAAAACAAGTGCCTTGTTAGGACAAATCGTTGGTGCCGCTAAGGCATTAGGCGATGATGAAGCCAACACATATGCACCTAAACCTTTTGAGCCTGTTCGCGTAAGCATATCATTGACCGGTCTTGAGAACGCGTTATCAGTACTAGAACGGCAACGTGGCGCTGAATTCCTTCGCGTTCCTCCCACAAAACGCAATCCTTTGGTGTCTGACGGCACGGGAATGAGTAGAGGCGTGCAGGAATCATAACTACTGCCGCTAGCGTTGCCCTAAAACGCAAGAAAAACGGCCTTGACGGATAATCCTGAAACTTGTACCATAATGTTGTACAAGTTATCGGATGGAGTAACGTGATGGCAATACCTGATACTATCTCTTATAGCGAATTCCGCGCCCATTTGGCGACCTATCTTGATAATGTGGTCAATGACAGCTTGCCATTGGTCGTCAAACGCAAAGACGGCAAAAAAATCATTATTGTGGATGCAGATCAGTATAATGCCATGGATGAGACGGCGTATTTATTGTCAACTCCCGCCAATCAGAAGGCGTTAATGGAAGCGATGAAAGAACCCGCTAAAAACCGCAAAAAATACAAATCCGCCGATGACATCCGCAAAGAATTTGGAATTAAGTAGCAAAGCAAGGGAACATCTTGCGTATTGGCAAAAAACCAACCCCAGATTTGCCTCCAAAATTTTGCGGTTATTGGATGATATTATGCTCACGCCCTTCTTAGGCCTGGGTAAGCCAGAAGCGCTGAAGCACGAGTTTTCCGGCTGCTGGTCACGCCGCATTAGCGCAGAACACCGGCTGGTTTACCGCGTCGAAGACGAAACCATAATCATCCTCTCCTGCCGGTTTCATTATGAATAGGCCGAAAATATCTTTCCCCTATTTTTGTCGCTTTACCAAATTATCCCGCTGTTGTAAGTAGTGCCTTCACCATTTTTCGGAAAAAATTATGTCCAAGAAAATCAAAAAAGTAGTCCTCGCCTATTCGGGCGGGTTGGATACGTCGATCATCCTGCGCTGGTTGCAGGACACGTATGGTTGCGAAGTGGTGACGTTTACCGCCGATCTCGGCCAGGGCGAAGAAATCGAACCGGCGCGCAAAAAAGCCGAGATGATGGGCGCCAAGGAAATTTTCATTGAAGATTTACGCGAAGAATTCGTGCGCGATTACGTATTCCCGATGTTTCGTGCCAACACATTGTACGAAGGCACGTACCTACTCGGTACCTCCATCGCGCGCCCGCTCATCGCCAAGCGTCAGATTGAAATTGCCATTAAAACCGGTGCAGACGCCGTCGCCCACGGCGCGACCGGCAAAGGCAACGACCAGGTGCGTTTTGAGCTGGGGTATTATGCGTTGAAACCCGATATTAAAGTGATTGCGCCGTGGCGCGAGTGGGATTTGACGTCGCGCACCAAACTCATCGAATATGCTGAAAAGCACCAAATCCCTATCGCCAAAGACAAGCGCGGCGAAGCGCCCTACTCCACCGATGCGAATTTGTTGCATATTTCCTATGAAGGCAAAGTACTGGAAAACCCGTGGGACGCGCCGCATGAAGACATGTTCGTTCGCAGCGTTGCGCCGGAAAAAGCACCCGATTCGCCCACCATCATCGAAGTGGAATTCGAACGCGGCGACGCGGTTGCGGTGGACGGCAAAAAAATGTCCCCGGCAACGTTACTCACCAAACTCAATGAACTCGGCGGTAAAAACGGCATCGGGCGGCTTGATCTGGTTGAAAATCGTTATGTCGGCATGAAATCGCGTGGGATTTATGAAACGCCGGGCGGAACGATTTTATTAGCCGCGCACCGCGCCATGGAATCGCTAACGCTGGATCGCGGTGCGGGGCATTTGAAAGATGAACTCATGCCACGTTATGCCGAGTTGATTTATAACGGTTATTGGTGGTCGCCGGAGCGCGAAATGCTGCAGGCGCTGATTGATAAATCGCAAACCAACGTCACCGGCGTGGTGAAATTGAAATTATACAAAGGCTCCGTATCCGTCGTTGGCCGCAAATCGCCGAAATCGCTCTATAGCGAAAAAATGGTCACCTTCGAGGACGACGCCGGTGCATACGACCAGAAAGACGCCGCTGGATTCATCAAGCTCAATGCGCTCCGGTTGAGGTTGTTGAAGCGGTAAAGAAAATACAAATCGTCAGCGGATATTTACCTCTCTTTTAGCACTCTGTTCAGCAACATCAGGGTAATTTTTATCGACAAATTGTTGGGCAACTACATCCAGTTTTGCCATATAATCATCTAAATTGGATAAGTCGCCCTTAATCACACCATATCTTTGATGCCCATCGCATAAATCATAGCGCTCTTTCTGTAGTATATCTTTCGGCGTTCCCCATTTTTCTATGCTTGAAAACAATCCTGGAGTTTCTTCACCAAACATCTTGCCCATAGCCATCAGCATTATAAGAAAACGTTCTGTATTAAGCAATTTTTGTCCCTCTAAGGCCAAGCCAAAACTGTGATAGTATCCCGTACCGCGAATAAGCTGACCCAACGTAATGCCGCTATCTTCCAACGGCACTTTGATTTCACCCGTCATGATTTGTTCGTCTAATTTTTGACTCACCTCTCGGTAAGTAGGTAGTCGTGATTTGGGTTGAGACATAATAGAATTCCTGCGTTGTTTTAAGAAAGTCCCATTATAACAATTTTTTTATCAATAAATATTAAGATTGTGTGACAATTTTTATTGTTATAATTCATAATATTAAATATACTGGATGACTACAGAAATACTAAGCTGAATGCGCTGAGGTTGCGGTTGTTGAAAAAATATTAAATTTCATTGTGATACATCAACACCACTAAGTTCAAGTTGTCACAGAACCTTCATAATTCTTCCCTTGTCCGGTAGGATTAGCCACTTTACAATTGTAGTCACCTATACAAATACAATGTGAGGAAGAGACCATGAATAATGAGAACGCAACGCAGAATTTAATCCAAGCCGTTACAGATAACAATGTAGATGCCGTCAGAGCCGCTATTCAGGAGGGTGCTGACGTAAATACATACGCCGATTTTCCGAATCCAAACGCAGCGTATAATGGCTGGTCCGACCATAATGGTGGTACTATCCATATTCCGCAGACATACTCAACCACGGTCCTGGATTATGCAGATGAGAGGGGACATGAAGAAGTTGTCAAAGCGCTCTTGGAAGCCAAAGCCAGACCCGACACAAAGGCAAATAACGGTTCTCCTCTTAAGAAGGCCATCCAAGACAACAAGACTGCTGTCGCCAAATGGCTGGTTGAACATGGCGCAGACATTGAGGAGGATAGCTTTCCCGGAACGCCATTGACAATTGCAGCGGTTACTCCCAATCCCGAATTGGTAAGATTCCTGCTTGAAAAAGATGCAAAGGTAAAAGATGACACATTGGCAGATGCTCTTGCGCCCGACATATTTTATAGAAAGTATCACGATGGCAAAGAATGTTCAGACAGGCTTGTTCCTGTCATTGAAATGCTGACGCAAGCCGGGGCGGACGTAAATAGGTACGAGAAAGGCAAAACGGCACTGCACAAAGCACTATCTCTTACTTACAGCGGGTTTTCGCCAGAAGACGCCCGCGCTGTTATCGAAGCGGTTATCAACGCCGGAGCAAATCTTGAAGCTAAAGATGGCAGAGGCGAAACTCCCATTTTTTATGCGGCAGAACACCACTTGCCAGATAGGCTGCGCCTCCTGATCGATCATGGCGCCAAGGCTGATGTCAAAGACGGAAAGGGTCACAGTCTGCTTGACCGCGTTCGCTTTGATGCTTGTAATGATTGTGATAAAGTCTATCGGGACGAAAAAATAGAGCTAATCGAGGCAGCTCTGAAAAAAGAACGCATGCCTAAACCAGCAAGAGGTAAGCATGCAGTCCCCGTTTACAGGAGCCACGCAGATCGGGTAACCATCAATGACGATACCGGCAAAAGCGGCGAGATCAGCTTATAGGCCTAACAGAAGGACGCCGCCGGGTTCATTAAGCTGAATGCGCTGCGGTTGCGGTTGTTGAAACGACCATAATCCGTTCGCATGTTTTTGGTAACGCTTTTGGGTATTTCATGATAAATAGGCATCTCACCACGTAGGGAACGGTTCACATGTCCAGCGTACTGCCTCCAATGCCCCCGCCGCTGATCCCGACCTTTTACGAAATGAAATATTACGATCCGGAATGGCATGCCGTCGTGCCCCGGCTGCCCAATCTGGATTGCCTGCATTTTAGCGAAAAATCCAGCCCGTACTTCGATAAAATCATGCATTATTTTAATCTGGCGACCGTGGAGCGCGCAGGCGTTTTATACGGCGAATACGTACTGTACAAAGGACTGATATTGGTGGGTGGCGACGGCATGGTCGCCAAGGCCGCCATGGCATGGGAAGATAAATGGGGCGGCAATTTATTCTGCGATACATTCTGCAACTCTGGGCAGTTTTCCGACTTCAAAAAAACGATCCTGACAGAGTGGAATGATATTCCCGTCTCGATCGAATCGCCCATCATTTTTTCTCACCCGCATTCGGACGCCTATTACCACTGGGCATTGGAAACCGTTACCAAAAATCGATTTTTCACTCAACGCCCGGATAACCCGCTGCTGGTGCAATCGAGGGATTTAAAACGTCTTTTCCAAATAGACCTGCTATACCGGGCGCTAGGTAGCAGACCGGTTATGCTGCAGGAACAAGCGGCCATCAAAGTCAAAGACCCTATACTCAGCCATGAAATTATGTCGGATAACAGCCTGCACTGGCTGCGTAAAATGGCCTGCATCCCGGCAAATACACCCGGAAACCGAAGAATTTACCTGCGCAGGTCGCCGGGCAACGTAAGGGGCAGGCCGGGCGGAGGCATATGCGAAACGCCGGAATTTATCCTCTTCCTTAAAGAATACGGATTCGAGTCCATCGATTTTTCCGATCAGGAGCTGCGCGTCGAAGAACAAGTGCGGATGCTCGATAACGCCGGGATCATACTGGCTCCCCACGGCGGCGCGCTCACGAATCTCGCCTTCTTAAATCCACCGCTGCGCGTCATTGAAATCGTTGGATCGAGAACGCCACGGGCCGTGTTTACGCACATCGCGTCAACACTCAGATTGCAATATTACGGCGTGTATAGCCCGGACTTCGATGAAAACGACAATATCATCGTGGATATAGACGAATTACGGGATATCATGCGCGAATGCGTGGCGCAAATCGCCTAAGAACCTGTTCACGATCTCGCTAGGGCGCAAGCGAAAACGTTGTTTTTGAGAACCGCAACGCAAATGTATGTTTGATACATGCGTAGCGGAAGCGCAGAAAAACGGCGTTTGCAGCAAGCCATAGTAGAGATCGTGGGCAGGTTCTGACAATCAGTGCAGTTTTTCACCGTGAATGGCGAGGTCGAGACCGGCATGTTCGGTTTCCTCATCGACGCGTAGTCCCATAATCACATCGATAATCATCAGAATAACCCACGACATGATGCCGCACCAGATGATGGTGATAGCCACCGCGCCGCACTGCGCCAGGAATTGCGGGTAGCTGCCTTCGGTGCCGCCGATATCTTTGACAGCAAGAAAACCGGTGAGTAATGCGCCGATAATCCCGCCGATGCAATGCACGCCGAATACATCCAGCGAATCGTCAAAACCGAATTTAAATTTGAGGCTGCAGGCGAAGAAACATAACGTGCCCGCCACACCGCCGATCACCAGCGCCCCACCGAAATCCACAAAACCGGAGGCGGGCGTAATGGCGACCAATCCCGCTACTGCGCCGGAAATAATGCCGATGACGCTGGGTTTACCGCGCGTTACCCATTCGGCGGCCATCCATGCGATGGAAGCCGTGGCGGTGGCGACATGCGTCACCAGCATCGCCATACCGGCGCTGCCGTTTGCGGCAACCGCCGAACCGGCATTAAAGCCAAACCAGCCGACCCACAGCAGGCTCGCCCCGATCACACTTAGAACGATATTGTAAGGAGGCGCCATTTCATCGCTACCGAACCCTTTGCGTTTTCCGAGGATAATCGCCGCCATAAGCCCGGCAATACCGGCATTGATATGCACCACGGTGCCGCCCGCGAAATCCAGCGTCGATCCAAAACCAAACAGGCCTTTGTAATTATCGATGCCCAATCCACCGAGCATTCCTTTTGGCCCCCACACCCAGTGCGCCACCGGAATATACACCAGCGTAAACCACGTAATAATAAAAACGATAGCGGAAGAAAATTTAATGCGATTCGCTACCGAACCGAAAATCAGCGCACAGGTGATGATCGCGAACGTCATCTGGAACATCACATACACGGTTTCAGGAATGCCTACGGATGCCATCGGCGCGGGTGTCAGCGTGTTGATGCCGATGCCGCTGAGCATCAATTTACTTAAGCCGCCGACGAATCCGTTATGCTCGGTGAAAATCAGGGAATACCCATACACGCACCACAACACCGAAACGATGGTCGTCGCCACAAATGCCTGCATCAGCGTTGCCAGCACGCTTTCCTTATGCACCATGCCGCCGTAAAACAGCGCGAGGCCGGGAAGCGTCATCATGAGCACCAGCAGCGACGAAGTCAGCATCCAACTGGTGCTGCCGGTATCGAGTGTCATCGCCGCAGCCGCCTGCGCAAACGCAGCGTCGGGAATTGCAAAAAACGCGAGGGCGAAAAGCCCGAGCAGGCAAAGCGTATGGGTGAAATTTTTCATCGGTTTTCCCTTATAAACTGTGGGTCATTAAAAACCGTCTTGCAACTTTTTTGTATTTTTTATGGAACCACGGCTAACACGCAGAACGCAGATTGTCAAAACGTTTGCGGCGCATGTATACTGCTACTATTGCGAGCCATGCCATTGCACTTAGCACATTCGCGATGACAAGATAAGGCGAACCATTAAGAACGCTATACGTGAGAAGAATATTATGCTCACCGGCAGGAATATCTAAAAGCATTTGACCGGTCTGTTCTTCCGGACGAAGCGTTACCAGTTCATGCATATCCGTTTGCGCTTTCCATAGAGGGAAATAATTATGATCGAGGCGCACAACAAAAGGCGCATTCGATTCGGTATGCAACTCAATACCGTCCCACGCCCAATGCCTGATATAGGCTTGCCCCTTACCCGATATTACTACAGATTTTTCACGGTTTTTGCTAACAAAGCGGTCCATAAGATATTGGGGGCCGAAATGATTACTGTCAGCCCATTGTGTGCGATACTCAGGCTCGGCAATGAAGCGAACGGCAACAGCATTATCAAATAATTCTGTGGATTTAGAATAATCAACAAGCTCAAGAAAGGATATTAAAAATAATAGACTGCAAAATATGATCATATCGGCATTCATATGACTACGCTGCCGTGGTTTGGCTAGCCACTGCATCCATACGGCGGCCATAAATACAGCGCAGCACATAAAAATCATTTGCATGCGCCATGGAAATACAATCGCCGCCAGCGGCCCGAGATGATCGTAAAATGGAGCGCTGATGGGAAACAACAGAAACAGACACACTGCAAATACCGCAGCCCACGCTACAGCCTCGCGGCGAATAAAGATGTCTGGAATACGAGAGCGATTATGGGTTACATACGCACTTAGTATTGCGGTAACCGCCATAACAAGACAGAGAAATATAACAATTCTTCCTATCCAATGAACGGCAAACATATCCATAAATCCATTAGGGATAATATGGGCTCCTTTAGCAGCGCTTTGCTTATCGAATGGAGCCATGAATTGCCGGTAGTACAAACCCGGTAAAAGGTAGAATGCGGCCAGCACCCCTCCCCATAACATTCCACACGCATAAGCAAATTTTGGGTTCCAGGATTTGTGCGTCATCATAAGCACATACAGGCCGCTCGCTAGCGCCACTATAAAAGCGCACGGGACATTGGAAAGCAAGGTCAACCCAAATGCCATTGCCAGCCACGCAATATCATTTTCGCCTTTAACCACGCGTCGCGTATATTTGAATACCAACGGCATCCAAACCATTGCCCATAGCTCTGTATATGCCCCTCTATATAACATAGCCTCCATTCGATAAGGCATAAACAGCAATAATAGAGTGCTTAAAAGAGCGAAGCGCGGTGTAACTATATCCTTAAGCCATAAAAAGCAGGTGACCCCAGTGAAAAAAGTGGCGAAGAAAAAAGCTATTATAAATACGGCATAATGCGATAACCCACCCACATATAGCGGATACAATAAAGCAGCAATATAATACGGTAGCGGAAAATAATATAAAAAGGCGGGAACTCCAAGCCCCGTATTATTATCAAAGCACCAGCGCGGATATAAATCGCCCTGCCAGAATTGAATTGAAAAACAATCCATAAACACAGAATGAAAGGGAATATCGGCCCCAATCTGGTAGAAAAACATCGCCGATATATTGATCAGCGACGCCAGCAGCAACAGGCCAGCGATACGGGTGCTCATTTGCGTAAGCGCTCGAATCCCTTCTCCAGATCGCGGATCAGGTCGTCAGGATGTTCGAGGCCGATATGGATGCGCAGCGCCTGTCCTTTGTGCGTCCATTGCTTTGCCGTGCGGATTTTATGCGGCGTGATCGGTATCAGCAGACTCTCAAACCCGCCCCAGCTATAGCCCATGCCGAACAGTTCCAGATTATCCATCATCGCCGACATCGCGGCAAAAGATGGCTGCTCTTTCAGCACGAATGAAAACAACCCGCACGCGCCGGAAAAATCGCGTTTCCAGAATTCGTGGCCGGGGCAATCGGGCAAGGCCGGATGCAATACCGTTTCCACTTCCGGGCGAGCTTTGAGCCATTTGGCGACATTCAAACCGTTTTCATAATGCTGCTTCAGGCGCGCGCCCATGCTGCGCATGCCGCGTTGTGCGAGAAAGCAATTATCGCCGCTGGGGCATGCGCCGGTGTTGCGGAATGTTTTCCATAAACTCCCGTAATGCTCTTTTTTACAGGTGACGACGCCCATCACGAGGTCCGAATGCCCGCCGATATATTTGGTGGCCGAGTGGATCGAAATATCGACACCAAGATCATACGGGCGGAAATAAATCGGCGTGCCCCACGTGCTATCGCTGATAACGATTGCACCCTTCGCATGCGCGGCTTTGGCGATGGCCGGAATATCCTGTACTTCAAACGTGATCGAACCGGGACTTTCGACAAACACTACCTTCGTGTTCGGCTTAATGAGCGATGCAATGCCCGCGCCAATCAACGGATCATAATAGGTGGTTTCCACGCCCATGTCCTTCAACTCATTGTCGCAAAAACGGCGCGTGCAGCCATAAGTGGTGTCCACCATCAACAAATGATCGCCGTTTTTGAGGAACGTCATCAGCGCCAGCACGATGGCAGAAAGCCCGGATGACGTCACAATCGCGTGATCGGCGCCTTCGAGCGTGGCCAGCGACTCCTCCAGCGTATTGGTCGAAATCGTGCCGTAGCGCCCATAGGTCGGGTATGGGCAGGTGTTGTTCTCCGCCGTTTCAAACGCTGCAAGGTTCGGGAAAAGGATCGTAGAAGCGCGGTATGCCGGGGTGTTGATCGCGCCGCGGTGATCGTCGGGGTTGCAGCCAAGGGTAGCGAGGAGGGTTTCGGTTTTCATGGAAATCTCGTTTTTTGAAGGTGGGCGACGGCAGACAATATCAGTTGGCGGAAATGGTTGCAACCTCCCTGTAAAACCGTTAGAAAGGCTGCCTATGTCCACGAAAAATTATCCCGACGTTAATCCCAATCCTGATTTTGCCGCCATCGAAGAATCGGTGCTGGCGTTCTGGCGCGAAAACGGCACGTTCCAGCACTCGATCGACAACCGCAAAGGCGCAGACGAATTCATCTTTTACGACGGCCCGCCGTTTGCCAACGGCTTACCGCATTACGGCCATTTGCTGACCGGCTTTGTCAAAGACGTGTTCGCCCGCTACGAAACCATGCGCGGCAAACGCGTCGAACGCCGCTTCGGCTGGGATTGCCACGGCCTTCCCGCCGAAATGGGCAGCGAAAAAGAACTCGGCATCTCCGGTCGCCAGGCGATTCAAAATTTCGGCATCGGCAAATTCAACGAGCATTGCCGCACGTCGGTGATGAAATACACCCACGAATGGGAAACCTACGTCAACCGCCAGGCGCGCTGGGTCGATTTCAAAAACGACTACAAAACCATGGACACCAATTTCATGGAATCCGTCCTCTGGGCCTTCAAACAAATCTACGACAAAGGCTGGGTATACGAGGCCTACCGCGTAATGCCGTACAGCTGGGCCGCCGAAACGCCGCTGTCGAACTTTGAAACCAAACTCGATAACAGCTACCGCGAACGCGAGGACAAGGCGATCACGGTGGCGTTCCAATTCTGTGGCGATCTTGCGCAAGCAAGATCGAGCACAGGATCTCATTTAGAATTACCCAAGGCAGATGCGTATTATTTTCTTGCCTGGACGACCACTCCATGGACGTTGCCATCTAATCTCGCGTTAGCAGTGAATTGCGAGATAGAATATGTTGGCTTTCGCTGTATTAAAGACGGTTTTGGTTTGGGTTTGTCCACGACAGCATATTATATCGCCAGTGCAAATGCAGCCAAGCACTTGGGTAAGGTATTCGGCTACGGAACAGATCAAGTAGATGTGGATTTTACCATTAGTGGAGCGGATTTAATTGGCCTTAAATACAAGCCCATTTTTCCTTATTTCGCTGACCGTGCCAAACCGCAGGGAGATCCTGCGCAGCCTAAAGGCTCGCAGAATTTAGGAGCCTTCCGCATTCTCGATGGTTCGTCGTTTGTCACCGATGGCGACGGCACCGGCATCGTGCATATCGCACCGGGCTTTGGTGAGGACGATCAAAAGGTGGCTGAAGCGAACGGCATTGAACTCGTCGTCCCTGTCGATGGCCAGGGCAAATATACCGATGCAATTTATGATCTTACTGCTCCCTCCCCACTTGAGGGGGAGGGTCGGGGTGGGGGGTATGCCGAAGGCACACTGGCCTTTGCACAGGAATTGCGCAAAAACCCTACCGATGCCGAGAAAAAACTCTGGCAGTATCTGAGCGATAAGCAGGTTGATGGTGTTAAATTCCGCCGCCAGCAGCCCATCGGCCAGTATAT
>Ga0206856_10124_pt3 | contig 21726 bp, 22 predicted proteins | sample Alteio_BWOrgCont_48_FD_152630 | JGI IMG/M metagenome (GOLD analysis project Ga0206856, IMG submission 152630) | Enriched cells from forest soil in Barre Woods Harvard Forest LTER site, Petersham, Massachusetts, United States -... | ecosystem: Environmental > Terrestrial > Soil > Temperate forest >...
GGTTACTGGTGTGGGTTCGAGCCGGGCAGAAGCCTGCCGTTGGTTTTTCATAATGATCGCCGAAATTCCCGCCGCGGATCGCGGCTTACTCTCGGCTCCTTTGGTTTCATTCTGCCAGGATCCTGACGAGGCGGATGTAAAACAAATGTAAGTCGACGGTGTGTCGTGATATTGACGCCAGTTTTTACTCATCTTTTTCTCTCATTTGGCTCTCATTGGGGCTCTGCAATCTTCCGAAAAGTAGAGGAATGAACTCGACTGAGGACCTCGACAAATTGCAGGCACATCTCATTCTTTGCGGTTGGAAGCAGGACATGAATCTTGTTGTTCGAGAGGTTCTACGCGTTGAGCCGAGTTGGCGCGAAAAAGGTATCGTCGTGCTTGCTCGAGTGACGGATGAAGCCGTCGCGGAGTTTAGGGCCGACAAAGATCTGGAGTGGGTGCAGATCATTCGGGATGATTTTTTCAATGAGGCAGCGTTGCTTCGAGCAGGCATTAAACGGGCCGGGCGTGCAATGGTTTTTGCGGATTGGTCGGATCGAAACGAAACTGTGACTGAAACGGACGCGAAAACCGTAATGGCCGCGATGGCGATCGAGAAGCTCGCACCACAAACTTACGTCGTCACGGAGTTGCTCGACATGGAGTTTTTGCAATACCTCAAAATGGCCCGCGTTGATGAGATCGTGTACTCTCGTGAGTATTCGCGTGTACTGCTTGCGAACGCGATTGCGAGCCCAGGCGTGACTCACGCGGTTTTTGATCTGATGGATCCGAGCATGCCGACGGACCTGGGGACGGCACCGATTGCGCCCGAGTTCGAGGGCAAAAAATTTTCAGAACTCGCCGCTCATTATGAAAGCCTCAAAATGATCTGCATCGGAGTTCTCGAAAACACGGGCAATATCCATACTCTTAAGACCCAAGCTCTCATCAAAGCACAAAAATTTCCACAGATGCGAACGGTGATGAAGAATCTCAGCAAAGTGAAAGAAATCGAATGCAATCACCCTCGCATCAATCCCGGCGACGAGTATGTGATTGAGAATGTTGAGACAACGCGCGCAATCGTAATCCGTGATCGTGTCTCTCAGGAGATGCCATGAAGCAGTTCCCCGTCAAGCTCTCTTTCAGCAATATGACGACACGAGTTTTGGTGATTTTCATCGCGACTTTCGTGAGTGCAGGATTGATGGTCTATTTTTTTGAAAATGCTGGTGGAAACGAAAAACAGTTCACCAGTATTTGGGATGGTATCTGGTGGGGGATCACGACGATCACGACCACGGGTTACGGGGACAAGTATCCAATTACGTTCGGGGGGCGGCTCATTGCGGGCTTCACGATGTGCAGCGGGATCGTCATGGGCGGTGTCGTGACCGGGAATCTTGCCTCTTGGTTAGTGGATCGTCGTCTCAAGGAGGGCCGTGGTATCGTCAATCTCGCCGGAAAATCTGGACACCTCGTGATCTGTGGGTGGAAACGAGAGATGGCCACCGTGATCGAGGAAATTCTTCTCGTCGATACCACTTTGAAGGTACAAGACATCGTGATCATCGCTCCGATCAGTCAAGAGACGATGGAAAACTTTAAACACGATGAGCGATTTACTCAGATCAATATTGTTCGGGGTGATTATTATACTCAAACGATGCTCGATCACGGCTCGGTTCGGCGATCAAAAAAAGTTTTGATTTTAGCCGATTGGTCGGATCCAACGCAGTCGATCACTTCGGTCGATGCAAAAACAGTGATGACGGCAATGACGATTCGCAAATTTGCCCCTGAAATTTATATCGCGGCTGAACTCATTGACCCGAAGTTTAATTCTTATTTGCACCTGGCTCATTGCGATGAAGTGATGCCGTCTAAGGAGTATGCGCGCGTTTTGCTAGCGAATTGTACGAAAACGACCGGCCTTGCGCATGTGATGTATGATTTGCTGAGTATTCGCACGGCGACCAGCATGATGACAGTTCCATTGCCTACAGAATTTGTGGGCAAATCTTTTGCGGAGGTGGTGGATCACTTTCGAAAAGGTCGCGATGTAATCACAATTGGTTTGCTAGAAAATACAGGAAGTTATCTAAAAATTAAAAAAGAAGCACTCGCTGACGCACAAAAGGATCCGGATACTATGAAGGTACTTCAAAACGTCATGCAGATTCGTCATCTCAAGTCTAATCATCCAGTACTGAATCCAAGGCGAGACTATGTTGTCAGGAAAAACAGCATGGCGATCGTCGTCGGCCAAAGGGAGGTTGTATGAGCTTCTCGAACTCTGAAATTATCGAAAAACTGAAGAAAATCCCGCTCTTTAAAAACATGACAGGTCGACCTGAGATCCTTCAGATACTTGCAGCCGTTTTGCTCCCTAGAAAAATTCAAAAAGGAGAACGGATCATCACCGAAGGTGCGTTCGGAAACGAGATGTATATCCTTTTCTCGGGAGAGATCAATATCTCTAAGTTCACGATGGAGAAAGAGCAGTTCACGGTAGCCATCTTAAACGATTCGATGAACGTTTTTTTTGGAGAGCTGGCGCTTGTCGATGAAGACAAGCGCTCAGCTTCAGTTACCGCAGTCACTGATTGCGATCTTCTGGTTTTTACGCGTGAACGTTTTTTCGAGCTGGGAAAAACTCATAACGATATCGGGTGGCTATTGACCGTCGAGATCGCAAGCATCCTGGCCCAACGCTTACGTAAGGCAAACGAAGAGGCCGTCGTCCTTTTCGAAACGCTCGTGAACGAACTCGCGTCTTAAGTATTTGAGGTGCTCGGAGGGGCTCCTCCTGCTGTTCCTCCTGACGGACTGCCTTCACCGCTTTCACCCGACGGAGTGGTACGTGTCCCGCGAGAAGCGGAGCCTCCCTTACGTCCGATCTTGGCCATGTGCTCACGGTTTTTTGAAACGCTCTGACCACCTTTGCGTCCAATCTCGGCCATGTGCTCCTTATTGCGAGAAACGGCGAGGCCGCCTTTTCTTGCGACTTCTTGGCGTGTTTCCGGGTCCATAGCGGCAGTACCGCGTGCACCCTTTGCACTTTCTTTTTTTTCAGTTTCGGAGCTCATTGGGTCCTTATTAAGGTTTTCGTCTTGCTGGCTGCTATTCGGCATAATCCCTCCTGAGAGAGCCTGCATAAATTGGCTTTGTGTAAAAATACCATTCGCTTGATTTGATCTGAGTGGCTGCAATTGGCATTCCGTCGAAAACCGTGGCCCAGAAGTTGATAGGTAGTTCCATATGCGAGCGTTAAAACGCACCACTGTGAATCCTGAGCTTGCCGATCGGTTCAATCGAGTTTTAGGCGAAACGGTTGAGGCCATGGACGAATCGAAAATTCGTTACGCTTTTATTGGTGGGATTGCGTCGGGCGGGCTAGGTCGACCGCGGTCGACCCATGACATTGATATTTTCGTAATGCCCGAAGACGCTGAGCTTGTTTTAAGGGCTTTGAGTAAACATGGCTTTAGTACAGAGAAAACAGATCCAAGTTGGCTCTTTAAAGCCTTTAAAAGTGATATTTTGGTAGACGTTATTTTTAAGTCCAAAGGTGAAATTTATTTAGACAATGAGATGTTCGGTCGCATGATCACGGCGGAGTTTCATGGCAAGCGACTTAAGTTAGTTGCGCCAGAAGATCTTTTTATTATTAAGGCGGCCGCTCACAGTGAACTGACTCCAGGGCATTGGCACGACGCACTGGCGTTGTTGACGCATTCAAATTTAGATTGGGAATATCTTTTACGTCGCGCGCGTCGTGCGCCACGACGAGTTTTGAGCCTTCTTCTTTATGCACAATCGAATGATATCTGGGTGCCCAATCATGTCGTGCTCAGATTGTTCGCCAATATTTTTGGCGAGCTTGCCGACACCGGTGCCGTAGAGCCATCGAACGTGCATGATTCACATCGGGATTTTAGTCGCGTTCAAGCAAAAGCCAATCCGACGACCGGCCTGCGGGCACCGACGCGTGAGCACCCCGCCTATATATTGCCGCATCTACGTGAGGCTTTAGCTCAGGATCCTCGAACGCACGAGTTAGATATTCAGATCGAACAAGACGGCTATAAAATAGTGTTACAAGGTGAGGTCACGCACCAGGAGCGGCGGGTAGCCGTTGAGAATTTGGCAAAAGAGTTTTGCCCAGGTTGCGTGATTGAGAATCACATTGAGATCTTGCCATGCACAGAGCCGGGCGAGCCCGAGGAGATCAGTCGAGGAGATTAGATTCAATGATACGAGTGGCCGCCATCGGCGATGTTCATTATGATCGGTTTTGTTTGAATCGTGCGCAATCTCCATTTGAGACGCTCGCGGGTAGATCAGATCTGCTTTTGATCGCCGGTGATCTGACTCAAGCAGGCACTCTTGAAGAGGCGCAGGCCCTGGCCAGTCATTTGCGGGGGATCTCAATCCCGATTGTGAGTGTCTTGGGTAATCATGATTTTCACAGCGACCAGCAAAATCAGATCACCGAGACATTAAGGTCAGTGGGAGTGGTGATGCTTGAGCGTGAAACTGTGACTCTCCGTATTCGGGGCGAATCTGTGGGGATCGTGGGATTGAAAGGATTTGGAGGAGGATTCTCCGGTGCCTGTATCACGGAGTTTGGGGAGCCCGAGGTGAAATCATTCGCTCGGCATGGACGTCTCCAAGCGGAGGCGCTTCGAAGTGGCCTTAAGAGTTTGAAAGCGGACTATCGATTTGTGCTGACGCATTTTTCTCCAGTCGAGGGAACGTTGCTTGGAGAGCGACGCGAAGTTTACCCATTTTTGGGGAGTTATATGCTGGGTGAAGCGATTGATGAGTTTGGTGCGGACGCGGCTTTTCATGGGCACGCTCATCACGGAACTGAACGTGGGGAAACGCCGGGAGGCGTGCCAGTCCGAAACGTGGCCCAGCCGGTGATCCATCACGCCTACAAGATCTACAATTTTGAAGCAGGCACCTCTCGCCTGTCCAATTCGAAGCGATCGTGATATTCGGTCTGATAACTCATGACCGCACCCAAAGCGCCGGCCCAGCCGGACTATTATATCCTTGATCCTAAAAATACGGATCCAAAGCGCTTAAAAAAAGAGCGCGAAAAAGCGCAGAAGCTGAAGAAGTCCAATGCGTGGCATGCCCTGGTTCAGAGGGGCGTTTGTCACTATTGCCAAGGTAAATTTGATCCAAAACAACTGACCATGGATCATGTAGTGCCGCTTGCCCGGGGGGGCACGAGCACATTAGGCAATGTTGTGCCTGCCTGCGCAGCTTGCAATCGTGATAAGAAACTCGAGACTCCGGTTGACTCGATCTTCAAGCAGCTTGAAGAAGAGCGAAATAGAAAATGAGTCAGTTTTTTTTCGAACTCACTCCCGATAAAGTCCTGACAGCGGTTGAATCTGCCGGTTTTGAATGTACGGGGCGTTGTCTTTCGCTGAATAGTTTTGAAAATCGTGTTTACGACGTTGAACTTGAGCCCGATGCGCTCGGCGATGATGTGTCCATTTCAACAGGGGTAGCGACTCGCAATCGTCGGGTTGCAAAGTTTTATCGCCCCGGACGCTGGAGCAAACAGCAGATTCTTGAGGAGCATCAGTTTTTGTTTGATCTTCAGGCGGCGGAGATCCCGGCGATTGCGCCGCTTCGTTTCCCAGATGGTGAGAGCGTGCATGAGACGGACACCGGGATTTTATTTGCGATTTTTCCGAAAGTGGGAGGTCGCGCGCCTGATGAATTGAGCGATGAGCAACTGATCAGAATTGGACGATTGCTCGGACGTGTTCACGCAGTGGGAGCCTCGAGATCCGCGCCGCACCGGGTATCGATTGATGTGCAGACTTATGGACGAACCAATTTAGAGTTTCTTCTCAAGGGCGGTTTTATTCCCGTCGAATTTCGTGGGCGTTATGAAAAAGTAGCGAACGGACTTTTTGAAAAAATCGATGCAGGTCTAAAAGGAGTTCTGTACCAAAGAATCCACGGAGATTGTCATTTGGGCAACTTGCTTTGGAATCAAGAAGGACCGTTTTTTCTTGATTTTGATGACATGGTTCGAGGACCGCAAGTTCAAGATATTTGGCTTTTGGTTCCAGGACGAGATCCTGAGGCGCGACGTCAGCGAGAAGTTTTAATCGAGGGTTACGAAGAAATGCGTGTTTTTGATCGTTCCACACTCAGGCTCATAGAGCCTTTGCGTGCGTTGCGATTTATTCATTATACGGCGTGGGTTGCGCGCCGATGGGAGGATCCGGCCTTTCCTCTTGCGTTTCCAGAGTTCGGATCTCACCGTTATTGGTCGGACGAAACGGGCGATCTCGAGGAGCAATTGCGCCTCATCTTAACTCCGGATCTCTAAGGAGCCGCGAGGAAGCCGTGCCCAACCGCTGAAGGCGGATGCCTAAAAGCACGTGGGAGTGTGGAAGTTGACACCGGCCATAATCCTTCTTATGGTTGAGGAGTGTTTTTCCTATGGCTCTACTTCATATTGATGACCTCCTTCGGCAGCTCCTCTGGATTTGCCGCGTCTCTCACTTCGGTGCTCCCTGAGTTTTTGCCGTGCTCTCCGTCTTCAGAGTTTATTGAAGACGTTTCGAGTTTAAATCAGACGGACCGTGAGCTTCCGGACCTTGGGTTTTGCTCGGAGTGGAACCCGGAGTTCACTCACAACGGACATCACTGCTGCGGTGGTTATATTCGGACTCGTCGTCGTCACCGCAAATTGAAGTGCGCTCCAGAACGCCGCAAGTTTCGATATTGTGATGAGATGACTGAGGAGCAAAAAGAGTATGCCGAAGAAGTTCAAAGCGGGAAGCTCGGCGACATTCTTCAACTCATCACACAAGAGATGGGTGGGCGAGGGGAACAGGCTTATTGTACGGTAAATAACGGTTTTTTAGCCCACGGACGCCGTTTAATTCCGAGTGCGCTGAACCATGTGGCGATACGCTCTCCAGAGAGATGTGTTGACTTTGGCACCGACGGAATGATCGGGATGATCGAATACGTCGGACGTGAAGTCGGCAAAAGGTTTTCGGGCGAAGAATATAAAGGCGTAAAACTGGTCGTCGGTGACATCGCCGCTCCTCGTGGAGGATGTCTTGGGCATGCCTCACACACGACGGGACAGGACGCCGATATTGGTTTTTTATGGGCAAAGCCTGGACGAGACTCGCCGATTGAGTTGCATCGAGATTTTGATGTCAAAACGGAGTGGTGGCTCATCAAGCAGTTTTTTTCGAATCCCTATGCTTGTATCAAAGTGATGTTCCTCGACCGTCGCTTGATCAACAAGCTGGCAAAGTCCGTCTCTCAAGATGAGGATTGGCAAAAATACCGACGATTCATTCGTCACATGCCGGGGCATCGCAATCACGTACACGTGAGGATTGGTGATTATCCAGGCCCTCCGGGTTGCGTGGCTGATGCGAAACCTGAATTGGAAGAATTGGAAGACGCGTCGGACACGGATTATCCGGATCTTTCGGCTGAGTGAGGGCGCATTCTGGGATGGGTGCTAGGCAGCCACTTTTGATAAAATCTGAAAGAGCTCCTCCTCGGGGATGAGTTTTTTTTCACGAACCAGTTCGATGACGGATTTTCCATCTCTCTGCGCTTCTTGAACAAGTTCCGCTGTTTTTTCATATCCTAAAGACGGGCTTAGCGCCGTGGCGATTTGAGGCGTGGACTCATAGTAGCGCTGGAGTCGCGAGAGATTGGGTTCCAGTCCATCGATACATCGCTCGCGTAAAACGCGAAGTGCTTGCGCAAAGATCGACGTGGCCTCGAGTGTTGCGTGAGCGATGATGGGCATCATCACGTTGAGTTCAAGTTGGCCTGCTTGAGCGGCGTAACAAACGGTTTGGTCGTAACCGAGTACGGAATAGCAGGTCTGATTGGTCATCTCGAGAACGGATGGGTTTACTTTCCCAGGCATGATGCTGCTCCCGGGTTGAACAGCGGGTAACAGGATCTCCGTTAAACCTGTCATGGGGCCGGAGGCGAGCAAGCGTAGATCATTGCAAATTCTTGTGACTTCTAGGGCCAGTATTTTTAGACAAGAAGAATAATACGTGATCCCCGCTTGAGATTGCGTGGCTTCGCAGAGGTCAGATGAGGGGCGCAGTTTTTCGCCGGTGAGTTTTTCGAGTTCGGCTAGAATTTTTGGAATAAATCCGGACGGAACGTTGAGTCCCGTCCCGATGGCGCTTCCTCCTATCCCGAGTTCGCGCAAACCGACGCGTGCGGTTTGGATCCAGTTGACGCATCTAGTTATGCAGCTGGCATAAGCTCCAAACTCTTGTCCGAGTTCCATCGGGACGGCGTCTTGAAGATGAGTGCGGCCCGCTTTTTTGATATGCGCCCATTTTTCGGCTTTTTTCCTCAGCGATCGTGAGAGTAGTTCCGACTGCGAGACGAGTTCGTTGGAGTTATCGAGCAATGCAAGTCTCATCGCTGTTGGGAAGCTATCATTCGTTGATTGCGATCGGTTGACGTGATCATTGGGATGGATAGGACGATAGGTCCCGAGGGGCTTGCCGAGCTTTTGATTGGAGAGGTTAGCGATGACTTCGTTGAGATTCATATTCAAGTTTGTTCCGGCGCCAGCTTGATAAGAATCGATTGGAAAAATAATTGGCAATTTAGAATAATTCGTCGTAAGAAGCTCCCCAATCGCAGCAATGATCAACTCCGAATTATTTTCATCCAAAACGCCACATAATTGATTAGCTGAAGTCGCTGCTTGTTTGATTTTTAGGTAGGCTCTAATCAATGAAGGGTGAGTTTTGAAACCTGAGATTGGGAAATTGAGAACTGCTCGCTGAGTCTGTGCTCCGTAAAGTGCGTCGATCGGAACTTTAACCTCTCCTAGAGAGTCATGTTCCAACCGATATTCGGAATGAGAGTCGGATTGAAGTTTTGATTTTGCAGAACGTTCATGCGGTATTTTGTTTTTTATTTTGTCCATTTTGTAACGATCCTTTAGCGTTGAAAAATTGAAAAAAAATGATAAGATCCTTGGCCCTAAACCTGCAATGAAACCAAACGGATTTGCGAAAGTTTTGCAGTCGTTGGATTTCCCAACCGAGTCGTGTAATTGAGGCAGCGAATTATGAAAGTTCTAGTGGTCGAAGATGATTCGTCGGTTCGCGAAACACTCGGGATGGTGCTCGAAGCGTTCCAACATGAGGCGGAACTTGTGTCGGACGGTGAGCGAGCGCTCAAGCATCTTGAGTCCTCGTGGCCCGATGTGATGTTGCTCGACTTGAGTTTGCCAGGGATGAGTGGCGAGGAAGTTTACAAAAAGATACAGACTCGTTTCGGGCGCGTTCCGCCCACGGTGATCTTGTCTGCAGTTCAGCAAGGGGAGTCTCGCGCGAGTCACTTGCCTGGGGCGCATTTTTTGGCGAAGCCCTACACCATCGAGCAACTGGCAGATATTTTGTATGAAGCAGGAAGTTCTCGCGGAGCCGCGTAGTATTGGGTTAGATGACAAGTTCCACGTAGAGCGCCGCATGGTCCGACAATTCGTTCCAAGGGGTGTCCGTCAGGCATTTCGCAAGTTTCACTTCGGCGCCTCGATAATAAATCCGGTCTAAATGCAATGCTGGCAACCAGCTCGGAAAACTGCGGGCGTGAGTTCCGTTTGTTGAGTGAAAAGCTTCGCGAGCGCCGAGTTTCAGCTCGATCGTTTTCGACGCCTGCCGCCGCCAGTCGTTGAAATCCCCACCAATGACGAACGGCATGTCGTGTCCGACGTGTGACTCGATGCGCTCGCATAGACGTAGGATCTGCTTGCGTCGTCCCATTTCGAATAGACCCAGGTGGACACAAATGGCATGGAACGGCTTGTGCCTGCCTGGGACTTCGAGCTCCGCATGAAGAAGTCCGCGTTTTTCGAGGCGATTGGTCGATACGTCGATATTCTCCCAAAAGCGAATCGGAAACTTGCTCAGGATCGCGTTACCGTGATGACCGTGGGTGTAAACTGCGTTTTTACCGTAGGTAAAATGCGGCCAAAGTTCGTGGGCTAAGTATTCGACTTGAGGGACTTCGGGCCAGTCTTGGATTTTGTGGCTCAGTCTGGATTGTTCGCCTTGAACTTCCTGAAGCAATATCAAATCAGGATGCAAATCCCGAATCGCTTCGCGAATATGCTTGAGCACGAACCGGCGGTTGTTCGTGCTGAATCCTTTGTGGATGTTGTAAGAAAGCAGTTTTACTGTCTTTTTTTCCATAGAATCTCGGGTCCCGTGTGCTAAATTCCTTATATGCCTGGAACAACTCAAAATCCTCAAATAACATCCACAGCTCAAATAAAAAGAACGGTCCGAACCCATACCTGCGGCGATCTCAAGGCCGCACACTTGAACCAAGAAGTATCTCTTTGTGGTTGGGTCTCAAAGCGTCGCGATCACGGGGGCGTGATCTTCGTCGACTTGCGCGATCGTTACGGTTTGACTCAGATTGTTTTTGACCCTGAGATTGCAAACGGTAAAGCGGCTCATGATATCGGATCCAAATTGCGCAGTGAATTCGTGATCTGGGTCAAAGGCAAGGTTCGAGCTCGTCCTGCTGGCATGACTAACTCTAAGATGGCAACCGGTGAGATCGAAGTCGCCTGCACGGAGCTCACGATTCTCTCCGAGGCAAAAACTCCTCCGTTCACGATTGATGACGAAACGGACGTCGCTGAGACGGTTCGACTGAAGTACCGTTATCTGGATCTTCGTCGCCCGTCTTTGCAAAACAATCTGCTGATTCGTCATCGCATGCTCTCGATCGTTCGCAATCATTTGGATCAGAATCAGTTTGTCGAAGTCGAAACGCCGATTCTTTATAAATCGACACCTGAAGGCGCGCGCGACTTTATCGTGCCGAGCCGGTTGAATCTCGGGACTTTTTACGCTCTCCCTCAATCTCCGCAAACGTTGAAGCAATTGCTCATGGTGAGCGGGATGGATCGTTATTATCAGATCGCTCGCTGTTTTCGTGATGAGGACTTGCGCGCGGATCGTCAGCCCGAATTTTCGCAAGTGGATATCGAGCAATCGTTCATGGATGAAGAAGCGTTTTTCCCGATCCTGGAGTCCATGATTGTGAAACTCTGGAAAGAGATCCTCGGCCAAGATGTTCAAACGCCGTTCCGACGGATGCCGTATTCGGAGGCGATGGCTCGCTTCGGTAGCGACAAGCCAGACGTTCGTTTCGGGCTTGAGTTGAATGATTTGTCGGAGATTTTCAAGGCCAGCACGTTCCAGGTTTTTTCGGGAGCGCTAGCGCCGAATGCCGCGACCAGGACAGGCGAAGCCGGTCCGAGACTCCAACAAAGTCGCAAAGGATCGATCCGCGCGATTGTGGCCCATGGACAGGCCGAAAAACTTTCACGCAAAGATCTTGACGATTTGGCGGCTCACGCGGGCAGCTACGGAGCCAAGGGGCTGCTCTGGATCAAGGTCCAAGCAGGAGGGGAGCTTCAATCTCCAGCGGCGAAGTTCTTCTCGGAAGAAGAAAAGTCTGCTCTCAAATCCCAGCTCAAACTCGTGCCGGGCGATGTGGTGTTGATCGTCGCTGACGCTAAAAACAAAGTCGTGTTTGATGCGTTGGGTGCGGTACGTTTGAATCTGGGCGCGCGGCTTGGGATGATCCCAAAACACGGAGAAGGCAAACCTGCATTTTTATGGGTTGTGAATTTTCCACTCGTTGAATACGACGAGAAGGACAATCGCTACTATGCGCTTCACCATCCGTTCACATCTCCGCGGCCCGAGTTTTTTGAAGATTTCATCAACGGGACAAACCTGGATCAAATCGAAGCTTCTGCCTACGACATGGTTTTGAATGGCGTCGAGATTGGCGGGGGGAGTCTTCGAATTTATCGCCCCGACGTTCAAGCCGCGATGTTTAAACTTTTGGGATTGTCTCCTGAGGAAGCCAAGGAGAAGTTTGGGTTCTTCCTCGATGCACTTCAATACGGAACTCCTCCACACGGTGGGATTGCGTTTGGAGTGGAGCGCTTGGCGGCGCTTTTGTGCGGAGTGGGTCCGATTCGCGATGTGATGGCGTTTCCAAAAACTCAGAAGGGCAGTTGCATGATGTCTGAGTCTCCTTCGCATGTGAGTCCTGAACAATTGGTGGAGCTCGGTATTTCGGTACGCCCTCAAGTGAAAGCTTAAGACGGAGAGCGCGACGTGAACGAATTCTCCTTCCAAACTCGTGCGCAGTCGTTGGAGCGGTTTAAGAGGGAGAAGTTTGATCTTCTGGTCATCGGCGGAGGGATCATCGGAGCGGCGGTCGCTCGTGATGCTTCGTCGCGTGGGATGAAAGTCGCGCTCGTTGAGCGCAAGGACTTTGCATTCGGGACTTCGTCGCGCAGTTCGAAGCTGATCCATGGTGGACTTCGTTATTTGCAAAACATGGAGTTTCATCTGGTTTTTGAGGCGCTTTCGGAGCGTGCACTTTTGCTTAAGACGGTGCCTCACATGGTGCGTCCGTTGCCGTTTTTTTTACCGGTCTATGACGGCGATAAGCCTGGCAAGGGTTTGCTCTCCATGGGGCTTTGGCTTTATGATCTTTTGTCATTGTTTCGCGCGCCGGGATTTCACAAGCGTCTCTCAAAAGACAAGTTATTAGAAGCGATCCCATATCTGAAAAAAGAGGGGCTGCAAGGCGGCTTTAGTTATTTTGATGCCTCGATGTGGGATGACGTACTGACGGTTGAGACGTTGCGGTCGGCGAATCGGATGGGTGCTGCAGTTGCGAATTATGTCGAGGCGCTGTCTCCGGTTTGGACGGCTGATCGGATTACGGGGTTTCGAGTTTGTGATTTAGAGTGCACGGGGGCTAATCGTAACTTTGAGATCAACGCGAGTCGCGTGGTGGTTTGTGCGGGTCCGTGGACGGACCAGATGGGGAGTCGGCTCTCAAAAGATTGGAAGAATTGGATCGAGCCTAGCAAAGGTGTGCACTTGATCTTTGATCTGAAGCGCATTCCGATACCCGGTGCGATGGTGATGACGAATAAAGACGATGGGCGGATCTCGTTCGTGATCCCACGTCCCGATTTTGGTGCTGGTGTGGTGATCGTGGGGACGACGGATGGTCCGGCTCCGGCTTTAGCCGAAGACGCTGGAGTGGCGGCGGCAGATGTGGATTATTTGATGGCGTTGTTGAACGATTATTTTCCAGAATTGAAGTTGCGCGCTTCCGATATTATCAGCGCCTATGTCGGTGTGCGTCCGCTCTTTGGATCAAACACCGAGAGTCTTCAAAAGGTCAGCCGTGAACATCATATCGACGTGGGTCCCGGTGGGACGGTCGTCGTTGCGGGCGGCAAGTATACGACTCATCGAAAGATGGGTGAGGAAATCGTAGATTTCGCACTTCGCATCTGGAGAGAGGATTTGAGAGAGGGCAAGGGGGCGACGTTTCCGCGGGGGTTGACCTCATCTCGAACTAAGGCTCCTGTAAATCCGAAGGCGTCGCCGGAAGCGATCGATGAGTGTCGTCGCGATGCTGCTCGCCAGAGTGCGAGTATCCCGGAAGAGCTTTTCCATCGCTACGGTGCTGGAGTGCTTGATGTTCTCGAACTTCAAAAGTCGCAACCACCTAAAGCGAACTCAGTGGCTGATCCCGATGGGTTTCCGATGTTGAGTGCCCAGTTGAGGCACGCGATTCGTTCGGAGATGGTCATGCATCTTGAGGATTTTTATTTACGGCGTTTGCCACTCTATTCGACTCGTGCGGACCATGGTATGCCGTGGGCCGAAGCGCTCGCTCGAGTTTGGGGAGAAGAGCGTGGAGCGACGGACGCCGAAGTTCAAACGGAGTTGAGTCACTTACGTGCTGAAGTCGCGAAACGTTCTGAGTGGAAATTGAAGTTGTAGATTGTTCTGAAGCCTTGGCGCTGCCGTTGGGCCTTCTTTGCAAAGTCCTTTGCAGATCGCGGATCGGGTACGCGCTTCAGCGACTTTTCGAGAAGAAAGCGGGGACGGGGGATCTCAACGAAGGGGTCTGGGCTTTGGGGTGGTTGCGAAAGGTGGTGGTGGTGCGAGGAAAATGCGCAATTATTTTCGATGAGGTGCAGATTTATTTTATGCGAAGTTTTATGCGGTTTTGTTTGACAGGTTTTCGGCGATGCCAAATGAATATCGATCACCACAGTGCGCGTTTGGGCGCTAAATGCGCAGATTTTCGATTTAACGGGTTTTAGCCACATCGATGAAATTTTTCCCATCTCGGCCTTCGTTCATTCAATAGCTCGTCAGCTAGAAGGGCGAAAAAACAGGGTGTATAGGTTCTGAAAAAGGAGCCTTCGCATGAACTTAAAACTTCTCTCTTCACCGGACCTGATCAAATCCGCAGAAACCGCCGTAGAAAATGAGCGAAAAGCGACCGGAGTTGTTTTGGATCATCTTCGCGAAATAGAACATCGACGCCTTTTCGCCGAACTAGGGTATGCGAGTTTATTCGAATATTGTGTAAAAAGTCTTCGATATTGCAATGCCTCGGCCCAACTCCGGATCGATGCCATGCGACTTTCGCGCGAAGTTCCCGAGGTTTTAGAAAAACTGGATAGCGGCGAAGTGAGTCTTTCGAGTATTGCGACACTCCAGCAGTTCTTCCGCGCTGAGAAAAAATCCGGAAAGTCTTATGCCCCCTCCGAAAAACTCGATCTCGTCATACAAGTTGAAGGCAAGTCTCGCGAAGAAACTCAGCGAAAGCTGGCGGAGATTTCACCGGCCTCCGTGATCCCGCTCGAGCACGTACGCGTCCTCACTCCAACCCAGATCGAGATCAAGTTTGTAGCCGACGAGGAGATGATGAAGCTCATAGCGGAGATGAAGGCACTGATGAACGAACCTTCGCCGACCTATGCACAGATTCTCACTTTTGCGCTTCAACTCGCACTCGGCGAGAAAAAACTCACTCCGCAAAGACGCGCGCAGAATCAAGTCAGGCGCGAAACTTCGCAATCCACTTCGCCGCACGAAGGAACGGGGCAGCAAAAAGAGCGGCCAGAATCTCGTAAAAATCGCCCGTATATTCCGATCGAAACTCTTCGTGCGACTGTAAGACGGTCCGAAAATCGCTGTGCATTTGTCTCTCCCGTGAACGGACAGCGTTGCAAATCCACGCAGGCACTCCAAGTAGAGCATATTCACCCATTCGCGAAAAATGGTACGGACGACCCTGAAAATCTCACTTTGCTCTGTCCCGCTCACCAGCGTTTTCAAGCGATTCAGGAGTACGGAGCTGAAAAGATGGAGAGGCATTTTTCTGTATTCGAATACGACACAGTTTTCGAGCTCAGGCGACCGTGAGATTCGTCGCAGGACCTCAAGACGCCCGAGTGTCGGCACGAAGGAAGCGCCCCTCTCGTTGATAGCCCCCTAACAGCCAAACGTCATGTCGAGAGTTTCGAGGACGCCGATCAAAGCATTCGAAAAGGTCCCGGGAGTTGATGTCTCGTAAAGTGCTTGGCCGCTTGTGTAGTAACCCGTTCCTTGCCAGCCTGCCCATGATGCATAATTGGTTGCCGATTGAGGATAAGAAGCATCAACCACAATCCAGAAAACAGTCGCGACACCCGTGACCACCGGACTGGGCGATGCACTCGGAGTTGGGCTCGGAGTCGTCGTCACTGTGCTTACGGCGAGTACTGCAGGAGTGGTGAAGGTAAAAGTCGCCTGCGTCGGTTGAGTGTTTGAGACAAACCCTGGAGCACTCGACGTCGTCGAGGTGGTGGGGATATCGTAAGTCGCCGTGGCCAGGGTAACTCCGCTGGGTGAACCGCCCGCGTCCGACTGAAGTGTCAAGGTGAGATAGTTTCCAGACGGGATGCTGCCCTTGAATGTCAGCGGGAGAGTGATGGATTTGAGCGTGATATTGTTTGAGATCGTAAACGACTGAGCGATCGCTGTCCCACCATACGTGGGTATATTGATCCCAACGGCACCCGCCGTGTTTTGTTGGGCATAAGTCGGACCACACGCCGCGGTCGAGCCTGTGGTGAGTCCGCTGCAACCGCAAAGAGCAAAGCACAGCCCCGAACTCAAAAAAACCACCGGAAGGATTGACGTCTTGGCTAACAGCATGAAAAATTTTACCTACTCAGAACATCTGTACTTTAACGCCCTCTTTTTGTAAAAAAGTGCGAATCGCTTTTGAGTCCAAGGGTTCGAGTCTCCAAAGAAGCTGGTGAAGCAACGCGAGAGTCTTATCGCCCTCAGGCGTGTGCATCTTGTCTGTGACCTTGCGAACATCCGTGGTGATGGAGATCAGATTATCCACGAGCTTCGAGAGATCGGTTTTAAAGAGTCGACTCTTATCCACCCAATCGAGCGTTTTGTTGATGTTACCGCTGAGTTTAAAGAGCAAATCGATGGAATGCGCGATATCGCCCTTATTCTCATCAATGATATCTTTAATCTTGCCGGCCAAGTCGAAGCTTTGGGAGATCAGCTGATCGATTCGGGGAGGGTCCACACCGGCAAGCACAGTCCCCGTTTTAACTTGGGGCGAACTCATATGACCGGGAGTGATCTCGATATATCGCTCACCGATGATCCCAGCCAAGTTGACGTAGAAGTGACTATCTTCACGCACACCACGGGCGGCGTCCTGACGAACGGAGATCATCACTTTTAGTGGGGTCAGGGCCTTTGAGTTGTCGAACGTATCGCTACCGGGCTCTGTAATGGCGACAGACTTCGAGTCGTTGGGGACGAAGAATTCGATTTTTTCGACTTTACCGACCTTGATGCCAGAAACTCGCACAGGGGAGCCGACTTCAATCCCTCCGGCGAAGTTATAGGTCACATAGAACTCGACCGCTTGATTAAACGGATTGTGCAAACCGATGATCCAGGCAAAAACAAGGGCTAGCACCCCTGTGCCCAGGATGAGCGCGCCGACTTTCGCTTCGTTTGAAAACGCGGATTTTGAAAGCGGTGATGCAGGTTTCAGCGGATTAGCTCCTTGTTGATTCAAAAAATGCTACAACAGATTCGACCCAAAATACAAGCTACAAGACCCGAGTAAATAAGAAGGTCAGGATAAAATCCAAGAGAATAATCGCAACCGTCGAGGTGACTACCGAATTGGTTGTCGCCGTCCCGACCCCCTCTGCTCCGCCTTTGCATCTGAAGCCATAAGCACACGAAATAATCGGGATCACCGCACCGAAAACGATGCCTTTAGTCAGTGCACAGACCAAGTCCCGGTACGTCACAAAGTGACGAAGAGCATTGAGATATTCAAGTAACGAAAAACCAAAACGCGTACAGGCTACTGATATCGCCGCAGCCAGAGTCATCGCACTCGCGATTAAAGTCAGGCAAGCACTCGCGACCACGGTCGCGACAAATCTTGGATAGACCAAGTATCCGACGGGCTCGATGCCGAGAAGTTTGAGCGCGTCGATTTGCTCGGTTACTTTCATACTGCCGACTTCGGCCGTGATCGAGGCCCCCACTTTTGCAACGAGAAGAAGTGCAGGAACGGCAATCCCGAGTTCTCGTAAAACGAATTGCCCGGTCAGCCCTGGGATCATCGTCACAGAGTGTAGAGCGCGGTCCATGTGCCAAGCGATCTCGTTCGTCACGACAAATCCCGCAAATGCCGTCGACACGGTGATGATGGGCAAACTCCCGATCCCAATCGATACGATCTGCTGAATGACTTCGGGTGCTCTCGACGGACGCAGCAATTGTCGGAAGGACTCCGCTATCAATTCGAAAAAAAGCACAAAACTATAACGAAGGGTTGCTAACTGCTCAGAGATGGGTGAGCCGAGAGCTTCGAGTGCGGCCACGAGTTGCGTCGTCATCGGAACTTCTCCCCAATCAGACGGATCGTCTCAGTCGCGATATCGATGGCCATGCTGCTAAAAAAATTGGCAATAATGATATAGAAGTTCGTCAAAACCGCAGCCATCGTCACGGCTCGTCCCACGCCGCGCGCACCGCCTGTGGCCGTATATCCTTTGTAACAAGACACGAGTCCGACGATTGTGCCGTAACAGAGCGATTTGAACATCCCGCCGGCGATCGTCGTTCCGTCGGTGAATTGTGGGATACTCGTCGCATACTGAAGCATGTTAATCCCACAAAGCGTCTGAGCGACCCACATCGATCCACCGATACTGACCATGAGGCCGAGGATCAAAAGAAGAACACTGGAGATCACGATCCCTACGAATCGGGGCACGATCAAGTATTGGATGGGGTTAGTGCCCAGACATTCGATTGCGTCGATTTGTTCGGTCACCCGCATTGTACCTAACTCTGCAGCGGTATACGCCCCGATCTTACCCGCCAAGAGGAAAGAAATAATCAGTGGTCCAATCTCTCGCAAAACTGATGACGTATTGAGACCGCCGAGGAGCGACTGCGCATCGTAACGTTCGAGCACAAGATTATATTGGAGGACTAAGATCGCACCGACGAACAATCCCGCGAACATGACCGTAGGTAGGGAGCGTAGAGTGACGCTCACGATTTGTTCGCACGTGCGAGAGAGATTGCCTCGAGTGCGAAAAGCCGTTCGGAGGATCAGAATAAAAAAGCGCGTGACCCCGCCCAATTCTTCAAGTGCCGAGATGAACCAGCTGCCCAGTGCGGTCATGGTTGGGTGCTCCCGAGGGCCAAGGTTTCTGAGAGGAAGTCTTGAATGAGCGGTTCTTTCGACTTCTTAATCTCAGTCACCGTTTCGAGTGCCAAGATCTTCGCTTGATCCAAAACTAAAACGCGATCGGCGATTTTCAAGGCGCAAGCCATATCGTGCGACACCACGACACTTGTTACCTTCAGCTTACGCGATAACTCGAAGATCAAATCGTTTACGGCCGTCGTGCTGATGGGATCCAGTCCCGTTGTGGGTTCATCGAACAAAAGATACTGGGGCCCGGGCGCTAAAGTTCGAGCGAGCGACACGCGCTTTTGCATGCCGTATGAAATCTCAGACGGCATTTGGCGTAAAATGTCCTTGTTCAGATTGACGAGCGAGAGTTTTTCGATCACTATTTTTTCGATTTCAAGTTCTGTCAAAGGGCGCGGGAGTTGCCGAATGTACTGAGGGGTGCGAAGACCGAAGGCGACATTTTCGAAAACACTGAGTGAATCCAACAGGGCAGGATGCTGAAAAACCATCCCACACTTGCGTCGCACGTCGGAGAGTCCTTCAGCGTCTAGGGCTGTCACGTCTTGGCCATCGACATAGACTCGGCCGCTTGTAGGTTTCATCGTTCCGACAATGTGCTTGAGAGTGACGGACTTGCCCATCCCGCTTTTGCCGAGAACGAATAGGATCTCGCCTTTGGCCACTTCGAATGAAACATCCCGCAACACGGTTTTGGGTCCGAAACTTTTTGTCACGTTCTCAAAGCGTATGCTCATGAGCTTGAAACCTCGAGAGGCCCGTTTTTAAGGCCGTAAATAAACTGGCGCAAAATCGGGTCAGTGGTGGATCGGACTTCAGCAGGAGTTCCAGTCCCGCTCGTGATGAGACGTCCTTCGACGAGAATATAAATTCGATCCGCCAACTGGTATGCGCGCTGAATGTCGTTCGTGACGATCAAACTCGTGTTCCCACTTTTGCGCCTCAACTCGCGGATCAGATCTGCAATCGTGCGAGAGGTGATGGGATCTAGCCCCGCCGTGGGTTCATCGTATAAGATGATCTCCGGCTCAACGATGAGGGCGCGCGCGATGCCGAGACGTTTTTGCATGCCGCCGGAGATTTCATCGGGATAGAGTTTTTCGCTGCCGCTTAGGCCAACGGCCTGTAAAAACTGGTGGGCTCGTTCTCGCGCTGGAGGACCGGTGAGTTTTTTTCGTTCTTTGAGTGGGAAGAGCAAGTTCTCTTCGACTGTAAAAGAATCGAAGAGTGCATTTTTTTGAAACAACATCCCGACGTTTTCACTCTCGAGCTGGATGGCGCCGCGGGTACAGGGAAGGAGCCCGGCGATCATTTTGAGCAAAACACTTTTGCCGCCGCCCGAGGGGCCGATGAGGACGACGGATTCGCCGGCTGCGATTTTGAGGTGGATGCCATCGAATATCCAACGATCCTCAAAAGCAATCCCGACATCTTGAACGTCAATCATGCTTTTAAGTCCAACCATGGCAATAACAGATCTTGAACTAAAAGTTTTCGATTGAGTGGCGCGCGAGATTCTGAACGAGATTTTGCTAATCGCTCAGCGCGATCCATCCAAAAAGCGCGAGCCGAAGCGGTGCTTCCGCGTTCGGATACGGCTTTGAGCGCGTGAGAGGAGAGTGCAAGTTTGCCGTCCGAGTTGATCCATTGGTATTTGTCGCCTTCGATACTCCAGCGGAGAAGTTCGAGGGTGAGCTGCTCGAGTTGATCGACGAGAAGGTCATAATTGCGGGGTTCGAGCGCGGCCCATTCAATGAGTTCGTTCACGCAGCTGCTCGGTTCCGAGATAAAGTCCAAAACTCGGCGCCGTTGTTCCCACTGTTCATCACCCGCAAGTACAAGAGCTTTGCCCCAGCTACCGCACGAAAGTTCTGCGCAAATATCAAGGCGATCACTTTTAGCTCCCGAGAGAGCGAGTAAGGTTTTCAACTGATCTTTTGTGAAAGGTTTGAGCCGCAAGTTTTGGCATCGAGAGAGAACCGTTGGGAGAATCAGCGTCGGATCGTTTGCAGTGAGGAAAAATATCCATCCCGTCGGCGGTTCCTCGAGGAGTTTGAGCATCGAGTTCGCCGCTTGAGCCGTCATGCGGTCCGCATTCGGGATGAGGATAATGCGATAGCTGCCTTCGTGGGCGCCAAACCCCTGCGAGGCTTTGAGGTCGCGAAACTGATCGACCTTCAGCGAGCTACTCGTGGTCTCTCCATCTGTGTCGGGCAGGATCTCGGTGAAATCCACCCAGCTCCCCTTGAGTGCGCGAACACATTGTGAGCACTCGCCGCATGGAAGAGGCGTCTCGAGCGAAGAGGGCGACTTCCATCCTGAACGTTCACATAAAATCCACTGCGCAATCAGATAAGCAATGTGGCGCTTGCCCACACCGGTCGCCCCCGTGAACAGCAAAACGGGTGGGATTTTGCGAGTGGCGAGCCATTCGCGCATGAGTGGGAAAAGGCTTTCACCATGATGTTTAATCACTGTCTCCGGGACGGGGAGAATCCCATTTGTCACGGCGGCGGTCGTTTTTGGAGTTTTTGTTTTAACGGCCATTTTTATTCAGTCGGTCTAAGCGAGATTTGAATCGGACGATCAAACCTTGAATCACGGTTTGAGCGAGCAGTTCGGGAGTTCCACGAGAGGCTTGGAGCACGAGCCAGCGTTTTGGGTTTTCCTTTCGAGATTTGAGGAACCCGGCTCGAACTTTTTTTTGAAACTCAACCCCCTCCGCTTCAAAACGATTGGGGTCACGAGCACGTTTGAGTCCAGTGGCTGGGTCGATGTCTAAAAGTACCGTCATGTCGGGAGCAACACCGAGAGTGGCGAGGGTATTGAGGGTTTTGACTTTTTTCCACGGCAGGCCGCGTGCGTGACCTTGGTACGCCAAAGTCGAGTCGGTGAATCGATCACAAAGCACGATCTCGTTTCGCCCAAGCGCCGGCTGTATCGTTTTTGCAAGATGCTCTGCCCGCGCTGCTTCGTAGAGGAAGAGCTCCGTCCAAGGGGAGATCGCTTCTGGCGGTGTGAGGATGAGAGAGCGAATCTGTTCGGCAGTCTTCGTGCCGCCCGGTTCGCGCGTCA
>Ga0206856_10185_pt1 | contig 21658 bp, 20 predicted proteins | sample Alteio_BWOrgCont_48_FD_152630 | JGI IMG/M metagenome (GOLD analysis project Ga0206856, IMG submission 152630) | Enriched cells from forest soil in Barre Woods Harvard Forest LTER site, Petersham, Massachusetts, United States -... | ecosystem: Environmental > Terrestrial > Soil > Temperate forest >...
GCCCGGGTCACGTTTAAGATCGATCATCAGGAAGCCGGCTTTCTTGTCCCGGTGGTTTTGAGCTTGGCGGATTTCGACGACACCGAATTGGTTGAAGCTGCACGGGATACCCTCCGTCGTACATTTGTCGAACTTGCGCGCGAATGCGAGAGGTGGGAACTGACGCCGCAGAAACTGGAACAGCTTTCGCGCTCGAGCTTGCGGCCCAAAGAAACAGGGGACTGACGGACGCCGGAAACGACATTTGCTCCGCTTACGCAATGCGGCATTGCTGGAAGAAGCGGGTAAGGATTCCGGCCGTATATAGAGTGGACGCTCAAGAAGGACGATATGTGTCCTGAATATCGCTGCGCTCGGCGCAAAATACAGGTAGTCAGGAATTTGCGCACCCTCTCTAACTAAAGAGAGGTCTCTCCTCGCCGGAGCCTTGTATTTTCGAAATGGCGGGCCATGTTCAAGTGGCTTGGATCGGAGAGGGTTCACGCTTCCACTATCTGACCTGCAAAACCTCGGAGCGATCGAAGAGATGCGGGAGCTGGAAGAATCAAGTCTGAAGAGGCATATTCTTATGAATACTCCGAACAAGGCCGCCGCAGACACTTCGAAGGCGGACCCGCACATCGCGCCCCCGACGCAGCCTGACATGAACCCGGCTCCGGACAAGCCCGTCGAATCGGCCCGGCCAAAACCGGGCGACGCGAAGAAGAAGTAGCTCTCGTCTAGGGAGGGAGGAGGGCGGCCGACGAGCGTTCTCGCCGGCCGTTTTGTCTTTCGAGGCAAGAGAGGCGAAAGCACGCACGAGGACTTCTGGTTATGACCCAAACGCACCGCTTCGGGAGGCGCATCCCTCTCCCATCAACCGTTCAAATAGTACATGAACTGCTGGTCTTTTCCGCCCAGGAGGATGCCCACCGGCGGCAGCTGGAGGGCGCGCCATCAGCCACGACCGCCGCCACGACCGAGATCTGGCAGGGTCGATTGGAAAAGACCGCGCCGGCGCAGGTTGCTCCAAAGTGAGAGGAGACGTCGGCTCATTGCGTAGTCCGCGGCGCCGAAAATGCGCCGCAGTCCCTCTTTGTCTATTGGCGACCGGCGGAAAATCGACGGAGTGCGCCTCCCGAGCGGCGAATGAATGATGACCCAACATCTTTATGTGATTGGAGAAACGGTCGCCATGCGCCCTCATAGGGGGGCGTCCTCGAAAGCCGCGGGTCCCTGCGTGGTCAAGGCAAGGCTGCCCCCACTTGGCGATTCTTTTCAGTACAGGATCAAATGCGAGGGGGAGCCGTACGAACGCATTGTCCTTGAGGAAGATCTCATCCGTTCCGGTTCTCAGGCGATCTTCGCCGCCGCATTTCGACAAAGAAGCGATTCTGGCTAAGCGCTTTTGGCGAAGTCGCCGGACATGCGGCGCGGGCGCTGGGAGAATTGATTCGTCAATTTGTGCTTGCCATGCAATGATTATACCATCGTCGGTTTCAGACTTAGGCTCCGACGGCTGAGAGAGTGATCTTCGTGCTCCCGCCTTGCGCAAGCTGAGGAGCTGTCGATGTCCGAACCGACCAAACACAATCCGAACATGTTCGATGCGCGCGACGCGCCGGCCCTGAACGAGGCTTTCGCTATGGCGTGGCGCGTCCTGACTGCGCAGCAGGCCAATCCTGAGAGCCAGCCAGGCTCGATAGGATTGCAGTGCCGAATTGCCTCCACGATCATCGCGGCTGCTTACGAAGGCGTCGTTGATCCGGCGCGAATGGCCAAAGCCGCAATCGCCCGATGCGCTTCGACGCCGAGAGTTCGATTGGCCAATTGACCGGCGCGCCAGGCTAATGCGCGCGGGCGGGCCCCTTCTGAGCGTCGCGGTTCGATATTTTTCCCGGGCGCTCCGCATGTCGCGCCTCACGGCCTTTGATGATCGCCATGCGAACGGAGCATCCTTTCTCAATTCGAATTACGCCCGATCTCCTCAATGAGAGGAGGTCTCGGTGGCTGATTTGCCAAGGCGATCAGATCGTCATTCGATCTCCTCATTCCTACCCCAGTCGACGCAAAGCCGAGTCGGAGGCGGAACAGGCGATGGACCGCCACGCGTGGCAATGGCGCGTCAATCGATAGCTCCGCCGCCCATGCGCAAAGGACCATGGAGGCCTCGCGCGTTTCTGGCGCAGTGAGTAGCGAATTTTGCAAAGGGGGAGTGATTGCGCGAACCGCGGCGCATGAGCCATTCTAGGGCCCCGGCCAAATGGCGAGTAAGGCCGCAAGGGGCAGATCGTGAGATTTCTGAGGCGCCTCGTCCAACGCTTGCTCATTCTGGGATTGGGGATCCTCAGCGTCTGGCTGATCGTCTTCGTCTTCAGGCTTACCGATCGTAGGCTGTCGTGGATTCTCGCGTTGAGCGTGACCTATGGGCTCGCGGCATACATTATCCTGCCGCGCGTCGTTCGTATGGGCCTGAAGGTCCTGCAGCGCAAAAGCGTGCCCCGCTACTCGATCACGGGCGACGGATTGCCCGGAGACCCCGTCAATGTGGCGCTCATCGGCGACCTCGCACAGCTTCGGGCGGCATTCGGGACCGCGGGTTGGTCGGAAGCTGATCGATTGGGCCTGACAAGCTCTTGGCGGATGGTCCGAGCCTTTGTTTTCAATTCTCCCTATCCGACCGCTCCCTTCAGCACGCTCTACCTGTTCGGACGCGGCCAGGACATCGGCTTCCAAAAGGCGATCGACGACAGTCCGCGCAAGCGCCATCACATTCGCTTTTGGGCCTTGAGCCTCGCGCACGCCGAGGACACTCTAGGGACCGTCGATTTCTGGCTCAATACCGACCGACCGCCGGACGATGCTCGCGTGGTGTGGGTCGGGGGCGGCACGAAGGACACCGGCATCTCCCTCACCAAACTCACTTTTCAGATCACCCATGCGACCGACGCCGATACGAACGCCGAGCGCGAGTTCATCGTCAGCGAGCTGAAACGAGCCCGAAAGATCGATGACGTGACTTTGCTTCAGTCCGGACAGCGCCTGACGACCGAACGCGTCAATCACTACGTGACTGACGACGAGGTCGCCGTCGCGACTTTGATCTGAGCGCAGCGCTCAAGGCGGAGCTTCCGACCGAAGGGCTTCGCAACGCGCCCGATGTTACAAGAACCGCCCGCGGGGCGAGCTTGGCGCCGCGCTCGTCCCTCGTGCCTGGAAACGGCCATGAGGCGCAGTCTTGCAGAGCTGCGTTGGAAGGATATGCTTAGAGGAGGCGGAATACGCGGCGAAAGGGCGGAGCTTTTGAGCTGCAGGTGAGCGCCGTTTGGCTTTCAATAGGACCGCCTGGATAAATTCGGTTCGACGAATTGTTCCCTGACGGAAGCCGTGATTTGTTCTCAAGACCGTCGCGTGCGCCAGGGTCGTGCGTGGTCCGGCCCTGTCGATCACAGCGGCGCTTGGAGGATCACCATCCGAGGAGGCTGACCCCATGTCCATGAAAAGCCCGGAAAGGGAGCAAATTCAAAGCGCAGTGGCGACCTCGCTGCAAAAGCACTGGGCGCTCTTTCTGATCGAAGGGATCATTCTCATGATCCTCGGTCTGGCCGCGGTCATCATTCCACCGCTGGCGACGCTTGCGGCCGAACTCCTGTTTGGCTGGCTGTTTCTCGTCAGCGGCGTCGCTGGTTTGATCACCACGCTTTGGATGAGACCGGTAGGTCTCTGGTGGTCGCTCCTTTCCGCGATCATTGGCATTGCGGCAGGCGTCGTTTTGCTCTTGTGGCCGTTAAGCGGCATTCTCTCGCTCACCTTCGTTCTCATCGCATTTTTTGTGCTCGAAGGCGTCGCCTCGATCATGTTCGCGCTCGAGCACAAACGCGAACTGTCCGGACGATGGGGCTGGATGCTGGCAAGCGGGATCGTCGATCTGTGCTTGGCCGCGATCATTTTCTCTGGCCTCCCAGGCTCGGCGGCCTGGGCGCTTGGGCTGTTGATCGGCATCAACATGATTTTCGGCGGTTCGGCGCTTGTCGCGATGGCCTTGCATGCCCGTCAGATTAACGAGGGCTTGCCTGTCGCGTCGCATTGACACGCCGATCGACCGCTGCGTTTGCTGGTAGCCGGTCTCTCGCGACCTAGCGATTGCGGGGGCCAAGGGGGGCGCCAAGGGGGGCGGCATTGAAATCAGTCGTTGTCACAGGAGTATCCACCGGCATCGGCTGGGGCTGCGCAAAAGTCCTCGTCGCCAGCGGATTTCAGGTCTTCGGCAGCGTCCGAAAACCGGTGGATGCTGACCGCCTGTCGAAAGAGTTCGGCGCTTTATTCGTCCCGCTGATCTTCGATGTTACGGATCGGGACGCGGTCATCGCGGGCGCCAGCCAAGTGGAGGCGGCGCTCGGCGGCGAAACGCTTTTTGGGCTCGTCAACAACGCGGGCATCGCCGTGCCTGGACCGTTGATCAACCTGAAGATCGCCGACTTCAACCGTCAACTCGCCGTCAACCTCGTCGGGCCGCTGATCGCCACTCAAGCCTTCGCCCCGCTGCTTGGCGTCGACCGTTCTCGAAAGGGCGCGCCGGGACGCATCGTGATGATCTCTTCGGTCGGCGGAAAGAACGCATTTCCGTTCCTGGGCCCGTACTGCGCATCGAAATTCGGACTCGAAGGGATGTCGGAATCGCTGCGCCGCGAACTCATGCTTTTTGGCGTCGACGTCGTGGTCGTCGCCCCCGGAACGGTGGCGACGCCGATCTGGGACAAGGCGGACGCACTCGACGTCGCGCAATTCGGCGCCACGCCCTATGCGGGAGCGTTCGCCAATCTGCGACGCGGCATGGTGGCCCGCGGCAAGAACGGCCTGGCGCCGGAGAGGATCGGCGAGCTCGTAAAGACTGCGCTCACCGTTGCTAAACCCAAGACCCGCTACACGATGACGCCGGAACCGCTCCAGAACCTGATGGCGATCGCTTTGCCAAAGCGCGTCATCGACAGAATGATCGCGCGCCGCCTCGGGCTGAGGCCGTGATCGCCGCGGGGAAGTCGGTTTCCCGGGCCAAGCGCCCTTTTGCGGTTTCGCGTCGGGTCAATTCTCAGGCAAGGCGAAGACCGCGCAAGGCGACGCGATTCCTCGCAACCTATGCGTTCCGAGCGCGATCAGCGGCGCTTCCGTCTCGGCGGCGAGCGCGCCGGACACAAGTACCGTCTGGCGAAGCGGCCGGCATAGCCCCTCCAACCGGCTGACCAGATTGACGGCGGGGCCGATCGCCGTGAAATCCAGGCGATCGGCGGCGCCGATATTGCCCCACAGCATCTCGCCGAGATGCAGGGCGGCGCCGAAGGGCAGAGGCGGAAACCCCTGCCGGCGCCGCTCCTCATCCAGATGCGTCATGCCAACACGAGCGGCGGAAACCGCACGTAGAGCAGCGTCACAGGCGCCGCGCGGCGAATCGCCGACGACGGGGAAGATCGCCAACACCCCGTCGCCGATGAACTTCAGCACCTCGCCGCCGAAGGCGTGAACGGCGCCTGCGATACGATCGAACCAGGCGCTGAGAGCCGAGATGACCGCTGAGGGCGGATTGCTTTCGGACATCACCGTGAACCCGCGCAGATCCGCGCAGAGCAGCGCCGCCTGGATGGTCTCGCCGACATCGCGCCGCAAAGGCGCCGCCAGCACCCGCGCCGCGCTGCGCCGGCCGAGATAGGCTTCCAGCGTCGCCGTCAATGTGGCGCGGGCGGCGAGCGCCGCGAGCGGCGCCGCGGCGAAACGCGCGGCCTCTCGCAGTTCCTTGGTCTCGTCAGGCGTGAACGGCCTCGGCCCGATCCAGCTGAGCGTAGGCCCGTCCGATCGAGATCCGACAATGTCTTCGTGCACGAGGCCGGCGGCTATTCCGACCAGCCAGCGTCGGGCGGCGTCGTTGGACGGGCCTGCCTCGAGCGCCGCCGCGGGTCCGCCTGGCGCGAAGCCCAAGGCCTCGATGACATCCCCGTTCTCGGCGCGCCAAAGCCAGGCGCGTCGGGCGATGAGCGGGTGGGGAACGGCAAGCGTCAGGGCGCCGCCCGCGAGCGGCAGGCCGTCCTCGATCAAATGCGCGCCGAGTTCCGCCAACAGCCGGTCGGCGCTCTGCGTCTCGCTGGCCGCATCGACGAGCCAGGACGGTGTCGAGGAAAGCTGCATCGAGCGACTATGAGGTTGACACCCCGCCCTTGTCACGGGCTATCCCTGTGACAAGGGGCTTTCGCGCCGCGATCGTGCGATCGGCGTAGGAGACATTGACACTGAACCGCTCGTCGTCCGCCGCGAGACCCAGATCGCAGATCGGAAAATTGACATTGATCGGAGTCAGCTTCTCGTCGCGGAAGCGGAGGGCGGGATGCGATGATCGATGGCGGCGAAAAAGGCCATTGGGCGCTCCTTTCTGTGCTGCGTCTGACCGAGGCGGTCGCCGTCGCGACGATCGAACTGGTTGGCGCGTCATTCGCCAATTGGGTCCGGGCGGCAGGAATCGGCGCCGGCATCCGAACGCCAAGCCGAATCGCCGCCTCGAGCAAATGTCAGCAATCCTGTCTGCAGTACAAGGGAAGTGACGCCATGACTCAACGTGAGCAGCGCATCCGTGACATCGCCTATTTCCTTTGGGAGAGCGAAGGCTGCCCCGACGACCGGGCAGTACTACATTGGAGCGCGGCCGAAGCGACTGTCGCAGCCGAAGACGCCAAGGCGCGGGAGAGGGTCGTCGAACCGTCGCCGCGAGGAGCCTCGCCCGCCGAGCCCCACGCTGACGCGGCATGAAATCGGGCATGGAGGCGTTATAGGTTCAGCGCCTCAAGAGCCGGGGTCGCTTGGTCCGCGAAGGTATTCTCTCCCTACTGGGCCTGAGCCGAGAAATTCAGAAAAGAGCATCGCGGGCCGGGGCCTCTGTAATTGGCTCCCCAACTATAAACTCTATATTGAATGAAAGGCTTCATCGGGACCACGATCCTATTGGGCATGGGAACACCGGTGGCGTCGAAGCCCCCCGGAAACACATTGAATACGGCGTCCACTGGGAAACCGTTGAAGTTTTCGGCAGTGCAAACGGTTTGGTGGCTGCCATTGTAGTCAGTATCCAAATTCCACCAGATGTTATTGACCTCGTCATCGGCAAAGCTGCGCCCAACCATCGCTCCGATGGTCAAAAGAGCTGCTAGTGGAAGGGTTTGCTGGAGAAACCTCATCACAGCCTCCTTCGAAGTATATGGACTTCGACTCCTCAATCCGATCGCAAACCAGGTAGACCAGGCCATCAACCCCTTCGTCCAACCTTTCGTTCCCGAATCCATGATGCCGCGGCTATTTGCGGCCGCTGGAAGGGCAGGCCTGCACAGCCCTTTTCGCCGGCGCCGAAGCCTGTCGCTCATCGCCTTCCCTTTGGACGCGCGTTTGCGGCCATGCCGTGTGCGGCTCGGCGATCGCGCGATCCGATATCGATTGGTCGACAGAATAGTCCGCCTAGCCCGAAGCGGACGGGGCGCCGTGTGTTCGACGCCCTCGCGCCACGGCCGAGGCCGACGTTCTCTTCTCGCCGGCGGTTGAGGCTGTCGCGACACTCGTTGACTTGGCCAACGCGCCAAACAACATCGCGATCTTGTTGGCGATCGGCGTGCCGAGCCCAGTGCAGGGGTCCGGCCCAACACGGGCGCGGTAATAGCCGTTGTCGCCCGACGCAATGTCGTTGAAGCAGGTCTGGTTCAACCACAAGGTCGGCGTGATGTAGCCAAGCTTGCGTCCGAAAGCGGCAAATAGGCCAGCGTATAGCGGCGCGACAGCGCTGGTGCCGCCGAGCGTCGTCGCCGCGCCGTGCACCAAGAGTTCATAACCAGTGTAAGGGTCAGCGTCCGCGGAAACGTCAGGGACCATGCGCCCGGGACCCTGGGGCGCGCCGGCCTGCCATGGTTGGGGTGGGAACAAAGTCGAGAAGCCGCCGCCCGTACCGTTGCCGCTTGAATTACCTGGATCGTTGTTCCACACCGTCTCAGATGCGCTCGTCTTCGACGTCCCGCCGCACCCGACGACATAGGGGCTCGAGGAGGGTAGATCGACATTGGCGGGGGTCGGCCCGCCATCAGAAGAATCGTTGTCGCCGGAGGCGGCGAACACGACCATACCGGCGTTTGTCGCGGCCAACGCAGCGTTGTTCAGCTGACCAACATAGTCGACGCCAAGCGATTGGCCTGCCGACTGCCAGTTTGCCTCGTCTGAGCCCCAGGAGATTGAACATACGTCGCAGCCGTCAGCGGCCGCCGCCGAAATCGCGCTGGCGATAGCGCCCATGTCGCTCCCATCGGCCCAGTAGACGCGAATCGTCGCTGGTGTTCCGGTCGCGGCGCAGTAAGCGGCCGCGGCGATCTGGATATCCATCGTCACTTCATCATCGGGATCATTGGGATCGCCGAGATGCTGGTTGGGCTGACTTCCCGGCCCGCTGACGATCACGTCGGCTATCGAAGGCGATGGTTGTCCGATCGATCGGCAAAAGGCGTCGATGTCGCTCTGCATCCACCCGCCGTCAAGCTCGACGATAGCGATGACCCCACCCCCGCTGAGGCCCGACGGCCAGGCATATGCCTGGCACAGGGCCGGCATCGCCCACGGCTGCAAGGCCGGCGCGATGCGCATGTTGAGCTTGCCCTCGCCCACCTGCGGTCGCTTGAAATAGGGCCGGACCTGCGTACGGGTTTCTTTTCGCGCCGACATCAGCGCCGCGGAGAGGCGCGCGCGCAGCGCGAACCTGGCGGTCACGCCGTCGTAGAGTGTGCTGAGGTCCGCCTTCATGGCCGTGCGCGAGGCGCCGTCGAGATAGATCATGTGGCCGGATGGGTAGTTGCGGATCGTCAGGTTGGCGCGGGCGTTCTTGTCGACCAGCGGCATTGCGTCGAGGGAGAGTTTGGTCTGGAAGAAGGGCGTCACGGCGTCAAAATAACCGTTCGCGGAAAAGACTTTCAGATCTGGATTGGCCGCCATCGCGGCGGCGAGATCGCCGGCCGTATAGACGGTCGGATTGCCGCTTTGATCCTTCCCGCCCTTTTGCGCGCCGGTCGGATCGATGTGGGAAAAATCCCAATTGGCATAGGCCTGATCGTTGAGATCAACGAAGTTGGATGTCGAGGTGTATTGCAGATCGTTGTTGAGATAGACATTCCACATTGCGGTGTAGACGCCGCTTACCGCCGCCATTGTCGGATCATTCGAGCCGGAAGCTGGATCGACGATCGCCGCAATTCCGGTGTCGATCGCCGTAACCCGCCCATCATAGATGCCGAGCGCCAAGCCTTGATCCTGCAATAGAGTGACGAGGAACGACGACGTAATGCCGTTGTTCGCCTCCACGTTGAGCGACCAAGAGGTGAGCACGGTCTGGGAAACGCCAAGATATTCGCTCAAGAGCTGAACTGCCTGTGGGTCGCTCTTCGGGAACGCGTTCAGCGCTTGCGCGTAGTCGCCTTGAGCGAAGGCGATGGCCTGGGTCATGAAACTCAGCAAGTCGGTGGGCGCCGGAGCGACGCTCGTTTTTTTGTGCCACCACGCGTCGGCCGCGAAGGTCGGCATGAGACCGATCGGATTGCTAAAGGTCGGGGTATAATCCAGAACGCTCGATTGCAATGTGACGCCGTTGAGATCGACGCCGTCCTCGTGCAGCATCCAAGCGAGTACGCAGGAGCGCGCGGTGCCGTAGGACTCGCCGAACAGGAATTTTGGCGAGTTCCAACGGTTAAAGGCGGTGAGATAACGCTTGATGAATTGTTTGATCGAGCGCGCGTCCTGATCGACGCCCCAAAAGTCGCGGTTCTTGGCTGGCGTGATCGCCGCCGAATAACCTGTGCCGATTGGGTTGATGTAGACGAGATCGGAGCGGTCGAGGAGGCTGTCGGGATTGTCCTCCATCGTATAGGGTGGGGGCGGGGTGAAGCCCGGCATATTCGTCTTGATGCGCCGCGGCGCGAAAGAGCCGAGCAGTAGAAACACCGCCGAAGAGCCGGGACCGCCATTGTAAAAGAACGTGACAGGCCGGGTGTTCGGGTCGGCGCCGTCGGCTGTGAATGACACATAGAAGAATTTGGCGTTCGGTTGCGAACTCGAGGGATCGACCGCGACCAGATGGCCGGCGCGTGCGGTGTAAGGAATGTTTGCGCCGCCGATCATGGCGACGTGATGGGTGATCGCGGCGGCTTCCGTAGTGTCCGTGATCGAATCGTTGGGGCCGGCGCCATAGGCGACAGTGTCGATGAGCGGCTGGTCGGCGTTCTGCTGGCTGAGGCCCGTGCTACCGGTGATGCCCGTCGCCATTTTGGTCCTCCCTCAGTCGCTTGGAACACCGAGAACTACAAAAGACTGGCTTTTGATTTGGAGCCGCCAATCAATGGCAATGGCGGCGACTGGCGTTGGCGAGGAGCTGACGGAATCCGCGCCCTTGCTCGGCCCAGATCGAATGTTAGCGCCGCGGTCGCTCGATACCTCAGCCCTCGCGAGCGGGACTCTCGGTAAACAGAGCACAGCAATACGTGCCGTGGAAGAGACCAGTTAGCACATGGGTTGTTCAAGCTTGTGCAACTGGTTCTCGAAAAATAAAGGCCTAGCCGATAAGCGCAGGGCGTATGTGATTTCAGCGAGTATGTCGCCGGGAGGCTCTGGCGCTTTGGCGACGTCACGCTGCTGCGCTGCCGACAAACGCCGCGTCGCGGCCTCCCTTCGAAAACACCCGAAGAACGTTTTGGACCAAACTTCCCATACAGACGGGACGACGGCAGGGATTGAAGAATGGCTCAATAGTTTCGGCCCGGTCGAATATGCGCCGCGATTTGTCGAGAACGATATCGATTGGACGAACCTTAGCGAGCTAAGAACCGGGACTAGAGAAGATCGGCGTCGCATTGCTGGGCGGGCGAAAGCTGTTGAGAGCAATCGTCGAAGTAAGCGGGGGGCCGGCGGCGGCCTCCTGGGAGCCAAGCGGACTCGTCGCGTCACGCCCCACGCGCTGCGATCACCCTTTCGAAAGCTTCCTCCATTGGAGCGCGCGGCGGCTCGACCCCGGTGAAAATCTCGAAGGCGTCCACCGCCTGGTCGATGGCGAGTTCGCGCCCGGTCATCACTCGCACCCCTTTCTCGCGCGCAGCGAGAAGCAGCGGCGTCCAGAGCGGCTGATACACGGCGTCGGCGACCCAGAGATCGGAGCGCAGCAGATTGGACGCGACAGGCGAGTCGCGGTTGGGCAGCATGCCGACAGCGGTCGCGTTTACAAGACCTTGAGCGCCCGCAAGCGCTTCGGCTGGGGCGACGCATGGGCGAGCCTCGCAACGCGAGGCGAGGGCATCGGCGAGTTCTTTGGCCTTCGACGCCTCGCGGTCGACTATGTTCAGCCGAGCGACACCGCTTTCGGCAAGGGCGACACCGATCGCTTTGCCGACGCCGCCCGCCCCAATCAGTGCGATCGTCTGGCCAGCGATGTCCCCAATCGCTCGACGGCAAGCCCGGGCGAAACCGCTGCTGTCCGTATTGAAACCTATGAGGAGGCCCTCCCGCACAGACACTGTGTTGACTGCGCCGACCTGCGCGGCCGACGGCGCCAATTCATCAAGCAGCGGCAGGACTTCGATTTTGTAAGGGAACGTGACATTGACGCCGGCGAATCTGAGCGCGCGGACGCCTTCCAACATCACACGCAGACGCTCCCGGTCAGCGCCGGCGACCTCGATCAAGTGGTAGGTGTAACGAAAGCCCAGAGCATGGCCAGCAGCTTCGTGCATGGCGGGCGAAGCGGAATGAGAGATCGGCGCGCCAATCAAGCCAACGAGAAAGCTGCGGGGATAAAAGCTGGCCATCCGGTTTCATCCTCTCCAGCGCGTTTTTTACTTAACCAGACGTCTAAAGCCGCGATCCGCGAGGGTCACGACTCCGCCAATTTCGCGCTACGAAGACTATCAGCCCGCATTCGGTCGTACTCCGTTTGGCTGACGGGGACCGCGCCAGGGACGCCGAGGTCGTCCAGGTGAATTCGGTAGGTCTCTCGCGCGCTGAACGCCGCGATGGCGGAGATTGCCGTGATTCCTAAGGTGATTGCGCCTATGGTAAGCGGGATGTTGGATGAGCCTGGCGGCGCCACGGCAGCAAATAGCGCCGGGAGCAGGGCGGTAATGGTTGTGCCGACATTTTGGCCAATAGCCATGGCTGAGACCCGACTCTTGGTTGGAAAGAGCTCAGGATAATAGCTCGGGAAGACAGCATTGTATCCCTGGTACACCGCTCCCCACATCAGCAGCGACATGACGATCGCGAGCGGCACGCTATTGATGCTGATTGCATAGAGATAGCCGAACGACAAAAGCCCCGAACCAAGGGCGCCGACAATGATCGGCGGCCTGCGGCCGATCTTGTCGGACAGATTGCCCATAAATGGAATGATGGCTACCGCCAAAATATTGCCAAGCACCGGGATCCAAAGGTAGACTTCCTTTGACATCTGGATCCCGTAAGCCGCCTGCACTGCATAGGCTCCGCCAAAGATCGTTGCGACTACGGGGATGACGTTCATTAGCGCCATGCAGACGACGCGCAGCATGTCTTGCCAGCTCAACTTGAACGCCTCGACGATCGGGGCTCTTGGTACATGGCCCTGAGCGTTTTCGGCCGCAAAAGCCGGCGTCTCGTCGAGCTCGCGACGAATGATGTATCCGGCTATGATGACAATCACGCTGGCGAGGAACGGAATGCGCCAGCCCCAAGCATTGAACGCCTTGTCCGGCATCCAGGCGGCTAACGGAAGAAAGACGGCCGCCGCCAAAATTTGGCCAGCTTGCACGCCCTGTAGACTGAAGCTGGCGAAGAATCCTCGACGCCCGAAGGGCGCGTGTTCGAGGATCATCGAGCTCGAGCCGGAAATCTCTCCGGCGACCGCGAAGCCCTGAATGAGCCGCAATGCAACGAGAAGTATCGGGGCAAGAACGCCCACTTGGCGATAGGTCGGCAGAAGTCCGACCCCCATAGTGGATAGGCCCATGACGAACATGCATAGGATAAGCACGTACTTTCGTCCATGCGTATCGCCCCAATGGCCGAGGACGAACGCGCCAATAGGTCTGGCGATGTATCCGACGCCGTAGGTTGCTAGGGAGGCGACGATCGCGACAGTTGGGTTGCCGGACGGGAAAAAGAGTTGGGGAAATATAAGAGACGCGGCGGTGGCGTAGATGAAGAAGTCGTAGTATTCCAACGCCGATCCGATCCAGCCGCTCGCCGCAGCCTTGGTGCTCTGATGCCTGCCTTTCGGCTCATGGTCCGAAACGGTCGCCATAGCGGTCTCCTCCCGTTTTGCCGTCGAGCCCCTTGGCGAATTTGGTTGAAAACGCTCGGCAGGCGGCGTTGTATCGCTATTTGTCTCCGACCTACATGTCGCTTGACGCCAGCGTAACAGACGAAAACAGAACCACAACCCACTTTTCAGTCTCGCTTTTTCTCCCCCAAGAGCGCCAAAGACCTTGGGGGATCCCGGCGCCCAGCGACGCGCGCCATGGCCGCTATAACGCCCCCGTCGCCGCTCGATCCTCGCCAGGTCCCGCCTATTTCCATCTCAACTAAGGCAAGGGAGCCCCATCGATGCTTCGCCTGCTTTAAGAGCTCCGACGCCGCAACTCTAACGGAGGTCAAATTGGCGCGCGATCCTTGGTGCGCATGACTCAGAATTCGTGCAAAGGCTGTTGATCGCCTCACGATGCTTGTCGCGGCTTGGATTTCCGAACGCGTGGCTGAAGAGAACGTCGACCCGGAAGCCGCTGACGTCCTGCTGACAAGCGGCGTGCCGCTCACCATGGTTCCGATGGACGTTACCCACCAGTGCCTCAGCACGCCCGCTCGACTCGCCGCGATTCGCGCCGTCGGCGGCGCTTGCGCCAAGGCGGCGGCCGATATGCTGTCGTATTCGGAGGCCTTCGACTTGGCGAAATACGGTTGGCCTGGCGCTCCGCTGCACGACCCCTGCGCTGTCGCCTATCTCTTAAGGCCTGACTTGTTCTCGGGCCGCAAGGTGAATGTTGTTGTCGAGACCGCCGGAATTTTCACGACCGGCATGAGTGTCGTCGACTGGTGGGGTGTAACCAACCGCCCGCAGAATGCTATGTTCTTGCGCGAAGTCGACGTTGAAGGTTTCTACGCGCTTCTAACGGAGCGGCTGGGGCGACTACCTTGAGGCCGACCCAAAGGAAGGCGAGGCCCCGAATTGGACGAGACAGGGACGCAACGCGGTCGACGGGCGAGAAACGAGCCTGCATAGTAAAATCCGCAGGCGGCTCGACGGTCCGCCCAATGGCTGAACCAGGGCTCTTGTGAACGTCTCTGGCTTGGCTATCGCCAGACGCGCTGTGCTCGCGAAGGCTCGGCGACCTGAACGCCGCAGCCCTTTAGAACGATGTGCGTAATTGTCTCGGCGGCAGCTCTGAATTCTGCGTGACTTATCCGTCGCGTGTTCAGCATGTTCTGCACCATGACGCTGAAATCGGCGTAGAACTGAGTCGAGCCCCAAAGCAGAATAAAGAGATGAAGGGGGTGGAGACGATCCATCCTACCTGCTTTGGCCCACCCGTCGAATATCTTCGCCTTTTCGACAGTGACCGCCCGCATATGCGCGCGGTTCGCACGGGACAGGAAACGTCCGCCGTGCACGATTTCGTTGGCGAACATCTTGGATTCGGCTGGGCGCTTTCGCGAAAGGTCGAGCTTTGCGCGGATGTAGTCGCTCAAAGCGTCGGCGGGACTTCGGTCTGCCGCCAGAGAGCCGAGAGCGGCGTCCCATTCCGCGATCAGGTTGTCAATGATCGTAGAATAGATCGCCTCCTTGGTTTCGAAATAGTAGTAGACATTCGCTTTCGGGAGGCCGGAACGAGCGGCAATCTCGGCGATGCTGGCCCCATCAAAGCCCTTGCGGGCGAAGACTTCGATTGCGGCTTCGATAATGCGCGTGCGATTTCGCTGGCGAATCCGACGTTCGCCTGTTTTTTTGGGCGACTTGTCGCCACTCAATGTCATCGACCAACCAGTTTCCGAGCGTCAGAGGATTTCGGCGCGGCGCGCCCCCTCCCAATGAACTGATAAATGGCCCCCAGAGAAAACACCAGAGAATCTGACGATCGCGTCAGATTTGCATTTGATAAAGTTGACGGTTTGGTCAGGTTTTGACAATCTTCGCCGATTGGGAAGCGGAGCCGACTGATGACCCTAGTGCTCAGGGATGCGATGCGCGAAATTCTCGCCGGATGGCGGGAAGACCTCGATCCCGGCTGGCGGACGCTGGTTTCAAGCAAAGAGCTCGGCTTCGAAGCCATGGACCGAACGCTGACGTTGGAGCCTTGGGAGCCCGTCTTCCCGGCGCGCAAGGGAAAGCGATATCCCGGGGCGCCAAAGAACTCGCATATCTTCCACGCGTTCGACAGCATCGAGCCAGCAGACATACGCGTGGTGGTCCTGGGGCAAGACCCTTACCCCTGCGGCGCCTTCTCGACCGGCAGGGCTTTTGAAGCGGGCAATGTCGCCGAGTGGCGCGAGCTCGAGAAAATGTTTTCGGTGAGCGTCCGGACCTTCATGCTGCTGATCGCGGCGGCGCGATCGGGCGATCAATCCTACGCGCGCTCGATCGCCGAATGGCGGCGTCTGCGGGCCGAGATCGAGGCGGGCGCATTCGCGCTCGAGCCGGCGGCCGAAATTGCCGATCGCTGGACCGGTCAGGGCGTGCTTCTCCTCAATACGGCGCTGACGCTCAGCCGTTTCGAGGTCGCGGGCGACCCTCATCAGCTGCGTGGACACTTGCCCTTATGGCGGCCTTTCATCGCCGCCGTGCTGCGCCACCTTGCTGAGCGCGGAACGCCAATCGTCTTCATGGGGTTCGGCGCCCAGGCGGCGGAGGCGCTCGCGGCAGCCGGCGTCGCGCCGACCGCCGAATACGAACGCCCGACGGGAAACGTCGCCTGCATCTTGCGGGAGCATCCTGCGCGCGGCGACGAGGTCCTCGCCGCGCCCAATCCCTTCACGCTCGCAAACCGCAACCTCGCGGCCTTGGGCGCGAGCGCCGTTTCATGGTAGCGGCGATGGCGGAAAAGGACGCCTACGACTATGTCGTCATTGGCGCCGGCTCGGCCGGCTGTGTTCTCGCCAATCGCCTCTCTGGCGACCCGGAATGCTCGGTTCTGTTGATCGAAGCGGGGGCCCGCGACCGTCATCCCCTGGTGCAATTGCCCATGTTGATGGGCAAGCTGATGCATTCACGCATCTACAATTGGCACTACGAGACCGAGCCGGAGGCGGAGCTCGACGGTCGGCGCATCTATTGGCCGCGAGGCAAGGCGCTTGGCGGCTCTTCGACGATCAACGGCATGATCTATGTGCGTGGCAACCGCCGCGACTACGACCGCTGGTCGCAATTGGGGCTACCCGGCTGGAGTTACGAGGAGGTGTTGCCCTATTTCCGTCGGTCGGAGGGCCACGTCGAGCGCCGCGACGCCTTTCACGGCGAGACCGGGCCGCTGACTGTCTGCCGCGCGCGTGGCAAGAACCCGCTCTTCGACGTTTTCATCGAAGCCGGCAGGCAAGCCGGCTATCCTGTCAACGACGACTTCAATGGCGCGAAACAAGAAGGATTCGGACGTTACGACTTTACGATCCGCAACGGCCGGCGCTGCAGTACGTCCAAGGCCTTTTTGCGCCCGATCCTTGGTCGCCCGAACCTCGCTGTTGCCACTCAAGCGCTGACCCAGAAAATTGTTTTCGAAGGCCGCCAAGCCGTCGCCGTCGACTACGTGAAGAACGGGCAAAAGCGCCGGGCGCGGGTGAGGCGCGAGATCATCCTGTCGGCCGGGGCGATCAATTCGCCCCAGATTCTGATGCTGTCAGGCGTTGGCGACGCTGGCGAACTCGCTACGCACGGGATTGAGACCGTCCATCATCTGCCGGGCGTCGGCAGGAATCTGCAGGACCATGTGGATGTTTGCCTGATCTATGAAATCACCAAGCCTATGACGCTTTACAGCGACTTGCGCATCGATCGTCTGGCTTCGGCGATCCTTAGCGGATTTCTGTTCGGCCGGGGCGTCGCCACCACTTTTCCCTATGAGGGCGGCGCATTTCTCAAATCGCGTCCCGGCTTGGAATCGCCAGATATTCAAGCGCATTTCATGCCGGCTCTGGAGGAAACTGCCAATCTTCATTGGCCGAAATTCTTGAGCAAAGCGAGAATCGAGGACAATCACGGTGTGACGATACGTGTCGGGCCGGTCAATCCCGAAAGCCGCGGCGAGATTCGATTGCGCTCCGCCAGGGCCGATGACTCGCCGATGATATTCGCCAATTATCTCAGCACGGAATTCGACAGGCAAACGACGATCGCCGGGGTCAGGATGTTGCGCGAGGTGATGGCGCAAAAGGCCTTCGCGGACATGCTTGGCAAAGAGCTCGCGCCCGGAGCGGCGCTTCGTTCCGACGCGGAGCTGAGCGAGTGGTTGAAGCACGCTGGCGGGACGACGCTTCATCCGGTCGGAACATGCAAGATGGGCCGCGACGCAATGGCCGTGGTCGATGAAAAGCTCAGAGTGCATGGCCTCGAGGGATTGCGGGTCGCGGACGCTTCGATCATGCCGATCATCTGCAGCGGCAATACCAATGCGCCCACGATCATGATCGGCGAGAAAGCCGCCGCCGCTGCGCTTGAGGCCAACGGTTGATGAATTTGCCAGGCCGAAGGGAAGTCCAAAGATGCCGCCGCAGGAAGTCATCAGAAAGAAACGAGACGGCGAGGCGCTCAGCGCGGAGGAAATCGCCGCCTTCATCAAAGGCGCAACGCGCGGCGAAGTGTCTGAAGGTCAAATCGGCGCCTTCGTCATGGCGGTCTATCTCAATGGGATGACCACCGAGGAGACGGTCGCGCTATCCCTCGCTATGCGCGATTCCGGCCGCGTCCTCGAGTGGTCGCCTCTTGGAATCGATCCGCGCCGGGTGATCGACAAGCACTCTTCCGGCGGGGTGGGCGACGAGAAGATCACTTTGCTGGTCATTCCACTCGCGGCGGCCTGCGGCGTCTACGCACCCAATCTTTCTGGACGCGGCCTCGACTATTGCGCCGGCGAGATCGACATGCTCGACGCCATTCCCGGTTATCAAACGGCGCCTTCGCCGGAGCTCTTCATGCGAACGGTGAAGGAGGTCGGCGGCGCGATCATCGGCCCGACGTTTGATCTCGCGCCCGCCGACCGCAAGATTTTCTATGTCCGCGATGTGACCGCGACGGTCGAGAGCGTCCCGCTCATCACCGCCTCCATCCTGTCGAAGAAGCTCGCCTCGGCGCCGCATGGACTGGTCATCTCGGTCGGGTCGGGGTCCGGCGCCTATATGGCGACGCTCGACGACGCTCGCCGGCTCGCGACCAGCATGGCCACAGTCGCCGCGCAAGCCGGTGTGCCCAGCGTCATGCTACTCACAGATCTAAGCTCGGTGCTGGGCGCTACAGTCGGCAATGCCGTCGCCGTGGCCGAAACAGTCGATTTCCTCACCGGCCGGCGGCGAGATGCGCGGGTTGCCGAGCTCGTTCTGTCGTTGACAGCGGAAATGATCGTCTTAGCCGGCATCGAGCCGGATCTTGCCGCCGCTCGCGCGCACGCCGCAGCCAAGCTAGCGGACGGCGCCGCCGCCGAACGCTTCGCGCGGATGGTTAGGGCTTTGGGCGGTCCTGGCGATTTCGTTGAACGGGCGAGTGCTTACCTCCCCATCGCGCCCGTGATTCGCCCGGTCTTTGCCGAGCGCGACGGAGTGATCGAGGAAATGGACGCCAAGGCGATCGGACTGACACTGGTGGCGCTTGGGGGCGGCCGCAAACGGCCGGACGAGGCGATCGACCTTGCGGTCGGCCTGACGGATTTTGCCCAGGTCGGCGATCGGATCGACAGAGCAAAGCCGCTCTGCGCCGTCCACGCCCGCGACGAGACCGGCTTTGACCTCGCCGCAAGGCGCATTCGCGCGGCGATCCATATAGGGCCGCAATCGGGCGTCGCCGCGGGACCCATCGTTCAGGAGCGCATTGCGCGTCGGCCCCAAGCGAGCCGGGACGACCGGCCCATGACTGCCGTCGGAGAAAAAGTTGACGCTTTGGTCAGGATACGGCATCGTTGGGATACCGACCCTTGAATTCGACCGCAAAGATGGGGATCGATAGTCACGCCACGCCACGGCGCGAAGCCTGGTTATCCCCTGCGGCCTCAAGTGCGCCGCGCGTCCACCGGCGCCGTATCCGCCGGGCAGGCGAGATGTGGTTAGGAATTCGCATCAATTGACAGCGTTCGTACGTTGCTAAGAGAGGGAGCGTGTCATGACAAAGACGACGGATCGCGAGCACCAGAAGGACGGCGTTTCGCGCCGTTCCTTCCTTCACAACTCCTTTGGCGCGGCGACGCTCGTCGGCGCTTTTTCGCTGCCGCAAATTGCCGCGGCGGCTGAAGGCGGGCTGGTCGCCTTGGTGCATACGCAGGCAGCGGGCGACAATGGCCCAATCGATTCCATGGTTAGCGCGCTGAAGAAACTTTCGGCCGAAAAGAAATTCCCGATCCGCACCATCTATGCTCAGGACGCGGCGACTTATGGGACGATCTTCAAGAGCCTCGCCGACGCTGGCGCCGCGGTGATCGCCGCAACCTTCAATGAAGTCGCCGAGCCGATCAAGGCGTTAGCGCCGCAATATCCGAAAACCAAATGGATTCAGATATTCGGCGACCCAATCAATCCGCCGATTCCCAATTTCGAGACCGTCTCGTACGACTACTATCTCGGCTGCTATCTGTCCGGTCTCTTTGCCGCGAAAATGTCGAAGAACGGCAAGATCGGCTACATCGGCGGCGTCAGCCTGCCGCCCCTCAACGCCGACGTGAATTCGCTCAAGGCGGCGATCGCTTCGGTCAATGCGAAGGCGACCTTCACGCCCGCTTTCGCAGGCTCGTTCCAGGACCCGGCCAAAGGGCACGAGATCGCCAGCCAGATGTACCAGAGCGGCGTCGACTACATCCAGACCGACTCCGCGGCGACCGACACCGGCATCATCCAAGCGGCGAACGAGGGCGACGGCCGGATGGTTAGCGCGATTTCGCCGGCGCAATATAAGATCGGGCCGAAAACGGTTGCGGCGCTGGTTGCGCTCGACTTCGGCCAGTCGCTCTACAACGAGTTGTCGAAAGCGCTTGGGCCGGAATTCAAAGGAGGCCATCTCGCAACCGGACTTGGCACGGGTGTCATCGACTTCGTCTTGTCGCCGGTCTGGCAGGAGCAGGGGCCGAAGGACCTCGTCGAGAAGGCCAAATCAGTTTGGCCGGAAATCGAGAAAGCCAAGGCCGACATCATATCAGGCGCGCTGAAGCCGCCCTTCGACACGAAACTGTAACAAGCCCGCGCGCGACGGCGGCTCGTCCGTCGTCGCGCCATGAGGCGTGGCGGAATCCGCGAAGCTTGGCCCCCGTCCGATGCGATGGACGACGAAATAGGCATGAGAAGGCGAAGCGGCCGTGGCCGATACGCTCATCCCTGAAGCGCCTCGCGACTTCGCGCTCCAATGCCGCGACATTTCCGTTCAATATGGCGACGTCGCCGCTCTGGTCGGGGTGAGCGTCGCCTTCGCGCCCAGACTGATCCACGCGGTGGTCGGGCAGAACGGCGCCGGAAAGACGACTTTCGCGCGCGTCGCGGCTGGAATCGTCAAGCCGATTTCCGGCGCACTGGCGATCCGCGGACGGGACGTGCCGACCGGCAATGTCAACCAAGCGCGCCTCGCCGGCGTCGAATTGGTCCATCAAAGCTTTGCTTTGCCGCCGTCCTTCACGGTCGCCGAGGCCATGGAGTTCGGCGCCGAGCACGGTCGACCTGTGTTTTCTCGGCGCGGTCTTGAAACGCGTTGGAGACGGCATCTCGAAAATCTTGGCGTGCGCGCCCGTTTGCGGGAACGCATCCGCAATTTGCCGGTCGAGGCCCAGCAAGGCGTTGAGATCGCCCGCGCACTCGTCGCCGACGCCAAGGTATTGATCCTGGACGAGCCGACCGCCGTACTTTCGCCGAGCGGCATAGAGACCCTGTTTGAACGCCTCAGACACCTCAAGGCCGGGGGCGTCACCATCATTCTCATTCTCCACAAAATCCGCGAAGTGCTCGGTGTCGCTGATACGGTTACGGTTCTGCGCGCCGGTCGGCTGGTGGAGGGGCCGATCGCCGCAGACGCCACCGACGCTCGGCGGCTCTCGTCCTCCATCATCGGCTCCGAAGCGGAAAAAGACCTGGCCGTCAAAGATGAGGCCGCGCTTGTCGGGGCGAGCCTCGGCGATGTGGCGGCGCCCTCTCTCGCGATGGGCGCCGCGCGCAGCGCGAGGCCGATTCTCGTCCTGGAGGGCGTCGCCACGCGCCCCGATTCGGAAGGGTCAGCGCTGGAAGACGTGAACTTGAACATCACGCCAGGCGAAATCGTCGGCGTCGCCGGCGTCGAAGGCAATGGACAACGCACGTTGGTGCGCGCTTTGTCAGAACTCGTTGACATGCAGTCCGGCCGTATCCTGCTCAACGGCGAGGACGTCACCAGGACGCCGCTCAGCGAAAGGCGCGCTCGCGGTTTGCGCGTCATTCCCTTTGAGCGGAACAG
>Ga0206856_10186_pt1 | contig 21530 bp, 19 predicted proteins | sample Alteio_BWOrgCont_48_FD_152630 | JGI IMG/M metagenome (GOLD analysis project Ga0206856, IMG submission 152630) | Enriched cells from forest soil in Barre Woods Harvard Forest LTER site, Petersham, Massachusetts, United States -... | ecosystem: Environmental > Terrestrial > Soil > Temperate forest >...
CGACCAAAGAGCGCTCGACGGCGACGAGGTGCTCGTTGATGTGGGTCTGGAAGATGACGTCGGCCTCGGCGGCAAGTCGTGAGATATCGACCAGCATGTCGTTCGAGCCGACCTCAGGGATCGAGATCGCCAGCGACGGCGTGACGAGATCGTCGGACGACCAGCGTGCCAATTGCGCCTGCGCCGCACGTTTGATTGACGCTTGGTCGCGCCCTCCGCCGGCGGGACCGACATCGTTACAAATAAAGCCCAGGACACAGCGGATGCCCGCCTCTTTAGCCGCGATGGCGACCGCAGCGACATCGCCTTCGGCGCGAGTGCCCGCATCGACTACCGTGGTGAAGCCGCCACGCAACGATTCCAGCGCCGATAGCTTGCTGGACAGATAGACGGCGTGCTCATCGAGGAAGCCTTCGAGAGGCACCCAGATGCGACGAAAGATTTCTGATGGCTCGCCGAACGCCAGCGCCTTGCCAAAACTCTGCGTCAGGTGGTGATGGGCGTCGATGAAGCCCGGCATGACAAGATGGCCGGGAAGGTCAATGGGCGTGAGGTCGGGATTGCGGCCGAGAACCGCGTCGCGGGCGCCAACGTCTGTGAAGACGCCTTTGCGGACCACGGTCGCACAACCGCCTTCGTATCCCGCTGGCAGCAACATGTGCTCAGGCGACAGCAGGAAATCCCCACCATCGAACATATGTGAATGGAAAGACTCGGTCATGCGTCAGGACCCGTTGGAGGACGCTTTCGACAAATCACCCTCCACTTTTGTTTCGCGGCCGGAGCCGAGGTGATGGAAGATTACGTTGAGAAGAACGGCTGTCAGCGTGCCAGCAGCCAGGCCGTTGCCGAGGATCATCTGTACGCCCTGTGGAAACTTGCTGTAGATTCCCGGTACGAGGATCGGTAGGAACCCCATAGCCAATGCGGCGGCCAGCGTAAACACGTTCCCATGCTCGCCGATATCAACCTTGCGCAGAATGTCGATTCCCATCGTGGCAATGACGCAGAAAACGATGACGGCGGTGCCGCCGACCACAGGACCGGGAATGGCGTTGACGAAACGCCCGAGCGGCGCGAGCAGCGCGAGGACGACCAGGATGCCGCCGCCCGCCGCAGTAACGTAGCGTGAGCGGATGCCGGTGGCGCGAACGATGCCTATGTTTTCACCGCTCGTGATAATGAGCGACGTGCCGGCAGGCCCCCACAAGTGAGGCCAAAGCGTCACCTCGGATGGTCTTCGGCACGTCGCGACGCGGATCGATTTCCTTGCCGACGAACTCAGCGACTGCGATCGTTTGCCCTGTAGCCTCCGCCATCGAGATGACGCAGAAGACGACCAAGGGAATTGCCGCGACAATATTGAAGATTGGCCAGCCAAACGGAAACAGCGTAGGCATACTGACAATTGGACCCGTGCCGACGCCCGCCAGGCTCATCGTCCCGGCGAGGGCGGCCACGCATGTGCCGGCCGCGAGACCGAGGAGCACCGAGAGTTGCCGCCAGGTACCGGATATAAAGCGAGCGAAAAGCAAAGTGAGTGCGATGGTCGCGAGCGCCAGAAGCACGTTCGTCGGGCTTGCGAAATTCGGAGAGTCCGGCTGACCGGCGATGATTCCGCCATAAATCTTGACAAGATTTACGGCAACAAGGAGCAGGATAGTTCCAACTACAAGCTTCGGAAAGTATTTAATGCAGCGCGCGAAGACTGGAAGAATGACAACGTAGGCAATCGCCGTCATAATGACCGCTCCGGCGGCGGTTTGCAGGTTGGTCTGCTGCGCTATCGTCAGAAAGATAACGATAGGCGCGCCGCCGGGCACCATAATGAATGGAAGTCTCGCGCCGATGCCCGCCGGGCCAAAGCTCTGGAGCAAAGTACCGAGTCCGCAGATCAGAAACGTGGCGCTTATCAGGTTGACCGTGAGTTCTGGCGAAAACTGTAGCGCCCGGCTGACAAGGAAGACCGCCGTTATCGGCGAGGCGGCCATGACAAGAACATGTTGCAGCCCAAAGAGAAACAACTGTTGCGGCGGAAGAATTTCGTCGACCGGTTCGACCAGGACCATTCGCATTCCTTCCCTTGACCTAGCGAACTATTGGTCGAACCTACCGCTTAAGTGGATCGCTGTCACCAAGCCGAAAAACACTGGTCAGGGCCGGCTTCCATTCCTATGAGCGCCCATTTCTCCGTGGAGGTCACGGACAGCGTTGCCCGCTCAAGAACTTAGAGACGAGGGCTAGTCGATATCTCAATTGGGAAATCGCAGCCAAGAATGCTCAGAGTTGGTACCCAGCCAGGAGGCCTTTGCTAAACATGACTGTGGGCACTTTGAGTCTGCTGCTCCGTGCAATGAAGAAGCGATGATATTCGGCGAGCAGTAATTGATATTCCTCATTGATGAGATCGATCTCTTGAGCCAGTTGAATCCATTCTGCTGGCATCTGCCTTCCGGGGGACCATCGCCTGTCTGCTCCCTCAATGATCGATTGTTCTGCTATCAAAGCCTGCTTCCGAAGAGTAAGGACATTCAATAGGTCGACGTAAGCACTCCGAGCACGGAGAGCGCCAAGTGAGGCCTGTCCACTTGAGCCCCCGGTGCGCTTGCCAGATCGATGGTCAAGAGGATCTCGGGAACGTCTCATAGGTATGAGCGCGTTGATGTCCTTCGTCGCGACATCATATGACGAATGTTACATACCGCAAATGTGTAACCTGATTCTCTCCGAGCGGCATTCCGCTGCCCACCGATCGAAATGCCTCTGCACTTAAGTCGTTAGACGCGGCATCCAGAACCATCTCAGTCTGTTGCAAACCGTTCCAAACCGTACCGTGACGGAGCCGGTCTGCTCATTCTAATATGAAAAGATGCGAAAGAAGCTCACGCCCAAATTTCTCGATAGCCTGCCTCCCGCAAGGGCAAAGCGTTACGAGGTCCGAGACGAGGTCCTACCAGGGCTACTCATTCGAGTATCATCGGCACGGAAGAAGATCTGGTACGTCTTTGTGAGAGACGGCAACAAGAATCGTCGGGTAAAAATTGGGACCTATCCGATAATGAGCCTATCGGACGCACGCGAGACGGGCAGGGGAGTCCTCCGCGACATTCAGCTTGGCAAATTTCGAGAGGCGAACGAGGAAGCCACAGAGCCCGCCTTCGGTGAGGTAGTCCGTCAATTCATCGAACTATACGCGAAACCGCGCAATCGCAGTTGGAAGAGCACCGAAAGGGTGCTGACAAAGTTTAGCGACCTTTACCACAGACGCATCGTGGATATTAAACGCGCTGACGTGGTCAAGATCCTCGATGTGCTGGTTGCGTCCGGGTTGGGCATTGGAGCCAATCGAGCGCTCGCGGCAATCCGAAAACTCTTCTCATGGTGCGTCGACCGCGGCGTGATCGACCACAGCCCTATTGCCGGTCTCAAGGCTCCCGCGAAGGAGGTCTCACGTGATCGGGTGCTGACAGACGCGGAATTGGCCGCATGCTGGTGTGCCGTCGAGCAAGAGGGCTTCCCTTTCGGACAATTTTTGAAAATCCTCATTCTTACCGGCCAACGGCGCGGCGAGGTGGCCGGCATGCGATGGTCTGAAATCGACTTCGAGCAGGCGTTCTGGACCATCCCCGCCGATCGCGCGAAGAATGCCGCGAAGCACGTCGTTCCGCTGGCGCCCTTGGCGATATCGATTCTCAAGGGTCTACCGCGGTTTTCAGGTTCGGAGTTTGTGTTCACAACCAGTGGAAAGAGGCCAATATCAGGATTTGGGCGTCTGAAGCGGCGGCTTCAAGAGCGGATTGCCGCTGACAACTGGCGTATGCACGACTTCAGGCGCACGGTCGCAACCCACATGGCGGGAATGGGGGTTCAGCCGCACATCATTGAGGCGGTGCTCAACCACCGAAGCGGCATCGTTAGCGGCGTTGCAGCCGTCTACAACCGACATGCATATATGAACGAAAAGCGTGAGGCGTTGAAGAGGTGGGCATGCGCAATCATGGGGGAGATGAGGAACCAGGTAACCCCTGGGGCCCGGGACAAAATGGTGAATGGCCCTGGGATCAGCTTCGAGCGCCAGTCGTCGCAAAAATATCCGATGATGAACTAGCCAGCATCGTCGCGCTTACTGCTCGCAAAACGTACGATGGCCACGCATATTCGTCCTCGGACCTGAACGAACTGCGGAAGATTCTTCGCATCGAAGGCACATGGCCGGATTCTCAACTTCATCGCCACACTGACGAGTTGGCGGCGCATGTGGGGCTGCCCCTGATTACAATCCGGCGAGCCACCGGAAAGGAGTATCGAAGATTCATTGCAACCAAGCTGCTGACCCCCGCCAAGAACCTTCGTCAGACGCTCTGCGATTGGGAGATGAGCTTGGAATTTGATCAGCCGTGGTTGCCCCTGCACCGGGTGAACAAACGGCAACTTGTCGCCGCTTTGAAGAGTCTCATCGCTGCAACCGAGGATCACGTCGACGAAATCGCTCGACAAAGCGCTAAGGGTAAATCTTGGGATAGCGACATCAAAAGGTACTATGTGAAATGCGTAGACCTTCTGTGCGAGTATCTCAATCACAAATATGTACCATCGCGACGTATCTACGAGGGACGCGAAGATTTCAGCCAACTGCGAGACGCCGTATACCTGCTGTCTAGTCCGTGGCCTTGGGGTGAGAACAAGGGAGTCAAGTTTGTGGCCGCGATTCGTGAACGCGTCGATGAATGGAACGCGTCAAGTCGGGAACTCCGCAAGCTCCTACTTGCCAAACGAGATGGATGAGTTGGGCTTTCGAAACCGCCTTTCTCAGCCATCTAGGTCGGTAGACAAAAGGAGCAAGACTCTGTTCATTGTGGTCTCGTCAGTAGCGGCAGCGTATGACGAGGTAGCAAATGTCGGATGCCAGCGAGGGAGTTGGCCCAAAACTACTTCTCACGAGGTCAGATTTGAAGGCGCTCGGTATACCCGGCACCAACACAACTTTGCTCCGTCGGGAGGCCGATGGACGCTTTCCGCGGCGGATTAGGATCGCTGGCACGACGGTCTGTTGGTTAGCGAGCGAAGTCGACGTATGGCTCGCCGAGCGAGCCGCCGAGCGCGATGAACATGTATATGCCGACTACTAGAGCCGCGCGTAGTCGCGCCTCGAAATCCTGAACCGCGAAGCGTCCACAGAGCTCCACAAACAACTGAAGGACAGCAACATGCATGACCGCATGAGCGGACCCTTGCGCCCAAAGAACAGTGCGCGCTTCACCACTCCTGCAAAACCATCACGACAACACGTGCGGTGGCTTTGGCGGCAGCTCAGAAAAGAGGGTTCTACAATCCTGATCAAGCGTCAAGCTAGCTCCGAGGACGCGACACAAAGAGCCCTCAGTGATGCCCGAGGCTGGCGCGACCTTGAACGGTTTCTGAACGAGCCATGAGCGAGCTTCTGCGCCTGAAAAGCATGCGCCCAGCCAACGGTTTATGGCTGTCGATGCAATTCCTGCGATGGCTTTGGCATTCGTACAGACAGGGCTTCGTAGTCCTTGGCGTGCGTAGGGCGGGCACGGAGCACATCGTGCAGCGAGCTTTCAACCTCGCTGGAGGTTGGCGCGACATTGAAAGGTTTTTGAAGGAGCATGACCCGCGAGATTATGATCTATATTTTTGCCCAAACGTTTTCAGTCAGCCAAGTAGGTGCGCGGAATTCGCGCTACCTACTTCGTCCGCTTGGTGCGACATCGACGAGGGCGACGCGACCACCTTTCGGCCGCCGCCGACGATAGTAATCGAAACATCGCCCGGTCGGTATCAAGGCATCTGGCTATTTAAAGAACCGGCCGACCCCTCGAGGGCGGAAGCGACCTCCAAGTGGCTCGTTTACACCTATGGGGGTGACCGAAACGGTTGGTCGATAACGAAGTTTCTCCGCGTTCCAGGAACGATCAACCACAAGCCCCAATACAACCGCCCGCGAGTGAGGATCGTAGGGGACATCGGTGAGCCCATCCAGGCTTGGCCGGAGATCCCGGTGACCTCAAGACCTCGCATATCGCATGAGATTGAGGTTGATCCGCATGCTCACAATTGGCGCGAGGTAATCCGCCGGTATGGGTCGAAGCTCGCGCCGAGGCACCGTCGCCTGATGGAGGACACTCGCGTGGTCAGTCACGATCGTTCGAAAATGATCTTTATTATCGTTGCTGAGCTACATCGCGTGGGCGCCTCGCCGGACGAGATTGCGTCCGTAGTATGGCGGAGTCCCTACTTCATCAGCAAGCACGGTCAGAGCCGGCAACGGCTCAACGAGGAGCTTTCTCGTATTCTTACAAAGATTTGGAATCGAACATGACGCAAAGTGAAGCAAACGGATCGCAGCCGTGGCCACCTTTGGATCGACGGTTGATCGATGACGCGGACGAGCCGCCACCGCGGCTTAAGCGTGACGCGCTTCCGGACGGCTGGTTCGACCTTTTTGATGCGGAAGCGAGCGCGTGCGGAGCGCCACTGGACTACATTGCCGCTGCGTTCCTCGCAGCTGTCGCAGCTTGGATAGGAAACTCTCGACACGCGAAAATCACCACGATTTGGCGGGAGTCGGTCAATTTGTGGGTAGTTATAATCGGCGCCCCAAGCTCAGGGAAAACACCCTCAGTCGGACTAGTGGTCGACATTTCGAACGAATTGGTGCGGCTGGAAATGCCGGCTTGGGAAAAGGAGATGGAAGAGTACAATAAATCAAAAGAGACCAAAGAGGACTTCGATGAGCCGGCGCCTCCGCAACCACGGTTGGTGGCGATGGATGCGACGATCGAAAAGATTCAACGGTTGCTCGCGATTCATCCCCGCGGTTTGTTTGTAGTTCGGGACGAGTTGTGGGGATTCTCTGCGGGATTTGATCGTTACAAGAGCGCGGAGTCTGACAAAGCGTTTTACATCGAAGCGTGGAGTGCGAAATATTTTATGGTGGATCGAGTGAAGGACGGCGACAAGGCGATTATTATTCGCAGCGCATTTATCTGCATTCTTGGCGGCATGGTGCCAGATAACGTAGGCGCGATATTTGCCCAGGCAGACGATGGATTTGCGGCGCGATTTATTTTTGTTTGGCCTCGGCCCGCGCCAATCGAGGACGTCAATTTTGACGTCGACGCTGACGCTTCGCGTAGGCGGTGGGTTGTTCTAGATGCTGCCAAGAGACTGCGAGCGCTTAAAATGCGAAGCGATGATGAGGGACTGGTAGCGCCTATTCCAGTTCCGCTTGCCGATGATGCCCAACAAACTTTCAATGATCTCCGTCGTGGGTACCTAGAGATGTCGCGCAGAAGCACCGGCCTCATTCGGGGTTGGTACGGGAAAAATCCGGGTCGAGTTGCCCGCCTTGCCTTAATATACGAGTATCTGGCGTGGAGTATCAGCGATCGCGCGGCGGAGCCGCGGCACATTTCGCTGGATTCATTGCAACGCGCAGGTCGATATCTCGACTATGCGGCGCGGATGTTCAATCGGATCACGGCCAACCTTGCGATAGCACAGGAGTATCGCGATGCCGTGGCGATCGCTAAATATCTTACCGAGTCGCGGACGGAGAAGTTCTCGGAGAGACAACTTTACAAGACAGCGGGGTTCCATTGGGCGCGGACTGATGAGCGGCGAAAAACGCGCGTTAGATGTATTGGAGGCGGGCAATTGGATCCGTCGGGGTGCGCAAAACACTGGCAAGCGTTCGTCGGGCAATTGGGACGTGTCGCCTGAGGCGCTGTCGATGGCAAAGTGACAGTTGGCCGCTTTGGACGCTTCGGACGGCGATGCCGCGCACATGTCAATTTCCTTTCCTGTGCTTTCGAGTCGCGTCAGTGCCGAAGGGTGGCCGTCCAAAGCGTCCAAAGCGGCCAAAGGCAGTACGTGGACGGTCATAGCCTTCGAGTGAACGGTGGTCGGGCCTGCCTGCGCAGCCCGAGAATCGATTTAGGAGCTCACCGGCTGGCCTGGGCGTTTATACGGCTTCAACCCCCACCGCAGGACCGCCGTTGGGCGTCTACGCGCCTCTTATGGCTGCAGCGGCGGAGTCCGTGGTACCGGGCTGGCCGCCGTCGCAGGCTTTGGTGGCTGAAGTCTCCAAATAGCAGGTCGGCAATAGCCGTGCTGATGACATGCCTTCAAAGTTGGCCGACGCTGGGGCGATGCCGCGATCATTTGTCTGCGTGTCGGGTTGCGCTCTGAGGGTGATCGCAGCGCCCCGGTGCTCGCCTGGTCGCAGAGTAGGGCTCCCGGGGCCAACCCAACTGCCCAGCGGCATGCAGGGCGACACTGCGACGATTTGTCAGAGAGTCGGTTGTGCATTGAGGGGGAATTTTCAACGGTAAATCAATGCACAATTCTAACTAGTCCCGCAGAATTACTCGTGCTGGGTTCGATTTTGAGAACCTGAGGATGAGAAAAAGACGCGCGCCAAGGAGCGGGGTCGCCATGGCTGCGCCATCGCTTCAGGGCTTCTGACGTGTTCAGCGTCCCTCTAGCAGGTTGTTGAAAAACCATGACGGGCGAGGTTGGAAAGTCTACCCCGCTTTTTTGACCGCTATCGAACCCAAAGCGGACACTGACGAGGCGGCGTGGCCGGGCCGTCTGTGCGTATGCACCGAGCGCGTTGCGATTGTCGAAGGGCTTGCTACTAGTCCTCCGAGCGCAGACACGCCTCGACGCGCTGGATCAGGTGCGCCCGCTGGGCAGGCGCCACCCCCGCGAGGAGGTGGACACCGGCGATGGGCAGATATGGCTCCATCGCCGCTGTCAGTGCCGCGGGGGACATGCCGGCGAGCCGCGCATATTCGGACTGCAAGGCCACATTGACCGCACGCGGCCGCTCCGGATTGTCGACGACTTCTGGGGCGAGCTCGGAAAGGCTGATGTGGCAGCACGCAAGGTCCAGGGCGGCGGGCGCTCGGACGGCACCGTCCCAGTCGATGATCCTCGGACCATCCGCCGTCATGATCACGTTGCCGGGGTGAAGGTCGCAATGGCACAGGCCGTCCCCCGGCGGCAGGCGCTCAATCAGGGAGAGGATACCAGGGGCGATGTGCTTCGGAAGCATCCCGCCGGAGAGCCGCAACGCGCCATCCATCCAGTCTTGCAAGGAGGGTACGTCCGGTGGCGGCGGCGTCTTGTGAGCGGAGATGCAGACGGTGGCGAGGATTGCCCCTGTCTGCTCGAACGTCATGGCGCCGCTCCGCGAAAGCTGCAGCAGGGTCGGTCCGTCGAAGCGCGTCAGCACGATGCCGAAGCGCCCCTCCAGGTTCACCTCGTCGAACACCTCCGGCGCCGGGACGCCGGCGGCGAAGACGGCGCCGGTCATTCGCGCCTCGTGCCGGCCGACCCGCCGCGGCACGCCGGCCTTAAACAGCTTCAGGACTTGCCCGGGCGCCCAGGCGTGGTGTCAGCAAAGGCGCCTTCGCCGATCTTCTCACCGAGGAATCCCCGCATCGCCCGTCCTCCGCCGCCAAGAGCAAACACTGCCGGCGCGCAAAGACAACCCCCCTCCCGTTGCGGCCGCCGGGAGTAGTAGGTCGCGCAGTGACAGAGATTGTCTCTGATGGACTGCCGCACACTATGACCGCTTTCCACCGAAGGCCGACGTCCGAGAATTGGTGTCGAGCACCGATTTTATGCGCTGGCGGAATTGATCGATTAATGATTCCTTGGATAAGCAATTACGCCGAGGGTCACGGCATGCGCGGCACGGACAAACGGTCAGGATCGCTGTTCTCGTATGTCGATCTGGATGCGCGGGTACCGAAGGACCATCCGCTGCGTGCGATCCGCGAGATTGCGAATGGTGCATTGGCGGACCTGAGCGCGGACTTTGCGGCGATGTACGCGCCGCTGGGGCGGCCCTCGATCCCACCAGAAAAGCTGCTGCGCGCATCGCTACTACAGGCGTTCTACACGATCCGCTCGGAGCGCCAACTGATGGAACGGCTGCAGTTCGACCTGCTGTACCGCTGGTTTGTTGGCTTGGGCATCGACGATGCGGTCTGGGATCACTCGGTGTTCTCCAAGAACCGGGACCGGCTGCTCGAAGGCGATGTCGCCGCCAAGTTCATGGCGGCGGTCCTGACGCAGCCCCGCGTCAAGCGACTGCTCTCGACGGATCACTTCTCGGTCGATGGCACGTTGGTGGAAGCCTGGGCCAGCATGAAGAGCCTCAAGCCAAAAAGTGCCACCGACGAACCTCCGACAACAGTCGGGCGCAATGAGGAGATCAACTTCCGTGGCGAGACGCGGAGCAACCAGACCCATGTCTCGACCAGCGATCCCGATGCCATGCTCTATCGCAAGGGAGCAGGCATGGAGGCAAAGCTTTTGCTATATCGGCCATACCCTGATGGAGAACCGCAACGGTCTGCTGGTCGATGCTCGATTGACGAGGGTCTCCGGCCATGCCGAGCGACTGGCTGCGCTCGACATGATTGAGCCGCGCGCCGACAGGCCAGAAGCTATCACGCTGGGAGGCGACAAGGGCTTCGATGCTGCGAACTTCGTTAGGGAACTACGCGAGATCAACGTGACGCCGCACCTTGCCCGCAACACGACCCGCCGTTCGGCCATTGATGGACGGACCACTCGCCATCCCGGTTATGCGGCCAGCCAGCGCATCCGAAAACGTATCGAAGAAGGCTTTGGCTGGATGAAGACCATCGCTGGCCTCAGAAAGACAAAGTATCGAGGTCTCGAAAAAGTCCGGTGGGCATTCACTCTTGCAGCAGCGGCCTACAACCTGATCCGGTTACCGAAGCTCATGGCTGCAACATGAACGCAAACACAACTGGCAACTGCAGTACGGCGCAACAGCACCATAACCAACCGGCAAGTTGCGCCTGAAACGACTACTTCTTCAACAGCCTGCTAGGAAGACCTTCCGCCAAGCGCCCTCTAGCGACCGGATTCGGCCGAGCGCGGAATGGCAGTTTCCGGGAGGCGAGAGACGCAAGCGGACGTTCGACGGGCACGAGTTCGGTCGGGTAGTCCTCGCCAACAGCAGCCGCGAGCGAAGCCTTAAAATGCGGGGGTGTTTTGAGAGAATGGCCGGGGGGCCCGCCAGCAGAGGCGCGGCGGGGTTAATCGACCCACCGCCAGCCGACGTTCGGCTGCATGAACGGTGGCTTCAGGCCGAGCGCCTTGGCAGCGCCCGGGTTCAGATCGATCCCCGCGCCGTTGGTGATCTTCGCTTTGGCTGGCATGGTATCGCGAAGTTCGCAGATGACCTTCTTGTCGTTGAGGGAGAGTTCGATCTTCTTGCCCCGCGCGATCGATCCCTTTTTCCATTTGGTCAACCAGTCGTCCGGCGGCAGCGCGCATAAGGGCTTGGCGACCGTCGTATCGTCGCCCCACAGGCCGATGCCGTTATCGCCGACGGCGAGGCATTGCTTCGCGTTTTTGCCAGACTTGAGACATTCCTTGTAGGCCAGGACATCCGCCGGGTCGGCAAATGAGGAGGCGGTGACGACGTTTACTTCCGTATCTGCTTTCGCAACGCTCGCAGCGGACAGGACCATCAGGGTCGAAATTAAAATTCTCGCCATACCAGCCATTTTTCTTCCCGTTGTTGACCAATGCGGGTGTAGGCCAGTTTCTAGCGCATGGCCTGTGGCCGCCTAGTCGAAGCTAGCATAATATTATTGGCGATGAAGGGCGGGGCGAGCGACTATTTGCCCTTGAAATTGGCCGGTTTGGGTCGTCGCTCCAATTTTTTGCGACAACGCACATGACTCCGCCGCTCCTAGTCGCCGGTAACACCTCCGCCCAGCCGACCCCCCATAGCCGCCGACGGCACCGTGCAAGCAGTACGTTGGTTGTCCGCCAGCTGGCCCCCCCTTGCGGAATGATGTCCGCTTTCGAAAGCGCCGCATCTGCCGCATAAGTCGGGAACGACTGTTATGGGCGCCCACCGGCCAAACCCGAATTTGGCCGATAACGGGACGCCAGTTTTCGGGCGAGAGAAGGCGAAGGCGGACGTTCGACGGGCGCGAGTGAAACGGCATAGTTCGACCCTAAGGCGACGTTTGGACAATTGGCCCAGGTTGCGTTCTGCCGACCCAACCCTCTCGGAGGGCGGTTCTGACGGCTTTGTGCTATCCTGAGTGGCGCTGAGGGCCCGTCATGCCCGAAACCCGGAAGCTTGCGGCCATATTTTGCTCTGACGTGGTCGGCTACAGCCGTCTGGCGGGCGCGGACGAGGATCGCATTCTTGCCCGGTTTAGAGCGCTTCGCAGCGACCTTATAGATCCTACCATCGCCGTGCATCATGGCCGGGTCGTCAAGCGCACGGGTGACGGCAGTATCGTTGAATTCCGCAGCGTCGTCGACGCGGTCCGCTGCGCGATCGAAGTGCAGAACGCGATGGTCGAGCGCAATGCTGGGGTCCCGGAGAACCGGCGCATCGTCTTCCGGATCGGCATTCACATCGGCGACGTCGTTGAAGAGAGTGACGGCGACCTGATGGGCGACGGCGTCAATATTGCCGCGCGGTTGGAAGGAGTCGCCAAACCCGGAACGATTTGCCTTTCCGAGGACGCCTACCGCCAGGTGAGCGGAAGGCTCGATATGCAGGTAACCGATCTCGGCCCGACCCAGCTCAAGAACATCGAAAGGTCAATAAGGGTTTATTCGCTGCAAGTGGGCGTCCCCGCCGTGGCGAAGCCCGCGCCGGAGCCAGAAGCAGGAGCAAAACCAGCCGCGCCCAAAAAACGTTCGCCGTTGGCGACACTGGGCGTAGCGATCGTGGCGCTCCTCGTGATCGCCGCAGCGGGCTGGTATATAGTCCTTGCGAACAGAACCCTCCTCCTCTCGTCAAACGCTTCCCCGCCGGCCGGACGGGCAAATCTCTCCATCGTGGTGCTGCCCTTCGCTAATCTGTCCGGCGATCCATCCCAGGACTACCTCGCGGACGCTCTGACCGATGAATTGACCACCGGTATCTCGCGCCTCCACGACAGCTTCGTGATCGCGCACAACACGGCCGGTACCTACAAAGGCAAACCGATCGACGCCAAGGCCATCGGCAAGGAATTGGGCGTACGCTATGTCCTGGAAGGGTCGGTGCAACCCAGCGGCGGTCAGGTGAGGGTAAACGCCCAGCTTATCGACGCTGACAGCGGCGCGCACATTTGGGCCGATCAATTCGACACCGCCCGCTCCGATTTGTTGAAGATGCAGGACGAAATCGTCATTCGTCTGGCGCGCACGCTAGAGCTTCAATTCCCTGAGTTAGAGGCCGCCCGTCTCAAAAGGACGCCCCCAGCAAACCCAAAGGCCGAGGATTTGGCTCTCCAGTGCTGGGGGACCATGGAGAAAAACGGATATATCGGCAAGGAAGCGGAAGCCGGTTTCCCGCTCTGCGAACAGGCGCTTGCGATCGATCCCAACAATGTCCGCGCCCTGATCGCTTTGTCCGGAAAGTTCTACTACCCGATTCTTCTCGGCCTCAAGGGTGACCTCAAGAAAGCGGACGAATTGATTTCACACGCGCTCGCCGTCGACCCAAACTTCGCCAATGCTCACGACACCAAGTCCTGGATATTCTTTATTCAACAGCACTTCGACGAAGCGCTCGCAGAGGAGGAACGCGCGCTCGCGTTAGACCCGGCCATGATCGATTCCGTTGTAGGGCTAGCCTTTGACTACCAGATCCTCGGACAATTTGAAAAGAGTCTCGAATATTTTGACAGGGCAATTCGCCTCAGTCCACGCGATCCAATTCTCAATGTTAGGTATGAAGGCAAAGCGATCAACTATTTCGCGCTGAAGCAGTTCGATCAGGCGATGGAATGGTCTCGCCGCGCTATCGCGGTCGATCCGAATAATGTTCCTTCTGCGCATGCAGACCTCATCGCTGCGCTCGAATTGACCGGTCGAAACGACGAGGCCCGTGAGGCGCTCCAGCGCTACCTTGCCCTCCCTCTCGGCGGACTAAAGACTATCGCGGCGTGGAAGGCGTACAAGGCTGTCTTCACCAATGAGCACAGCGATCCGCGCTATCTTGAATTATGGGACCAGACGATCGAGGGCCTGCGCAAGTCGGGGATGCCTGAGGCGTGAATGCCGTGGAACTTGGCGGCATTGGCCGAGCGAATGACGGCTTTCCACCCGTGATCGTCGAACGCCCAAGCTGAGGTAACGTCTGCTTTGGCGAAGCGAGACAATGCGGCGGAGTGACCAGCATGGGCGCAAACCGGCCGAGGCGACTGTGAAGGTTCGCGGGGGCCAAGAGATAAAAGATCGACGTTCGGATTAGGCGGTTGGGGGAGAGACCGGTCGCGCGGTTGAACGCCGTGCTCAATGCGCTGACGGACTGATAGCCATTCAGTTCCGCTATCTCGAGCAAGGCCTTCGTGGAGGAAGTGAGGGCTGCTTCGTAAGGTTCATCCGCCAATTCGAAAGATAGTCGATCGGGGATGAGCCCACGGTCCCGAGAGGGGGGTAGGGGAGTTGGCAAGACCTGGTTGTAGGAGATTGATGTAAACTCTAGGCGCAAACGAACTGCGGCCTCCAGAGCAACTCCCGCGATCGTTTGTCAGAGTGTGCTTTGCGGTTGATCGCCGCGCCGCGGTGTTCGCTCGCCCGCCCGGGCGCAACCCAACTGCCAACTGGCCTTGCGATGTGCGATAGTTTGTCAGAGTATCGGTTGTGCTCTGAAGGGAATTTACCTTGGCAAATCAATCAGCGCGTCCTTCGAGGTTCCACACATTAATGCCTTGGGTTCGATTTTGAAAACCTGCGGACGAGAAAAGGCGCGGCCCGGGCATCTCTTTGGCATTCGGCTCGTTTCCCCAACCGCCCTCAAACGACCGGAATATGGCCGAAAGCGGAATGGCAGCTTCCGGGCGACAAGAAACGAAAGCGGACGTTCGACGGGCAGAGTCGATCGGCATAGTTTGACCCAGAGCTGACCTTCGCCTTGATCCTCCAACGATCGCAAATGCGCCAGGACCGCCGCTTCCGCTGTTCCATCGGACTCCAGTAGGAACCTCCGCGTTGCGTCGTAAACGGCAAGTAGAGAGGGTATTGGAACCGGCGCGTCGAGCAGGCAGTGGCGCGGGTTTGAATAGGAGGGTCGGTAACGTCTCTCCCGGATCGCCCGAGGAGACCTGAATCGCCTATTGACCACTTTGGCGCCATCCTCGCCTTATGACCTCCGCCCGCAAATCGCCCCCGCTGCGTGAAATCCTGAAAGACGCCCGCCTCGCGCTGATGCTTGCGCTCGGCTTCTCTTCTGGCCTGCCGTTCCTTTTGATCTTCTCGACCCAATCGGCGTGGCTCCGCGAGGCGGGGGTCAGCCGCTCGGCGATCGGGCTCATGAGCTATGCGGCGCTCGCCTTCACCTTCAAGTTCTTTTGGGCGCCGTTCATCGACGAATATGATCCGCCGCTCGCCGGCCGCTGGCTCGGGCGCCGGCGCGGCTGGATGCTGATCGCCCAGCTCGGCGTCGCTGCTGGGCTTGCCGGGCTCGCCTTTGGCACGCCGGCCGAAGGCCTAAGCTGGAGCGTCGCCTTCGCGTTCCTCACCGCATTCGCCGCCGCGAGCCAGGACGTCACCATCGACGGCTGGCGCATCGACGCGGCGCCAATCGAGCGTCAGGGCATGATGTCCGCGGTGTACCAGCTCGGCTATCGCCTGGCGATGCTCTGCGCCGGCGCCGGGGCGCTCTACATTGCGGATTTCGCGAGCTGGCGCGCCGCCTATCTCGCGATGGCAGGGCTGACGCTCATTGGCATCGTCGGCTGCTTCGCCTCGCCGCGGCTTGACCGGCTGCCGGAAGGCCCAAGCAAGCGCGCCGCCTCGTTCGCCGTCTCTTTCGTCGAGCCGCTTAGCGATCTTTTGCGCCGCTACGGCCCGGCGCTGATCGCGATACTCGTGCTGGTGGCGATCTATCGTTTGCCCGATTTCGTCTCCGGCGTGATGGCGAACCCGCTTTATATCGACCTCGGCTTCACCAAGTCCGACATCGCCACCGTCTCAAAGCTATATGGCGTGTGGATAGGCATTACGGGCGCGTTCGGCGCCGGCGTCGCGGTGGCGCGGCTCGGGCTCATGCCTTCACTCATGCTCGGCGGCCTCGCGGCCTCGTCGTCGCACCTGACGCTCGCTTTGCTCGCGGCGCACGGCGCGAGCTTTTCGCTCCTGACCCTCTCTGTGAGCGCCGAGAGCTTCGCATCCGGCTTCGCCGGCGCGGCGCTCATCGCCTACATGTCGTCGCTTGTCTCGCCTGCCTTCGCGGCGACCCAATACGCGCTTCTGTCCTCGCTCTACGCGCTGCCCGGCAAGCTTATCGGCGGCCTCTCGGGAGTGATGGTCGACGAGTTCGGATATGTCCGCTTCTTCATCGCCACCGCGTCGATCGGCGTTCCCGTCGTCGCGCTGAGCCTAACGGTGTGGCGGATGCAGAGGCGGGAGGTTCAGGAGGTGGCGGCGTGAGCGGGCTGGCTGCAAGGCTCCTGTCCGTTCGGAAGCTAGAGCTGAACGAGGCGGCCATAGGCGTCCTTCAATCATACGTCCGCTTTGGAGAAGCGGCACGACCTCGCTCAACGGCGACTATGGGCGCGAAGCTGCTGTGACCGGATCTGGGCCGATAGCGGAATGGCAGCTTCCGGGCGATTAGGTGCGAAAGCGGACGTTCGACGAGCACTTGCCGGAAGGCGTAGTTCGACCCAACGCGGAATCTATCGGTGGCGAACGTCAACCTTCGGCGAGGGTCTCGATGGCCGAAATCACTGAGATCATGGAATTGGTTCACCGCGCGAAACAAACGAACCGCCCACTTCAACAACGACGACGTCCGCTTTGATGACCTTCGCTATCTTCACATTTCGCGAGTTTCAATGTCACTTCCACGACCCGAGTGATAGTGGGGCTTGCCGCTGGCGAGGGGAACCGAACGGCGTCGCAATTGGACCCATCTGAAACATTCGAGGCTGGATCGCCGCGGCCCAAACCTGTTCGATAGCGGAATGGCAGTTTCCGGGCGCGACGTCGAAGAACCGCCATTCACTCACCGCTACGGCGCGTCAAGCAAACCAACTCCGAAGGACCACGACAGGCCGCCTCCGTGGGTAATGCCTGGGGCGCGCTAATGCGCCGGCGTGTACCATATCGGTGACGTGTAGGCCCGCTGGGTGACGGTCATGGGAACGTCGGGCGTCATTGTGACGCTGAAATACTTCGCGTCATAAGCCGTCCACCGTGGCGTCGGAATCTCGATGACGCGTCCGTAGTAAAAGGCCCGCTCGGCGGGATCGAAGCTCGGATCCGTCCACACAGCGCCGAGCTCGGAGGCGCCGATGGTGTTCGTCCAGGTGGCGTTGGCTACATCGACCGAGTTTCCGACCGGCGCCAGCTTGCCGTCAGGTCCGGGTTTTCGATCGCCCGACCAGGCGACGTCGTAAACCTTCTCCTCAAGCTTGCCGTCCTTGGTGAGCCAGCCCTTGACGATCTGATAGCGGTCGAGGTTGGCCCCGATCGGGTCTTTCAGCGCCGCCACGAGAAATGTCGGAGATTTGCCGGCAGACGCGTCGGTCAGATCGCCGCCCATCGGAACCCCCTTTGTATAGCCGGCAAGCGCCGGGCTTCGCGATTGGGCGTCCTTGGCGTCGTAGTCCCAGCCGCCGAAGAACCGAACGATCATGCGCGGCCCCGTTGTCGCATAGGTCTCGCGACGCTTCATGGCGTCGAAAATGGAGACGCGCGTATTTTCTTGCGCCCAGACGGCTGCATAGCCCGACGCGGTCGCCTCCCAGCCCATGATAGTCGTGCCGGTCTTTGGATTGGTCATGAACGGGTGGGACCAGCGGTCGGGGCTGGGCTCTGCGATTGCAGCCTTGCCCCAGAAATTGTCGCTGTCCGCCGTAGCCAGGCCGGTATGCGAGTCCGTGCTGCCGATGAGGCCGAACTTGTAGGGGTTGACGCCGAGCCCGGCTTCGAGCTTGAGCCCATTTTTCAACGCCGAGCGCGCATACTCGAACTCGAACATGTCCGGCGTTTTCTTCTGGCTGAGGTCGAGGTTGCCCTTGTCCCAGCGTTCGAAGTTGGCGAATTCGTCATTGGGCGAAAGGAAAGGGTGGGTCTCGCCGTCACCCTTGATCTGCGTCGTTTCGTAGAGCATCTCCCACTTTGCTCGCTGCTGAGCGTAGTCGCGATCGATCGGTTTGCCATTGAAGGAGTCGATAAGCGGGAACATCGTGCCATTACTGAGATTGCCATTGTGCGCAATGGCAAGCACGTCGCCACCGGTCTTTTCTTTGTAATTTGCCAGCCACTTCCACAGGTCGCGCGGATTGGTGCTCCCTAACGGCGGCAGCGTCGTGTACGGCACGATTTGCAGGGCCTTGTTGCCGCTATCGCGGAAGATAACGTTGCGATGGAGGTTGTCGCCTGTGGCAGTCGACGTCCACTCGTAACCAATGATGGCCGTGAAATGTCCCGGATCGTTAGCTTTTTCCGCTGCGTCGACGATCCGCTCCCAAGTCGATCGGTATGCCGGGTTGCCAGGACCGTAGTATAATTCCTTAGGAAACTTGCCCTGCGAGAACGTGCCCAAGATTTCAAGAGTGACCGCCTGCGCCTGGCCCGCTTGGAGCATGTCGAACCACTTGCGGCCCTGAGGGACCGCGAGCAACTCCGGCTTGCCGGCGATAAGGTCGGTGAAGAAGCCCATGCCATCGCTGTGATCGGCCACGACCAGGAAATCTAGGGGCCGCGCGAGCTTTACGGGCTGACCTGTCGAGGAAATAACCTGCTCGCCTTTGGCAAAACGATAGGCGTCCTCAGGGCCGAGACGCGCGCCGGCTGCGGCCGCATCCAACGACAGGTCCGTGTGAAGGTGCGTGTCTCCAAACAACGGGCGTAGCGGAAAACTGCGCTCGGCGTACGGCGAATAAGGAGGAACCTTGTAAAGCTTCTGTACATCACCTTTGGTCAATTCGCCGATGTCGCCATTGAGGACTGCCCCCGGCTCTTGAGGCCAAGCCGGCTGGCTAATGACCAGCGTCAAAAGCGAGATGGCCAGGAGTTGATTCATTCTTGGAAACATGTGCGATGCTCCCCGCTGCATTCTCCACACTCGAAACTGCGGACCTCTTGGATTCTGGTCATCGTCCTCTTCCAGAGGGCTCTGGCCGCCAAAGACTATTTACTGAGCCGGCGCTGCCGGCGCAGGACGAGGCTGGATCACGACCCAGGTCGAGCCAAGCGTGTCATCCTCAGTTATGACCGTTTCGCCGACATTCCTGTACAGGCCGAGGAATTGGTCGACCCGATCTTTCGGCCCATAGAGTCGGAGATAACCGCGGTCAAATGCCCGACCGATCGTCAGACGGCCGGCGTCGATTTCCGCGATCACCGACTCGCCTGAGACCAGCACCACATCGCCGGGTGCGGGACCGTTCACATGGATTTGCGTGTGCAGCCCATCCGGATCGGCTTCGAAGCGCGTCCACAGGACGGCCTCGACGAGCACGAGGGAAAACGACAAGGACGACTGGACCGGCGAGGCCAAGCGAAAGACGCCGCCGAGCTGGGCAATTGACCCCGCGGTCTTGCGGAATCGAAAGCCGAACAGATCCTTCTCGGTCGGATTGAAGTTGGGCGGCGGCAGCTCCCTGGCGGCGACGGCCATCGCGATCGCGCCCACGACGTGGAGCGAGTCCGGATAAACCCAGTTCAGGGCGCCCTGCGCCGCTGATGTCGGGTCTTCATATCCGCAGGCCAAGACTGGCGCCGACGGCCATGTGATCGTCAGCCCGGCAAAGACCGAAGCTGCGACCGCACCGCGGGCAAGTTTCCCTGGCGATTGAGGCATGTGCGCCCCTCCCGAACCTGATCGAAGGCTACATCGACAACGTGTCACAAACTACGCGAGTGGTTCCTTGCCCTCATCGTATCTGGCCTTCCCCCACTCACCGTCATACGACACTGCACGGACAGAGAGTCGCTAGCGCAGCAACCAGCCGAGTAAAAGAATGCCGGTGGCCGCCGTCCAGCTTCCGAGAACCTGCACCCCGATCCGCAGCGCCTCTTGCCGGAACGCGACGACTGCTGCGGCGAATAGGGCAGAGAGCACGAAGATCGTCGCCGCGACGCCGATCAAGGCCCGCAAGCCGTCCGCCGAGTACCCCATCGTCGAACCATTGAGGAAGCCGTGAAATAGGCCGAGCAGCGCCGCCAGCGCGGTTATGATCGCACTCGACAGTTTGAGGTTCGCAGCCACCAGCCCGCCGACGATGACGAATGAGAGCCAAGCCAAATCCGGCAGCGCCGCCACGCCGGCCGCCACGAGTCCGACTAAACCGCCAAGCAACCACGCCAGCGGCAGAACGAAGAGCACGCGTCGGCCCGTCTCAGGCCCGCACCGTCCCCCTAGCAACGCCAATACGACCGCCGGAACCAGGTCTTCCGGCGAGAGGAAGACGTGCGAAACGCCATCGTAGATCGGCCCAAGCCCGGTTGTCACGAGGTGCGCCTCAGCCGGCGAAACTGCCAGCGCACCCGAAAGGGCCGCCAGAGCATCGGAGGCAACTCGCTGATGCCCGCGCGACCAGGAAGTCATGCAGCAGCGCTCCATAGGAAGAAGACGCCGATGAGGCTGACTGCCGTGCCAGCCAAGCGCAGGGCGCCCTTCCCCCAGGCCCAACGGTGGATCAGCCCGAGCGTGATGCCTAGGAGGTGGAGACAACCGGTCGCCATCACAAAGCCCAGGCTGTAGAGCAGCGCGCTGTCGCCGCGCGGGAGCTCAGTGCCATGCGCGTAGCCGTGGAAGATCGCGAAGAAGGCGACGACCGCCATGACCGCGAATTGGGGTGGTTTTGCTTCGAGCGTCACCGCCGCTCCGAGCACGACCATCGACAAGGCGATGCCGATCTCGATCGCCGGCAGCGGCACACCGAGGAAGCCGGCTAATCCGCCGAACGCCATCATGATCGGAAAGGTCACCGGCAGGACCCAGATCGCAGGCGCGCCCAACTGGGCGCCCCAGACGCCGACCGAGACCATCGCCAGAATATGGTCGAGCCCGGAGATAGGATGAAGTATGCCGGAGAAGAAGCCGGTCGCCTGACCAGGAAGAATATGCGCCTCTGCGCTTCCTGCAGAAAGCAGGCAGAACAGACCGAGGAGTATGGAGCGTGTGCCGCTCGGCCTTTTCATGCGCCGCCTCCCAGCATCGCGATCACTCTATCGAGTGTCCAGAACGCGCCGAGACCGCCTACCGAATACGCCGGCAGCATCTCCACCGCGCGCGGCCAGCGTACCTCGAGGGCCTTGAAGGACTTTTCGAGCAGCAGGACGAGTGCGACGAAGCCGAGTTGGCCGACCTCGACGCCGATATTGAACGACAGGAGCGCCAGCGGAATGTCGCCCTGTGGCAATCCGGTCAGGGCGAGGCCGCTGGCGAACCCGAAGCCGTGGAGGAGGCCGAAGGCGAAGGCGACGATCCAAGGATTGCGGATGGCGAGGCTGGCGCGGCCGCGCCGGCTCCGGGCGATCTCTAGCCC
>Ga0206856_10096_pt2 | contig 20894 bp, 18 predicted proteins | sample Alteio_BWOrgCont_48_FD_152630 | JGI IMG/M metagenome (GOLD analysis project Ga0206856, IMG submission 152630) | Enriched cells from forest soil in Barre Woods Harvard Forest LTER site, Petersham, Massachusetts, United States -... | ecosystem: Environmental > Terrestrial > Soil > Temperate forest >...
GCGTACTGGTATTCCTCGAACGTATCGAGTTCCACCATCAACTGGCCGGGCTGGGGCGCCGTTTGGGCGACCATCTCGGGCAGGCGCATCGGCGGCGGGGCAACCACTGCCTGCGCCGGGGCCGCGACGGGCGAGACCGGCAGCGCCCGTCCTCCGCCCTGTCCGACGCCAGGCGGGGGTGCCAATTCAGCCACCTGGACCGCGCCAAGGGGTGCCGCGGTCAGCGCCAGGGAGGGCGCACCGGGCAGCGGGTCGGCTGCGGCGTGGCTTTCGTTGGGTAGAACTTGCAGGCGCACCCTGGCGACTCCGTTGGGCGGCATGCCCAGCAGGGTGGCGGTGCGCCGGGTGACCTGAACCAAGCGATGTGGATCGCCGGAACCCTGGTCGTTCAGCCGGACGGTGACCTCGCGGCCGGTTTCCAGGTTGGTGATACGGGCTATGGCGGGAAGCTGGATGGTCGGGTAGGCGGCGGCCAGGGCGGTCTGGTCGAACACCTCGCCATCGGTGGTCAACCGAGACGCGTTACCTTGCACGACCGAGGCCAAGCCGGTCTGGTCGAGGTCGTAGGATTCCCTTGGATAGAACCAGACTCGGCCGACCTGATAGGGCTTCGCCAGGACATAATGCGGGTCGGGCTTCAGCGGCGGGGTGCAGCCGAACATCAGCATGGTGAGGGCGGCGGCGAGGATGTGGCGGGTTGTCACACCACCACCCGGTCGCCGATCGTGCCCACGGCGATGGCATAGAAATCGGATGGGTTGTAGCGGCGGATGGCGGCGAAATTACCGAATACCACGAAGGTTTCGCCGCCTGGGCCGTCCGGTGCCACCAGTGCCGCCGGCGTATCGGCCGTCCCGGCCCAGTTTCTGGTCAGCGGCCGGACTCCGATTCGCGCCCATTCCGAAAGCGGGCGTTTGACGTCACGTCCCTGGATATCGACGTTGGCCGGCACGGTGACCGCCTGACCCCAGGTTTCGCTTGGCCGCCAGCCGGAGCGCGCCAGATAGTTGGCGATAGAGGCCAGGACGTCGGGCTTGCTGGTCCAGATATCGCGGCGGCCATTGCCCTCGAAATCAACCGCGTAACGTAGGTAGCTGGACGGCATGAACTGCGGCTGGCCCATCGCGCCGGCGTAGGACCCGAGCATGCCGTGTGGTGCGACATCGCCGTGGTCGAGGATTTTCAGGGCAGCAATCAGTTCGCCACGGAAGAAGCTTGTGCGCCGGCCTTCCCATCCGAGGGTGGCCAGTGCCTCAACCACACGGAAATCGCCCATGCCGGTGCCGAAGCTGGACTCCAGTCCCCAGATGCCGGCGATGACCCCTGGGCTGACGCCGTAGGTCTGCTCCACGCGCTGGAACAGCCCGCGATTCGCGGCCACGGCCTGGCGTCCGTCGGTGATGCGCTTGTCGGTAATCACAAGCGCGCGATACTTGACCCAAGTCAGGGTGAATTCGGGCTGGTGGCGGTCGCGGTCCAGCACTTTCTGGTTGGGCGACACGCCGGCGAAGGCGCTATCCAGCGTGGCCGAACGGATGCCGGCTCGGCGCGCCTCCGTTCGGACGCTGTTTAGGAAGGCGGGGAAACTGTCCCCGGGGGACGCTAACGCGGGTGCGGAAAGGACCGCGGGGACGGCGCTGGCAAGCAGGAAACGACGGGTTGGCATACGGCACTTCCTGCCACGCCGGCCCGCGCCGGGGCAAACGGATTCAGTTGATTCGCGGCAGTTCCAGATAGGTGTGGTGGGCCGGCGGCGAGGTCTGGGTCCATTCCAGCGTGGTGGCACCGGGCCCCCAGTAGTTGTCGGCGACGTGGACCTTCGATGTGAAGGTGCGGATGCAGACATAAAGGAACACCAGCGTCGCCAAGCCACTGATGAAGGCGCCGATGGAGGAGACGAAGTTCCAGCCGGCAAAGGCCGCCGGGTAGTCCGGATAGCGCCGCGGCATGCCCGACAGGCCGAGGAAATGCTGCGGGAAGAAGGTGAGGTTGACGCCGACGAAGGTCATCCAGAAATGCACCTTGCCCCAGAATTCCGGGTACTGGTGGCCGGTCATCTTGCCGATCCAGTAGTAGAACCCGGCGAAGATGCCGAACACCGCGCCCAGCGACAGCACGTAGTGGAAATGGGCCACGACGTAGTAGGTGTTGTGCACGACCTGGTCGATGCCGGCGTTCGCCAGCACCACCCCCGTGACGCCGCCGATGGTGAACACGAAGATGAAGCCGATCGCCCATAGCATGGGCGTTTTCAGTTCGATGGAGCCGCCCCACATCGTGGCGATCCAGGAGAACACCTTGATCCCTGTCGGCACCGCAATCACCAGTGTGGCGGCCATGAAGTAGGCCCGCGTGTCGACGCTGATGCCGGAGACGAACATGTGGTGCGCCCAGACGACGAAGCCGACCACGCCGATGGCGATCATCGCATAGACCATGCCCAGGTAGCCGAAGATCGGTTTGCGGCTGAACGTGGACACCACATGGCTGACGATCCCGAACGCGGGCAGGATCATAATGTAGACCTCGGGGTGGCCGAAGAACCAGAACAGGTGTTGGAACAACACCGGATCGCCACCACCCGTCGGATCGAAGAACGCGGTGCCGAAATTGCGGTCGCAGATCAGCATGGTGATCGCGCCGGCCAGCACCGGCACGGCCAGCAGCAGCAGGAAGGCGGTGACAAGCTCGCTCCAGATGAACAGCGGCATCTTGTGCAGCGTCATGCCGGGAGCGCGCATGTTGAAAATGGTGACGATGAAGTTCATCGCACCCAGCAGGGACGACGCGCCGGCCAGATGCAGGGCGAACAGCGTGCAATCCAATCCCATCCCCGGTTCATACGTGGCGTTCGACAGTGGCGGATACAGAGTCCAGCCGGTGCCGGATTCGCCCATGAGCAGCCCGGTCATGATCAGCACGAAAGCCGGCGGCAGCAGCCAGAAACTGATGTTGTTCAGGCGCGGGAACGCCATGTCCGGCGCACCGATCATCAGCGGGATGAACCAGTTGCCGAAGCCGCCGATCAGCGCCGGCATGACGGTGAAGAAGATCATGATCAGACCATGCGCGGTGATGATCGTGTTCCACTCCTGCCCCGACGTCACGATGTCGCCGTGCGGATGCAGAAGCTGGGCTCGCATGATCATCGACAGCGCGCCGCCGACCACGCCGGCGAACACCGCGAACATAAGATACAGCGAGCCGATGTCCTTGTGATTGGTGCTGAACAGCCAGCGTGCGACGAATCCGGGCGCGTGGCCGTGATGGTCATGGTCATGATCATGTGTGGTTACTGACACGTATCATTCTCCGGCGGCGGTGTCTGGTCACCCGGCCGCTGTAGGCCCCTGCCCCGTCGCCGCCAAGCACCAGGTTGGACAGGATTTTGTGAGTGGTTCAGTTGACCTTACCGCATCCTGTCCGGCAGGTTACGGGCCAGCCGGCGTCAGTCCGGACCATGATGGGGGAGAGAAGGATGGCCGATACCAGCGCGCTGGAAAAAGCGACGCTCCGGCGTGTGAGTTTCCGGCTGTTGCCGTTCCTCATGCTTGCTTATCTGGTCTGCTACATCGACCGGGTGAACGCAGGTTTCGCCGCCTTGCAGATGAACAAAGATATAGGTTTGTCCGGAACGGTTTTCGGCCTCGGCGGCGGTATCTTCTTCGTCGGCTACTTCCTGTTCGAGGTGCCCAGCAACCTGGCGCTGGAGCGGTTCGGCGCCAGGCGCTGGATCTGCCGGATCATGATCACCTGGGGGCTGGTATCCGCCGGCATGGCGGCCGTGGTGGGGCCGAATTCCTTCGTCACCGCCCGCTTCCTGCTGGGCGCGGCCGAGGCAGGGTTCTTTCCCGGCGTCATCCTGTATCTGACCTACTGGTTTCCCGCCGAACAGCGCGCCCGGATCATCGGCATCTTCATGGTGGCGATTCCCGTCTCTGGCTTCGTCGGGTCGCCGATTTCCGGTGCCCTGCTCGGCATGGACGGGCTGCTGGGCCTGCGCGGCTGGCAGTGGGTCTTCCTTCTGGAAGCCGCGCCGGCTGTACTGCTGGGCTTCGTCTGCCTGGCGTGGCTGACCGACGGGCCGGCGAAGGCTGGGTGGCTGACCGACGAACAACGGACGTGGCTGGCCGGCAAGCTGGAGCAGGAACGCCGCCAGACCAAGCGCGTCGCGCACGGATCGGCCTGGAAGGTGGTGCGCAACCCCACGGTGCTGGCGCTGGCGATCATCTACGCGGGCGGTGCCACCGCCAGTTCTGGCCTGGGCCTGTGGCAGCCGCAATTCATCAAGTCGTTCGGGCTGTCGAACCAGGAGGTCGGGTGGGTGAACGCGCTGCCCTACGTGTTCTCGGCCGTCGCGATGGTCTGGTGGGGCCATCGGTCCGATCAGCGTAACGAACGCATGTGGCACACGGTGGTCCCGCTGGGGTTGAGCGGCATCGCGCTGGCGCTGTGCATCCCGTTCCCGCTGCTGGTGCCGACCATCGTGCTGCTGTGCGTGTGCGTCGTCTGCACATCCGTCACACGGGGCCCGTTCTGGGCACTGGCGTCGGAGTATCTGTCGGCCCCCAGTGCCGCGGCGGGCATTGCGATGGTGAACGCGCTAGGGACGGGATGTGGTTTCATCTGCAATGTCATGATGGGCCGTATCTACGACGCGACACACAGCTATCCGTTGACCATGCTACCGATCGTCGGCTTCGCCCTGGTCGGGACGGTGGTGCTGCTGGTGCTGGGTCAGGCGAAACGGGTGCCGGCGACGGCTTGACACGGCCGGTCCGAACCATTCCGATGATAAAAAATTAGCAATATGGGGAAACGAACGTATGACCATCGCTCGCCGAGACCTTCTCGCGATCGGTACCGCCGGGTTTGCCGCCAGCATGGGCGTGCGCGTCAGCCAGGCCGCCGACAAGACCGTCATCCTGGGCTGCAGCATCCCCCTGTCCGGACCCGCCGCCCCGACAGGCATCACCACACAGCGTACCATCGAACACGCGCTGGAGGTGATCAACGCAAAGGGCATCCAGATCGGTCCGGACCGCTACACCCTCGTTGCGCAGTTTTACGACAACAAATATATCCCCGCCGAGGCCGTGACGGTGGTGGAGAAAATGATCGCGGACAATGTCCGCTACCTGTTTTCCAGCGGATCGGGCAACTCGGTGCCCGTAGTGGAGAAAACCACCGCGGCCAAAGTGCTGCAGATGTCCGGCGCGTCCGGCAAGGGCCATCTGACCGCACCGCAGTTCCCCTACAGCTTCCGCGTGCAGCCGACGAACGAAACCGCTTACGCGGTCTACCCGTGGTTGAAGACCACGTACCCCACCATCAAGCGGGTGGCGCACATGAATCCCAGCGACGAAGCGGGATTCACCGAATCCGAAGACCGGCGGATGATCTCCACTCGTAACGGATTTATGAACGTCGGCAACGAATATTTCAAGCGCGGTTCGACCGACATGTATCCGGTGGCGACAAGGCTGGTCGGCTTCACGCCCGACCTGATCGACTTCGGCGGCACCATCGGCCGCGACCAGGGCCTGGCGTGCAAGGCGCTGCGCGAACTGGGCTATCAAGGCAAAATCCTGCTGGGTTACTCGGACGCCAAGTCATTCGTCGACATCGCCGGACCGGACGCGGCCGAGGGCACCCTGCTGTTCGATACGCTGGCCGAACCGCAAACCCCCGAACAGAAAGAGATCTACAACTGGTGGATCGGGAAATATGGGCAGCCTTTCCCCAGCTATGCGTTCCTGATGTGGGACTGGCCGTTCATCCTGGCCGCCGCGATCCAGAAAGCCCAGTCCGTCGATCCCGTCGTAGTGGCCGAGGCAATGCGCACCACGGTCTACCATGGCATTTTCGGCGAAGAGAAGTTCGGCATGAAGTCCGTGTACGGGCTCGACAGCTCGCTGACCCGGCAAATCCCGATGTCGTGGATCAAGGGCGGCAAACCAACCTATCTGGCAACGATCGACTGGCCGGCGGGAGTGTGATCCTCTGACCGCAACCCTGCTGATCCAGATCGTGCTGAGCGGTCTGGTTACCGGCCTGATCTACATGCTGATCGCTCTGGGCGTGACGTTGCTGTTCGGCATCATGCGCGTCGTGAACTTCATCCACGGCGAGTTGGTGATGCTGTCGGCGTTCGCCATCTGGTATATCGGCGTGAACGAAGGGTTCTCCATGTGGCTGGCGATCCCGGCGGCGGTGGCGATCGCCGGCGGGTTGGCCGTGCTGTGCCAGAAGTTTTTGTTCAAGCCGTTGCAATACGACATCCTGAACTGCTTCATCGTCGGCATCGGCGCCAGTTTCGCCATCCGCTCGGCGTCCTGGGCGATCTTCGGGCCGGAGCCGCAGGCGATCCCCGCCATGCTGCCCGGGGTGGTCAAGCTGGGTGGGGTGTTCATGGCCAAGCAGCGGCTGCTGGCGGCGGGCGTCTGCATCGTGCTGGCGATCGCGCTGTATCTGTTCCTGCATTTCACCAAGCCCGGACAGGCGATGCGGGCGGTGGAACAGGACCGCGAAGCGGCGCTGCTGATGGGGATCAATCCGGAGAGCGTCTACGTCACCGCGTTCATCATCAGCGCGGCCCTGGCGGCGGTGGGCGGGGCGATGCTGGGTTCGGTGTTCGGCGTCGATCCGGAGATGGGATCGGAACCGTTGCTGAAGTCGTTCATCATCGTGCAGATCGGTGGCATGGGCAGTATCGCGGGGACGGTACTGGCGGGTTTGTTCATCGGCGTGGCGGATAGTGTCACGGGAACTCTGCTGGGCGGCGAATTGGCGTTCATCATCGATTTCTCGATCCTGATGCTGATCCTGATCGTGCGGCCTCGCGGGCTGTTTGGTTACGATGTCTAAACTCGCCCTGCCCGTTCTGGTCGCGCTGCTGCTGGCGCTGCCGCTGGTGATGCACAATCAGTATTTTCTGCACGTCATGATCGTGATCGGCATCAACGTGATCATGGCCGTCAGCATGTGGCTGCTGGGCATTACCGGGCTGATTTCCTTCGGTCAGGCCGGATTCATGTTTATTGGCGCGATGACTACCGCGCTGCTGACTAAAGACCTCGGCTGGTCGTTCTGGGCGGCGCTGCCGCTGTCGGCCATCATGGCGGGGCTGGTCAGCGCGCCTGTGGGACGGCTCAGCCTTCGGGTCAAGGGGGTGTATTTCTTCCTGGTGACGCTGGCGTTCGGTCAGGTCGTGGCCGGAGTCTTCGCGTACTTCGAAAAACCGTTCGGCGGCTGGTACGGCATCCGCGACATCCCGCCGCCTCAGCCGGCCGCATTCTTCGGCGTGCTCGACAAAGCCGCGTTCTACTACCTGGCGCTGGGCTTGGTCCTCGTCACCTGCTGGATCATCCACCGCATCAGCCGGTCCTGGTTCGGCATGGTGCTGTGGAGCATCCGCGAGGGCGACCTGCTGGCAAGTTCAATCGGGATCGACGTTCCGGGGACAAAATTGGTGGCGTTCATCGTTTCGGCGTTCTTCGCCGGTGCGGCCGGCAGTTTGTACGCAACCTATTTCGGCTATATCAGCCCGCTGGTTTTCACGTTCGAATATTCCGTCAACGTTCTGGTCTATATCGTCGTGGGCGGTTTCGCCAGCATGGCCGGGCCGATCGTCGGTGCCGTCGCGCTGACCTTGGTGCCGGAGTTGTTCCGCGTCACCGGCAAATACCAGATGATGGCGTTCGGGCTGATCCTGGTCGGTTCCATGCTGCTGATGCCGCAGGGCATCATCGGGGCCTGGCAGAAGCTGGTCACCCCGCGCGGGCGGGCCTGAGCGATGGCGCTGTTGCAGGTTTCGGGACTGACCCGCCGGTTCGGTGGGCTGGTGGCGGTGAACGACGTTTCGCTGTCGGTGGAAGCCGGCGAAATCCGCGGCCTGATCGGGCCGAACGGTGCCGGAAAGACCACGCTGTTCAACCTGGTCAGTGGCACGATCCCGCCGTCCGGCGGAACGGTTCATTTCGATGCTCGGGATATCACCCGGGTGCCGATGCATTCGCTGGTGCGGCGCGGCCTGGTGCGGACGTTCCAGCATGCGCAACTGTTTCCTACATTCTCGGTGTTGAAGAATGTGCTGGTCGGGCTGCATGTGCATGCCCATTCCGGCTTCTGGGCGGGGCTGATCGATCCACCGGTTTCTCGGCGGTACAATGACGATCTGCATCAGCGGGCGCTGGACATTATTCGCTTCGTCGGCCTGGAGGGGCGCGAGGACGAAACCGCCGGCAGCCTGTCGCACGGCTACAAACGCATCCTGCAGGTCGCGATCGGGCTGGCGCCGAAGCCTCGGCTGTTGCTGCTGGATGAACCGGTGGCAGGGATGAATCATGCCGACGTGGACCGCATGATGGCGCTGGTTCGCAGCCTGCGGGACGCGCAGGGCATCACCGTTGTCTTGGTGGAGCACAATATTCGCGCGGTGATGAACGTGTGCGATCGGATCAGTGTGTTGCAGTTCGGGCGTAAGATCGCCGAGGGTTCGCCGCAAGAGGTTTCACAAGATCCGAAAGTGATCGAGGCCTATCTGGGCGTGGCGGATGACGAAGATGCTGCTTGAGGTGTCCGCCATTGCCGTCGCCTACGGCACCGCGCAGGTGCTGCACGGGGTTTCGCTGACCGTTGCGACGGGCGAGACGGTCACCCTGATCGGCGCCAATGGGGCGGGAAAGACATCGTGCCTGCGGGCGATCTCGGGCCTTGAGCCGCTGACCGCCGGCAGCATCCGGTTCGAGGGCGAACGGATCGACACGTTGACGCCTCGCCAGCGGCTGGACCGCGGGCTGGTGCATGTGCCGGAGGGCAAGCGGCTGTTCGCGCGGATGACGGTGCGGGAGAATTTGGCGATGGGCGCCTTTCTACGCACCGACGGTTCGGCTATCCGTTCTGATATCGACGCGATGTACGCGCGGTTCCCCATTCTTGAAGCACGACACAGGCAGGCCGCCGGCAGCCTGTCCGGCGGGGAGCAGCAAATCCTCGCCTTTGCCCGCGGCCTGATGGCTCGGCCGAAACTGCTGCTGGTGGATGAGCCGACGGTTGGCCTGTCGCCGCTGATGGTGCGGGAACTGTCGGCCGCGCTGCGGGCGATCCATGCCGATGGCGTAGCCATTTTGTTGGTGGAACAGAATGCCGCGATGGCGCTGCGCCTGGCCAGCCGTGGCTACCTGCTGGAAACCGGAAGCTGCGTCGCCGAGGACGAAACCAAGGCGCTGATGGCAAACGACTACGTCCGGAAAGCCTATCTCGGCATCTGAGGGAGAACGGGACGATGAAATTCGGCTTCTGCATCATGTCGGACATCGACGAGATCGGCTTCTTCAGCTTCATCGAGAACCTGGGCTACGATTCCGCCTGGGTCGCCGACAGCCAGATGATGTATTCCGACGTCTACATGGTGTGCGCACTGGCGGCGCAGCAGACGAAACGGCTACGCATCGGACCCGGCACCGCGATCTGCGGCACCCGCATCCCGCCCGTCCAGGTGGCGGCGATGGCGACCCTGAACCGCATGGCGCCCGGCCGCGTGTTCCTGGGCATCGGCACTGGCAACACCGCGATGCGCACGATGGGCCAGAAGCCGATGAAAATGGTCGCGTTCGGCGAGTATCTGCGCGTCTTGTCCAGCCTGCTCGACGGGCAGGTGACGGACTACGCGTTCGAAGGCCGGTCACGTCCGGTAAAAATGCTGCGGCATGAGACCCGGTTCATGAACCTGCAGCCGCGGATTCCGTTGTATGTATCAGGGTTTGGCCCACGCGCGATGGCTCTGGCGGGCGAGTACGGCGATGGGCTGGTATTCGCCATCCCGCCGCGCGGCGTGCCGGTGCAGGACGCCTTGGGCCACGCGCGCCAGGGGGCAGCGCGCAATGGTCGCGATATGAACGGGTTCCGTAACGCGACGCTGACCAGCGTGGCGCTGCTGCAACCGGGGGAAGCAGCAGACTCGGATCGGATCAAGCGGTCGATCGGACCCAACGTCATGGCGAGCGTCTACTACTTCTACGACATGGTGCATGAAACCGGGACGGAACCACCGGATTTCCTGAAGCGCATCTGGAAGCCGTACTGCGCATTGGTGGAACAGACGCCACCGGAACATCGTCATTTCCGGACGCATGAATTCCACTATACCGATCTGCATCCGGGCGAGGCTGAACTGATCGACGAACAACTGATCCACGACACCTGTCTGGTCGGGGCGGCGGACGAGTTGGTCGATCGGATCCGCGGACTGGAGCAGGACGGGTTGCAAGAAATGATCTTCGCAGTTGGTAACGAAACGAAATGGCGCCTGGCCGAAGAATTTTCCCGCACCGTAATGGCTCGGCTTTAACCCTCCACCGCGGTTGCCAGATCGTCGGCCGACGGCATCCACCGACGATGACACCATGTGTTTGGCGCCTAAATAGATAGCCACACCACAAAAGGTCCCTTGCATGCGCATTCCTGCCCTGATCGCCACCCTGGCGATCATACTCGCACCCATGGCCGCGAACGCCGCGGAGCCGTCGTATGGACCCGAACTACAAGGCTTCGCCTATCCCTGGCCAGTATCGCACTACCGCTTCACCTCCCAGGACGAGGCGCTCGACATGGCTTATATGGATGTGAAGCCAGCCAAACCGAACGGGCGCACCGCGGTGCTGCTGCACGGGAAGAATTTTTGCTCCGCCACCTGGCAGGCGACCATCACCGTTCTGAGCGCTGCCGGCTACCGGGTGATCGCGCCCGACCAGATCGGCTTTTGCAAATCCAGCAAGCCAGCGCACTACCAGTACAGCTTCCAGCAACTTGCCGGAAATACACGGGCGCTGCTGGCATCACTGGGCATCAGTAAGGCGACGTTGATCGGGCACTCGACCGGCGGCATGCTGGCGATCCGCTACGGGCTGATGTACCCAGCCGAAGTGGAGCAACTCGTGCTGGTCGATCCGATCGGGCTGGAGGACTGGAAGGCCAAAGGCGTCCCATGGCCAAGCGTCGATACGTGGTACCAGCAGGAACTTCACACCTCGGCCGACCGGATTCGAACCTACGAACGTGCCACCTACTACGCCGGCGCCTGGAAACCGGGGTACGAGAAATGGGTCGATATGCTGGCCGGGCTGAACAATGGTCCCGGGCATGCGATCGTCGCCTGGAACTCCGCCTTGCTCTACGACATGATCTACACTCAACCCGTGTTCTACGAACTCAACGACCTGACGATGCCGGTGCTGTTGATGATCGGCGACAAGGACACCACGGCGATTGCTAAGAATTTTGCACCGCCCTCGGTCCGGCCGACCCTGGGCAACTATCCGGTCCTCGGCAAGGCGGCGACGGCGCGCATTCCGCATGCGACGCTGGTGGAATTCCCCGATCTGGGCCACGCGCCGCAGATCCAGGATCCCGACGCGTTCCACAAGGCGCTGCTCGCCGGCCTGACGCGGTAGTCGTCATTTCGGGACGGCATCGTTCTCACGGCACGGTTGGCCCGGATGGACGGGGCCATTACAGCGGGATGACCTGACCAAGCTTCGAAACCGAACAAATGTCCAGCGGCCATCGCTGTGATATGAGTCCGAGACTCTGGGATTTGAAGCGCGGCGATTGAAGCCATTTCGCCCAGGGTGTATCCGTATGGCATGTATATTCGCCCCCCGCCGGTTCGCTACGCCGTGTCCGCCGCCACCGCGCGCGGCAGGCTGCACCATGAACCGGAGGCGGAAACCCGTTCCCCCTGGCAGCGCGACCGCGACCGCATCATCCACAGTTCGGCATTTCGAAAACTGCAATACAAAACCCAGGTCTTCGTCAATCATGAGGGGGATTTCTACCGCACCCGCCTGACCCACAGCATCGAGGTCGCCCAGGTCGCCCGCTCCATCGCCCGAGCCCTGGGCCTCGACGAGGATTTGACCGAGGCGCTGGCCTTGGCTCACGACCTGGGCCATCCGCCGTTCGGCCATGCCGGCGAGGAAGCCTTGAACACCGTCATGAAGCCGTTCGGCGGCTTCGACCACAACGCCCAGAGCCTGCGCATGGTGACCCTGCTGGAGAGCCGCTACGCCGGCTGGGACGGCCTGAACCTGACCTGGGAGACCCTCGAAGGCCTGGTCAAGCACAACGGCCCGCTACGCCATCCCGCCCCCTACGTCGTCGAATACAACGACCGCTACAAACTGGACCTGCACACCCAACCCAGCGCCGAGGCCCAGGTCGCCGCCATCGCCGACGACGTCGCCTACCACTCCCACGACCTCGACGACGGCCTGCGCGCGCGTTTGTTCACTGTCGACGACCTGAAACATCTGCCTGTGGTCGGCGAATCCCTGGCTTCGGCCCGCATGTCCAGCCTGGACGTCCCGCCCCCCCGCCTACGCCACGAAACGCTGCGGCGGGTGATCAACGCCATGGTCACCGACTTGACCACCGAGTCCAGCCAGCGCCTCGCCAAATTGGATCCCGACAGCCCGGACGCGATCCGCCGCCACAAGCAGCGCGTCATCAGCTTCAGCCCCCGCATGGCCGACGCCAACCAGGCGATCAAGGACTTCTTGTTCGCCCGTATGTACCGCCACTGGCGCGTCAACCGCATGTCCGCCAAGGCCAGGCGCCTGACCGAAGACCTGTTTCGCCTGCTGCACGCCGACCCCACCCTTCTGCCGGAAGACTGGCGTGCCCGCGCCGGGGAAGCGGGCGTACAGCGCTCCGCCACTATCGTCGGCGACTATGTGGCCGGCATGACCGACCGTTACGCGATGGACGAACACCGACGACTGACGGACATCAGCGTCAACGGATAGCAAAGAGAGCGGCGAATGGCCGTTGCAAACGGCTCACAAGAGCCACCGCGTGATCGTCCGCGCGATATTTGTGATTAATGGTGAATTTACACAATGTTTCTTAACCGTACGGAATAACTCTCAACCAAATCTGCCACAAACATGCGGAATCGAGCAAAGTTCGGGTGAATTTCGCCGATCTGGCTCATTTGTTACAAGTCTTATATCATTTCGGCCGACAAGGCGGCTTGCGAATAACCCTGCACGGGACGTAATGTTTTCCCGTGTTATAGGGAGGTCGCGATGTCGACGTTCACGTTCAATCCGGTCAAGGCCACCCCGACCGTCGACTGGAACACCCCCTCGGATTGGTTGCCGACCAGCGTTCCGGATTCCTCCGATGCTGATGTCATAATCCTGGTCATTACTCCCCCGTCTCCATTGCTCACTATCGAGAACACTGAAAGCTACATCGTCAATTCGGTGACAGTGGACACGGCGCTCGCTATTGACGGCACACTTTCGATCGTCAGCGACCTGACGTTGGACGATGGAAGCCGCCTGGAGCTTGCCGGCAGTTTGGCCCTCGGCAGCCTGTCGAATGCCGGACCGACTGTCTCTGAAATATATGGCTGGGGCCAGATCAGCAGTCCAGGCACGATCGATAATCAGGGCGTTATTTTCGCTGACAATGCCTCCCCACTCAACCTTGACTTCGCTGGACTGCAAAACGCCGGACTGATTGAGTCCATCCAAACCAGATACCAGCCCCCCATCACCGTCAACATCGATATCGGCACCGCGGCTGGCGCGTTCACCAATCTCTCCAGCGGCACGCTGCTCGCCAATGGCGGTACCATCGAAATCAACGCCGGATCGGGCAGTGGCTTCGATAACCCCTCTGCCGGCACGCTCACCCTGGGGACATATGAGGTCGCCTCGGGTGGCGAAATAAACTTCAACATCGGCAGCGACATAACGGACGACGCCGCGACGATCATCCTTTCTCCCGGCACGGGTCCCACAGCACTGGAGGCAGAGGTCAATGGCACCGAGTATGGGCTCGGCCAAACCCTGCAGACCATTGCGCCAACTGGCGTCCTGCTGCTGAACGACACGACCTTTACCAACGCGAACCCGCTGACTGTCGACGGCTTGGTACTGCTTCAACCGGGGCCGTTGGCTCTCGAAGAAAGCATGGCAACGGCCACGCTGTCGGCACCCGGCATCACAATCCAGTCCGGCGGCACCGTTATCGGCGGTGGGTACATCGACGGTCCGATCACAAACAACGGCATGCTGATCGCCTCCTACCCCGCTCTCGATATTCAATATCAGCAGGGCGACCAGTTTGGCGTCGACCTCGTGCTCAACTCATCGGTAACCGGCACCGGGACGATAGCAATTCTATCTGGGAATTTCTATCGGTATGGATTCGGACGAAATCCGACCGAGCTTGAAATTGTCGGCGCGGTGACGAACGCCGTTGCCTTCGGCAACGGACCGAACGGGATTCTCGTGCTGGATGACCCGACGCAATTTGTCGGCCCAATTTCCGGTTTCACCAATGGTATGGATGTGGTGCAGTATGGCTTTCAGGGTTTCTACACCTCGTTTCCGAGCAGTGACCGCATCATTCTGTACGGCTTCTCCGCCAGCGCGATCACCAACCTGGACTACAACGGCACGTCCGCCGCAGGCACGCTGAGCTTCGACGACGACGGTAAGTCGATGGCACTGAATTTCGTCGGGGATTATTCACTCGACGACTTCGCGGTGTCCGCCGGCCCCCAAGCCATCTCCACATCTCCCCCCAGCGTTGAGATTTCCTTGGACACCCCTGTGCTGTGCTTCGTGACCGGCACGATGATCGCCACACAGGCCGGCGAGACACCGGTGGAACAGTTGATGGTCGGTGACATGGTTCGTACCGCAAGCGGCGGCATCCGACCCATCACCTGGATCGGCGAAGGACGCGTGCTGGCAACGCGGGGGCGGCGCAGCGCGGCCACACCCGTTATCGTGCGTAAGGGCGCCCTCGCCGACAACGTGCCGCATCGCGATCTAAAAGTAACCAAGGGGCACGCGTTTTATTTGCACGACGTACTGATCCCGGTCGAGTTCCTGGTCAATCATCGCTCCATCTACTGGGACGACAGGGCGCAGGAGGTATCGCTCTATCACATCGAGTTAGACACCCATGACGTACTCCTGGCGAACGGCGCGCCAGCCGAAAGTTACCGCGATGACGGCAACCGCTGGCTGTTCCAGAACGCCAACAGTGGCTGGGACCTCCAACCCAAGCCACCTTGCGCGCCTGTGCTGACCGGCGGCCCGATCGTCGACACCATCTGGTGGCAAATTCTAGCGCGCTCGGGACCTCGTCCCCAATTGCCCCTGACCCAAGATCCCGATCTTCATCTGCTAGTGAATGGTCAGCGTATCGATGCCGTGACACGAACCAACAATGTCTGCGTTTTCAGATTACCCAGCGCGTTTCATGCCCAGCATCCACCCGCCGTGCGGATCATTTCGCACGCCGCGGCGCCGCAGGAGCTCGGCCTGGCACGCGACCCGCGCAGCCTCGGCATTGCCCTGCGGCGGATTGCGATCCGCCAGGGCACCCGCTTCCAGGTGATCGAGGCAGATGACCCACGTCTCTCGGATGGCCTGCATGCGTTCGAGATCGACAATGCCTTCCGCTGGACCAATGGCGACACACGGTTGCCCGATACGCTGTTCGCCGGCTTCACCGGCCCCGTCGAGATCGCCATCCACTACGCAGCCACCGCACACTACATCGACGATGGCGCATCACGACAAACGGCTTAGTGGCTGACCCGCCGCAACTCGCGGCACGAAAGCACGCCAACGATACCAGCCGCTAACCCGCCTTCGCCTTTTCGCAGAACGCGTCCAGCGCCGCCGTCTCGACCTTTGCCCCTTCGAAGTCGACAGCAATAGCCTCATACAGCCGAGCGGCCGACTGGTAAAATCCCGACCCCGGATGGTCCTCGCCGACAAATGCGGCGATTTCCTCCATCTCAGCAACCCAGCGATAGGCTTTGCTGTGCATCCTCGGCATCTGCGTCGTCAGCCATTTCAGCAGGGCCGGCTGACTGACGGTCATTTCGGCGACCAGGGCGTCCGCGGTTCCGGCACGCGTGGCGGCAAGCATCATGGCGGCACCCAACGCCGTGAATCCCTTGGTGATGCCGGCATAGGACATCTTCATCGCCGAGGCAGCCCCCACCGGACCCGGCTGCACCGGCGTCGAGAGCCCGAACTGCCGCAGCGCCGTCACCTTCTCCGCATCCGGCCCTGACAGGTAGATCCGAGTACGGTTGGAATCCGACTCGGGCGGCGGCCCGATAATCCCGCCATCGACAAAGCTGGCGCCCGCCCCCCGCACCACACCGTCGATGCGTGCGACCGTCTCGGGGTTGACGGCATTGCAATCGACGTAGATCGGCTTGCGATTAGCGGCGCGCAACGCCGGCGCCAGCCGCTCCGCCAATCCTATCGCCTCACCGGGGGGAACGATCGACAGGATGAAGTCCGCCTCGGCCAGTTGCGCGTCCGTGGCGTCAGTCATCCCGGCCGCCTTGGCGCGCGCCACCGTGGCGGCGGATCGGCCGGTCAGCGACGTCCGCACCGTCGCACCCGATGTGGTCAGTCGCCTAGCGACAGCACTTCCCATCATACCCGGGGCGATAACCGCGACGATTGGTGGCATCGATCGTCCTCCTTTGAGGTTCACCCGCAGGATGCCCCAGAGTCCGAACGCGGGAAAGGTCCGAACCGGACCGTGACACATGTCACACATCTCGTTATGGTCCGTGCACAATCGCAAGCCGTTGCAAGCGATACCGGTGCGCAAGCGTCTACCGGGGAACAGGAGAGGCGATGCCGTTCGTCAAATATCTGGCCGTGCTGCCCTTCCTGGGCATCCTGGTGGGTGTTCCGCTGCTCAATCAGGTGCAGCCCCTGGTCATGGGCATGCCCCTGATCCTGGCGTGGATCGTGCTCTGGGTGGTCCTGACCGCGGTCATCATGGCAATCGTCTACCGCTTCGACCCCGCGAACCGCGACAACGCGGAACCACGCACATGAGCGCCCTCATCGTCATCGCGGCCACCATCGTGGGCGTGCTGTTTCTCGGGCTGCTCGCCCGGCGCGGCACGGTGATGGACCTGGAGCAATGGACCGTCGGCGGCCGTGGCTTCGGTACCATCTTCGTCTTCGTCCTGATGGCCGGCGAGATCTACACCACCTTCACCTTCCTCGGCGGCAGCGGCTTCGCCTACGGCCATGGCGCCCCGGTCTTCTACATCCTGTCCTACGGCTGCCTCGCCTACGTGATCTCCTACTGGCTGCTGCCACCGATCTGGCGCTATGCCAAGCAGCACCGGCTGATCGCGCAACCCGACTTCTTCGCCCATAAATACGACAGCCCGGCACTCGGCGTGCTGGTGGCGCTCGTCGGCATCGTCGCTCTGATCCCCTACCTCGTGCTGCAACTCAAGGGGCTAGGCATCATCGTCGGCGCCGCCGCATACGGGTCGATTTCGCCGACAATGGCGATCTGGATCGGCGCCGCCGTCGTCACCGCCTATGTCATGGTGTCCGGAGTCCGTGGGTCCGCCTGGACCGCGGTGGTGAAGGACACGCTGATCCTGGCGGTGGTGCTGTTTCTCGGGATTTATCTGCCGATCCATTACTACGGCGGCTACAGTGAGATGTTCTCGGCGATCGACACGGCCAAACCCGGATTCCTGGCCTTGCCTGCAAAAGGCGAGAGCGTCGCCTGGTTCGATTCCACCGTCCTGCTCACCGCTCTCGGTTTCTACATGTGGCCGCATTCGTTCGGCTCGCTGTTCACCGCCAAGGACGATCGGGTCTTCCGGCGCAACGCGATGATGATGCCGGTGTATCAGCTTATCCTGCTGTTCGTGTTCTTCGTCGGCTTCGCGGCGACCCTGAAAGTGCCAGGCCTGAAAGGGCCGGAGATCGACCTGTCGCTGCTGCGCCTGTCGGTCCAGACCTTCGATCCATGGTTCGTCGGCGTGATCGGAGCGGCGGGCGTGCTGACGGCGTTGGTACCCGGGTCCATGATCCTGATCGCCGCGGCGACGCTGCTGGCCAACAATATATTCCGGGCTTTCCACCCACAGGCAACCGACGCGACTGTATCGCGGGTGGCTAGGCTTCTGGTGCCCGTGGTGGCACTGGTGGCAGTGATCTTCACCCTGCGCGGCGGCAGCACCATCGTGGCGCTGCTGTTGATGGGCTACAGCTTCGTCACGCAGCTTTTCCCCACCCTGATCGCCTGCCTGCTGCCGCGCAATCCGGTCACCAAGGAGGGCGCCCTCGCCGGCATCTGCGTCGGAGTCGCGACCGTCGCTGTGACGTCGCTGACCCACAGCAGCGTCGCACAACTGTTTCCGGAGCTGCCGGAGACACTGCGAGACCTCAATATCGGCATCGTCGCGCTGGTGCTGAACCTGGTTGCCTTGGCTGTCGTCAGCGCGGTGACCCGCCGGCGCGCGGCCTTCGCCTGATGGGATGAAGACGCTTCTGATCGTGTTCCATTCCCTGACCGGGGGAACACGTCAGATGGCCGAAGCCGCGGCCGAGGGTGCCTCCGGCATACCGGAAGTCGCCGTATGCCTTCGCGCCGCGCCCGATGCCGAACCGGCGGACGTGATCGGTGCAGACGGCTACATCTTCGCCACGCCGGAGAATTTGGCCGCCATAGCAGGCCGCATGAAGGACTTCTTCGACCGCACCTACTATACGGCTCTGGATCGGATCAACGGCCGCCCCTACGCCACCCTGATCTGCGCCGGCAGCGACGGAGAAAACACAGTCCGACAGATCGCCCGCATCGCCACCGGTTGGCGTCTCCGCGCCGTCGCCAACCCGCTGATCATATGCACCCATGCGCAGACTCCCGAGGCAATCCTCGCCCCGAAAATCATCGCTCCGGCGGACCTGGCAGCCTGCCGGGACATCGGCTCGGCGCTGGCGAACGGCATGGCGGCCGGGATTTTCTGATCCGACCGCGGTCAGGCCGCGCGCCTCCCCATCGCGGCATTAACCCGCGGCAGCACCTGCTCCGCCATCAGGATCATTGACCGGCGGCCGAGGGCCGAATCCGCCCAGTCCTTGCCCGCATACAACAGCGTGCCGAAATCACCCGCCTGCTCCTGGAACGCCAAGATGTCGTCGGCAACCTTATCGGGCGTGCCCCAGATGATCAGCTTCTCGCAGACGACATCCAGCGTGATCTCATCGTCCGGCTGCTCCGCATGCGTCTTGAACAGGATCAGCCGGCCGTTCTTCTTCAGCTTGGTGAACAGCGAGTGGTAGTACTGCCGGTACGGACTGTCCGGTTCGGTCGCGTAGCGGCGCGCGCCGTGCTGAGATCGTCAGCGACACAAAGGCTTTTGGCCACGCGCCAGTCAGCGGGATCGGCGACACGGCCAACGGCGCCGCAGCCTTCCTGGTATTTCGGCCAATGCGTCTTGACCCATTGCGGCAGCAGGAAGTTGGCCGAGATCACATCCCACCCCCGCGAACCGGCCTGTGACACGCTGCTGGAATGCGGCGACACGGCGGTGACCACGATCGGCGGGTGCGGACGCTGCAACGGTTTGGCGATGTAGCCCTGGCCAATCTCCGCCATCAGCGTGCGTTCCGTCGAAATCTTCCAGTATTTCCCTTCCAGGTTGTATGGTGCCTCGCCGGCCCAGATCGCCAGCACCATCTCGATGCCCTCCAGGAACATCGCGGTGCGGTCGGCCCCCAGATTGCCGAACACCTCAGCGTCCGACAGCAGACCACCCGGGCTGATATCAAAGATAAACCGGCCATCCAGCAGATGATCGAGCATCGCGAGCTGCCCGGCCACCGCGGCGGGATGCGCATTCGGCATATTGACCGTGCCGGTGCCCAGCCGGATCTGCTTCGTCGCACTCGCCAGCGTCGCGATGAACATCGCGCACGACGTAATGTTCTCCGCCCGGTCCGTGACGTGTTCGCCGCACAGGCCTTCGACATAGCCAAGCTCATCAGCGAGGATGAAGGCCTCGCGGTCCTCCCGCAAGCTCTGCCGCCAATCCTTGCCCAGCGGGTGGATCGGCATGGTGAAGAAACCCAGTTTCATCGTCGTCCCCTCGCATTTCCCGAACCGCGGACGGCGACGCCGAAGTTCGTGGAGCCCGAGTGGATGCTATAAATCGGGGGATACGCAGCGCGGAATCATAAGTTCTTCGCCGAGGTATCAGGTTTCCTGATAGGCCACTTCCCATGCGGCGGAAATTCGTCGCGCTTCGTCCTCCAGCATGCCCAGGAAGAGCGTCGCGGCGGGAGCAAGCGTCCGCCGAGCCGGCTCGATCAACATAAGGTCGAGCGATAAAGGAGGATCGACGACCGGGCCGACACTGAAGCCCTGGGTCGAGCCAGCCTCCATCATCAGCGCCGGCAGAATGGTGACCCAATCGCCGCGGCCGACGAAATCCAGCGTGCCGAACATGGTGTCCAGCTCAATAACTTGGGCAATCTCGGCTCCCACCGTGGTACAGTAGGTTTCCAGGTTTCCCCGCCGCGTGTTCACCTGGCTTGGCAGCACCAGCTTCAGCGGCGTGCGGTCGACCAAACGCACAGCTTGGCCGTCGTGCGGATCGCCGGCCGCCGACACCAATAACTCCGGCGTGCGCAGCAGCAGTCGGCTTTTCACGCCAGCGGTCCCGGCAAATGCCGGCACGATGGCGAATTCGACCTCACCCGCCCGCACCATCTGGGTCAGGGCGGCGCTGTAGCCCTCGATCACATGAACGTTGACGTTGGGATGCGCCTCCACGAAGCGCGCCAGCGCCGGCGCCAGTGTGCATCTTGTCATGGTCGGCATCAATCCAACGGCGATCTGACCATCCAGCCCGCTGGCATAGGCCCCCATCACCCGGCCGGCGGCGTCGTGCGCCCGCAGCACCTCGATGGCCCGCCGGTAATAAGCGTCGCCCGCCGGAGTCGACACGATGCGTCCCTTGTCACGGATGAACAGCGGCACGCCGAACGCGGTTTCCAGGTTGCGGACATGCTGGGAAA